>Ga0307312_10000632_pt1 | contig 16949 bp, 14 predicted proteins | sample ER_DNA_202_FD_194489 | JGI IMG/M metagenome (GOLD analysis project Ga0307312, IMG submission 194489) | Bulk soil microbial communities from the East River watershed near Crested Butte, Colorado, United States - ER_DNA_202 | ecosystem: Environmental > Terrestrial > Soil > Floodplain | place... | reverse complement strand
GATCGTGGGCGGAGGCCCGAACCCGCGACCCGGAGAAGCGAGCCTCGCGCATCACGGCGTGCTGTTCCTGGACGAGCTGGCCGAGTTCCCGCGGAACGCGCTCGAAGCGCTGCGCCAGCCGCTCGAGGACGGCGCGATCTCGATCGCGCGCGTTGGCGGGAGGATCGTTTTTCCGGCGCGTTTCCAGCTCGTTGCAACGATGAACCTTTGCCCTTGTGGGGCGCGGGGCGACCCGGCTGCCGAATGCTCGTGCTCGGCTGCGCGCCTTGCCGCATACCGAGACAAGCTCTCACGGGCCTTGCTCGATCGCTTCGACCTGGTTGTCACGGTGCCGCGGCCTCGCGCGCGGGAGCTCGAGGCCGGGCCGGGGGAGGCGTCGGAGGCCGTCCGCGGGCGCGTAGCAGTGGCGCGCGAGCGGGCGTCCGCTGAGCCGCTCCGGCGCTCGAAGCAGGCAAACGACCTGCTGACCAGGGCCGTCGAGCGCTTGCCGCTCTCCGCTCGCGGACGCGCACGGGTGGCGCGTGTCGCCCGCACGGCGGCGTTGCTCGCTGGCGCGGATGAGGTGGGTGCCGAGCACGTCGCCGAGGCGCTCTCGTACCGTTCGCCGACCGAGCTGGGGACGCCATGAATGAGTTGGCGCTGGCTGCTTTCGCCGCCAAGACCGGCGAGCACGTCGTCAAGGAACCGCGTGAGCGGAGGTTCGAGCGGTTCCGGCGGAGCTTTGACGCGGGCGGCTATCTCGAGTCTCTGGCGGCGCGGGGCTTCCGGTTCGTCGGCCGGAGCGACACCGAGTACCCGCCGCTCCTCCGTGAGCTGCACGACCCTCCGCCGGGGCTGTTCATGCGCGGAGCGGGAGGGGCAGAGCTCCTGCGCCGGCCCGCGGTCGCGATCGTGGGCGCGCGAGCGTGCTCGTCGTACGGCGCCCAGGTCGCGCGCCTCTTGGGCCGGGAGCTGGCCTCCGCGGGCCTCGTCGTCCTCAGCGGCCTGGCAAGAGGTGTGGACGCCGAGGCGCATCGAGGAGCGCTGGAGGCCGGCGGGCTGACCGTGGCCATCCTCGGTTGCGGGGTCGACCGGGACTATCCGGCCGCGCATGCCCAGCTCGCGCGGCACGTGTGCGAGCGGGGAGTCGTGGCCTCCGAGTACGCACCGGGTGTAGAGCCCGCGCCGTGGCGGTTCCCGGCCCGAAACCGCATCGTCGCGGGGTTGGCCGCTGCGGCGGTGATCGTCGAGGCCCGCGAACGGAGCGGCGCTCTGATCACCGCCGACTTCGCGCTCGAGACGGGGCGGGAGGTCTTCGCCGTGCCGGGTGAGATCACGTCGTCCCTGTCGGCCGGCACGAACGCACTGCTCAGGCTGGGCGCGACCCCGCTGACGAGTTCCGGCGACGTGCTCGAGGCGCTCGGGATCGTCCCGGTGGACGCGGCGCCGATCCAGCTCGGGGAGCATGCGACAGCCGTGCTGGCCGAGCTGGCGAACGAGCCCGCCGGGGCGGACCAGCTGATCCGCGACACCGGGCTCGACGCCCCGGCCGTGGCCACGGCGCTGGCCGAGCTCGAGCTGGCAGGCGCGGTCGCGGAGGCCGAAGGGCTGTACAGGGGGCTGAGGCCGCCGGGCTAGGATCGCGACATCGTGACGGGCTCCTACTGGCTCTCCGAGGAGAGCCCTGGCTTCTCCGATCGCGCGAGCCGGCCGGCGGGGCCGGTCGACGTGGCGATCGTGGGCGGCGGGGTGACAGGCTGCGCATGCGCGCTCGTGCTCGTGGAGGCGGGACGGCGCGTCCGCGTCTACGAGGCGCGGGAGATCGCAGGCGGTGCGAGCGGGCGGAACGGCGGCTTCGCGCTGCGCGGCGGCGCGCTGGCCTACGACGCTGCCCGCCGCAACCTGGGGCCGGAGCGGGCCAAAGAGCTCTGGCGCATTACGGAGCGCTACCTCGACCGGCTCGAAGGGCTGGCGGGCGATGCCTTACGGCGCACGGGCAGCCTCCGCCTGGCCGCGGATCCAGGCGAGCGGTCCGAGCTCGAGGCCGAGTACGAAGCCCTCCGTGAGGACGGCTTCGCGGTCGAGTGGCGTGACGAGCTCGCGGAGCCGCTCCACGGCCGTTTCGACGGGGCGATTTTCCATCCAGCGGATGGGTCGCTTCAGCCTGCCCGCTGGGTGCGCCGGCTCGCGGCGCGCGCAATCGAGGCCGGCGCCGAGCTGCTCGAGCACCAGCGCGTCGAGTCGATCGACGAGCTCGAAGCCGACCACATCGTGCTCGCCACCGACGGCTACACGCAGGGGCTGCTGCCGGAGCTCGACGCGATCGTCTTGCCCACGCGGGGCCAGGTGCTGGTCACCGAGCCCCTTGAGCGGCTCCTGTTCGCGTGCCCGCACTACGCGAGGCACGGCTACGACTACTGGCAGCAGACGCCGGAGGGACGGCTCGTGGCCGGGGGCTTACGGGACAAGGCGCTCGACCACGAACACACCGCCGAGGAAGAGGTGACGCCGTTGATCCAGGGCCATCTCGAGCGCTTCGTGGCGGAACTGCTCGGGGAGGCGCCGGAGATCACGCACCGTTGGGCAGGGATCTTCGGCGCGACCGAAGACCGCCTTCCGCTCGTCGGTGCGGTCCCCGGCCACGACAACGTCTGGGTCTCCTGCGGCTACTCGGGCCACGGCAACGTGCTGGGACTCGCGTGCGGCGAGCTTGTCGCCGGCGCGATCCTCGGACGGCCGGCACCCGAGCTCGAGCTGTTCGAACCCGCGCGGCTGCTGGCTGTCTAGCCTTCGTCCGGGCCGGGCACCGACTCGTCGGCCTGGAAGAGCGAGAACTCGTTGCCCTCGGTGTCGCGGCAGCGAGCGAACCAGCCGATGGTAGGAATGGGCTGCTTGTCGTCGGCCGAACCGCCCAGCTCGCGCGCCTTCGTGATCGACGCGTCGATGTCGGAGGTGCCGAAGTAGACGATCAGACCCGCGCCCGCCTGGTCCTCGGACGGGTAGATCGCCCCGCCCGGCTCGATCCCTTCGAGCATGTGGTATTCGACCGGGCCGGTCCATTCGCGGAACTTCCAGCCGAACAGCGACTTCCAGAACTCCTTCGCGCGGCCCGCGTTTTCGGCCGGCATTTCGAAGTGCACCAACTGCCCTTCCATGTAGCGCCTCCTTCGCGTGGGAGCGCTCAGCCTACCGCGGCCTCGCTCGTCGCTAGGCAGGCCGCTCGGGAGGCGCCGGAGAGGACGGCGGGAGCAGCGGGAGGTGGCTGTTGACGATCGCCTCGGCGATGTCGACCAGCGTGTTGCCGTTGTGCTGTGAGCTCGTGCGGCGCGTCGGTCCCGGGGCACCCGTCACGATCACAGGCTGATCGTCGGCAGGTCCAGCTCGTCCGCGCGCTCGATCGCCGCGAGGGCGACCGCGAGGTCCTGAATCGCCAGCCCGGTGCTGTCGAAAACTGTGATGTCGTCCGCGTCCCGGCGACCGGGCGCCGTACGCGTGAGAACATCCCCGAGCTGGGTCACGTCCCCCTTGGTAATGCCGCGCGCCTCGACCGCGTGCGCGAGCTCGCCGTTGTGACTCGCCTGCTCCCAGTCGTCGCAGAAGACGTGCGTTCGCAGGATCTCCTCGACTGCGATCTCCGCTTTGCCCGGCCCATCTGCACCCATCAGGCTGACGTGCTGGCCTCCGCGTAGCGAGCCGGGCGGAAACAGCACCTCCTGGCCGGGCGTCATCGTCACGACCAGGTCGGCTCCGAGCGCTTCCTCCCTCGAGCCCGCGACCTCCGTGCCGAGGTCGGCGGCGGCCGCCTCACTCCGGGCGAGGTCGACATCCCAGATCAGAACCTCCCGTCCCCTGGCGAGAAAAGTCCGCGCCGCGGCGCGCCCGTTGACTCCAGCTCCGATGACGGCCGCGCTTCGTGCGTCTTCGCGCCCGAGCGTGTCCGCCGCCAGCACCGCGGCTGCCCCGGTACGCAGCGCCGTCACGGCGCCCGCGTCCAGGACCGCCTTCAGCGCTCCGTTGGAGGCGTCGGACACCAGCACGAGCCCCATCACCGTCGGCAGTCCGAGCTCGGGGTTCCCGGGAAACGAGGTCACCCACTTCAGCGCGGCATGACCGGCGCCAAGGGCCGGCATGGCGCGAAAGTCACCAGCTGGATAGGCCGGCACGTACACCTTCGGCGGCATCGACCACTCGCCGCGGGCGTAAGCGACGAACGCCTCTCGCACGGCCTCGAGCGCGCGCTCGGGCGAGACAGCGGACTCGACGTCCCGGGCTGCGAAGATCGGAACCACCGTCTTAGAGGCCCTTCACGTCTCCGATCAGCTTCGTGATCGAGTCCTTCGCGTCGCCGAAGAGCATCACCGTCTTCGGATTGAAGAAGAGTGGGTTCTCGATCCCGGCGAAGCCTGGGCTCATGCTCCGCTTGAGCACGACCACGGTCTGTGCCTGGTCCACGTTCAGGATCGGCATTCCGTAGATCGGGCTTCCCTGGTTGTTGCGGGCGTCGGGGTTGACTACGTCGTTTGCGCCGACCACGAGCACGACATCGGTGCGGGCGAACTCAGGGTTGGCTTCGTCCATCTCCTTGAGCTGCGGGTATGGGACGTTGGCCTCCGCGAGGAGCACGTTCATGTGACCCGGCATGCGGCCCGCGACGGGGTGGATCGCATAGGTCACCTCGACGCCCTTCTCCTCGAGCAGGTCGGCGAGTTGCCTGACGTCGTGCTGCGCCTGCGCGACGGCGAGCCCGTACCCGGGCACGACCACGACCTTGTGGGCATACGCGAGCATGACCGCGACGTCCTCGGCGGTTGCGGAGCGAACTGCCCCACCGTCGCTGTCGGTCGCAGCGGCTGCGGGACTGACCTGACCGAAGGCACCGAAGAGCACGTTCGCGATCGAGCGGTTCATCGCGCGGCTCATCATCAGCGTGAGCAGCGTTCCGGAGGCTCCGACGAGCATCCCGGCCACGATCAAGACGTTGTTCTCGAGCTCGAAGCCGGTCGCGGCGGCGGCGAGCCCAGTGAACGCGTTCAGGAGCGAGATCACGACCGGCATGTCTGCTCCGCCGATCGGCAGCACGAACAGGACGCCGAACGCTGCGGCGCAGGCGAGCAACACCCACATCAGCCACTGCTCCTCCGCGCCGGCGGCGATCGCGATCCCCGCGGCGAGGGCGCTGCCGGCGACGAGCGCGTTCACGACCTGCTGGCCCGGGTACGTGATCGGCCGCCCCTGGATCAGCTCCTGCAGCTTTGCGAACGCGACCATCGAGCCCGCGAACGAGATGGCTCCGATCAGCGCGGAGAGCATGATCGCGATCGCGATGTCCACCTTGAGGTGGCCGGCCAGTGGCGCCTTGCGGTGGAACTCGGCCCAGGAGACGAGGGCCGCCGCACCCCCGCCGACGCCGTTGAACAGCGCCACCATCTGGGGCATTGCTGTCATCTTCACGCGGCGGGCCGCAACCGCTCCGAAGCCGCCGCCGATGGCCATGCCGAGCCCGATCTCCCAATAGCTCACGATCGAGCTCTGGGCAAAGGTGACGGCGATCGCCAGCAGCATCCCGGCCGCGCCGATCCAGTTACCGAGGCGAGCCTTGTCGGGCCGGGAGAGAAAGGCCAACGCGAGAATGAAGGTCACGATCGTGACCAAGTAAAGGAGGTCGGTGGTGGTGCGGCTCACGGCGGCGGGCCGGCGCCGTGGTCGTCGTCCTTCGCCGGGCGCTCGGGCTTGCGCCGCTTGAACATCTCGAGCATCCGGTCGGTGACGACGAAGCCGCCGACCACGTTCGCCGAGGCGAGGATGACGGCGACGAACCCGATCACCCACGTCAGCGTGTCCTTGTGCCCCTGGCCCATAACGACCATCGCCCCGACGATCACGATTCCGTGGATCGCGTTGGTGCCCGACATCAGCGGCGTGTGCAGCAACGTCGGCACCTTCGAGATCACCTCGAACCCGAGGAAGATCGCGAGCACGAGGATCGTGAGCTCGAAAACGAGCAGCCGGTCGTGGCTCATCGAGCCGACCCCGCGAAAGCCGTGCGCCAACGGGCCATGTCCGGAGAGACCCTGCACCCCCCACCCAGGGTGGGGTGAACTGTCCCGCCGCCCTCGCGGTTGACGGTACCGCTCCGTGGCTCACGTGTCTGTGACGGCTTCGTGAAGATCGTGTGTCTTTCCGTCATGCCGGCACCTCCTCCTTGCGGGTGACGCAGGCGCCGGCGGTGATCTCGTCCTCGAAGTCGAGCACCAGCTCGCCCTCCGGCGCGAGGTGCTGAAGGAGCGCGGAGACGTTGCGCGCATAGAGCTGGCTCGCGTGGAGCGGCATCGAACTGGGCAGGTTCATCGGGCCGACGATGGTTACGCCCTCGCGGACGACCTCCTCGCCCGGCTCGGTCAGCTCGCAGTTGCCACCGGCCTCCGCTGCGAGATCGACGATCACCGACCCCGGCCTCATGGCCGCGACGGCGCTCGCCGGGATGAGCCGTGGCGCGGCCCGCCCGGGGATCAGGGCAGTCGTGATCACAACGTCGAACTCGGGCAGGCGCGCCTCGAGCTCCTCCTGCTGCCGCCGCTGCTGTTCCTCGGAGAGCTCCTGCGCGTAGCCGCCCTCCGTCTCTTCCCCGACGATGCCCAGGTCGAGCCAGTTGGCGCCGAGGCTCTCGATCTGCTCTCGGACGACGGGGCGTACGTCGAAGCCGGTGACCACAGCCCCGAGGCGCCGCGCAGTCGCCACTGCCTGCAGCCCCGCGACCCCGGCCCCCAGTACGAGCACCTTCGCGGGCGCGACAGTCCCTGCCGCAGTCATCAGCATCGGGAAGAACTTGGGCAGCCGTTCTGCCGCGATCAGCGTCGCCTTGTACCCGGAAACGGTTGCCTGCGAGGAGAGCGCGTCCATCGGCTGCGCGCGTGTGATTCGCGGGATCGATTCCATTGCAAAGGCGGTGACGCCGCGGGCGGCCAGCCGCGCAATCCCTTCCGGATCCGTCAGCGGCTGGAGAAATCCGACGAGCACCTGGCCCTCTCGGAGCCGAGCCACCTCGTCCTCGCTCGGGCTCTGCACCTTCGCGACCGCGTCGGCTTCGCCGTAGACATCGTCCACGATCCGAGCGCCCGCCTCTTCGTAGGCCGCATCCGGGAAGGACGCCGCTTCGCCGGCGCCTCGCTCGACGAGGACCTCGAAGCCGCTCGTGACTAGACGGCCAGCGAGCTCGGGCACGAGTGCCACGCGTCGCTCGCCGGCGGCACGTTCTTTCGGCACCCCGACCCTCATGCGGCGCCAATGCTATTGCGCTTTCGACACCCACGCGTGCGCTTTCCACGGATACGCTCGCCTCGGGGAGGAGGCCGGGCGAACCGAACTAAGGGGAACAAGGGGCCTCCTCCGGCAAGGGTCAGCCGTGATGCTCTGCCGGAGCCGGGCTTTGCCCGGCGGGAGGCTCACTACGACAAGACGGCCTCGAAGCAAGCGTCGAATCGGCGGCTCCCGAAACGCCGGAGCCGAGCTAGCGCGCGCAAGGAGGGGGCTCAGGGGGAACCAGGGGTTTCCCCGTGCTAAGTTCGACCCCGATGGCCGGCCCGCTCGCGGAGATCGCGGACAGCTTCTTCAGACCCGCGGTCAACGATCTCGTTCCGTATGAGCCGGGGAAGCCCGTCGAGGAGGTCCAGCGCGAGCTCGGGCTCGAGCGGGTGGTCAAGCTCGCGTCGAACGAGGGACCGTTCGGGCCCTTTCCGGAGGCGCGTGAGGCGATCGAGCGCTGCGCGGGCGAACTGAACCGCTACCCGGACGGGGGCGCCTTTCGCTTGCGGACGACACTCGCCGAGCGGCTCGACCTGCGCTTCGAGGAGGTCGCTCCCGGGGCGGGCTCCGACGGTCTCGTCGACTGTCTCAGCCAGGCGGCGCTCGAGCCCGGCGACGAGATCGTCTGCGGCTGGCCGTCCTTCCCGAGCTACGTGATCGACGCGCGCAAGTTCGGCGCCGTGCCGGTGACCGTGCCGCTGCGTGACGGCCGGTACGACCTCGATGCCATGCTCGCGGCGGTGTCGCCGCGGACGAAGATCGTTTACGTCTGCCTGCCCAACAACCCGACCGGCACGACGAACAGCCGGGCCGAGCTCGACGCCTACTTCGACCGCGTCCCCGAAGGCGTCGTGACCGTCCTCGATCAGGCCTACCTCGAGTACATCGACGACCCGGACTATCCCGATGGCGTCGAGGAGTACCTCAAGCAAGGCCGGAGCGTGGTCGTCCTGCGCACGTTCTCCAAGATCTACGGCCTCGCCGGCTTGCGGGTCGGCTACGGGCTCGCCCCGGCGCCGATCGTGACCGCGATCGCCAAGGTGCGCCGCGCGTTCGACATCACCACACCCGCCCAGGAGGCTGCCCTCGCGAGCCTCGACTCGGCGCAGGAGCTCGAGCGGCGCCGGGGCATCAACGCGGAAGGGCGAGTGCAGCTCGAGGAGATTCTGCGTGACCACGGGCTCGAGCCCGTCGGCCCGGCCGTGGCGAACTTCCTCTACGTGGAGGTCGGCGACGACTCGCGCCCGTTCTTCGAGCAGCTCCTTCGCGAGGGTGTGATCGTCCGGCCTACCCACGGCTTCGGCGCGCCGGGCGCCGTCCGCGTCACCGTCGGTACGCCTGATGAGCACGACCTGCTCGCGGCCGCGCTCGAGCGCGTCCTTCCGCGCGCAACTGCCTAACCCGAAAGGGGCACGGCCGAAAAACCCCTCGTTTGGGTGCCGACGACGGTGTTACCTTAGGTGAGCCGATGGGCCGCCCCCGTGTAGCAGGCACCCAGCTCGCTCTTCTCGGCCGTGAACCGAGTTTCCGCCGCCTGTTCCTGGCGACCCTGGGCTCCGGCGCCGGCACGTGGCTCGCGCTCGTCGCCCTCGAAGTTGACATCTGGACGAGGACGGAATCCTCGGCCTGGGTAGCCGCGCTCCTGATCGCCGACCTGCTGCCGATGTTCGCGATCGGGCTGTTGGTCGGGCCGCTGATCGACCGGCTCTCGCGCCGTCGCCTGATGATCGGCTCCGACCTCGCTCGCTTCGGCGCCTTCGCGGCACTGCCGTTCACGACGAGCGCGGTCCAGATCGTCGGGCTTGCGGCGGTCGCCGGCATCGCTACCGGCTTCTTCCGGCCCGCGGTCTACGCGGGCCTGCCGAACCTCGTCAAGGACGACGACCTCCCGAGCGCGAACGCGCTCCTCCAAACGGTGGACAACCTCACCTGGGCCCTCGGCTCCCTCGCCGGCGGCGCGCTCGTCGCGGCCTCCGGCGTGGACGTCGTGTACTGGATCAACGCGTGCACGTTCCTGATCTCCGTGGTCTTCCTCTGGCGGATCCCGCAAGGACTGCTGCAGGCCACCCAGGCGGCCAGTCGCGGGCACTGGCTCGACCTCAAGGATGGGTTCGCCCTGGCGGTGCGGTCGCGAGCGCTCCTGACAGTGCTGATCGCCTGGAACGTGGCCATGTTCTCGAACGCCGCCGTCAATGTGGCGGAGCCGCGCCTCGCGTTCCGAGCCTTCGACGCCGGCCAGTTCGGGCTGGGCCTGCTGATGGGCTGCTCCGGGATCGGGCTCGCGTTCGGCGCATTTCAAGCGAGTTCCTGGATCGATCGGCGCGGGCTTCCGAAAGTCTACGGCGCGTCGCTCGGGCTGATGGCTCTGGGCATCGGCCTGGCGGCAATGGCGCCCAACGTTTGGGTTGCCGCGGCCTGTGTCGTGATCTCGGGGTCCGGGAACGGCGCAGCCGTCGTCTGCAACGCGCTCCTCGTCCAGCGCGGGGCGCCGGATGCGCTGCGGGGACGCGCCTTCGCCGTTCTGATGAGCTCGAACGTTGCCATGCTCACCCTCGGGATGATCGTCGCGGGCCACTTCACCGACATCGTCGGACCGCGCTGGATCTGGGGCGCCGCCTCGATCGCCGCAGGGCTCGCCGGCCTCGTCGGACTCGTGCTCGCCCGCGCCGCGTCCGGCAGTCCCGGCCTTCCGGAACGACGGCCGCTTCCCGCAGGCGCGGTCGAGCCTACTCAGCGCGCCTAAGGCGCTCGCTTGCGACGCCGACCAAGGAGGACGTGCCGGCTTTGCCGGTGCGTCCGTCTTTAGCATCTCAGTCGTGGCAGCACGGCGTGACTTCACGCGGGAGTCGCTCGCTGCCGGCGTTCGCGCCGGCGACCGGCGCGCCCTCGCGCGAGCGATCACGCTCGTCGAGAACTCCGACCCGCTCGCCTACGAGGTCGTCCGCGACCTCTACCCGGAGACGGGGCGCGCGTACGCCATCGGCATCACCGGCCCGCCCGGGGTCGGCAAGTCGAGCCTGATCAGCGCCCTCGTCCGGCACGTCCGCGACCAGGACCGCACGGTCGGAGTGATCTCCGTCGATCCCTCGAGCCCGTTCACCCAGGGAGCGCTGCTCGGAGACCGCATCCGCCTGACCGATCACTTCCTCGACCCCGAGGTCTTCATCCGCTCGATGGGTACCCGCGGCCACCTCGGTGGGCTCGCGGAGGCAACGCTTCAGGCGCTGCTGGTGCTGGACGCGGGTGGCAAGGACCTGGTCTTCCTCGAGACGGTCGGCACGGGCCAGGGCGAGGTCGAGGTGATCGGAATCGCCGACACCGTCGTGCTCGTGTTGATGCCCGGCTCCGGCGACTCGATCCAGGCGCTGAAGGCCGGAATCATGGAGATCCCCGACGTGATCGCGATCAACAAGATGGATCACCCCGCCGCCAAGACGATGCTGAACGAAGTGCGCTCGGTGCTCTCTTTGGACAAGGAGCGGGCGTGGAAGCCGCCGATCGTGCTCACCGAGGCCATGCGCGCCGAGCACGTGCCGAAGCTCTGGGAGCAGGTCGAGGCACACCGCGCGTTTCTCGAGTCGGAAGGCCTGCTCGAGGAGCAGCGGCGCAAGAACCTCGCCGGCGAGGTCTTCGCGGTCGCCTCGGCCCGGGCGAAGGCGCACCTCGAGCGCGCGGTCGCGGACGATCCTGAGCTGCGGCGCCTGCTGGACGAGGTGCAGAGCCGCGCGCTCGACCCGCTTACGGCCGTGCGGGAGATACTGAGGAAGGTGTTCAAGCTCTCCGGTGCCTGACTTCAGTCTGGCTCCGGCGAACAGAGATATGGCGATTAAGACCACCCCGAGCCTGGGCGACATCGAAGAGGCGCGAGCGCGGCTCGAGGGCATCGTGCGAGCATCGCCGGTCTACGGCTCGGAGACGCTTTCGCGGATGACCGGGCGCAGGGTCTCGCTGAAGGCTGAGAACCTCCAGCGCACGGGCTCGTTCAAGATCCGCGGTGCCGTCAACAAGCTGGCGACGCTGACCGACTCGGAGCGGCATGCCGGCGTCGTCGCGGCGAGCGCCGGGAACCACGGGCAGGCCGTCGCGTGGGCGGCTCGTGAGGCCGGCGTCAAGGCAACGGTGTTCATGCCGCAGGACGCGCCGATGGCCAAGGTCGAGCCAACCAAGAACTACGGCGCGAGGGCCGAGCTCAGCGGTGGGACCTTCGAGGAGGCGCTGACCGCTGCGATCGCACATGCGAAGTCCACCGGCGCCACGTTCGTTCACCCCTACGAAGACGAGAAGGTGATCGCCGGCCAGGGCACGATCGGGCTCGAGCTCGGCGAGCAGGTGCCGGACCTCGAGACCGTCGTGATCCCGGTTGGCGGCGGTGGGCTGTCGTCTGGGATCGCGCTGGCGCTGCGCGCGATCAAGCCCGAAACCCGCATCGTCGGCGTGCAGGCGGGACTCGACGGGTGGACGATCGCCGACGGGATCGCCGTCAAAGAGGTCGGGGAGCGGACCGGCCGGATTCTCGAAGAGGTGCTCGACGACCTGATCAGCGTCAACGACGACGAGATCTGCCGCGCCATCGTGCTCCTGCTCGAGCGCTCGAAGCTCGTGGTCGAGGGCGCAGGGGCCGTGGCCGTCGCGGCGCTGCTCTCGGGCAAGGCCGGCGGTGAGGGGCCGGCGGTCGCGATCCTCTCCGGCGGCAACATCGACCCGACGGTCCTGATCTCGGTCATGCGGCACGGGCTCACCTCTGCGGGCCGCTACCTGGTCGTGCGCAGCCGCCTCCAGGACCGCCCGGGCGAGCTGATCAAGCTGCTCTCGCTCGTGGCCCGGGAGCATGCGAACGTCGTCTCGGTCGAGCATCACCGCGAGGGCATGGACGTGCCTGTCACCGAGAGCGAGATCGAGCTGACCCTGGCGATGCGCGACGAGCACCATTGCGCCGTGCTGCTGGAGACCCTGCGCAGCCTCGGCTACACGGTCGAGCGGATCAGGTAACGCGGTGCTCGTCTGTGCGCAGTGCGGCCGCGAGAACGCGGACGACTCGCGTTTCTGTTCGGGTTGTGGCGCCTCGCTGGCTGCTCCCGCGCCCGCCCAGCGCGAGGAGCGCAAGGTCGTCACGATTCTCTTTGCCGACCTCGTCGGCTTCACCTCACAGGCGGAGCAGCTCGACCCCGAGGATGTCCGCGCGACGCTCTCGCCGTACTACGCCCAACTCCGCGAAGAGCTGGAGCGCCACGGCGGGACCGTCGAGAAGTTCATCGGCGACGCGGTGATGGCGGTCTTCGGCGCGCCGGTGGCGCACGAGGACGATCCCGAGCGGGCCGTCCGCGCGGCGTTCGCGATTCGTGAGTCGATCGTCGAGGACGGGCGGCTCCAGGTGCGGATCGCGGTGACGACGGGCGAGGCGCTCGTCACCCTCGACGCACGCACGACCGAGGGCGAAGGCATGGTTGCGGGCGACGTGGTCAACACGGCTGCGCGCCTTCAGAACGCTGCGCCCGTCAACGGGATCCTGGTCGACGAGAGCACGCAGCGCGCAACGCACCGGGCGATCGAGTACGGCGCGGCCGATCCGGTGATGGCAAAAGGAAAGTCGGAAGCGGTCCGCGTGTGGGAGGCGCGGGAGGCACGCTCACGCTTCGGCGTCGACCTCGGTCAGGAGGGCGCACCGCTCGTAGGGCGGCAGCGCGAGCTCGATTTCCTGACCGACGCGCTCACCCGGGCCATAGAAGAGCGCTCGCCACAACTCGTAACGCTCGTCGGCGTCCCGGGGATCGGCAAGAGCCGTCTCGTCTACGAGCTCTCGCGCGCGGTCGATGCTCAGCCCGAGCTGATCACGTGGCGGCAGGGCCGCTCGCTTCCCTACGGGGACGGCGTGACGTACTGGGCTCTGGCCGAGATGGCGAAGGCGCAGGCGGGAATCTTCGAGACCGACACGCCGGAGGAGGCAGAGCGGAAGCTCGTCGAAGCCGTCTCCGCCCTGGTCGCACAAGACTCGAAGCGGGTGCTGGAGAACCTGCGCCCTCTGGTGGGGATCGTGGCCGAAGGCGAGGTCGGCGGCGACAAGCGGGCGGAGCGCTTCGCCGCCTGGCGGCAGTTCTTCGAAGCGCTTGCCGAGCAACGGCCTGCGGTGCTCGTCTTCGAGGACCTGCACTGGGCCGACGACGACCTGCTCGACTTCGTCGACCACCTGGTCGACTGGGGGACAGGAGTGGCGCTGCTCGTAGTGTGCGTCACTCGTCCGGAGCTCCTCGAGCGGCGGCCGGGCTGGGGCGGGGGGAAGCCGAACGCACTGACGCTTTCGATCTCGCCCCTCTCAGACGAGGACACCGCGCGTCTGCTCGCGAACCTGCTCGACCGGGCCGTGATTCCCGCCGAGCTGCAGGTGACGCTGCTCGCGCGCGCCGGCGGGAACCCCCTCTATGCAGAGCAGTTCGCGCGGCTGGTCGCCGAGACACCGCAAGGCGCAGAGCTGGCGTTGCCGGAGAACGTGCAGGGGATCATCGCCGCGCGTCTCGACGGGCTTTCCCCCGACGAGAAGCAGCTCCTCCAGGACGCCGCCGTGGTGGGAAAGGTCTTCTGGCTTGGGGCGGTCAGTGCGGTCGGCGGGCGCGAGCTGCGCGAGGCGGAGGAGGCCCTTCACACACTCGTGCGCAAGGAGTTCGTCCGTCGCGAGCGCCGCTCTTCGGTCGGCGCGGACGAGGAGTACGCGTTTCGCCACGTGCTCGTCCGCGACGTCGCGTACGGACAGATTCCCCGGGCCGCCCGAGCGGAGCGTCATGAGCGGGCAGCGGAATGGATGGAGCAACTCGGCCGCCCGGAGGACCATGCAGAGATGCTGGCGCATCACTTCCTCGAGGCACTACGGCTCCGGCGCGTCTCCGGACAGGTAATGGGGCCGAATCTGCTTGAACGCGCACGCCTGGCAGCCCGTGACGCCGGCGACCGCGCCCTTGCGCTCGGGGCATTCCCCACTGCCGCGCATCTGTACGAAGCCGCCCTCGAGCTCTGGCCGTCGGACGACGACGATCGCCCGGGGCTGTTACTGGCCTACGCCCGCAGCCGCGTCGACGACGTCAGCCTCGACGACAGCGTGCTCGAGGAGGCGGCAAGCGGCCTCCTCGAGGCCGGGAACCCCGAGGCCTCGGCGGAGGCGCAGGCGCTACTCGGCGGGATCTGGTTGGGCCGCGGCGATCGCGACGAGGCCGTCAGACACCTGGAGAGCGCCTTCGACCTCGTCCAGGACCGAGGACCGTCGCCCGAGAAGGCCTACGTGCTCCAGGAGCTGTCCCGCATTGCGATGATGGGCAATGACTTCGACCGGGCCATCGAGCTCGGGTCCGAGTCGCTGGGGCTGGCGGAGGAGCTCGGGCTCGACGCCACGCGGGCGCGCAACCTGAACACCCTCGGCGTTGCGAGGATTCACACCGGTGATCCGGGAGGGCTTGACGATCTCGAGCAGGCCGTTGCGATCGCGGCGGCGGCCCATTCGCACGAGGAAGCCTCGGCGGCCGCGAACCTCACGTGGATGACCGCTCTGCTCGGCGACCTGCGGCGGGCCGGCGAGCTGCACGAGCAGGGCCGCAGGATTGCCGACCGTCTCGGGCTCGACGGCTTCATCCGCTGGCAGCGCGCGGAGCACGCCTTCCACTGTCACTGGGAGGGCCGCTGGGACGAGGCGTTCGCCACGGCGGAGGAATTCATCCAAGAGGTCGAGGCCGGCCAGCCGCATTACATGGAGGCGGCTTGTCGCTACATCCGCGGGACGATTCAACTCGCGCGCGGGGACGTGACGGCTGCGCTAGCCGATGCACGACGAGCTACGGACGCGGCCCGCGGAGCCCGTGATCCGCAGACGCTTGATCCAGCGCTGGCGTTCGAAGCGCGGACGAGGTTGGCGGTCGACGACCGCGAGCGCGCGAACGCCCTCGCGGACGAGCTGCTCGACGCCTGGCGCTCCCAGGGGGTTCCTCCGGGGCACGAGTCCGTGGACGGCGTCTGGGCGTTCAGTGAGCTTGGTCGTAGCAGTGAGTTCGCTGATGCGCTCGAGCGGGGGCGGGCTCAGACGCCATGGCACGAGGCAGCGCGCCTCGTCATCGCCGGCGACGCGGCCGGAGCTGCCGATCTCTATGGCGAGATCGGTTCCGTGCCGGATGAGGCGTATGCACGGCTGCGAGCCGCCGCGGCCCTCGTCGGGGCGGGCCGCCGCGCCGAGGCAGACGCTCAGCTCAGGCTCGCACTCCCGGTCCTCGCCAAGCTTGGTGCGAACGCCTGGACGGCTGAGGCCGAGGCGCTCCTGGCCGAGTCAGCTTGAGCCGCCGCAGCGCCGGAAAGCGGTAACCGTGTTGCCGCGAGCCTCCCAGTCGTCCATGCCGCTGTCCAGCACCGGGCGCGCCCGGACGCCTTCCGCGGCGAGCGCGCTGGCGGCGACGCCGGCTCGGGCGCCGGACGAGCAGATGGTCACGACCAGCCGTCCGTTCTCGAGCTCGTCGCGGTAGGCGCGGACGAGCCTGTAGGGGATGTGGCGGCTGCCGGGGATGTAACCCTCGTCTCGCTCGTCCTTTTCGCGCACGTCGACCAGCTCGACCGCGTCCTCGGCGAGCAGCGCCTCGAGCTCCTCGATGCCGATCGGCTCGAGCCTTTCCGGGGTCTGCAGCTCGAGTAGGTAGCCCGTAACGTCGAGCAGCCCGACCGCCCGCAGCCGCTCAGCCGCGAGTGCAGCCTGCTCGCGTGAGGAGGCGTGCAGCGAGATCGGCTGGTCCGCGTCGAGCATGAATCCGGACTTCGTGGCAAAGGAGGGCCCGTCGACGGGGACGTTGAGCGCGCCGGGAGCGTGCCCTTCCGAATAGACGTGCGCGGGCCGCACGTCGAGGAGTTGGCCCTGCACAGACTCCAGCGGCTCGAGCGGCGCCGGTGCGCCGAGGAACGGGCCGCGGTTCAGCTCGACCACACGTTCAACAGTGGGCGGCCGCGGCGAGGAGATCGAGGCTGACGCGGCGACGAACTCCTGCTGGCTCGAGTGAGCGAGCGCGTGGTTCGTGCTCCGCTCGGTCGCGATGGTGGAGGTGCGGTCGGAGCTGATGCCGCTCGCGCAGAGCGAGCCGCCGGTGTGCCCGGGGTCGACCTCGGTGTCGCCCGGCAGGTCGACCAGGCGCTGCAGCGAGCGGTAGAGATCCTCCGCGCCCTCGCGCGCCTCGATCGCCAGATCGGGCCGGGCAGCGTCGCCGATCAGGAGCGAATCGCCGGTCAGGAGGTGGCCCTCGACCAGGTAGCAGCAGTGCTCGGGCCGGTGGCCGGGTGTGTGCAGGACGCGAATCGCGAGTGAGCCGACCTGGACGTCCTGTCCGTCCTCGACGGGATCGAATGGAAAGGACGGCTCGGCGAGGGGATGAATGCTCACCGCCGCGTCGTGCTCGAGCGCCAATCGGCCGTGCCCGGAGACGTGGTCGGCGTGCGTATGGGTCTCGAGCACGCGGACGATCCGCACGCCTGCCCGTTCGGCCTCCTCGAGGTAGGGCTCGATCGCGTAGGCGGGATCCACGAGCACCGCCTCGCCGGCTGCCTCGTCGCCGATCAGGTAGGACGCGCAGCCGAGGTCGTCGTCCACAAACTGTCGGAACAGCACGTCCCCACGACGTTACCAATGTCCGCCGCTAGCTTTCTTGAAGTGAGCA
>Ga0307312_10000631_pt1 | contig 16951 bp, 13 predicted proteins | sample ER_DNA_202_FD_194489 | JGI IMG/M metagenome (GOLD analysis project Ga0307312, IMG submission 194489) | Bulk soil microbial communities from the East River watershed near Crested Butte, Colorado, United States - ER_DNA_202 | ecosystem: Environmental > Terrestrial > Soil > Floodplain | place... | reverse complement strand
AGGACAGAACACAGAATACCGGATCGGCGTCAACGGAACCGGCTTATTCAATCTCTCGTTCACATTCACCCACTAGATCGGGTTATACGACATTGAGTGAAACCCGCACGAGAGCGATTGCACCGCGGCGCACCGGAAGTGCGCCGCGACACCGCCATCCAAGTGCGGCCACCGCAAGCAAACTTTTGTTAGACAAATCATTCACCCTTATGAAACCCTTCAAACTTCTTTCATGGTCCGTTTCAGCGGCGCTCCTAATCGGCAGCCTGGCCCATGCAGATGTAGTCACGGACTGGAACAACGCCGCACTCGATGCGATCCGCACCGGCCACACGCCGCCGCCGATCGCCTCTCGCAGTCTTGGTATTCTTCACGTCTCAATCTACGACGCGGTCAACGGCATCGCCCGCACGCACGAACCCTATCTCGCGCAAAGCTCAGTGCCGGCCAGCGCATCACGTGAAGCCGCTGCCAGCGCTGCCGCGCACGATGCGCTTGTCAGTTTATTCCCTGCTTCCGCATCCAGCTTCGATGCGCTTCATGCCACGATTCTCGCCACTATTCTCGATGGCCCACAAAAGGTTGCAGGCATCGTGTGGGGTGAATTCGTCGCGAACCAAATCCTCGCCGCGCGCGCCAACGACGGTTCCGACGCGACCGTGCCGCCGCCTGGCGGCAGCGGTCCTGGCGTGTGGGTGCCGACTCCTCCGGCATTTCTTCCTTATCTGTTGCCGCAATGGGGATTCGTTACGCCGTTTGCAATGAGCAGTAGCTCGCAATTCCGTCCGCCCGGACCGCCGCCTCTCGATAGCCAGCGGTACGCGGCGGATTACTACGAAGTTAAGGAGCTCGGCGCAGCCAGCGGCTCGACGCGCACGGCAGAACAAACAGAGATCGCCTTGTTCTGGGCCGATGGCGCAGGCACCGAGACGCCTCCCGGCCATTGGAACAGTATTGCGCAAATTATCGCCGATGCTCGGGGCAACACGCTGGAACAAAACGCCCGGCTGTTCGCGTTGTTGAACATCGCCATGGGCGATGCCGCCATCTGCGCCTGGGATGCCAAATACGAGTTTCATTTCTGGCGGCCCGTGACCGCAATCAACTTCGTCGAACCGGAACTGCACTGGATGTCGTTCATCGTAACACCGCCTTTCCCTGATTACGTCTCCGGCCACAGCACCTTCAGCGGCGCGGCTGCCACCGTGCTCGCACTGTTTTATGGCACCGAAGACTTGCCGTTCACAATCGGCTCAGACTTTCTGCCCGGAGTATACCGCAGCTTTTCAACCTGCCTCGATGCGGCCGGGGAAGCTGCAGTGAGCCGTCTCTATGGTGGCATTCACTTTCGATCGGCAAACGAGGATGGACTGCAAGCGGGCATCGGCATTGGCGAATGGGCCGCGACTCATTACCTCCAGCCCAAGGACAATCGTTCGCGGAGGTAATCCATTGCCCGTTACGCGAGCCCCGCGGCGACCGCACCGTGTGCTCAAGGGCAGCGGGACAACGGACATCCGGCCGCCGCGCACACTATCGTAGGCAATGTCGCTTGTGGAACACCTGACGCTGGCGAACACCTAGTTCAAAGCGAAAACGCGTCGGCGACGAGGCGCGCCTGCTCGCGTTTATGGCGAGCGAGTGCGCCGACAGCGGGGCTGGCGCTGGCGTCGCGTCCCGCGTAGGCGATCTCGCTACAAAAGAGCGTGCGCAATCGCGGTTCGATGAAAGTCCATGCGCCCATGTTTTGCGGTTCTTCCTGACACCAGACGAGCTTCGCGTTCTTTGGAAATGGCTTAAGCATTTCGCGCAGCCTTTTTTCTGCGAGTGGATAAAGCTGCTCGATGCGAATAATCGCTGCGTCCTCAATTTTGCGCTCGGTGCGATACTTCAGCAGATCGTAATAAACTTTCCCCGAACAAAAGATGATCCGGTTCACTTTGTCGGCGGGACCGACTTCTGGCGAGCCGAGTATCTCTTCGAAACGGCCATGAATGAATTCCTCGGCGGGGGAGGAAGCAAAGGTGGCGCGCAACAGACTTTTCGGCGTCATTATGATCAGCGGCTTAATGAAATCGCGCTTCATCTGGCGCCGCAGCACGTGAAAATACTGTGCAGAAGTAGTCAGATTGCACACTTGGATATTATCGTCGGCGCACGCCTGCAGAAAGCGCTCCAGTCGGGCGCTGGAGTGTTCCGGTCCCTGGCCTTCATAGCCGTGCGGAAGCAACAGCACGATCCCGCTTGGCTGTTGCCATTTCGATTCTGCTGAAACGATGAACTGATCGATAATCGTTTGCGCGGCATTGACGAAATCGCCGAACTGCGCCTCCCATAAGCAGAGCATTTTTGGGTAATCGAGTGAGTAGCCGTAATCAAACCCGAGCACGGCAGCTTCTGAGAGCGGGCTGTTGTAAATGCAGATACGCGCCTGCTTTTCAGCCAGGTGCATGAGCGGCACGTAAGGTTTACCCGTGTTCGCGTCGTAGATTACGGAGTGCCGTGTGCTGAACGTGCCGCGCGAACTATCCTGGCCGGACAATCGGACCGGGATTCCCTCGAGCAACAACGATCCGAACGCGAGCGCTTCGGCATAATGCCATTCGTAGGGGCCGCCGTCCTCAAACACTTTGCGTTGATGATCGAGGACGATGCGTTTGATCTTGGGCTGAACCTGGAAACCCTCCGGTACGCGGGTGAGACCATCAACGATGGTCTTCAGCGTTTTCTCGCTAATCGCCGTCGGCTCCGATGTGCTGCTGTATTCCGGTTGAAAAATCGCCGTCGATTCTCTGAACTTTGCTTTCTCGCTAGCTTTTCGTTTTTCGATGGCGTCGACTTCGTCTCTCGTCATCTCAAGCCGCAGCGCGAACTCGGTTTCCAGCGAGGCGGCGTCGTCTTCGCTTAGTGTTCCGGCTTCGAGCAGCTCACGTTTGTACAGCTGGGTAACGGATGGTCGTTTCTCGATCTTTGCGTACAGATCGGGCTGGGTGAATGACGGTTCATCGCCTTCGTTGTGTCCGTAGCGACGATAACAATACATGTCGATCATTACGTCGCGCCCGAATCGCTGGCGAAAGTCGAACGCCATGTCGCTCACGAATTTAACGGCCAGCGGATCGTCGCCGTTCACATGAAAAATCGGAGCCTCAATAATCTTCGCGACATCGGTGGCATACGGAGAAGAGCGCGCATCTTTGGGAAGCGTTGTGAAGCCGATTTGATTGTTCACTACGACGTGAATCGTGCCGCCGGTGCTGTAACCGTATAGTTGAGACAGGTTGAGCGTCTCGGCCACGATTCCCTGTGCAATGAAAGCCGCGTCGCCATGCACCAGCAGCGGCAAAACTTTACGGCGGTGCTCGGTATCTCCACGAATCCGTTGTCGCGCGCGCGCTTTTCCTTCGACCACAGGATCGACGGCTTCCAAGTGACTGGGGTTCGAAGAGAGGCGAATCTCGACCTCGGCGCCCGAAGCAAGTCTGCGCACCGCGCGATAACCGAGATGGTATTTCACGTCGCCGTCGCCGGCCACCAAATCGGGAACGTAATTCTCGCTAAATTCCGTAAAGATGACCTTCAGCGATTTGCGCAAAAAATTCGCCAGCACATTGAGACGCCCGCGATGTGCCATACCCATGCAAATTTCCGCGACGCCACCATCCGGGCATCGGTGCAGGATAGTATCAAGAATCACCATGAGCGATTCCGAGCCCTGAAGGGAAAACCGTTTTTGCCCCACGTAGCGCGTATGCAGGAAGGTCTCGAACGATTCGGCTTCGAGCAGCGCCCGCAACAGCGCGACCTGAACTGCGCGCACCGTCGAATGTTTGTGCGGCCGAGTTTCCAGCCGCCGCCGCACCCAGTCGCGAATCCGCGGGTCTTGGATATGCATGAATTCCGAGCCAATGGAGTCGGCGTAAATTCTCTCGAGGCCAGCGACCATTTCGCGTAAGCTCATGGGCCGATTGTCGAGGAAAAATTTCGATGAGACGCGAAGATCGAGATCTGATTCGTTAAATCCGAACTCGCGCAAACTCAGCAGCGGATTTTGCGGTCGCGTCTCCGCCAGCGGATCGACGCGCGCAATGGTATGCCCGAGCGAGCAATATGCGTAAACGAGACCATCGATGCGTGTCTGCAATGCTGCCTCGCGAGCCTCGGCTTCCGCCACGGTCGCCCCGTCACGCTGCGGAAGATTTCCGAGCTCGAACCCTTCGAAAAAGGCGGACCACCCCGAATCGACTGAATCTGGATTTTGCTGCCAGCGCCGGTAGTTCTCCTCGATGAGATCGACATTTGCGCGAGCATCAATTGATGTACGCATACGAAAATGTCCGACGATTACGCGGCGCGGCAAGTTGACAGTGCGAAGGCGCTTTCGTTACTTGCTGCGTTCATGGCTTTCAGGACAATGTTTGCTCTCCCGGCCGCGCGAAACAGGCGACACAGGATAGGAGGAGCTCTCGCAACACTGGCGTTTCTTGCCGTGTTGATCCTCGCCCGATCAGCGCCTTGTCTTGGACAAGCCGATCCGGCTTCGGAACCGGCCGTTTTGGCTGTGGCGAAAGTGTTGCCGGCAGTGGTGAACATCAACACGGAGCGCGTGGTTCGGCGAACGGTGCGCGATCCGTTTGAGGATGTTTATGCGCAATTCTTCGGGTACAACCGCGTCCGACCACGCCAAATTCGACAGACTTTGCAAAGCCTCGGCTCCGGTTTCATTATCGATCCGGCTGGTTACATCGTGACCAACCAGCACGTGGTCGAGCGCGCCGCGGACTTGAAAATTCACGTGACGACAAACGACGGCAAAACCTACAATGCGCACTACATTGCCGGCGATGACAAGACCGATCTGGCGTTCATTAAGATCGATGCCCAAACGGCGTTTCCCTTCATCAACCTTGACAACATCTCTCCGAATCTGCTCGGAGAGACTGTAATCGTGGTAGGCAACGCTGTCGGCTACGGCAGCTCCATTAGCCGAGGTGTTCTTAGCGCGGCGAAGCGTAATATCACAGTGGACGAGACTGAATACAAAGACCTGGTGCAGACCGATGCGGCGATTAATCCAGGTAACAGCGGCGGGCCAGTGATCGACGTTTCCGGTCGGCTGGTCGGCATTGCCTCCGCAAAAATGGCGTTCACGCCACAGGGTGTGCCCACGCAGGGACTTGGTTTCGCCATTCCCGCGGAAGTGGTACGTGAGAGCGTCAATCGATTCAAGAAAACAGCCCAAATAAAGGCCGCGCCAAAAAGCGCTTCCGCAACGATCGAAACAGCAATTTCGAGAGCAGAGAAGTTATTTGGACTACAGCTACAAAATTTGAGTCAGGAATTGAGCGATGCGCTCGGCTACACGCGAGGCCGGGGGGTCTTAATTACTGCAGTCGAACCGGACAGCCCAGCAAACGAAGCAGGAATTGAGCGCGGAATGGCGATTTATCGCGTGGGCAAATCGGACGTTTCCTCCGTTCGTCAGGTCGAGGAACTATTGCGATCGGCGGAGAGCGGCGCAGCCGTGGAATTCATCGTCGGCATCATTCGCACCGATGAACAAAACCGTCAGGTTGCGACCGTGAGCCTGACGGCGCGCTAAAAAATTTGGCAACGCAATCGTGGTTCGATTGTCTCATCGAAGTATCGCAAAATGATTAAGGTCGAAAATCTGACAAAACGCTACGCTGGCCAGCCTGCCATCCAGGATTTGAGTTTCGAAGTTAGCCAGGGGGAAATCATGGGATTTCTTGGGCCAAACGGCGCCGGTAAGACCACGACCATGCGCATCCTGGCCGGCTTTATGCCACCTACTTCAGGCCGCGCTACGGTCGCGGGATTCGACGTTTTTGAGCAATCGCTTCAAGCGAGGGCGCACCTCGGCTACATGCCGGAAAATGTGCCGCTCTACAGCGACATGCGCGTGACGGAGTATCTCAATTATCGTGCGGCGCTAAAGGGAGTCCAGCATCGCCGCGTTGCCGAGCGTGTCGGTGATGTAGAGGAACTCTGTGGTCTCAAGGATGTCAAAAAGAAACTGATCGGCACTCTTTCCAAAGGCTATCGTCAACGTGTCGGCCTGGCGGACGCGCTGTTGGCGGAACCTGACCTTCTCATCCTCGATGAGCCGACGATCGGTCTCGATCCAAATCAGATCCGGCAGGTGCGCGAGCTGATCAAAAACTTGGGCAAGCACCACACAATTTTGCTTTCGACGCACATTTTGCCCGAGGTAGAGATGACATGCAGCCGCGTGATCATCATTCACAAGGGCCGAATCGAAGCGTGCGATACACCGGATAATTTGCTTGGGAAAATCAGACAAGCTGGAGGCATAGTGCTTGAAGCAAAAGTCGGGAGCGATAACGGCGCAGAGGAGCTGAAGAAGATTTCAGGCGTGCGAGACGTCGTTACCGACGGGGAGGATGACTGGAAGCGATTTTCCCTTCGCGTGGAGTCGGGTATCGACGTTCGTGAAGAGGTGTTTCGGCTTGCCGCCGATCGCCACTGGGCGGTGCGCGAATTAACTCAGCGTCGAGCGACGCTCGAGGACGTATTCGTTGAACTCACGCATCCCGACGTGGTTTGAGATCAAATGTTAACACGGAGACCGACTGATGCGTAAGTTTTACACCCTGCTCTCGCGCGAGGTGCGCGGCTATTTCCATTCCCCGGTGGCGTACGTCGTGCTGATCTTTTTCCTCATCGTCAGCGGGATCGATTTTTACTTTCAGGTCTCTTTCATGAACCAGCGTCAGGTGCAATACACAGTCCAGGAAGCATTCTTCAATTCTGTCTTCTTCTGGTTCGCATTCGTTCTGATTTTTCCCTTGATCACGATGCGCCTGTTTGCCGAAGAATTTAAGCTCGGGACCATTGAGCCACTAACTACTGTCCCTGTGCGCGATTGGCAGGTAGTGCTTTCAAAGTTCTTTGGTGCGCTGATCTTTTATCTGATTCTGTGGGTTCCGACACTGCTCTACTTCTGGATTTTTCTAAGAGTCACAAACCAGCCGGCCGCGCATTCTGCCGGAGCATATTTCGGGTCCTATCTGATGCTTTTGTTGCTTGGGATGTTCTATCTCTCGATTGGTTGTCTCACGTCTGTTCTGACCAGGAACCAAATCATCGCCGCCGTAATCTCTTTCTGCGCGATTACGCTGTTATTTTTTCTTGGTCTGGTTCAGTTCATTCTTTTGGATATCACTTCGACCACGCGCGACTTACTCGGCTATTTCTCCGCGATCGAACACATGGGAACATTCTCCCGAGGCGTAATCGATACCCGGCCGATCGTTCTTTACGTGAGCATGACCATTGTGATGCTAACGCTCACCTATCAGGCATTCCAATCCCGCAAATGGAGGCTCTGACAAATGGCTGTTGAAGCAAAGCGTCGCCGAAGAGCAAAAGGAATTGGCCGATTTCGGATCGGCTTCAATGTTCTCGTCCAGATCCTGCTGATCTTGTTTCTCGTTGCAATGGTAAATTCCTTGGCCTTCAAGCACTACGCGCGTTGGGATTTTTCCCGGGACCAAAAATATGCGGTCTCGGATAAGACGAAGCGTTTCCTCGACACGCTCAAGGGCAAGATGCGCATCACGGTTTTCTTTTCGCCGAGTACGCCGATTACTGCGGACGTTCAGAATTTGCTAACGGAATATCAATATGCGGGGAAGGGAAAAATCGATGTCGAACACATCGATCCGGAGCGGAATCTTTCCCGCGCAAAAGAGCTGTTCGACAAATACAAAGTTGTCACGGACGAGAGTCTTTTGGTGCTCGATTACGACGGTCGCAACAAAGCCGTTAAGGCGTCCGAGATGGCCGATATCGACCAGAGCGGCATGGCGTTTGGCGAAGGCCCGCGTGTGGCTGCATTCAAGGGCGAGCAAGCCATCACCAGCGCGATGATTGACCTTGTCGAAGGGAAAAAGAAGACGCTTGGTTACGTCACCGGTCACAAGGAACCGCCGCTTTCAGAAGCCACCAGCCCGATCTCCGTGCTGAAAACGTTTATCGAAAATGAAAACATCAAGTTTCGGGAGCTAAACCTGCTCGATCTGGATGCGATTCCCGCTGACGTGAAGGCCGTCATGATTATCGGCCCGCAATACGATTTTTCCGATCGGGAAATGAAACTGTTGCGCGATTTCTGGGATAAACAGGGGCGGATACTGCTTCTCTTGGATCCAGCGGCGAAAACACCGAAACTCCGCGGCTTTGTTAACGAAATAGGTGTCAAACCGAATGACGACAGGCTGATGGTCTTCCTGCGCACCGGCATCCAGGAGTTAGCCCTGACGCGAGATGTGCAGGCGCGTTTCCTCGGCGATAGTCCAATCACAAAACGGCTCGCGGACGTACGGACGCTGTTCCTGGGCGGCACATCTTCACTGACGGTAGAGCCGGACCGAGTCCGCCCAGCCAACATTCGGGTGGAACCGCTGATCCAGGCAGAAAAAGGTTATTTTGCCGAAAAAGATTACAACACCGACGACCAGGCAAAACTACAGGCCGACGCGAACCAAAGCAGCAATGTGTCGTTAATTATCGGCGCAGCAGCTGAAAAAGGCGGCAGCGCGGATCAGCGGGTCCAGGTGAATTCGTCGCGTCTGGTAGTAGTTAGCAACGCAAGCTTCGTTCAGGACAATGCGATCACACAGGATCAGCAGGGACTCGATTTCATCTCTGGCAGCGTGAACTGGCTGCTTAGTCGGGAACAGCTTATCGGTATCGCGCCGAAGGTCTCGAAGCCTCTCACGTTCAGTCTTGATGAAGAGGCGTTGCGCCGGCTGCGCTGGATTATTTTGGTGTTCATACCGCTGTTTCCCGCCTTGATCGGAACCATGGTGTGGTGGCAACGCCGCGTTTAGTATGAGCTGGCGGAATACCCTCATCCTCGCACTCATTGCGCTCGCCGGCTTCGCCTACTTCAGGTTCTTTGAAATGAAACGGCCGAGTACCGAGGAGGCGAAGCGCCAGGCCCAGAACGTGGTCAATTTCGACCGAACCAAGATCGACGGCATCATTATTCAAAATGGCGATCAAAAGATCGAAATACGTCGCCGTGAGAACAAGTGGCGACTTGAAACGCCCATCAAAGATCAAGCAGATGGCGCTATAGTTGAGAGTTTGTTGTCGGATTTGGAGACCTGGCAGAAGGAGGGGACCATTCCCGCCAAGGATATTGACACCGACAAGAGCAAACTGACCGAGTACGGCCTCAACAATTCCAAGCTAAAGCTTAAGCTGCTCGGCCGGGATAAACCGCCGGAAATCTTGTTTGGCAAAGACGCCGCTCTGGAAGGCAGAATGTATGTGCGCTTCCAGAATTCAAAGGAAACGTTTCTCGCCACACAATCGGTCAAGAAAGATATCGACAAAAAGCCGGAGGAGTTTCGCGACAGAAAGTTAACCGATGTGACAACTGCGCAGGTGCGCCGCATCACGTTGAAAACGCCTGCAGGTGAAATGGAGCTGGAGAAGAAAGGCGAGCACTGGGAGATCCTTAAACCGCTGCGTGCGCGGGCCGATGACGGGAAAGTAGGCGACTTGATTTCACAAATTACGACGGCGCGCATTCAACAATTTGTGGCCGACGATCGCGGTGACCTCCACCCTTATGGATTGGCGGACCCGCGTGGATCGATCACGCTGTACGATCAGGAGCAAAAAAAAGACCAGAAGGTTGAGCTCGGCGAATCGATCAAGGTCTTTGGGCGGGAGGAAAAAGGTCAGACGCTGCAGATCGGCAGCGTGCCAGAAAAAGAAAAAGGTGAGGTTTATGTACGCTTCGCTCCTCGCGGATCCGTTTACACCGTGCCGAAAAAGATCGAAGAGATCGTTAATACGAAGCCGGCAGATCTGCGCGACAATCATTTAGTTCGCATCGACACAAACATTCTCGATCGGATTACAATCGACACTCCAGGCAAAGCCAAAACCATTCTCGCGCGCAAAGAGGGAAACTGGACAATTGCAAGTCAAAACAATGCGCCGGCGGATTCAGGTGTCGTTCGGCGCTTGATCGACACGTTACAAAATGAGCGAGTAACAAGGTTCGTAGAAGACGTCGCTTCCAATCTGCCGAAATACGGGCTCGATAAGCCGAATGTCCAATTGACGTTCAGTTCATTTGCTTCGGAAAACACCGCTGAAAGCAAAGCGGGTGAGCAGCCGTTTGCGGCAATCACCTTTGGAAAAGCAGAGGGCAATAACGTGTACGCGCGGCTGACCGATGAACCCTTCGTCGTTGCAGTGCGTCGAGGTTTGCTGGATCAGATTTCACCTGATCCACTGCAATGGCAGGATTTGTCGGTCTTTAAGTTTAAGCCGAAGCAAATTCATCGGTTAAGCGTTACGGCTGAGAATGAGCTGTCGCTTGAGCGCGACCAGAGGAACCAGTGGCACTGGCTGAAAGGAAGTGGTCAGATTAACGAGGCTAATCTGCAGTCAATCCTCAACACATTGTCTGCCTTGCGCGCAGTACGTTGGCTCGGAGCGACGATGCCGCAACACGGCTTCGATAAGCCACAGCTTGTCCTCGCCTTCACTACTTCGCCGGACAACAAGGCAGCACATAAATTAACTATCGGCGCCCAAAACAATGATGGCACGTGGTACGCACGCGTGGACGGACGCGAAGGCACCTTTGAGATTAGCAATTCGACCTTGAACGCTTTGAAATTGCCGTTGGCCAGCCAAGCCACTGCGACGCCGGGTACATCGCCGCCGTCAACAACGGCATCTCCTGTTCCGAAGAAATAAGGAGTAGTGATTGATACGAAGCTTGAAAAGTTTGGAATTCCTAAAAAACGAGGGACCGCCCCTCTCAGGCATCCACGCAGAAAGTGTGATGTGCCATCGGGTCCTTTCTGCACTTACTGCTTCGTCGCCGTGTAAATCGTGACGATTCCACCAGTCAGCGGTTCGAAGCTCGGGCCGGCGAAACCGTTCTCCGTCATCAACTGACACATGGCACCGTCGGACGGAAAGTCCTCGATCGAATCGCCAAGATAGTCGTAAGCGTTTTTCTTGCCTGTTAAAAAAGAACCAAGTAAGGGCAGGCAGTGATGTAAATAGAAACGATAAACAGCGCGCAAGATTGGCGTTGCGGGCAGTGAGAACTCAAGCACTAATAAGTGCCCATCTTTCGTAAGCACGCGCGACATCTCAGTAAGCCCGATTGCCCAGTTTTCAACATTGCGCAACCCGAACGCGATAGTGACGCAATCCAGGGAACCATTCCGAAATGGCAGGTTCATTGCGTCAGCAAGCTCAGTTTGGTGAACGCCTTTTCGCTTCGCAAGTTCCAGCATTTCCGGCAGGAAATCGACAGCTGTGATTTCCGCTTCCGGTAACTTCTTTTGCAGCGCGAGGGCCAAATCTCCGGTGCCGGTTGCAAGATCAGCAATTCTGTGTGGCCGCCAGTCGCTGACGATTTCAGCCGCGCGTCCTCGCCAATAGAAATCAATCCCGCAGCTAAGTAAGTGATTTGCGATATCATAGCGTGTGGCGATCGAGGCGAACATTTCTCGAACTCGCGCAGCGTGCGTGCTCATCTCAGGACTTAATAGAACAGCGGCTCACAGTTTTAGGACAGTTAATTATGCTGGTAGTTCCATGTAACTACCAGATAAGGACGGCAGAGGCACGTTACCCATCAGCTTGTTACGGGAAAAATTGCGATTGCCAGCCTGCCAAACTCCGGCTATCTAGCAACATATGGATATATCTGTTAAAGCTCTAGAAGAAGCGATTTCAATTCGCAGACAAATTGATAATCTCGAAAAACGCCTTTCCTCAATTCTGGGAGGAGGGGCACCTCCGCCGACACCCCGCCCCGCGGGCCGCCGTTACTTTTCGCCCTCGACTCGAGCGAAGCTTGCGGCTGCAGCCAAAGCTCGTTGGGCAAGGCTAAGAGGAGGCGCGCCTACAGCGACTTCTGCGAGAAAAAAAGGCCAGCTTACACCTGCCGGACGAAGGAAGCTGTCGCAGTTAATGAAAGCTCGCTGGGCAGCAAGGAGGAGAGCGGCTGGCAAGAAGACAGCCCCTGCACGGAAAAAAGGCACACTCACGCCTGCCGGGCGAAGGAAGCTCTCCGAGTTGATGAAAGCGCGTTGGGCAGCCAGAAGGAAAGGTGGATCGAAGTAACCCACTAACTGCACTGTAGCGTCTATATTCGTCGCTCAGTGCACGTGGGACCGGGTTTAGTGCTCGCGAGAGGACTCGAACCTCCACGGGTTTCCCCATACGGTCCTGAGCCGTACGCGTCTGCCGATTCCGCCACGCGAGCAAAAGGCAGCAGCGGTACAATGCGTGTTCCCACCCGGCCTGCAAGATCAAATCGAGGATGCTACAACAAGACGAAAACGGCTTGGTTAATTAGCCTGAACGTTTTTTGCGCGCGCGAACCTCTATTTGATGCGCTTTGCGTACCTGACCAATAGAACGCAAAAGGTCGGCATAATTCGAAACAACGATGTCATAATCCTTAGAGGGCTTCTCCTCCACCTCTTCCCACGTCTTTAGCGAAGATTGATAAAGTTCTGCCGCTTTCGCATAATCACCACGCGAATGATAGACTACCGCCAGGTTGCATTTTGATTGCGCAATGTCGGCAAGCGGAGGTGGATTCAATTTCTGCCGGATGGCTAGCGCGCGAAGATGTATCTTCTCGGCTTCAGTGTAACGGCGTTCATTCGTGTAGAACACCGCCAGGTTATTTAGCACCGACGCCACATCGGGGTGGTCAGGCCCAAGTTGTTTTTCATAAATCTCCAAAGCACGCACATAGCATGGCTCCGCCGCTTTTTGTCGGCCCGATTTGCGCAGAATCAGCGCAATGTTGTTTAACATTGTTCCGATGTCGGAATAAGGGACATCGTCGATCTGGGTACCGGCGGCTATTGCTTTCTGGTAAAAATTAATCGCCTCCTCAGATTGGCCGAGGCTATCGCACAAGGATGCCAGGCGCTTGGCCGAGCGATAGATGGCATGCTGATCGGATGGTTTCCCCTTTTCCAGGATTCCATGCGCCTTCAGCAAGTTTGCCTCGGCGGCAGTATGATCTCCCTTTTGTTCGAGTAGCTGGCCTAGCTTCTCGAAGCTGATGGCAAGTGGCGTCTCGTTCCCTCTGAAAGCACGCTTGGCGATCTCAACGGCAGTTTCGGCAACACGAATCGCCTCAGGCAAGTGGTTTGTGGCACGCAGAGTGTCGAGTTTATCGTTCAGGATCGTCCAAAGCCGTTCTTCCCCCTTCATCAGTCATCACCAACCCTCGCTTATCTGGCTAACTAATCGGGTTGCTAGATCCTCAGTAGCCAACGGCAAGGCTTGCCGTTCATCAGTGGTTACGTCGCTACTCACGAAGAAACTCGTCGTTCCAACCGCTTCGCTCGGTGACGCCAACTGTTCGCCATTTCTTCCGGTTAGCGAATACCTGACGTTCAACGTCAGAGCAAATTCGGTTGTGGCTAATACGTTGCCACGCACCGATCGCGCCGGCAGGCGGTTGATGCGAGTTACCTCACCATTCAAAATAGCGTCCGCTTTATCCCCGTTGGTAATCTGAAATGTCCCATCCTGTTGCAACTGCTTTATTACAGTATCTGTGATCAAAACTTCGATCCGCGGAACGAGGGTGCGGTTTTTAAAAGTCGGGACTGCGATGGTGTGAACGTCACGCAGATAATATGGCTTTACCGGGCCGATGTGATAGCCAAGGCAGCCACTCAAGGCCAGGCAGAACACAGCCGCAAGTAAGGCTTTCAAGGCGCCGGTGAGGCGGACGCTTCGGGAGAGGCCGAGGCGTCGGCAGCGGGAGACGTATCCGAACTTGTACCCGTCCCCGGCAGAGGCAGCAGCGGTTCAGGCGCAGTGGTAGTATCGGGCGCAAGCGAGGCCGGTGGAGGGAGGGAAGAATCAGTCTCCGGTGCAGGTAAGGGCGCTTCGTTATTTGCTGTCCCCGGCTTTGCGGAGCCGGTCCCGGCAGATCGTGCTCCCTGTGCTTGGCCCTTTTTCTTGCCACCTTGTGCTACAGACAAAGCTGGCTGAAGTGCAGCCTCCCCGAACTTTGCGCGCAACTGATCAATCCGTTTCTTGGCCTCATTGCTTTCCTCTGATCCTGGCTGCTGACGAATGACCTCGTTGTAGTAGATGACGGCAGCGCGATAGTATTTTTGTTTGTCGTAAAATTTCGCGACCTTATACGAGTTGGCTGTTTGCTTATGCTCGAGAATGTCCAGGTTAGCGCGGGCCTGCGCTGCCTTCTCGCTCTTCGGGTAGTGGAAGAGGAAATCCTGGAACGCCGTTTTAGCATTGTTTGCGGCAGCGGCATCCTTTGTGCCGGTTTGGGACGCGGTGAACCAGATGTAACCGATTTGATACTGCGCATCGACTGCTATCGGCTCGTTCGGGAACTTGTCTACTACAGCCTGATAAGCCTGCAGAGCGGCATCGTTGGCGCCTTGCTTTTCTCGCGCAAGACCAATGTCAAACTGCGCACGAGCCGTGTATTTTCCGTACGGCGCAGTTCGAACAACATTGGCGAAAGTAGTCACCGCACGATCCAATGCCGATGCAACAGGGATGCCGAGAACCTTCAGTTTTTTCCCATTAAGATAGATTTCGCCGATGCGAAACTGCGCCTCGATCGCTTCCTCGAAATGCGGACTGCTGGGATATCGTTCTACCAACTGGAGAAATGATTCGGCCGCCGGTGTATAGATGTGAAGCTGTTCCTGCAACTGAGCGCTGCGATAAAGCGCACCGGGCGCCAGCGCATCTTTGGGGTGATGTTTAATGAGGCTTTTGTAAGCCTTGATCGCGCGTTTAATGTTGCCTTCTTTTTCGGCACTCTGTGCAATCTGAAACAGCTCTGCAGCGTCGCCGCTCATCTCTTCTTCGCCGGGAGGTACGAATTTCGCCTTTTTCCCGGGTTGGAAGACGACGGAGCCCACGCCTGGTTCGGGCAAAAGCAATACCGCGGCAGCGAGAACTAAAAAGACGCGAATAACGAATTGCATTCGGGTGGGGCAGCGTAGTTAAGTTATGCGGCCAGTCAAGTTTCAGCACATCAAAGTATTTCTCACATTTTTTGTGCCGAAAGCTGTTCCCACAGGGCAAAACTAACTAATTTCTAACTTACTTTGGACCTGACCGATCAGCAGAAAATTCGCATCGGCTCGTGCGCATGGAGCTTTCAAGACTGGCGTGGTGCTTTTTATCCGCCGGATTTGCCGGAGTCGCGCTGGCTTGAATTTTACGCCAACTATTTCCCGGCCGTTGAAGTGGACTCTACCTTTCATGCTGCTCCGGCTGAAGATACCCTCCGTCGCTGGATTGAAATGACCCCAGCTAGTTTTCGGTTCACCTGCAAACTGCCCCGTCGAATCACGCACATCTGCCGGCTGCATGATTCTCTGGACGAATTAACCTCGTTTCTTCGCGCCATGGAGTTACTCGGGCCAAAGCTCCAGGTTGTTCTCATCCAGCTCCCGCCTTTTTTTACGCCAGGGGATGGAAAGTTGGCGCTGCGAAAATTCCTTCCGCAATTGCCACGCGATTTCCGCTTTGCGATTGAATTTCGTCATCCCAGCTGGCACCGACCGCAGTTTATCCGGCTATTGGAAAAGCATCGTATTTGCTGGGTCTGGGCCGATACGACTCCGCTTAACGAACGAAATCTTGCCCCGTTTGAGTTCCTGCCGTGCACCACGGATTTTCTGTATCTGCGTCTGCTCGGTGACTACGGAACGAAATACGATGTTGATGGTGGCCACGTACATCGTTACGAAAAATTGCTCTGGAAACGCGAACACGCACTGGAAAACTGGTCGCTTAAGATCGAGCGACATTTTCCGGAGGTGCGTAATGTCTGGGCATTTGCCAGCAACCACTTCGAAGGATTCGCGCCTGAAACCTGCCAACGTCTCGCCGAACGTTTGGGTTTCATATTACCACTGCCCTCGGAAACAGAACAGGCGCTCTCGCCTCCTGACCGGTCGCAGCTTGATCTTCAACTATAGTGGCACCTGGCTGCGGTTGTGCTTGTCGAAAACGCAGACCTGCTGAATCCCAAAACTCGCCACTCTTTCCGCCAAAATTGGAAACTTGTCGCCAAGCTGCGCGTGCGAATGCGCGTCAGAGGCCGTAGTGAAAGGGATGCCCTTTTTGATTGCCAGTTCAACGACCCGGTCCCCCGGGTATGGTTCGTTCACCGGCTTGCGCCATCCAGCGGTGGAAAGCTCAATCGCGAGATTCCGCCCGCGAATAAAGTCGAGCGTTTCATTGATCAAACTGCCGATCTCTCCACTCGGACGATGACCATGGATTTTAATCAGGTCGAGATGGGCGAGGCAATCGACTAAGCCCGTCGCTGCCATTTCGCGGACCCGACGAAAATAGTCGGCGTACATCGCATCAATACTCTGGTTTTCGAATTGCGCTGCGCCGTCCGGCACGCTGTCGAACATCTGATCGGCGCGATCGAGGAAATGCACTGAGCCCAGGACAAAATCCAGCTCGTCCCAATGCTTCTCGATCCAATTTCGGCCAGCCGCCGAGTGAATGGGATCGTTATCTAATTCAATGCCGGCGCGGATTCGCAAATCGGGATTTCTTTCCCGCAAATGATCGATTTCATCGAAGTCGATCCCGGTGTGATAACGATCGTGATCGGTAAAGGCGATATCGGTTAAGCCTGATCTGCGTGCTGAGTCCGCCCACGGTTGAAGCAACCGTTGTGTGTACCATTGCACGCGATGTCCCTGTGGATGCGTATGGTAGTCGGAAAAAAGAAGTAACGGAGCATCGGAGTGTGGGAGTGTTGGAAACGCCTCAGACATTACTCCAGCACTCCATTACTCCATCGCCGTGTTAAGGCACAGCGAGGAATTTTTGCCGGATCCGCAGCTCCGGATATTGAGGAAAAAAGACTTCGGCGATG
>Ga0307312_10000630_pt1 | contig 16953 bp, 13 predicted proteins | sample ER_DNA_202_FD_194489 | JGI IMG/M metagenome (GOLD analysis project Ga0307312, IMG submission 194489) | Bulk soil microbial communities from the East River watershed near Crested Butte, Colorado, United States - ER_DNA_202 | ecosystem: Environmental > Terrestrial > Soil > Floodplain | place... | reverse complement strand
GGAGAGGGGCGACAGAGACGGTCGGTAGGAGTTTCTCTTATACGTGTCGCTGTGGCGGCTCGTCCGTCGCTTCACGACCGCCCGGTCCGCCGTCGACAACTACCGCCGCGCGCGTTTCTGTTCCGGTCCTCACGGCGGGAGCGCCGGTTTTGCCGGGTGCGGTGCCTTCGTCCATGCGCTTCTCGCCGCTGATCTCGCCGAGCGCGTCCGGATCGATCCATCCTCGCTCCGCCGCATGACGGGCAGCAGCCATCGTGTCCTCGGCCAGTACGAGGACAGACCGTGCTGCCTGCACTTCATCGGCGAGCGCGGCGACGGCCGCGCGGCGCTCCGCGGTCCGCCTCACGTCCCGGATGTAGACGGCGAGCACCCGGTCGGGGTACGTGCGAACAATCTCGCGATAGATCTCCGGGTCGCGCTGGCTGCTGTCGCCGATCAGGATCACGGGCATCGCCGGATATGCGTCCATGATCTCCCTGATCGCGACCTCCTTGAAGCTGTGCAGGCGCCCGCTGCCGATCGCGTTGCGATTGATGTCCCAGTCGCGCAAGGTCAACGGACCGGACGGAATCCCCTGCAAAGCGAGGAACTCGACGAGGAGATCGTACAGATTCCACGGGCTGCTCGAAACATAGAAGATCGGATTCCTTTCCTCGCCGCGAGCGCCTGTCCGTAGCGCACGGTAGAACGCGGCCACGCCCGGGAATGGAAGGCGCGTGCGGGCGTTGCCGAAGATCGTCGTCCGGATCGCCTGGGTGAGACTCGTGACATGCGACTGGAGAACGGTGTCATCCATGTCGCTGATCACCGCGAAGCGCGCCGTGTCGGGCGGAAGGATTGCCCGAAAATCGCAAAGCACGGGTGGCGCGTCGCGCCGTAGCGGCTCGACGAGCTCGAGCTGCACACGAACCCATTCGCCGCTCTCATCCGGGGTTGTCGCGGCGTCGATCCAGGCGTGAAAGAAGCCTTCATCGTCGGCGACGATCTCGTGCGAGACGTCGCCCGCCGTCGCGCGGATTCGCGCGTACGGCAGCGGATCGCTCTCGATGCGCCGGTAGCTGTTCAGGAGGTTCCGCCACACGGAATCGGACTCCTCGGCCTGCGTGATCCCCTCGTCTTCGAGCGCCCTTCCGCGAACGAGTACGCGGCTCGGTGTCGCCATCGACCGGTAGCATGCCAGCAAGAACGGGTCGTCGTCGCCGAAGCGGCCGAGCACTTCACGCCACTCTCTCCGATTCCTCATTGTTCGACGTCCGTTCAGGTTTGGGGCTTCACGAGCAGGCGCTGACCAATCTTGATCTTGTCGCCAACAAGTGAGTTCAACTCGCGCAGGCGTTCCGGCGTCGTGCCATACATCGTCGCGATGGTACTGAGCGCTTCGCCGCGCACCACGACGTGCCACGTCGGAGCCCGTCTCGCCGAATCCGCGGCGACGCGTTGGCGCCGAATCCGCTCCGCCTCGCCTCGCTGAACCGTCTGGCGCGCGGCGATCGACGACATGATGGAGCGCGCGTCTTCCCATTCGTCATCCGGGATTCCGAACGTGGTCCGCTCTCCATGCCGCTCCAGAACAAGGGCTCTCGCCGCGCCGAGCAGCGTGCGAGACGGCGAGAGGGCGAGCATGGTGTCAGTCGCAAACTCCCGCGTCTCGAAGACCGGAAGAGCCTCCTCCGGACCGAGAACATCACGTGGAGCGAGGCCCACGTACACGAGCCGCCTGTCAGTCAGTGCAAGAATTCCGCGCGTGGCGCGGAAGTAGTCGCTGGGCCGGCGTCGGAACACCGTGATCACCTTCTGGAGCGTTTCGTCCTTCGTCAGCACGCCTCCATGCAGCTCTCGCTCGACAAAGGTGCGCGCCGGACGAGGTTGCGTGCGGTAGATGTGAATGGCCAATCCGGCGAGGATGAGAACAATGACGATCGCTACCTGCGTGCCGACCGCCCGAAGCATGCGGGACATGTTCACCCTTCGAGTGCGAGAACGATACCTGCGCGATGACTCGAAATACCTGTCGAGCTCGCTCTTGTAACAATCGCCTGCAGAGCACGCTGGGACGTGGGACCAGTCCGCCTCAATGGTGTAAATTGAGAGGTCGAAAATGACGTCGTGGCGCCGCCCCTGGTGCTCGCGCGCCGTCGTCATGTATGCCCACCCGAGTCAGGAGCCATTTGGCCCGTCCCGTGTTCAAGCAGTTCCTGCTCGCGACGATCGCCCTCGCGACGATCAACTATACCGCCGGAGGCATTCTTCCCGTGCTTCGCGGCCGAGAGCCCATCGGCGAGCTTCTGCTCCAGAACACCCTCGCCTGGCGCGATACGGTGCTCGCGAAAGCGCCATGGATCCACGCCGATAGCTCCGTTGCGATGGACTCACCGCAGTTCGAAGCTGATAAGCTGGCGTTCGCGGAAGACCTCATGCGCACCGGCCAGGTGGACCAGAAGCGGGCCGACTCATTGGCCTCTGTCGCGGTCCACGAGGCATACGTTCGGCAAGTTCCGCCCGCTCTTGTGCTCGGCGTCATGTTGACCGAGAACAGCGTCCTCAAGTCGTCGGCTCGATCCAACGTCGGAGCGGTCGGGTTGATGCAGGTTCATCCGCGGCCCTGGCGCTCGTTGCGTTCCCGCTTCGGATCCAACCTCCGAGACGATAAGACCAACCTGAAGACCGGTGTCTTCATCCTCGGCTACTTGCTTCGCAAGCCCGCGAAGGACAGCGCCTCTACGACCGAGTCGTGGCGCCTTGGCCTCCTTCGCTACAATGGATGCGTGACGGGCTCCAATACGCCGTCCTGCCACAGCTATCCGGACGTCGTCCGCAAGCACGTCGAACAGGTCGCCCAGTCCAGCTGCGCCGGCGCTAGCTTCGGCCGCTGTGTCGCGCAGCCGCTCATCATGAGCGCCCGCCGCGCCGCCCTCCTCCGCGCGGCGGAGTAGCTCCTCGCCCGCCGCGGCCACTTCGGCCGGGGCCATGTTCGCCGCCGGACGCACCTCGTCCTCCGCTCTCTCCACGTCCATCACCGCGCGAGTCTGCACGCCCGCGTCGTAGTGCGCCGCGGGCGTTCCGTTCGCGGTGCTCGCGTTTTCGCTCGTCGCGCCGCTGATCGCGCTGTCGATCGAGGCGGGCGATCTCGTCCGCTGTCCACGGTTGGTCGAGGAGGTCCTGCAGCTCGTCGAGCGTGGCGGCGCGAGCGGCCCCGCGTTGTCCGCGAGGGACCACGAAGCGGAGGGGCCTGTCGAGCCGGGGGATCTCTGCCTCGGTGAGCGTCCGCGCCAGTTTTTCCGTTAGGCGCAACCGGGCGACAGCCGCCTTCGACCCGTCGGCCCCCTCCTCCACGTCGTACTCGATCGGCACGTCGTGGTCGCGAATGAGCACGCCGTCGGGCAGAGCCAGCCATCGCTCCTGTTCGTCGCGCGGGACCATCGAATCGACGTCGACTCGAAGCTGCGCTCGTGCGAAATCGTCGAGCGAGCGCACACCGCCGAGCAGCGATTCGTAGATGGCCGCCAGATCCGCCTGATTGAGCCTCGGCGTCTGGCCGCCCGACCGGCGATAGACCTCGCGGATTCGATCGATCGCCTCACGGTTTCGCCGCACCGCGAGGTGACGCGCCTCCGAGCGCGCGAGCGCGTCCGCCAGCGCGTGGCGCGCGCGCGGCGCGACATCGTCCGGCCAAGGCTCGTCGAGTGGCTCGATCTCTCGCTCCAGCTCGAATCCGAAGTACTCCACCCGGCGGCGGAGCGCGAGCGCATTGCGCTTGCGCTCCGGATCGTAAAGCAGCTCCGCGTCGCCATGCGTCGCGTACTTGCGAACGAGGTCTTTCGGGATGTTCGTCCCCTCGATCGACGCGCGCGGAACGCCGAAGCGGTCGGCAAAATATCGAAGCGTGCCGGCGATCGGGCCCCAGCTCCCGGCGACGCTCGTCTTTGAAACGCGCGCCTCCTGGCCGTCGGCGGTCTCCTCGTCGATCACGAGGTCGAAAGGCATGAAGCGCGCGAGCAGATCCTGGAAGCGGCGCTGAATCCGATCGCCGGCGAGCGTCATGTCCGCTGGCAGCGGCAGTCCGATCGCTCGATAGATGCTCGCCATCGACAGCGCCGCGTCCTCGACCGACTTCACGAGCACGCCGCGCTCCTCGGCCCATTCCTGCACGATCTCGGCGTCGAACACGTGGCGCGGTAGCCCATAGACTTCGCCGATGCTGCCTGCCTTCCGATACGCCTCGGCGTACAGGTTGTACGCCGTCAGGTGATCGCTTCCGTTCACGATGAGACCGCGCAGGTCGCGCTCCTCCCGCGTCATTCGATGCAGGGACTCGATGCCGCTCATCACAGCGACGTAGGGCACGAGGTCGTCGTCGGCATTGACTAGAAGCTCCGCCCACGGCCGGTCGACGGGCATCGCCTCGACCAGCTTGCCGTACCTCGACAGGCGTCCGTTCTCGATGATGCCTCGCCGCTCGAGCAGCGAGACCGCCTGACGATACGCGACACGATCGAGTGGAACCGGCAGATCGAGCTCGTCGGCGCGGACACCGAGGTCCGCGCACGTAATCGCCACACGCTCCGAATCGCCGGCGAGCTGGAATTCCGGCGCGGTCGGACGCAGCGAGAAGAAGTCGATGTCCCGGTCGCTGAGGATGAAGACGCGACCGCCTTCCACTCGGCCGTGCACGCGTCCGGCCATCTGCAGAATCTCGTTCGCGCCGAGGTGCAGCTGCGTCAGGACGTTCCGTCCCTTGTCGATCACGTTGGTGAAGCGCACATCGTCGATGACGACCGTATCCAGCCCGCGAACGTTGAGCGCGCTCTGGCCCGCCGCCGTCATCGCCAGCACGTAAGGCTTCTGTTCGCCTTCACGCTCGAGGAATGGACGGATCACGCGAATCGGCTCGCCGCCGTGATAGTACGCCGCGTTGATCCGCGGCATCACTTGCCTAACGTGTTCGGCGACACCCTCGACGCCGGCGCGCGTCGGCAGAAAAACGCCGACACCGCGCTTCCCTTTCTGGACGTGCTTGAGGAACCTGTCGTCGAGGAACTCGAGCGGCTTGCGCGGCTGCACTTCGACGCGCGCCGCCCGCGCTGGATCGAACGAGTAGCTCTCGATCACCTCATCCGAGCCGAGGTAGTCCGCGTAGAACGTCGGATCGACGGTCGCCGAGAGCCAGATGAAACGGCAGCCGACTTTTTTGCCGAGCGCGAGGCAGAGCTCGAGCTCGGCGCTGGTCTGGTGGATCTCGTCGACGATGAGTGTGTCGCGCGGCAGAATGTCCCCGTCCTGAAACCACCGCCGCGCGATCCCGGTCGTTACGATGACGACGTTCCAGCTCGGCGTCTCCGGCGTTGCCTCACGCTCGCGATTGACGACTCCGATGCGCAGCGGCAGGCCGACGATCTCTTCGGCGATCGGACGGATGGCGAGCGTCTTTCCCGTTCCGGTGCCGGCGACGATCCCGAATCCCTTGCCGGAGCGCGCGAGCTCGCGAACGCGAGGGCCGTGATGTTTCTCGAGGTAGGTGTCGAGATGGAGGCTGACACCGATCTCGATGGTCTCGCACGCGGCGCGCGTTGGCGCGATGACGATGATTCGGCCCGACGGTGGCTCGGCGGCGACGAACGCCTCGCGGTCGGGCGGCAGGTAGTGGTCGCGAACTTGTCTTTGCACGAACTCGAAAGTTGCAAGGACGACGCCGCCGGCGGAATGGGTTGGTCACATTCCGCCGGCGGCGTGTGGTCGTGCGCGTTGTTACAGCTGTGCTACGGGCGGTAGCGCGTGACGAGCTTTCCCCTCTGATACAGCTCGACGATGTCGGCCTGGCCGTCGTCATTGCTGTCGATCCACACCTGCATCACCTGTCCGTTCGAGTCGACCCACGTCACGCGATCCGGCGCGCGTCCGGCGGCGCGAGCGGTGAAGCGCGGCGTGTAGTTGCTCGTACCGATCCAACGACGCACGTCGGGCGGACGACGACCCTGACTGTAGAGCACCGCGCCCATCATGTCGGGAAGCGGCTGCGACGAAGTGATAGTCTGCACGCCCTGAGAGTCGCGACCGCGCCGCTCGTCTTTCGCGTCCTGATCGCGATCGTCGTTCTCCTTGTTCGCATCCGCTTGCACGCCGCGACGATCTTCGCCTTGCTGCTTGTTTTTCTTCGGGTCGTAGTCGTCGCCGAAGATGACGCGCCCGTTGGCTGGGCGATTGCGCACGGCGGTCGCGCAGTCCGTCGGGGCGGGCTGCTGTCCGGGCGGTACGCCGTCGAGCCAGATGCGGCACATGCCCGGCGGCGGCTTATGCCCCGCGGGAATCTTGTCGCCGCCCGTGAACTGTTTGTTCTGTGCAGCTGCCGGCGTTGCCGCGAAACCGGCAATCGTCACGGCGAGCAGAATCTGCTTGATCATCGGTACCTCCAGTTGAACCGCCGTCGGCGGTACGGCGATCGAGATCGCCGCTGCACACCATGTAAGGCACACACAGTGCCAAACTTCGCACACCGCATAAGCTTCGCAAGCCCATACGAGTAAAGAGCTTACGCAGATCCAGCGGCAGGCTCTTGTGTGGTGCTGTCCACTGGCGGGTACAAACGAGCTGGAAAGCGGTCTCTACACTCTACGGACGAAATTGGCTTCTGGCCCGCTCAGCCGTTACCGAGTTCGTCAGTCACCAAACGAGATACCGGTCGCGCGCGCTGTCTGGACCGTGTCGTGGCTCGGATCGACGCGCTTCGGCTCAGCGAGTGCTTTTTCGATCGGGATCGTCACGATGTGCGGTGACTGAAGCGCTACCATTTCTCCCCATTTTTGTTCCGCGATCGCGCGCACCGCAGCTCCACCGAAACGGGTGGCGAGGAGCCGATCGTAGCCCGTCGGTTGACCACCGCGCTGCAGGTGGCCCAACACGAGCGAGCGGGTCTCCTTGCCGGTGAGCTCCTGAATCTGGCGAGCGATCGTGTCCGCTATTCCGCCGACGCGTTTCGCCTGCCCCGGCATTGACTCCCCGATGATCGACACCTCGCCGCCAACCGGCTTCGCGCCCTCGGCCACGACGACGATCGAGAAGAGACGGCCCGCACGGTCGCGTGCGCGAATCTTGTCGGCCACCTTCTCGATCTGATACGGGATTTCCGGAATGAGGATGACGTCGGCCGAGCCGGCCAGTCCCGAATGGAGGGCGATGAATCCCGCCTCGCGGCCCATGACCTCCATCACGATCACACGGTCGTGGCTCTCGGCCGTGGTGTGCAGCTTGTCGATCGCTTCGATTGCCGTGTTGACCGCGGTGTCGAAGCCGAACGTCGTGACCGTGCCGCTGACATCGTTGTCGATCGTCTTCGGCACGCAGATGATGCGCATGCCTTTTTCGCACAGCTGCTTCGCGATCTCGAGCGATCCGTCTCCGCCAATCGAGATCATCGCGTCGATGCCGAGCTGCCGAGCGTTGGTGATCAGCTCGTCGCTCCGGTCGACCTCCTCGATCGTTCCATCCGGTCGTTTGCGCGGATAGTGAAACGGGTTCCCGCGATTTGTGCTGCGCAGAATCGTGCCGCCCATGTGTGCGATGCCGCGCACTGACTCCTTGGTGAGCGGCACTACCTCGTCGTCACCCATCAGGCCGGCGTAGCCGCGTTTGATGCCGAGCACCTCCCAGCCTCGGTTGATCGCGTTGAGAACGGCGGCACGTATCACGGCGTTGAGGCCGGGTGCGTCGCCGCCGCCGGTCGAAATCGCGATGCGCATCAGATGGGAATCGGTACTCGTACGTGGAGGATGGGGCCTAACGCTTGAGCAGGGCCAGGACTTCGCCCGGCTTCGCGTGCCGGTCGAGCTTCGACTTCTCGAAAACCGGAACACCGTCGCGAAGCACCTCGAATCGGCCGCCCCGCGAAGGGATCAGCGTCACGTCGGCGTCCGGCAACTCCCTGCGTATCTCGGCGGCCAGACTGGTCGCCCGCGGCTCGTAGTTTCAAAGAGTGCAGTATTCGATGCTGATCTTCATGACGTCCTGGCTCGGGAACGTTGCCGGGTACTCCAGTGAAGCTATCGTGCGCGGCGCGGCGTTCAAGCGACACGTGTGGTCGCGTGGCTTTCGTTGCGTAGCGGTCATCGAGTCAAGATGGCCAAAGCGGCGTCGATCAAGTTGACCACACGGCTCTCCGCCTCGATCTTCCTTCGCGCTTGCAGAGCGCTGACCGTGGACGCCTGACCGAGTCCACCGAGCGCGGTCGCCGCGGCGCCACGGACGAAGAGATCGTCCGCATCGAGCAGCGGCACGATTGTCGAAGCAACATCCCCTTCGTGGCCCTTGCTCTGCTTGACCAGCGACTCGATCGCCGCGACGCGGGTATTGCGGCTGACGCTGGAGGCCAGGAAGCGCGTCAGCATTGGCCCCGCCTCCGGGCTGTCGATCATCGCCAGCGCGCGCACTGCGTTTCTGCGCGAGAGGTCCCTCCACGAGTCGCGCGCCAATGCGGTACGGATGACGTCGAGCGCGCGCGGTCCCTCGAGTCTCGCTACCGTTGCTAGCGCGGCGCCCTGGACGAGCAGTGACGGATCCGACGTCGCGAGCTCGCGGGCGCGGCTGGACGCGTCCGGCGTGCGAACCGAGGCGAGAGAGCTCGCGGCTTTCTCTCGCACTCGTGCGTCCGGATCACGCGTCGCGGCAAGAATCGCCTCAGCGGCCATCGGAATTGAACCTTGACGGGCGAGCGCGGCGACGGCGCTCTCACGCACGTTGACGAGCGTGTCGCGCGCGGACGCGGCCAGCGCCCGCAACGCGACCAACTCGTCGCTGCGGTCGGCGAGCAGCTCGATCGCCTCGAGGCGACCGGTGACATCGTCGTCGTGCGCCAGCTGATAGGCGAGCATCGTCGTCGGACGCGGAAAGTCGGTGACGTCGATCAGCCAGTCGCCGTTGTCCCACCGAATCGAGCGAGGCTCCGACGAAACGGGGATGCTCGCACGACCGACGCCGTTTCGCACCGAGACCGTCGCGCGCACCGGACCGGCGTCGGTGAGGATCTCGACGTCGACGTCGGGATCGAAGAAGCCGGTGAGCGAGTCGCGCGCCTGAACCTCGTGCGCTTCGAGTGTCAGCGCATGCGCTGTGGCGTCGTAGCCATACGTCACCTGGAAGACGGGCAATCCGGCACCGTACACCCATTTGGCGAAGAACGACTTGAAGTCGCGCCCCGTCACGTCCTCGAATGCCCGCCTGAGATCATCGCTGACGACGGTTCCCTTCGCGTGCGCAGTCGTGTAGCGATTCATCGCTCGCCAGAACAGCGAGTCGCCGAGCTGGTGCCGTAGCATCTGCAGCACGTCGGCGCCCTTCGGGTAGATGTTGCTGTAGAAGAGCTCGATCGGGTTGGTCAGCCACCGGTCGTAGACGAGCGGACGTCGAGCTGCACGGTCGGCGGCGATCGTCGCCAGATGCGACTCGCGACGCTCGACGGCTCCCTGCACGGCGCTCCGCCCCTGCTCCGCCCAGATCTGCTCCATGAACGTGGCGAAGCCTTCGTTGAGCCAGGCGTGCGACCAGTCGCGCGTCGTGAGATAATCGCCGTACCACTGGTGCCCGAGCTCGTGCGCGACGAGACCTTCGGCGTTGAAGTGTGCCTCCTCCGACGCCGGATGCAGGATGCCGTCGTCCGCCTGCGTCGTGGCGGTGACGTTCTCCATTCCACCGAAGATGTAGTCGGGTGCGTTGAGCTGGTCGTACTTGGCGAACGGATAATCGACGCCGGTGCGCGCCGAGAAGAGGTCGATCATGCGCGGTGTCTTGCCCATGCCGCGCCACGTCGCCTCGACGGAGTCTGCGTATGTCCAGTAGCCGACAGGCTTCGCGCGCCACTTGTCCTGGAGGACGACGTAATTGCCGGTGGCTGCCGTCATGAGATACGTCGAATTCGGCTGCTCGAGAGACCAGTGCCATTCGAGCTCGTCTCCGATCGCACGCGGCGCACCGACGAGCCGGCCGTTGGAGAGTGCCTTCTCGTTCTTGGCCGTGCGGATGAAGAACTCCCACGTCGTCTTGTCGTTCGGGTAGTCGTACGTCGGCACCCAGTAACGAGTGTCCTCGGTCTCGCTCTGCGTCCAGACAACGTGACGGCGGTCGATGAAGTAAGCGCCCTTCTTCGGCCGGACCGATTCGTAGTCGACGGTGAAGGTCGTACGCGCACCGGCGCGCAGCGTGCCGGGAAGGCTTACGATGAGCGTGTTGCCGTCGTAGTCGTGACGCAACTTGCCACCGCTCGGCGCGCTCACCCTCACCATCGTCATGCCAACCGCGTCGAGGGCAATCGTCGTCAGCGGCTTGTCGAGCGCGGCGAGCCTGATCGTGGTGCTGCCGACGACCGCGTGCCGCGGCCAGTCGAAGCGCACGTGCACGACCTGGTGCTGAAGGTCGAAAGTCCGCGCTCGTTCAGGGTGCGACGTCCCGGGTGGCAGTGGCCCCCACGACATGAGCGGGCCAACGCGAAACGCGGGTACGGCATACGAGCGCATCGTGTCGGGACCCGCGGGCACCGGGATCTCCGGCGCGGTAGTCTGCGCCGCTTGTTGAACGGGAGCTGGTGCCGGCGTCGAGAGTGGCTGTTTGGCGGAGCTGCAAGCGGCGAGGATGACGACAGAGGCGATCAGTCGACGATTCATCTAGACCGTAGAGGAGAGAGCGCGGCAGGACGGCGGCTCGGGTCGCTGCCGGAGGAAGAAATGTAGCATGGCGCGCGATCAGGGCGCGTGGCGTGCGACGATCCGGCGGGCGGGCAAAAGGTGACACGACACACGACCGGGGCGGCGATCGTGCCACATGCGAACTCGGGACGCAGGTTTCGGATCTGACCGACGCGGAGCGACGCTCTTTGAGCTTGTCGTGCTCGTCATGCTTGTCGGAATCCTCGCCGGCTTCACGCTACCGTCCTTCAAGCGTGGTTACGACCGGCTCGAGACGCGATCTGCGGCACAGGAGGCGCTGACCGCGTTCTTCGTTGCGCGGGCGTCGGCAATCGCCGCCGGCAAACCGGCAGACGTCATCATCGACGCGACGCGTGCTCGTCTCCGGGTCATCACCGGCGACGACACGGTGCTCGCGCTGCCCGTCGGCATGCGACACGGCGTCGCCGTCGCGACGTCGCGCCCATCGATGACTTACACCGCTTCGGGCCTCGGATATGGCGGCGCAAACCTGCGGGTGATCGTCTCGCGTGGTGCCGCCGCCGAAACGGTGTTCGTCTCGCGCGAGGGTCGGGCCAGGCTCGGCACGCGCCCCAGATGACGATGCATGTCGTGCGCGGCGGCGCTCGTCGCACCGAGCGCCGTGGCATATCTCCTCGCGACGGGGCCTGTGACGCCTGTCGCGCACCACACCGAGGAGATTTGTGTCAGCGAAGTCTCCCGGCTCTCGACGAGCTCTCGAACGATCCAGCGGCGCGTCGGCGTGAGCTCCTCGTGGTGCTGGAGCTGTGCGCGGCCCGAGAGCGCGGCGCGCGCGCGATCACCGCGTGCGCGCGGCGAAGTTGATCAGTCCGCGGCGACCGTGCCGAAATCGTAGCCGGGCACCGAGATTCGCGGAATCGGCGACCCGAGCACGCGCTCGATCGATCGCACCATCGCGATCTCGTCCGGCGACATGAAGGTGAAGGCATCGCCCGTCGCCGCGACGCGTCCCGTTCGTCCGATACGGTGCACGTAGTCCTCGGGCTGCTGCGGCACGTCGTAGTTGATGACGTGGGTAATGCCAGAGATGTCGAGGCCCCGCTGCGCGATGTCCGTCGCGACGAGGACGTTGATCACGCCACTCTTGAACTGCTCGAGCGCCTTCGTGCGCTGCGCCTGGGTCTTGTCGGCGTGCATGGCGGTCGCCTTGATGCCGACGCGTTCGAGATCACGGACGACCTTGTCGGCACCGTGCTTCGTGCGCGTGAAGACGAGCACCGTCTCCGACTTCACGTCGCGCAGCAGCTCGACGAGCAACGCTCCCTTCCGCTCGCGCGGCACGGGATAGACGGCGTGCGTCACCAAGCTCGAAGCAGCCGAGCGGCGTCCGATCTGAACGACGATCGGCTTGCGCAGGTACTTCCGCGCCAGAGCTTCGACTTCGGGCGGCATCGTCGCGCTGAAGAGCAGCGTCTGGCGATACGTTGGAATCTGCGCGACGATCTTGTTGATCTGCGGCGCGAACCCCATGTCGAGCATGCGGTCCGCTTCGTCGAGAACGAGGATCTCGAGATCGTCGAAGACGACGTTCTGCCGTTCGAGGTGATCGATGAGTCGTCCCGGCGTGGCGACGACGATGTCGACGCCCTTGCGCAGCTTCTTTTCCTGCGGGTCCAGCGGAACGCCGCCGAACACGGCGGCGACGTCGATCTCGGCGCTGTTCGCGTATTTGCGAACGCTCTCATCCACCTGCATCGCCAGCTCTCTGGTCGGCGTCAGGACGAGCGCACGCGTCCGACGTGGCCCGCCGATGAGGCGATCGAGGATTGGAAGCGTGAATGCCGCCGTCTTGCCGGTGCCCGTCTGCGCGAGACCGATCAGGTCGCGTCCCTTGAGGGCCAGCGGAATGGCTTCCGCCTGGATTGGGGTCGGACGCTCGTAACCGGCGTCGCGGACCGCTTCGAGGATCTCGGGCGCGAGGCCCAACTCCTCGAAGGTGATGCTCAGCTCTGTCTGCTCCATTTCACTCAACGTCAGGCGCGCGGGGCCGCTGACCCGGGACCGCTCCCGGACCGCTCGCACGGTGGCGCCGGCGTGCTCTGCACGTCGTGGTCACCGTTCATTTCTCATTGCGGTTCGTTGAAGCTCTCGTACAGGCGTCGCTCTCGGATCGGCCCAACGGGGGCCGTATGCGGCGTCCTGCGCGCCCAGCGTCCGCGTCAGCGGCCTGCCGGGGTGGTGTCCGCGAGGCTTACCTCGCGCTGGCGGGGCCCGTCGCCCCGCGCTCTACCCGTCTTCTAACGTCTCGTATGCTGTATACGATGAAATCTATGCGATCGTAACCCGTGGCGCCATCCTTTTGGCACTTAACGCGACCAATCTCACCAGTTCGGCGTTGACTTCATCGGGCGCCTCGTGGGTGACGACGTGCCCGGCGCGCGCGATCGAGACGACGCGCTTCGGCGCGACACTCAGCGTCAGTGCCGCGATGTCACGTGCGCCGAGCAACGGATCGCGCTCGCCTTCGACGATCACGACCGGCATCGGCAGCGTGGCGATCCGAGCCGGATTGACGACGCCCCAGTCGAAGTCACACAGCAGCGCGTGAAGCGCGCGGCCGTAACGAGGGAACTGCGACGGTGCCCAATACTCGTCGACGTCGGCTTCCGTGAATGGGCGCAGTGTGCCGTACACGGCCTGCAAGACGAGCTGCACGGCGAAGCGCGGCACGGCGATCGGGCCGGCACGCGCAGCGAGGGCGAGCGCAGGCCGGACGAGCGTCACCGGCACGCGGAGGGTCGCGACGCCCGCCGACGCCAACAGGGCGAGGCCCCGCACTCGCTGCGGATAGGCGTGAGCGTACTCGAGCGCGACGCGTCCACTCATCGAATGGCCGGCAATCACCAGATCGTCGATGCCTAACGCATCGATGATCTCACCCAGGTGATGAACCATCGCCGGCAGATTGTATCCGGGGCGCCCGCTGGCCTTGGACGACAGACCGTGACCGTGCAGATCGACCGCGATCGCGCGGTGGCCGGCGCTGGCAAGGGCGGGGAGCTGCGCACGGAAGCTGTAGAGGCATCCGCCCCACCCGTGCACGAGCAGCACGGGTGTGCCGTTAGGCGGCCCGCTCTCGGCGACGCGGATCGTCTCGCCGGACGGCAGGTCGACAAAGCGCGCGACTACTCCTGGCACACCGGCGGGGTACATGCGCTCGGGCGGAAGTCGGCGACGGACCTTCATGCGTCAGAGGATGCGCAGCGCGAACGCAGCCGCGCGCTGGCCAGACGCCCGATCAGACCGGCTCGATCGGCCGTCCGGCGTAGCGGGCGCTGAGCCCCAGCCGGAACGTGGCATCGGCCCAGCGTTCCTCGCCGACCATCGTGTTTTCGAGCGGGAAGTACGACCACACGAACGGGTTCGTGCTTCGCGCGGCGGCGAGTCCCTTGTGAGGATGCCAGACCCCGCGCTCGTCCCGATCGTCGAGGAACCGCTCGAAGAGCTTGTTCCAGTTCTCGTTGCGGCGCAGGAATCCGAGCCGGGCCATCAGCTCGAGCCAAACGAGGGCGAACGGAACGTCGGAGTCGGCCGCGTTGCGATGCGGTAGCATATCGCCGAGCACCAGCTGCGGCGCCGGCACGATCTTCTTGCCAATGAGCTGCGCCGGCTCCGTACGCGGCAGTGGCTGCGTCAGATAGGCGTAGAGCAGCTCGAGGATCTCGTAGTTCTCGCTGCGGAAGAGCGGCATGTGCGCCAGCATCTGCAGCGTGTGGAACGAGGGGGGAACCGCTTCCGGGGCGAGCGCGTGCTGGTTGGCAATCCGGATGAACGGCTTTTCGGCGAGCGGGGAGCGGAGGTATGTGGCGATTCGCTCCATGATTCGCCGCGCGGCGCCGCGAAGCCTCGGATCGCTTTCGTAACCCGCTTGCGCGAGCGCAGCTGCCGCTGCTTCGCGAAGCAGCGCCCGGCCGCGAAGGACCGTGTCGACGTCGGGCGTTCCCTTTCCGGCGAGCTCAAAGAGGTAAGATGGATCGTCGTCCTCGGCGAGCAGCCGGAACAGCACGCGGCGCGCGTGGGCGAGCGGCGGTGAATCCTTGTCCCATCCGTACTCCACGAGGCGCCGGAACGCATTGACGGTTCCGATGCCCTCGAAGTGCTCGGCACGCGCGGAAGGAATTCCGAGCATACTCCGGTTCCAGGTCCCGTCGGTGGCCTGGCCGATGGCGAGGAGCAATGCCGGCGGATACGAGTAGGGAAGCTTTTGCGCTGCTTCGGCGGCCGCGCCCCCGAGCTTCACCACTTCATTTATCGAACGGCACTGGATCGGCGGTGCTGCGTTCTCGAGCAGCCAACTCAACGGAAAGCGAACCGGCTCCTGAGGAGGTAGCACGACCGCTACCTGCGTTGGAGTGGGAACCGTCGTCGTGAATTGCTGGGTCGGCGCTGTCACTATCGACGCTCGCGGTGAAAGTGTTGTGGGACAACGCGATGGATACGTCGCTCGACCTGCGGCGGCGGCCCGAACGGCAAGACCGTAACGATAGCGAATTTCACGCCCTGCGCCAATGGGGGCATGGGAGTTTGCCTTGAGTTCCCGCGCCGCGGGGACCATCTTGCCGCCCATATGCGCGGTGAGTTCGTCGACCTGAGCGGTGCGCGGCTGTACTACTACGCCGCCGGGACCCGCGGCAGCGGAGAGCCGGTCGTGTTCCTCCATGGCTTTCCGACATCGTCCCACCTCTGGGCCGACGTCATCCCATTCATGCCGCCCGGCCACCGGCTTGTCGTGCTCGATCTGCTGGGTTACGGCCGCAGCGACCGTCCCGAAGGGCGCGACGTCTCGATTCCGGCTCACGCTGACCGAGTCGTCGCGCTCCTCGACGTTCTCGGGATCAATTACGCGTGCGTGGTCGGCCACGACGTCGGCGGCGGCATCGCCCAGTGGCTCGCCGTTCACCGGCCGACCCGAGTGTCCCGGCTCGGTCTGGTGAACTCGGTGGGATTCGCCGAGTGGCCGACGCGGGACGTGAAGCTGGCGCGCGCGATGCTCCCGTTGACGCGCTATCTGCCACCGACCTGGCTGCTCTCCGTGCTGCGCACCGACCTGATGCGCGGGTATCGCGACGGAGCGCGCGGGTCGCACTCCGTCGAGCACTACGTGCGCCCTTTCGCCAGCGCGGAGGGACGCGACGCGTTCGTCGCGCACATGGAAGCGCTTTCGTCGGCCGACACGCAGCAGCTGTCGCCGCGCTTGAAGGACGTCGTCGCTCCAACCGCAATCCTCAGCGGCGCCCATGATCCTTTTCTCCCGGTCTCGATCGCCGAACGCCTGCGGGCGGCGATCCCCGGCGCGACGCTCGACGTCGTCCCCGATTCGCGGCACTTCCTTCCGGAGGAGTCGCCGGAGCATGTGGCGTCGACCATCACCTCGCTCCTGGAACGTTGATGCCATCGAAGCTCGAGACATTTCGCGCGATGGTCGCAAAGAATCCGGAGAACGCGCTCGCCCGGTTTGGGTTGGCCAACGAAGCCATGAAGTCGGGTCTATATGCGGAAGCGGTCGAGCAGCTCGAAGCCTATCACGCGCGGTACGACGACGAGGGAAACGGTTGGTCGCGGTTGGCCGAGGGCCTCGCGTCGCTTGGCCGGTTACCGGAAGCGCGAGCAGCGCTCGACAAAGGAATCGCGGCGGCACGCCGATTCGGCCATGGTGGCCTCGCTTCCGAGCTCGAGATGCGCCGCGAAGAGTTGGAGTGACGCGGCAACGTGAGGCCGGGTTTGTCTAGGGTGGAAGCGACCGACGCCGCGGTGGTGCGTCGCGTGCTCGCGGGCGACGTCGAGGCGTTCGCCGTTCTCGTCGAGAGGCACCACCAGCGGTGCCTGCGTCTCGCGATGCGGCTCGTCGGCAGCGCGCAGGACGCCGAAGAAGTGGTGCAGGATGCGTTCGTACGGGCATACCGCGCGCTCGGCAGGTATGAGGAGCGTGAGCAGTTCAGCGCCTGGTTGACACGCATTCTCGTCAACCGGTGCCGAACGTCTGCGGCACGTTCGGCGCGGCGCGCCCAGACGTTCGTGCACGACGAGGTTGCAGCGGGGGCGGCGGCGGCGCGCGGCGGCGCGGATGCACGGGTATGGCGCGCCGAGATCGAGCGCGCTCTGGCGGCGCTTCCGCCGGAGCAGCGGGAGGCATTCGTGCTGAAGCATGTCGAGGAACTGGACTACGACGCGATGGCGAGGATCACGGGTGCCGGAGTGTCCGCGTTGAAGATGCGTGTGAAACGCGCCTGCGAACGGCTGCGCG
>Ga0307312_10000629_pt1 | contig 16956 bp, 14 predicted proteins | sample ER_DNA_202_FD_194489 | JGI IMG/M metagenome (GOLD analysis project Ga0307312, IMG submission 194489) | Bulk soil microbial communities from the East River watershed near Crested Butte, Colorado, United States - ER_DNA_202 | ecosystem: Environmental > Terrestrial > Soil > Floodplain | place... | reverse complement strand
GCTCACCGCCGGTGATAATCCCGAACGGGTGCACAGCGAACCAGCCTTCGCGATGTTGTGCGGTGTTGCGCCGCTGCCCGCCTCCTCCGGCAAAACCCAGCGGCACCGGCTCAACCGCGGCGGGGATAGGCAAGCCAACCGGGCTCTGCACGTCATCGCCACCACCCGGAAACGCTGCGACCACCGCACCCAGGCGTATCTGAAGAAGAAGATCGCTGAGGGACACACCCGGCGAGAAGCCACCCGAAGCCTGAAACGCCTCATCGCCCGCGAGGTCTACTACCTGCTCAACCCGGCACCTCACACCGGCCGGTTCCTCCATCCCGGCCAGCCAGCCGGCGCGCAGACGCGGTCAAGGTGGAGCCCCCACGCGCGGAACGACCTTGACCGCGCCGAGGCCCCGGCACACCATCAAAAACGGAGGAACCGGCACCTTGACAAACAGGGAAGCATCGTAGGTTGCACCCGCTCTGCACAGGTTGCAGCCCATGCAGACCGTCAGAAACCAAGGTGAACGTGGGTTGCCGCAGCGGGTTAGTCGTGTCCGGGAGGGGACGTTTCGGTGAGTGTGAGTCTGGTCGGTCGGATCCCCCGCCTACGGTCCGCGGCCGGAACTTCTACGCTGAGGGCGATAACCTAGTGCGCTGACTCCATCCCAGCCGGGGATGGCGCAGCACTACGTCTGGAGAAGTGTTCGTGACCTCGACCAGCCGACTCGACAATGTCATCAGCTTGTGCAAGCGCCGTGGCTTCGTCTTTCCCGCAGGGGAGATCTACGGCGGTACGCGCTCGGCCTGGGACTACGGCCCGCTCGGGGTCGAGCTCAAGGAGAACGTCAAGAAGCAGTGGTGGCGCTCGGTGGTGACCGAGCGGGAAGACATCGTAGGCCTTGACTCTTCGGTGATCTTGCCTCGCCGGGTGTGGGTGGCTTCGGGGCATGTCAACGCGTTCAACGACCCGCTGACCGAATGCCTGTCGTGTCACCGACGATTCCGAGCCGACCACCTAGAAGAGGACTTTGAGGCGCGGAAGGGCCGTCAGCCCACCGGCTTGGAAGAGATCGCCTGTCCACACTGCGGCACACGCGGTCAGTGGACCGAGCCGCGGGACTTCAACATGATGCTCAAGACCTACCTCGGCGCGGTCGAGGATGAGTCTGGCTTGCACTATTTGCGTCCCGAGACTGCACAGGGCATCTTCGTCAATTTCGCCAACGTGGTTCAGGTCACCCGCAAGAAGCCGCCTTTCGGCATTGGTCAGATCGGGAAGTCCTTCCGCAACGAGATCACCCCGGGCAACTTCATCTTCCGTACCCGCGAGTTCGAGCAGATGGAAATGGAGTTCTTCGTCAAGCCCGGCACCGATGAGGAGTGGCACCAGTACTGGATTGACGAGCGCACCCGGTGGTACACCGACCTGGGCCTGACGCGTGAGAACCTGCGGCACTTCGAGCACCCCAAGGAGAAACTCTCGCACTATTCGAAGCGGACTGTCGATATCGAGTATCGGTTTGGGTTCCCCGGCGGGGATTGGGGCGAGCTCGAGGGGATTGCCAACCGGACCGACTTCGACCTTTCAACCCATAGTGAGCACTCCGGTGTCGATCTGTCCTACTTCGACCCGGTGACCGACGAGCGGTACATCCCGTACGTCATCGAGCCGGCGGCCGGCCCGAACCGCGCGATGATGGCGTTCCTCGTCGACGCGTACGACGAAGACGAGGCGCCCAACACCAAGGGCGGGGTGGACAAGCGTACGGTGCTGCGGCTCGACCCTCGGCTCGCGCCGGTGAAAATCGCCGTGCTGCCACTGTCGCGCAATGAGGCTTTGTCGCCCAAGGCCCGAGATCTGGCAGCTCGGCTCCGGAAGATCTGGAACGTCGACTTCGATGACGCCCAAGCGATCGGCCGACGCTACCGGCGGCAAGATGAAATCGGTACGCCGTTCTGCGTCACTGTCGACTTCGACACCCTCAACGACCAGGCCGTCACAGTCCGCGAGCGCGACTCGATGACGCAGGAACGGGTGTCGGAGGACAAGGTGACCGAGTACCTCATGCAGCGGCTCCTCGGTTGCTAGCTTCAACGCTTTCTCCCAACGACTTGTCAGAATCTGAGCACCAAATATGGTGCTCAGATTCTGACAAGTCGGTGTTGCAGGTGGGGCCTATTGAGGTTGATCCGCCGGTGGTGCTGGCGCCCATGGCCGGCATCACGAACGCGGCGTTCCGGCAGCTGTGTCGGGAGCAGTGCGAGCGGAGTGAGCAATCGAAACACTGCGCGGGGCTGTACGTCTGCGAGATGATCACTTCTCGAGGCATCGTTGAGCGCGATCGCAAGACGCTGCAGATGCTTCAATTCGATCCGGGGGAGAGGGTCCGGTCAGTCCAGCTGTACGGCGTCGACCCCGCGATCATGGCGCGTGCCACCGAGATCCTGTGCAGCGAGTACGGCGTGGATCATGTCGATCTGAACTTCGGCTGCCCCGTGCCCAAAGTCACTCGCAAAGGTGGGGGCGCGGCGCTGCCGTACAAACGCGACCGGCTCCGGATGATCTTGAAGGCCGCCGTCCGCGCGGCGGCAGCATACGGCGTACCGGTCACGATCAAGACCCGGATCGGTATCGACCATGATCATCAGACCTTCCTCGACGCCGGCCGGATCGCCGAGGAGTCTGGCTGCGCCGCAATTGCTTTGCACGGCAGAACTGCGCAGCAGGCGTACGCCGGTCAGGCCGATTGGGACGCGATCAGCGCACTGAAAGCGCACGTCTCCATCCCGGTGCTGGGCAACGGCGATATCTGGGAAGCCGCCGACGCGCTGCAGATGATCCGCCAGACCGGAGTCGACGGCGTGGTCATCGGACGTGGCTGCCTCGGTCGGCCCTGGCTCTTCCGTGACTTGGCAGACGCCTTCGCGGGCCGTCAGACCCGGACCCTCCCGAACCTTGCTGAGGTGATGGGCATGCTGCGCCGCCATGCTGAGTTGCTTATGGACCTGTCCGACGAGCTGCATGGCCTCAGCGACCTGCGCAAACACATGGCCTGGTACTTCAAAGGCTTTCCCGTCGGCGGTGAGTTGCGGCGCCGACTATCGATGGTGTCATCACTCGACGAGCTCGACGGCCTGCTGTCTCAGCTCGATCCCAGCGTCGACTTCCCCGCCTCGGAGTTGGGATCGCCCCGAGGGCGCCAGGGCGCGCCGCGCGCCACGGTCGCATTGCCCGACGGCTGGCTCGCCGACAGCTCCGGTATTGATCTTGATCTGGCGGCTGCGGAGCTGGGCATCTCTGGTGGCTGACGAGGTCACCCCCCGCGCCAAGGCTTGGGCCGACACCATGGCCGGTCACCGCGACGGGGATCTGGTACGCGCCCACTCAGATTGGCAGGCCAAGCCAGGACCGGGACCCATCGTGCGTCGCGAACTTCGGGAGCAGCGCGAACGAGCGACGCTTCGACCCGGCGCTGCCTTTGCCGACGGAGCGGGAAACCGGGCGATCGCGGAGGAACCCGATGACGAGCGCACCTGCTTCGAACGTGATCGCGATCGGATTGTGCACTCCACTGCTTTCCGACGCTTGGCCGGCAAGACCCAGGTGGTCGTCTATCCAACCGACCACCAGCGCACCCGATTGACGCACGCTCTCGAGGTGGCACAGGTCGCGACGTCGATCGCCCGCGGCGTCGGGGTCAACGTGGCCCTGGCCGACGCGATCGCCCTCGGGCATGACTGCGGTCATGGTCCGGGCGGACACGCAAGCGAGGACGCCTTCGACGCCTTCATTCCCGAGGGATATGATCACGGCCCCTGGGGTGCCGACGTCGTGTTGCACGGTCTGAATCTCTGCGCCGAGACCCTGGATGGGATCCGAAACCACTCCTGGTCCCGGCCTGCGCCGCTTACCGTCGAGGGCCACATCGTCAGCTGGGCCGATCGGATCGCCTATTGCGCGCACGACCTCGAGGACGCCATCCACGCCGGGATCGTGGCGCCGAATGATCTTCCTGAGGAGATCGTCGACGTCTGCGGGCGAACCCGAAGGCAGCAGCTGAACACCTTCGTCCTGGCAGTCGTGCGAGCCGTTGAGGAGCATGGAGAGGTGGCGATGCCTCCCAAGGAAGCGACGGCTCTGGCGGCTCTCCGGACCTTCAACTACGAGCGCATCTATGTGCGGCCTGAGTCGCTGGCCCAATCTCGCGCGGTCATCGAGGTGCTACGTGCGCTGGTCGAGTCCTACACCGATCGGCCAGACCTCGTGCCCGACGGGCACGAGATCGCAGCTCAGTCCATTGCCGCGGTACGCGCCGCAGTGACCTACGTGGCTGGCATGACGGACAGATACGCCTTCGACATGGCCGTACGCCACCTCGGCTGGCAACCTGAGCGGCTGCCGCACGGCATCGACCGGGACACCTAGTTCCCGGCACGCCCGGGAAAGTCACAGCTCAGCCAAACCGCCATTAGAGCGGTCCGGATTGTGTTGTAATCGCCCGGTGGAGCAGCGCGTACGCAGCATCAGCGTGGCGTCGCTTGCTTGGCGGATCGCCGCCACCGTGCTGGGCATTGGACTGCTGCTCAACGGCTCACTGCTCATGAGTGACGACGCGTGGCCGTTTGGACCGCTCTCCCAGTACGCGTTCTCCCCGTCCAGGAACTCCACGATCGTGATCACCCGCGTTGAGGGCCTGCTCGCTGACGGACGTCGCGTCAACCTGCCGCTGCGTGTCGAAACGGCAGGGATCAGCCGCGCCGAAATCGAAGCGCGCATCCCGCAGATCACCGCTAACCCGTCGCTGCTCCGATCTGTGGCTGACGGGTGGATGTCCCGCCACACGGCCGAGCCGGCGCTGTTGCGGGTGTGGCTGGTGCAAGATCAGACACGGCTTGTCGACGGTCGGGTTGGCCCGATCCGTCTGGTCGAACTCGCAGCGTGGGAGCTGCCCTCGTGAGGACCCTGCGATCGGTGGTCTCCTGGTTCATGCCGGTGGTTCCGGAGTCGCGGGTCGCGGTGCTGCGCACGGTGCTGTACCTGTTCGTGATCATCGACATCCATCTCATTGTGCGCGATCCCATCCCACTGAGCAGGCATCCAGAGCTCTACCAGCCGCTGATGATCGAACGCCTGTTTCGGTTACCGCCGCCCAGCGTGCCGCTTACGATCACGCTCTACCTGATTCTGATGGTCGGTGGTCTGCTGGCCGCGGCCAATGTGCTGCCGCGCCTGGCCGGTGGGGTGGTGGCGGCAGCCTTCACGTGGTGGACAGCTATCGGCATGAGCTACGGCAAGGTCGACCATGATCATCTCGCACTGGTCGTTGCGTTGTGGGTGCTGCCGACGGTGGGCGTCATCGCGGACCGGTGGCGCAGCGTGGAACGCTCCCGGCAGGCCGGGTGGGCGCTCAAGTGCATCCAGATCTCGGTCATCTTCACTTACTTTTTGTCCGCGCTCACCAAGATCCGCAGTGGCGGCTGGAGCATCACCAGCTGGCCCGAAAGTTCGATCTTGCTCTGGGCGATCGTTCGGCGGCCTCACGGGCTGGGCCAATTCCTGTTGCCCTATCCCGAGCTGCTCCACCTCATGCAGTGGTTCTCCTTCACCGCCGAGCTGACGGCCGTCGTGGTCTTGTGGCTACGGGGCCGAGCTTTGCTGGCCGCGGCGGTCTTCTGGATGGGATTCCACGTTTTCACCTTGGCGATCTTGTACATCCACTTTGCGCCGACGGCGATTTGCTGGCTCGCCTTTGCGCCGTTAGAGCGCCTTGCTCCCTGGCTGCGCCGGATCAAAGCCAGGGGGAGGGAGCGCGCAGGCGGGAGATCCGCCGGGCATCCGGTGCCGGTTCTTCGCGATCAGGCGGTAGACGGCGGCGGCTAGTGCGCGGATGACAGGCAGGTTGATGAACCGGCCGACCACCCCGTACGCGCCACCTCGGAACTTGAGCCACTCGGCAAAGGCGGCGGCGCCACCGTAGATGGTTCCGTCAGTCTTGATCCACAGGGCCTCGCGTTGCGTACGCTCCGTCGTCGTGCCCAACGCAGCAAGATCCGTGAACTGCCAGGGGACAAGCCGGGGGTTCGGTCCCTCCCGACGCTGCAGGCGGCGGTCCAACCAATATGCGCTGGAGGTGCAGAAGGCACAGTCACCGTCGAAGATGAGCCAGGGCACCTCGCGAATCATCTAGCCCCCTCGAGTGTCGGCCGAATCTTATGTGCACGTCGCTTGCTTGGTCTCCACGGCTTGCAAAGCATGCAGACCGCCAGAAAGCCGTGCAGACCAGCTCGGCCCGGCGAGCTGCCTCCTCCGCTCAAACTGAGCCTAACGCGGCCAGCCGAACGTTAGACTGCTCCAGACTCCGGGCTCACATCCCGGGACCAAACCGGGGGGAAACGATGACCGATCTAAAGCCGAGCACTGGGGCTGGCGCTCGCAAGCCGAGCGCTCCAAGCGAACCTAGTCCGGCAAACACCCAACCGGCCACACCCATAAAACCGGCCCACCCAACTGCCACGCAGACGGCGCCGACCAAGCCCAGCCCGGCAAGCACCAAGTCGGCAGCGCCAATCAAACCGGCTCAGCCAAGCGCCGCGCGGACTGCAGCCCCAACGAAACCGGCTCCGACAAACGGAGCCCAGACTGGCGCACCCACCAAACCCAGCCCGGCGAACGGCAAGCCGGCCTCGCCGATCAAACCGGCCCAGCCAAGTGGTGCCCGGCCGGTCTTGCCGACCAAATCGGCCCAGCCAAGTGCCGGCCATCGCACCACCCCAGCCCAACCCAGCCCGGCGAACACGCAGGCTGCCGCAGCATTCATCAAACAGAGCCCGGCAAAAGGCCAGCCGGCCTCGCCGATCAAACCGGCCCAGCCAAGTGGTGCCCGGCCGGTCTTGCCGACCAGACCGGCCCAGCCAAGCGCCGCCCAGAGCACTGCTTCGACCAAAGCCAGCCCGGCGCAAGGCCAGCCGGCAGCGCCAGTCACACCAGCCCAGACAGGTGCCCCTCGACCGGTCTTGCCGTCTAGACCGGCCCAGACAGGCGCCCCCCAGGCCGCTGCCTCGACCAAACCTGGCCTGGCAAAAGCCCAACCCGCCGCGCCGACCAAACCGGCCGAGCCCAGTGCGGCCCAGACTGCTGCGCCGACTAAGCCCAACCCTGGGGCAGCGGCTCCGCCTGCTGCGCTGACTAAGCCCAACCCTGGGGCAGCGGCTCCGCCTGCTGCGCTGACTAAGCCCAACCCTGGGGCAGCGGCTCCGCCTGCTGCGCTGACTAAGCCCAACCCTGGGGCAGCGGCTCCGCCTGCTGCGCCGACTAAGCCCAACCCTGGGGCAGCGGCTCCGCCTGCTGCGCCGACTAAGCCCAACCCTGGGGCAGCGGCTCCGCCTGCTGCGCCGACTAAGCCCAACCCTGGGGCAGCGGCTCCGCCTGCTGCGCCGGCCAAGCCCAACCCTGGGGCAGCGGCTCCGCCTGCTGCGCCGGCCAAGCCCAACCCTGGGGCAGCGGCTCCGCCTGCTGCGCCGACCAAGCCCACTCAGGCAAACGCCGCCCGCACTGCAGCGCCTACCAAACCCGGCCCCGCAGTTCAGCAGCCGGCCCCGTCAACAAAGTCCGCGCCGGCGACCAAACCGGCTCAGCCAGGCGTCGCTCAGACTGCAGCCCAAATCAAACCGAGTCCGGCAAGTACACCGGCTCCTGCCCCAGGCGAGCCGAGCGTGTCGAGCGCCCAGGCGGGGGTCCCAAGCGGACCGCGCCCTGCAGAGGCCGAGCCCGCTGCTCCTCCGGCCAAGCGCCGCCGGGTATTGCCGATCGTGCTGGCCAGTGTGGCGACAACCTTGGTGGCGGTGCTGGCGGTTGCGGCCCTTTTTGTTGGTCGGGTTGAGAGCAGCTTGACTCAAAACCTCGAACGCGAGGATTTGATGCCCACCGACTCGGGCACGGCTGGTCATCCGACCAAGGAACAGGTGGCCGCCGATGCGCTGAACTTCGTGGTAATGGGCTACGACAGTCGCGATGCAAGTGTTGCCCGCTCTGGTTCGCTGATGATTGTGCACCTGAACGCCAAGCGTGACCAGGCGTATGTCATCTCGTTTCCACGTGACACCTGGGTGTCTATTCCAGGGCGCGGCAACCACAGGATCAATGCCGCCTATGGCATTGGAGGCGCCAAGCTCACCGTGTCGACATTGGAGAACCTCACCGACACACGGATGGACCACGCCGCATTGGTCGATTTCCAGGGCTTTGCCAAGCTGACCGATGAAGTCGGCGGAGTGACGGTCTACAACAAGACCGGCTTCGTCTCCCATAACATCCCCTACCCGAAGGGCAACATCACCCTCTCAGGTGAGCGGGCAATCTACTTCGTTGGAGAACGAAAAGCGCTGCCCCGCGGTGACTTTGACCGGGCCACGAACGAGCGCAACGTGGTCCGGGCCATCATCGCAAAAACACTGTCGACCAAGATCATTACTGACCCAGGGAGACTTCTCTCCGTTGTCAGTGGAGCGGCCGAGCACCTCACCGTCGATAAGGGCCTGACGAATTCAAAAATCCGCAGCACGGTCCTCTCCCTCCGCCTGACCGACAAGGACGTCCACCTGATCAAGGCCCCGACATCCGGCACAGCCAAGAGGAACGGCCAGAACGTTAACGTTGTCGACAAGGCAAAGCTGGGTGAGCTGCGCACCGCGTTGAGAGAAGACAAGGTCAACGAGTATCTGGCGAAGTATCCGCAAGGCTGACGCCCACGGGCGAGTTGTGGTGTGTGCTCCGTCCAGCTCCGGAAAGTCAGGCTCCGAAAGGTCCTGTTTGACCTGGAACGCATCCTGATGTTGCCCGGCCTCGGTGACATAGACTCCCGTCCGTGGCAGGGCGGATCAATGAGGAAGACATCGCCGCCGTACGCGACCGGGCCCGGATCGAGGAGATAGTCGGCTCATACGTCACCCTCCGCAGCGCGGGCGGGACGATGAAGGGCCTCTGCCCCTTCCACGATGAGAAGACCCCCAGCTTCCAGGTCACACCCTCCCGCGGCTACTGGTACTGCTTCGGTGCCTGCGCCGAGGGCGGTGACGTGATCGACTTCATGCGCAAGATCGATAATCTGAGCTTTGTCGAGGCGGTCGAGCGGCTGGCTGATCGCGTGGGCATTCAGCTGCGCTACACCGACGACGCCGGGCCGCGGCCCGAGCCCGGGGCACGAATGCGCATGGCGGAGGCACTCCGGCTGGCGGCGGACTTCTTTGTCGAGCAGCTCGGAAGCCCTGACGCCGTCGCTGCTCGGCAGTTCTTGAACGAACGGGGCTTCGACCGTGAGGCGGCACAGCGGTTCGAGGTCGGGTTCTCACCCCGGGACGGTCGCGCGCTGCTGCAGCATCTGCGCGGGCGCGGGTTCGGAGATGTCGAGCTGGTATCGGCCGGACTAGCCCGCGAATCTGGCTGGGATTTCTTCCAGGGGCGCCTGATGTGGCCGATCCGCGACTCGGGGCGGCAGGTCGTGGGCTTTGGGGCGCGCCGGCTGTTCGAGGACGACCGAATGCCTTCGAAATACATCAATACTCCGGAAACCCTTCTCTACAAGAAGTCTCACGTGCTCTATGGGCTGGAACTTGCTCGCACCTCGATCAGCAAGAAGAGCCAAGCCGTGGTCGTCGAGGGTTACACCGATGTGATGGCGGCCCACTTGTCGGGTGTCGACACGGCGGTCGCGTCGTGCGGTACCGCCTTCGGTGATGATCATGCTCGGTTGTTGCGACGGTTGATGGGCAATCATGACGCGTTCCGCGGCGAGGTGATCTTCACCTTCGATGGCGATGCGGCGGGACAGGCGGCCGCGCTGAAGGTGTTCGCAGGTGACCAGAATTTCGTGACCCAGACGTATGTGGCGATTGAGCCGACTGGTCTCGACCCTTGCGACTTGAGACTGCAGCGCGGAGACGCGGCCGTACGCGAGCTTGTCGCCCGACGGGTGCCGCTCTACCGCTTCGTGATGAACAACGTGCTCAAGCAACATGATCTTGATCGTGCCGACGGTCGACTTGCGGCGCTGCGATCGGCCGCCCCGCTCGTCGCAAGCATCAGGGACAACGCGCTGGTGTCTGGCTACGCCCGCGAGCTGGCTGGCTTGCTCGGCATGGATGTCGAGGAGGTGCGGGCAGAGGTGATGCGCGCCGCGGCCAAGTCAGGCCGGCGGCCGGCCATGGGGAGGCCGACGACCGCTGATTCCAGGGCCGCGTCCCAGCCGGAGGCTAGCCCGGCGCTTCCGTTGCTGCCCAGCCCAGGCGATCGACTGCTCGCTACCGAGCGACAGACTGCCAAGCTGCTGATTCAGAATCCGGATCAGTTCCCAGACAGCTGGGATGGCCTCACCACAGGCGACTTCACTCACCCCGCGTACGCCGCAGTCTTCGCCGCCGTCGAGAAGGCAGGGGCCGAGCTAGGCGGCGCCCAAGTGACTGCGAACACCGAGTGGGTACATCGAGTGTCGGCGGCCTGCGAAGCGGATGAGATCCGATCACTGGTTGCATCGCTGGCCGTCGAGCCGCTGCCGGTACACGGCAATGTGACGGAACGCTTCTTGATCGCACACTCAGCAGGACTCCAGCTACTCACCGTGATGCGTACCATCGCGACGCTGAAGTCGCGACTGCAGCGTACGAATCCGGTTGAGGAACAGCACAAGTACAACCAGATGTTTTCCGAACTGGTGGTGCTGGAGGCCCGCCGTAAGGCACTCCACACCCGCAGCATCGGCGCCGAGGACTAACCGGGGTCCCATTTGTGCCCTGCTCGCGCATCGCGCTTTGGATCCGCCGCCGTCGTCGTCGCTCGCAGAGGAAGAGCGCCTCTGCTCACTTCTCCTCCGTGCGGCGGCGCGCGATTCCCGACGCTCGCAGGGCCGCGGGAGGAGCGCAATCGCGGTTGGTTATCCACAGATTTGCCGTGAGTAGGTGTTGTCAGCGGTAGCGACTGCCTCAGAGTGTGGGCATGACCGAGGCTTTCGACGATGTCCGTACCGAATCCCTGCTGACGCACGCCGAGGTTGTCGAGCTCCAGTGCGCGATCGAAGCAGGGCTGCTCGCGCAAGAAGCGCGAGTATCGGGCACCGGTTTCGCTGATGCGACAGATCAGGAGTTGAGATTCCTCGAAAGCCAGGGAGCGTTGGCGAGGGAGCGATTCATCCAGGCCAACCTGGGTCTTGTCGGGATGGTCAGTCGCCAGCTTGCGGCACGTTGCCAGCTTCCTGATGCCGAATTGTTTCAGGAAGGCTGCGTCGGTCTGATCACAGCTGTCGAGCGGTTCGACCATGCGCGGGGATACCGCTTCTCCACCTACGCCCTGTTTTGGATTCGTGCCTTCATAGGTGCGGCTACCGCCAAACATCTGGGAGCCATGAACCTGCCGACCAGCCGGGCCGAGCAGCTGCGCGCCGCGCACGGGATAGAGGCTGAGCTCACTCAAAGCCTCGGCCGCGCTCCAACGCTGCGAGAGCTGGCCGATGCCCTTGGCCGCAGTGAGGATTGGACAGCCGGCCTCCTTTCACACCAGCGGCCTCGGTCGCTGGAACTTGTCGATGGCACCACCCTGGAGCGCCTGCAGGCCCGGGACGAGCTGGACGCCGTTCTCGCCGAGCCGCTCCCGGTGCGGGAACTGCTCCTCCGGCTGGGGGACCTTGACCGTCGCGTCTTGGAGCTTCGACTGGGCTTTGCCGACGGCGAGCCCAGGTCGTTCGCCGAGACAGCGCGAGCGCTTCACATCTCGGTGACTCGGGTTCGCCGCATCGAGGCGCGGGCGCTGGAGACATTGCGGGGGTACTGTCCGCAACAGGCCTCGGCTCAGCTCTGAGCCCATCGGGAGCTTTGGCCGAGCACAATGGCCGGATGGGGAACAACACGGCTCGCGGTTCGGCCTGGTGGTCGCGCAGCCGCGGCTTGCCCAGGGCGATCTATGACTCATGGAGGTCCTCGCTCGCTACCCAACCGGGCCGACCCGCCCGCATCCTCGCATGGGCGACGACCTCGACGGGGTTTTGCATCGCCAGCCCGGCCAGCTTGTCCTACGGAGACGAGCAGGGTTGGAAGCACGTCGGATGGCACGAGATCGAGCGAGGCGCCTGGAATGCTGAGCTTCGCACGCTGACCTGGGCGCTACACACCGCGCCAGGCAAGCCATCCCCCCGCGGCTCGCTCGAACTAGTCGAGCCAGGACGGTTGCCCGAGCTGTTCCGGGAGCGGATCGTGGCAACGATCGCCATTGAAAAGTTCGTCCCCTTGATGGGAGAGCGCGGTGTCACCATCAGCGCCCGACGTGATCTTGGTGGTACCGGTGCGGTCGTCTGGCACAGCACGCTTACGCGAGGACTGAGCTGGCAGACCGCTGGCGTACGGGCCGCTGTTGATCAAGCGATGGAGCAGGTGAGAACGGAATACGACGTAGGCTGAGCTGGCTGCTAAGGTACGTAGCCGCGTGGTTGTCAGTCCCCTGTAGCTCAATTGGCAGAGCATTCGGCTGTTAACCGAAGGGTTGTTGGTTCGAGTCCAACCGGGGGAGCTTGACTAGGGATTTTACCGTTCGTGGATCAGGTTACCCCCCGTTTACCCCCATTTTTCAGATCGGATTTGGCGGGTCTCAAGCGTCCCCATGATGTCGCTTTCCCAAAGCGCAGCCACTTAGAAGGCCCGCGCTCCAAGCGAGCCTTCATCGCTGGATCACGCCGTGGTTTCGAGGGCGTTTACTGCCACGACTTCCGGAGGACGGTTGTCACGTTGATGGACGAGGCGGCTTGTGAATGCAATCTGCTGCCAGCCAACTTGGACGTGTGAGACCTCGTTGCCTGCACATATGGACGGGCCGAAATGGGCGCGACCGCGGTGGCTGAGGTGGTTGAGAATCTTTCCCGCCCTGAGCTGCTGACTCAGCTAATTGCCCAGCAACCGCAGCCGGAATGATCTGCGCCGGGCGTGCTAGCGCTCGTCGGCCTGCTGCTCCAGCCAAGCCTCGACGGCCTCCCGGCGGTACCGCACATGGCGACCAACCCGATAGCCGACTGGGCCGTCACCCTTGGACCGCCAGCGGTACAAGGTGTGAACCGGGATGCCCAACATCTCCGAGACATCTGTAAGCGACATCAGTCTTTCACCGGCCTGGAGTGTCATGATCATCCTTTCTCTGTACCTGGCGTATCGAAGCAGGTCTTTGTGTTACCTAAGTCGCGATGCCGGCAGCGGGGGATCATCAGGGCCGGTTCAGCGGCTGGGACGGATTGTTGAAGGCGCCGTTTTCGGTGCTCGATGTGGCTGCGGTCTAGGTTTCCTAGCGTTCAGGCGTCCGACCGGGGGCGTTATTTGATGTGAATTGACGGGCAGCGGTTGGGGCAGTTCGTCGAGGATGCGCCACCAAAGGGCGGCTGCCGGGTGGTCGTCGGGTAACGGTGCTTTGGCGGCTGCCGATTGAACGAGACTGCTCGTGTCGAGGCCTGCGCGATCCAAGTTCTCCAACCTCTGCGTCAGGCTCGGTAGGAACGGGTCTTTGATCAGGTTCGGTATCAGCTCGGCGAGCAGCTCCGCCCATTGCTGATCTTGAGGCGTGTCGTGGGTGCCGAGTCGCCGGTTGAGTCGGTGCTGCCAGGTCCGTGCCAGGAGACTTCGTTGCTCAGGCCCGGTTGGCCGGGGGTCGGCTGGCTGGACCTGCGTCGCGGCACGCCAAACCTGGACGTCGGTGATCAAGCTAGCCTGCAGTACGCGATCGTGTTGGGCCGCCCAGGCCGCAGTTTCGATGGCTGCGCGGACTTGATCGGCTAGGTCGGTGATCTGTTGGGCTCTGGCGGCTAGGTAGGGTCCCCAGTCAGCATTGTTGGCGATCCGGTCGGGGATGCCTGGTAGCCAGGGGAGCGGCGCGAGGCTGTTGTGGAGGCGGGTGTCGTCGAGCCGCCAACCAAGGACGGCAGCTCGGTCGTGGGCTGTGTCGAGTTCCAGCTGCTGAGCTGCGTTGTGCAATTCGACTAGCGGGTCCCCATCGTCGGCCATCAGCAGGAGTAGGCGGGCGCGAAGTGCCGGCCATGCTGCCTCCTTGGTTAGCTCGCTGATCAACTGGTCGGCGTCATGATCGAGTTTGGTGATCATCTGCGGATCGGCGAGTTGTTCGGCTGCGACTTGGAGGGCGTCGAGGTAGCGGGCGGTGCCATGGCCGAGCAAGATCGCAGGGTCGTGCTGCTCGCGCTGCAGTGTGGTCGCGGAAAATGGGGCGGCGTCACGGGCCAGGATCTGCTCAAGCAGCTCGGTTGCGGTTCTCAGTTCGTTGTGCGCGGGTCGCAGGATTGTGTGCGGGTCTCCGTCGCCGACCACGGGGAGATAGAGGTGGTTGGCGGTGCGGCCGCGGGTCAGCATGGTGTAGAGCTGCTGCCGAGACTCCGCGCCGCTAGCGAGCCCGTGCATGCTGTCGACAGTGACGCCTTGGGCGCTGTGGACGGTGGTGGCGTAGCCGAGTTCGGTGACACTGCGGACGTAGTGAGCTGGCAAGGTCACAGTGCGGCCGTTTTGTGTGTGCCTCACCTTCAAATCGCCGGTCCTGCTGACATTCAGGACGGTCCATCGGTCGCCGTTTTTGACCCAGTCGGTGGGGCTGATGCGGAGCCGCCGGTCGTTTCGCCGGGTGATGATCACATCGCCGGTCGACGCCCGGTTGCCGTCGGCCAGTTGGACCTCTCGGCCGCAACTGGCGCCGTCGAGGCGCTGGACACGGGCTCGCGAGTTGAGCTGGGTGACTAGATCATGGCTGGGCGCGAGCATGATCGCGTCGAGGCCGCGGTCGCGGTCGGCCTGCCATGCAGTGAACAGTTGGTCTGTTGTGGTGGCGGGGTCGCCGACGTGCACGCGCTGCCGGTCGAGGTAGAAGCCGAGCGCTTCAGGTCGGCCGTCACGAAGGGCGAGGGAGGCAGCCGCCTCGGCGGCGTCGTGGAACCGGTGCAGTTCGTTGAGCCGATCGGCGCCGTGGACGGCCCGGATATCGCGGAGAACACCGCCGGCGCCGATGGCGGCGAGTTGTTGATCATCTCCGATCAGCCTGACGCTGCCACCGCAACGCACAATGAAGTCGACGGCGGTGTCCAGGGAGAGGGTGTCGGCCATGCCCGCCTCGTCGATGATCACTAACGTCTTTGGCCCGACGCTTAAGGCCCAGTCGGGCAAGTCGTGGAGATCAATGGACCAGGTCAGCTTCGCCAGCGTGTCGGTTGGCGAACCGATACTGTCGCGGAGCTGGGCGGCGGCTGCTGCTGAGGGTGCGAGGCCGAGGACCTGGCCGCCGCTGTCGGTCCACGCTCGGGTGAGGGCGTGCAGGGCGGTGGTTTTACCTGCCCCAGCGGGTGCGATGGCGAGCTGGAGTCGGGCCCCTGACATGTTCATCGATCGGACCAAGGCTGCCTGGCCAGTGTCTAAGGCGATCCCGTTGGCGGCTTGCTCCAGCAGTGCCAGGTCGACGATCTCAGCAGGTGCACGCCGTCCGTCCATGCGGCCGGCAATCGCGACGAGTCGCTGCTCGGCGGCCAGGATGCGAGCGGAGGTGTACAGCTCGGAGCCTGCAACGGTGTAGACGCTCGACCCGTCGCTGCGCCGCAAAGCTGCGGGTTCGATGATCGCCTGATCGGGCCGCGCCAGTGATACCGATCGGCTGTTGAGGACCTCTGCGACGATACGGTCGACCAGCTCATCGACCCTGCCGGTGGGGACCTCAGCGGCGCGGATCTGGCGCTGCGCTTCGGCGCGAACATGCCAGGTTTGCCAGGTCGAGCGGCGCTTCTCAACAGCGGTCAGCACCAGGTCTGCCGTCCTCGGCAGCCACTGTCCATCCACCGGAGATCTCGGTGCTGTGGTTGGATGGAGTGTTCTGTTGATCATGGATTGCAGGGCTTCTGGTCCGCCGAGCGTATCGGCGGCTTGTGTGTGCCAGGTGGCGCGTTGCTCGGCGAATGCGCGGGGCTCGTGCTTGGCATCCCGGGTTTCCAAGGTGGCCTGCTGAGCGAGACGCAGCGCTTCTACTGGCGTCGGCGGCCGGCCATGATCACGCTGAAACTGGACCGATAATTCAGCCGACCGGTTCTTGATCACCTGCCGTCGAGCCGACCAGCGGACGGTCAGCTTCTCATCCACACCGACGATTTCCCGCACGGCCGGCTTGCGTGGATCTAGGTCGGATCGGTCGGCGAACCGGACGCCCAGCTGATCTTGCAGGTTGCGTTCGAGGGCGGTGTTGTAGGTTTCCGAGGCAGCCACGGTGGCTTTGAACAGCACCCGGCCATCGATGGACAGCCACCGGCCATTCAGGGCTTGGACCTTGTTCGCCACCGCCACATGGGTGTGCAGATCCGGGTCGCCGGCGCGACTGTCTCGATGCGTAAACGCCGCCCCAACCAGGCCGCGGACGTTCACCTGCCGGATCCCTCCCGGCCCCTCTCGAGTGAACAGGGCATGCTGTTCCAGGAACCGCAGCGCATCATGGACGGCGGCCCGGTGGGCGCGTTCGATCTGCGCTGCAGTATGCGCGTCGGCGACCGCCCACAACGTCGACACGGACTTCACCGGAGAGAAAGTCAGATCAAAGCCGGCGATCGTCTGCGACCCCGGTCGGGAATGCTTCGCGATCGAGCCGGCCACCTCACGGGCATCTGCCGGTGGCCGGCCATACTCGGCTGCGAACAACTCCCGAGCGACCTCGCTCCGGATCCTTGCCCTGTCGGCATGCGAAACCGGCCAATCTGCCGGCAGCCCCGCCCGGGCATTCAACGCGGCGATCCGCTTCGCCACCTCAACCCGAAACCGGCTCGGTTTGATCTCGGAAACCTTGAACGGCGACCCCAGCCGGGTCGCCGCCTCGATGTTGGCGTCGGTCAAATCGGCGTCGCTGAGTTGCTGCAACCGCTGCGTCGCCAACGGATGCATCCCCGCCCCGAACAGAGCCCGCATCTGCTCG
>Ga0307312_10000627_pt1 | contig 16975 bp, 16 predicted proteins | sample ER_DNA_202_FD_194489 | JGI IMG/M metagenome (GOLD analysis project Ga0307312, IMG submission 194489) | Bulk soil microbial communities from the East River watershed near Crested Butte, Colorado, United States - ER_DNA_202 | ecosystem: Environmental > Terrestrial > Soil > Floodplain | place... | reverse complement strand
CCGACCAGTCGAGCCGGTCACGGCCGCCGGAGGTGGTATCGCCGGACACCCCGGCGTTGATGATATCGACCGCTATCCCCTTGGCTTCCAATGATTTTTGCAGCCGGGCCGGGAACGCGGACGAGGTCGGAAGGCCGAGGCCGGCGCTCAGCGAATCTCCCAATACAACCATCTTGACCGGTCTTGTCTGAGCGGCGGCCACCGTTGGAGCGAACGCTGTTCCGGTCGCCACCAGAAGCATCCCCAACACAAGCATGTGCACGAACGACCGCACCTGCCTCTCGACCCCGGCGGCGAAAGTGCCATATGACCGAGCCATGGACAGTTTCATCGAACCCACCTCGCTGGCCGGCGTTGAGCCGGACACCATTTTTATCTCCAACGTCAATCTCTCGCTCGGCGCGGGCGCCGCGCGGGTTCACATTCTCAAGGATATCAGTCTGCGCGTGGCGCCGGGTGAAGCGATTGGCCTGATCGGACCGTCAGGCTCGGGGAAATCCACGCTTCTGATGGTGATGGCGGGACTGGAGCGTCCCGACAGCGGAGAGGTGGTGGTCAACGGCACCCCTTTCAATGCCCTCGACGAGGACGCGCTGGCACGCTTTCGCGGCCGTCAGGTCGGCATCGTGTTCCAGTCGTTTCATCTGATCCCGACCATGACCGCGCTGGAAAATGTCGCGGTGCCGCTGGAACTGGCCGGCAATCCCGATGCGTCGCAGCGCGCAGCGCAGGAGCTGGCTTCCGTCGGTCTCGAGGACCGGCTGCACCATTATCCGACGCAATTGTCCGGCGGCGAGCAGCAGCGGGTCGCACTGGCCCGCGCGCTGGCGCCCGATCCTGCCATCCTGGTGGCGGACGAGCCAACCGGAAATCTCGACGAGGCCACCGGCAAGCAGATCGTTGATCTCCTGTTCACCAAACACGCCGAGCGCGGCATGACGCTGGTACTCGTGACCCACGACACATCGCTGGCGCAGCGCTGCGACCGCGTGGTGCGGCTGCGCTCGGGGCGGATCGATGGACAGGTCGCGGATCGCAAAGCTGCCGTTTCATGAGTGTTGCTTCCGAACCCATCGATCGCGGCCGCGCGGCATCGCTTGCGTTCCGCTACGCCTTGCGCGAATTGCGCGGGGGCTTGCGCGGCTTCTACGTTTTCATCGCCTGCATCGCGCTCGGCGTGATGGCAATCGCCGGCGTCGGCTCGGTCTCGGCGAGCTTCAGCGACGGACTGGCACGCGAAGGCCGCACCCTGCTTGGCGGCGACGTGGCGTTCGCCCTGATCCAGCGTGAAGCCAAGCCCGATGAAATCGCGTTTCTCCGTTCGCGCGGAGAGGTATCCGTTGCGGCGACGTTGCGCGCGATGGCGCGCGCCGGCGACGGCCGGCTCGCTCTGGTCGAACTCAAGGCGGTGGATGGCAACTACCCGATGCTCGGCGAATTGGTGCTCGACCCGAATATGCCGATCGCCGATGTGCTGGCCGAGCGGAAAGAGGCGACCGGTGTCGTGTTCGGCGCCGCTGCCGATTCGACCTTGCTGGCGCTGCTCGATCTCAAGCTCGGCGATCGCGTCACGGCCGGCAGCGCTACGTTCGAGATTCGAAGCGTCATCAACAGCGAGCCGGACAAACTCGGCGGCGGGGTAGGCCTAGGCCCCCGGTTCCTGGTCAGCGAAGCCGGGCTGCGCGCGACCGAATTGTTGCAGCCCGGGAGCCTGGTGCGCTGGACCTACCGGGTCAGGCTGCCTGCCAACGCGTCCGGCGATCGCGCCGCGGCTGCCCTCGCCAACGATGCGCGAAGCACATTGCCTGAGGCAGGCTGGGAGATTCGCAGCCGCGACAACGCCTCGCCCCAGCTTGAGCGCACCATCAACCGCTTCACCCAGTTTCTCGCTTTGGTCGGCCTCGCCGCGCTTCTGGTCGGCGGAGTCGGCGTTGCCAATGCCGTCAAGAGCCACATCGATCGCCGCCGCGACGTGATTGCTACGTTCAAGGCCCTTGGCGCCACGGGCCGCGATGTCTTCACCATCTATCTGACCCAGGTCGTCGTGCTCGCCACCATCGGCTCGGTGATCGGGCTCGCCGCCGGCGCGGCACTGCCTTTCATCGTCGTCGGCGCGTTCGGCAAGCTATTGCCACTGCCGGTGATCCCGGCGCTGCATCCCGATGAACTGGCGCTGTCATTCATCTACGGCCTGTTGACCGCGCTCGCCTTCGGGCTGTGGCCGCTCGGCCGGGTGCACGACGTGCCGGTGGCGGCGCTGTTCCGCGAGGCGGTGGCGAGCGTGTGGCATCGGCCGCGATGGCGCTACCTTGCCCTGATGGCGGTGGTGATCGCATCGCTGATCGCGGTCGCGGTCGGGCTCGCTTTCGACAAGCGTATCGCCGCTGTGTTCGTCGCTTCCTCGATTCTGGTGTTCGCGCTGTTGCGCGGCGTTGCCGGCGGGCTGATGGCGCTGGCGCGCCGGCTGCCGCGCACCCGCATCACCATGCTGCGGCTGGCGATCGCCAACATCCACCGACCCGGCGCACTGACACCGTCGGTGGTGATGTCGCTTGGCCTCGGTCTGGCAGTGCTGGTGACGATCACCCAGATCGACGGCAATCTGCGGCGGCAGTTCCTGGCGGCGTTGCCGGAGCGGGCGCCGTCGTTCTTTTTCACCGATATTCCCAGTGCGGAGGCCGATCGCTTCGGCGCCTTCCTCAAGCAGACCGCGCCGCAGTCGACCGTGGAGGACGTGCCGATGCTGCGCGGCCGCATCGTCGCGGCCCGCGGCGTCAAGGCCGAAGACCTCAAGCCTTCGACCGACACCGAATGGGTGCTGCAGAGCGACCGCGGCCTGACCTATACCGGCGAAATCCCGAGGGGTTCGAAGGTGGTCGAGGGCGATTGGTGGGGTGCCGACTATCACGGGCCCCCGCTGGTTTCGATGGAGAAAAAGATTGCCGATGGGCTCCGATTGAAGATCGGCGACGAACTCGTCGTCAACGTGCTCGGCCGCGATATCCCGGCCAGGATCGGCAATTTGCGCACCGTGGACTGGCAAAGTCTCGGCATCAATCTCGTGCTGGTATTCTCCCCCAACGCGTTCAAGGGTGCGCCGCATACCCATGTCGCGACCCTGACCGAAAGCCACCCGGACGCCGCGGGCGATGCCCGGATCGTCAAGTCAGTGGCCGACGCATTCCCGATGGTGACGAGCGTGCGGGTTCGCGAGGCGCTGGAAACCGTCGGCACCGTGGTCACCAACCTGGCGCTGGCGATACGAGGCGCCAGTGCGGTCACATTGATCTCGGCGATCCTGGTACTGGGCGGCGCGCTCGCCGCCGGTCACCGCCATCGGGTTTACGACGCTGTCATTCTCAAAACCCTCGGCGCCACCCGCGCGCGGCTGCTCGGCGCCTATGCCCTGGAATATCTGATGATCGGCTTTGCCACCGCGATTTTCGGCGTGATCGCAGGCTCGGTGGCGGCCTGGCTGATCGTGACCCGGCTGATGACGCTGAGCTTCATCTGGCAGGCCGGCAGCGCCGCGGGCGTGGTCGCAGCCGCGCTGATCGTCACCGTCGGACTGGGCCTCGCCGGCACGCTGCTGGCCCTGAACCAGAAGCCGGCCACGGTGTTGCGGAATCTGTGACAAATTGATGCAAGTTGCCGCGGGGTTAACGCGGATGGGTCAAATCTCCTTTTCAGGCGCCGGCGCCGCCGCTTTGCCTGAATTGCGGAGCGACATTCAGCCGCGCATCGAAGCTTGCAGCGAATGTGTTAGTTTCCCACATACAGCCTGAGCCAGACGCCGGTTTGATGACGCAAAATTAATGTCAGCAGATTGGCGGTATCTGGGGTAGATTTCTTCACCGGCGCCGCAAACCCCTTGCGCTCCGCCGGGCAACCAACGGGAATTCGACCATGTCGGACCTAGACCGCAACTACGCTTCTCCTTTCGGCCGGGCCGCCGGGCGCGTTGACGGCGCGACCGTCGACGCCGGTCTGCGCGCCTACATGCTGCGCATCTACAACTACATGAGCATCGGCCTGGCCATCACCGGCCTCGCCGCGCTTGGCGTCTATATGGCGGCGGTGACGACCGATCCGGCGGGCGCCGCTGCCAAATTCGGCAACGCGTTTCTGACGCCGTTCGGCTACGCGATGTATGTGAGCCCCTTGAAGTGGCTGTTCATCCTGGCACCGCTCGCCATGGTGTTTGTGATCTCGGCCGGCATCGACCGGCTGCGTCCCGCAACGGCCCAGATGCTGTTCTGGGTGTTCTCGGCGCTGATGGGCATTTCGCTGTCGTCGATCTTCCTGGTGTATACGCACACCTCGATCGTGCGGGTGTTCTTCATCACCGCGGCGACCTTCGGCGCGCTGAGCCTTTATGGCTACACCACCAAGCGTGACCTGACCGGCATGGGCTCGTTCCTGATCATGGGCCTGTTCGGCATCATCATCGCGAGCCTGGTCAACCTCTTCCTGGCCAGCTCGATGCTGCAGTTCATCGTCTCGGTGATCGGCGTGCTGGTGTTTGCGGGCCTCACCGCCTGGGATACCCAGCGGCTGAAGAACGACTACATCTACGGCTATGCCTCGCAGGGTGGTGACGTGGCGGAGCGTGCGGCAATCACCGGCGCGCTGTCGCTCTATTTGAACTTCATCAACCTGTTCACGCTGCTCTTGCAGCTGCTCGGTCAGCGCGACTGAGCGCTGGCGCATAGCGGACGAGTTCAAGCCCCGGCCTGGCGGCCGGGGCTTTGTTTTTGGGCGTCATCGTCATGCCCGGTCGTGACGAAAGAACGTTGATCGAATTTCGTCTGCTGATATCTTTCCCTTGCCATGCCCTCGCTCGAAATCCGGCCCGCTGCGGCAGCCGACCTTCCCTTCATTACCGAGATTTACGAGCACGCGGTGCGTTACGGGACCGCGACCTTCGAGCTGATCCCGCCGGATCTTGACGAGATGACGGGGCGCTATGAGGTGCTGATGGACGGCGGCTTTCCCTATCTGGTCGCCGCGCTCGAAGGCCGCGTCGTCGGCTACGCCTATGCAGGCGCGTACCGGCCGCGGCCGGCCTATCGCTTCACGGTGGAGAATTCGGTCTACCTTCAGCCAGCGATCCATCGCCACGGGATCGGCCTGCAATTGCTGCAAAGGCTGATCGCCGAGTCGGAGGCGCGCGGCTATCGCCAGATGATCGCGGTGATCGGCGATTCCGCCAACGCCGGATCGATCGGCGTGCACAGAAGGTGCGGATTTCAGATGATCGGGACCCACCCGAATGTCGGCTTCAAGTTCGGCCGCTGGCTCGACACCGTGATGATGCAGCGCGCGCTTGGCGAGGGGGCGGATACGCTGCCTCGCACTACGTAGCTACGTAGCCCGGATGGAGCGCAGCGTAATCCGGGAAGGAAGGTGGTGGCGACCCCGGATTTCGCTTCGCTCCATCCGGGCTACGGACCGAATTGACAAACTAAACCACCGCCAGCTTGCGATCGATCACCAGCAGCACGCGATCGAGCTCGTGGCCGCGGCGCAGGATCAACCCGCTCGCCGAGATAACGCTGTAAACGCCCTGCTTGCGGACGAGCCGCGGATCTTTTTCGATGCGATAGATCGGCACTTCAGAAGCGCGGCGGAACACCGAGAACACCGCGCGGTCCCGCAGGAAATCGATGGCGTAGTCGCGCCACTCGCCATCGGCGACCATGCGCCCGTACAGATTCAGGATACGATCGAGTTCGAAACGATTGAACGTCACCCGGCTTGGCAATGGACCCGCAGCGGCGTTGCGCGCCGCTGCGCGACTCTCGCTTGGATCGGCATCCTCCGATATCGAACTCATGCTGGGTCTCCCGTCATCTCAACGACATGATTGCGCCGACAGCGCGCTGCTGCAAGAGGGCCGGGGCAAAACTCCCTGAATTCGCAGGCAATGGAACGGTGCGCGACCCCATCCAGCCCGGAAAATACGGCGTCACGGGATCGTTAGCGGAATCATAATACCGCCCCACTTCCGCCAAGCGACCGCCGTCCTGCATTGCGAAAAGAAAAGCCTGCGTTGGCCCGGTCCTTTCGGTTCCGGATTCCTCAGCCCCCAGCCCCCCGGGGTCGTCAGGATCGGGCCGGTTCGCAGGTAGTTTATCCCCATACTGGGCCAACGCGAGTTGGTCCTTTTTCTTTTTGGGGTTTTGTCATTCCGGGATGCGCCACCGAACAGTATCATTGTCCAAGTCGGCAACAGGCGACCTGGATGCGCAGGCCTGGAATCCATACTCCCGATCGCGGTGATGGATTCCGGACTGGCTCGTTACACTCGCGATCCGGAATGACGAGCGTTGATTGCGGACTTTCAGCGCAGCGAGGTGTAGGCCGCCCCTAGCATCGGGCCAGGCTTGTCGCGATTGCCGTCCTGGACATAGACCACCGCGGCATCGACGCCCTCGCGGGAAATATTTTCCAGCGGCACGGTCCAGCTGCCGGAGGTGCCGTTCCAATCGCCTACCTTGAGCAGGTTGCGCACCACATTGTGGTAGGTGATTTCGCGACCGCGATTCTCGCCGCGACCGATTAAAATCGGCACCGCTTTCGAGATCGAGCAGATCCATACTTCGCCATGCGCCGCGGGCCCCTTGCCGGAGGCCGGGACTGAAATGTTAATCTGCTTGCCGGCCAGCGTCATCGAAATCGGTACCGACATTACGCCGTCGGCTTTCTTGGTATCTTCGATTGCGCTTTCGATGCGGGCGCGATCGCTGCCGATCACATGCGCGGATCCGTTGACGACAACTTGCGGCGTGTAAACCTCGCGCTCTCCGCGCATATGGGAATAGGCCTTCTGGCGCGCGCTGAAGCGCGAATCCGCCAGGGTGTCTTTCCAGCCCAGATAATCCCAGTAATCAATCGGCAAGCTGAGCGCGATGACCGATGGATCCTTGGCAAGCTCGCCGATGATCTGGTCCGCGGGCGGGCAGGACGAGCATCCTTGCGAGGTGAACAGTTCCACCACCGCGCGCGGCTCGGCATGGGCTGGGCGGATGATCGCAACAATCGCGCAGACGCCGAGCGCGCCTGACCATCTCGAAATGCAGTTATAGGCCATCATCCCTGTCATACTGGAAATCGAGAATCCTTGAGCCCCGTTAACACATTACGGCACCTGATTGCGCCGGTCTTCAAACGCCAGAAGGCGGCCCTTCATAGGCCGCCTCCCCCCTGGTCGCTACTCACTTCACAGTGAGGCCACTTGCAAATCGCATCACGCTGCCAGCCTGCGCAGCACATAATGCAGGATGCCGCCGTTTCGATAATATTCGAGCTCATCCAGCGTATCGATGCGGCAGAGCAGCGAAACGCGGTGCAGCGAGCCGTCGCCGGACACGATCTCGGCGGTCAGCTTCTGGCGCGGTTTCAGATCGCCCTGCAGCCCGCGTATCGTCACCGTTTCGTCGCCCTTCAGCCCGATCGACTGCCAGGACGCACCGGCCTCAAAGGTTAACGGCAGCACGCCCATGCCGACCAGATTGGAGCGATGGATGCGCTCGAAGCTTTGGCAAATCACGGCGCGGACGCCGAGCAGCCGCGTTCCCTTCGCGGCCCAGTCCCGCGACGAGCCGTTGCCGTATTCGGCGCCGGCAAAAACCACCAGCGGGACTCTCTCGGCCTGATACTTCATCGCGGCATCGTAGATCGACATCTGCTCGCCATCGGGCCAATGCCTGGTCAGGCCGCCCTCGGGGATATTGCCGTCGGCGCCCCGCAGCATGAAGTTCTTGATGCGGATGTTGGCGAAGGTGCCGCGCATCATGACTTCATGATTACCACGCCGCGTGCCGTATTGATTGAAGTCGGCCGGCCGGACCTGATGCTCCAACAAATATTTCCCGGCCGGCGAGGTCAGCTTGATCGCACCGGCGGGCGAGATGTGGTCGGTGGTGATCTTGTCGCCGAACATCGCCAGAATACGCGCGTCGACGACGTCGACGATCGGTTCCGGCTGTTTCTTCATGCCTTCGAAATAGGGCGGGTTCTGAACGTAGGTCGAGCCCATGTTCCAGCGATAGGTTTCGCTCTCCACCGTCTTGATCTTGCGCCAGTTGGTGTCGCCCTTGAACACGTCGGCGTATCGCTTCTTGAAGATCGCCGACGTGACGTACTTCTTCATGATAGCGTTGATTTCCTTGCTGGTCGGCCAGATGTCCTTCAGATAGACCGGCTTACCGTCCTTGCCGTTGCTGATCGGTTCGACCGCAAGATTCTTCGTCACCGTTCCCGCCAGCGCATAGGCCACCACCAGCGGCGGCGACGCCAGGTAGTTGGCCTGCACGTCCGGACTGACGCGGCCTTCGAAATTGCGGTTACCGGAAAGCACCGCGGCGGCGATGATGCCGTTGTCGTTGATCGACTTCGATATTTCCTCTGGCAGCGGCCCTGAGTTGCCGATGCAGGTGGTGCAGCCGAAACCGATCAGGTTGAATCCAACCTTGTCGAGATCGAGCTGCAGTCCCGAGTTGGAGAGATATTCCGCGACCACCTGGCTGCCCGGCGCCAGCGAGGTCTTGACCCAGGGTTTTGCGGTGAGGCCCCTGGCGGCGGCATTGCGCGCCAAAACGCCCGCACCGATCAGCACGCTCGGGTTGGAGGTATTGGTGCATGACGTGATCGCCGCGATCACCACATCGCCATGGCCGAGATCGAAATTGCGATTCTGCACCGGGTAGCGCTTCGACGCGTCCGCGCCTTTCTTGTATTCGCTGGTCATCGCCGCGCCGAAACCTTCCGCGACCGCGGGCAACGCGACGCGGCCTTCAGGTCGTTTCGGTCCGGCCAACGACGGCACCACGTCGCCAAGATCGAGCGTCAGGGTCTCGGTGAACACCGGATCGGGCGACTTGGCGGTGCGGAACAAGCCTTGCGCCTTCGCATAGGCGGTCACCAGCGCGACCCGCGCCGGCGCCCGGCCCGAGGTCTTCAGATAATCGATGGTCTCGGCATCGATCGGGAAGAAGCCGCAGGTGGCGCCGTATTCCGGCGACATATTGCCGATGGTGGCCTTGTCCGCGACCGAGAGATAATCCAGCCCGGGGCCGAAAAATTCCACGAACTTTCCGACCACGCCCTGCTTGCGCAGCATCTGCGTCACCGTCAGCACCAGGTCGGTGGCGGTGACGCCTTCCTTCAACTGCCCCTTGAGCTTGAAGCCGACCACCTCCGGCAGCAGCATCGACAGCGGCTGGCCGAGCATCGCGGCTTCCGCCTCGATGCCGCCAACGCCCCAGCCGAGCACGGCGAGGCCGTTGACCATCGTGGTGTGTGAGTCGGTACCGACCAGCGAATCCGGATAGGCGAGCTCGAAGGTGCCGGTCTTCTTGCCGACCGTCATCTTCTCCTTGCGGGTCCACACCGTCTGCGCGAGGTACTCGAGATTGACCTGGTGGCAGATGCCGGTGCCGGGCGGCACCACGGAGAAATTCGAGAACGCCTTCTGGCCCCATTTCAGGAATTCGTAGCGCTCCTGGTTCTGCTTGTATTCCTCGACCACGTTCTTGGCGAACGCCTTGTTGTCGCCGAAGAAGTTCACGATCACGCTGTGGTCGATGACGAGATCGACCGGCACCAGCGGATTGATCTTCTCCGCATCGCCGCCGAGCTTCTGCATGGCGTTGCGCATCGCCGCGAGGTCGACCACCGCCGGCACGCCGGTGAAATCCTGCATCAGCACGCGTGCGGGGCGGAATGCGATTTCATGTTCGAGCGCGCGCTTCTTCAGCCAGGTTGCAACCGCGAGGATGTCGTCCTTCTTGACGGTGCGGCCGTCTTCATTGCGCAGCAGGTTTTCCAACAGCACCTTCATCGAATAAGGCAGCTTGGAAATTCCTTTCAGACCATTTTTCTCGGCGGCGGGCAGGCTGTAATAGACGTAGGTCTTGCAACCGACCTTGAGGGTCTTCTGGCTTTTGAAGCTGTCGAGCGAGGTCATGTAAGGCAATCCCAATTGTCAGTTATACCCGGCAAGGGTATTGAAACACCGTCAGCGAGGTGATGGCTTGCAGCTGCGGATTGTGTGCTGCATCAGGTTCCGGCTTATAGAATCTTTCCAATGGCACCGCCACACCGACAATCGTGCCGCAGCATGCGGTAGCCACAAATTCCGGTGGGCTACCCATAGGTTTTAGAGGGCTATGAAGAGGCAACATGCGGCTCTCGGGACGCGGCGTCAGGTGTGTGCGGGGCGGCCGGGAAGTGTTTTCCGGTCTCGATTTTGCGATCTCCTCCGGCGAGGCGTTGGCCGTGATCGGCCCCAATGGATCGGGCAAAACCTCCCTGCTGCGGCTGATCGCTGGCCTGCTGACGGCCGCCGGCGGATCGATCAGTCTCGAGGGCGGCGAGGCCGAGCTGACGTTATCGGAGCAAGCCCATTATCTCGGCCACCGCGACGCGCTGAAACCCGCCTTGAGCGTGCTGGAGAATCTATCGTTCTGGCGGGATTTTTTGGGCGGCGAGCCGTTCGATGCCGATAAAGGCCTCGCCGCGGTGGGGCTCGATCATGCCACGCATTTACCGGCCGCGTATCTGTCGGCCGGACAGCGGCGACGGCTCTCGGTCGCCCGGCTGCTTGCGGTACGGCGGCCGGTCTGGCTGCTGGATGAACCGACCAATGCGCTCGATGCCGCCGGGCAGAGCCTGTTCGTCGCCCTGATTGATGATCATCTCGCACGCGGCGGCCTGATCATCGCGGCAACCCACGCGCCGCTTGGCGTGCAGGCGAAGCAATTGCGGCTCGGGGGCGCATCGTGAGGGCGCGGGACGGCATGCCGCTCGCCGCAGCGCCCTCCGCTCCCTCCCCCCTTGCGGGGGAGGGTCAGAGAGGGGGGTGCCACACGACGTGCTGCTTCAATTTACACGAGGATGACGTTCACTCGTTCTCATTGAAGCAGCGCTTGCATCGAACACCATTTCCGGAGCTAGGCCCCTCCCCAGCCCTCCCCCGCAAGGGGGGAGGGAGCACTCTGTACTCCCGGCTCGATCGGTGCATACGAAACAAGCGAGCCAATCGGTGCTCCGCATGATTGCGCTTGCCGCACTGATTCAACGGGACATCAAAATTGCGCTGCGGGTCGGCGGCGGGGCGCTGATCGGCGTGCTGTTCTTTCTCACAGTGGTGGTGCTGATGCCGTTTGCGGTCGGGCCCGACCTCGCGCTGCTGGCGCGGCTCGGCCCTGCGATCCTCTGGCTCGGCGCGCTGCTCGCAAGCCTGCTCACCCTCGACCGGTTATTCATGGCCGACCACGAGGACGGCTCGCTCGATCTGATCGTGATGAGCCGTACGCCGCTGGAACTGACCTGCGCCGCGAAAGCGCTGGCGCACTGGCTCGCCGCCGGGCTGCCGCTCATCATCGCCACGCCGGTGTTGGGGCTGTTGTTGAATCTCGATGCAGCCTCGACTTCTGCCGTCGCGTTGACGCTATTGGCGGGCACGCCGGCGCTGACCTTTACCGGCATGATCGGCGCAGCACTCGCCGTCACGCTGCATCGCGGCGGGTTGTTGCTTGCCGTACTGGTGCTGCCGCTGTCGATCCCGGTCTTGATTTTCGGGGTGGCAGCATCGCAGGCCGCGATTTCAGGTCCGTTGTCGTTCGGAACGCCGTTTTCGATCCTGTGCGCGCTGTCGCTGGTCAGTTTTGTGATCGGACCATTCGCCGCTGCCGCGAGCCTGCGGCATGGCCTGGATTGATTAACGATTTGGTGCCGATCAACTCTCGCTGAGGCGAAATGAAACAAAGCAAGCCACATTGCCTGCCGCGACCGCGGCGATTATCACGGACGCCATGACGCTGATCGATCTCGCCAACCCCACCCGGTTCCTGACGGTGACCGCGCGCCTGTTGCCGTGGCTTGCGGCCCTCACCGCGATCCTGCTGCTGATCGGTCTCTATCAATCGGCCGTCGCGCCCGACGACTACCAGCAGGGCGCCACCGTCAAGATCATGTTCATCCACGTGCCTAATGCGTGGCTGTCGATGTTCGTCTGGGGTGTGATGAGTCTTGCGGCGCTGGGCACGCTGGTGTGGCACCATCCCCTGGCGGACGTCGCCGCCAAAGCCGCCGCCCCGATCGGCGCGGCGTTCACGTTCCTCGCGCTGGTGACGGGCTCGCTATGGGGCCGGCCGATGTGGGGCACCTATTGGGAATGGGACGCGCGGCTGACCTCGGTGCTGATTTTGTTTTTGATGTATCTCGGCCTGATCGCGCTGTGGCGGGCGGTCGAAGATCCTTCGCGGGCCGCGCGCGCCGCGGCGATCCTGACGCTGGTCGGCGCCATCAATCTGCCGATCATCAAATTCTCGGTGGACTGGTGGAATACGCTGCATCAGCCGGCCTCGGTGATACGGATCGGCGGACCTACGCTCGACCGCGCCTTTTTGATTCCGCTGCTGGTAATGGCGGTGGCGTTTTCGCTGTTGTTCGTCACGCTGCACCTGGCGGCAATGCGCAACGAGATCCTGCGCCGGCGGGTGCGCGCCTTGCAAATGATGCAAGCCCGCCAGCGTCCGGCGTGAATGACATGTCGCTTGGTCCCTACGCGTCTTTCATCGTAACGTCCTATTTACTGGTCACGGTGGTGGTGCTGCTTCTGATTGCCTGGATCGCGATCGATTATCGCCGCCAGAAACAGCGCCTGCGCGAGCTCGACGCGTCAGGCGTTGCCAGGCGCTCCGGGCGCAGTGCGGTGGAGGTCCAATGAGCGATCCGGCAGCCACAGGCGCATCGCCGCAACGCCGGTCCTGGATCAGGTCCTGGCCGATGGCGCTGCCGCTGCTCGCCTTCGCCGCACTGGCCGCAATCTTCTGGTTCCGGCTGGGCACCGGTGACCCCTCGCGCATCCCGTCCGCCTTGATCGGCCGCCCGGCGCCGCAAACCGCGCTGCCGCCGCTTGCCGGCCTCGTCAATAACGGCGCACAAGTACCCGGGCTCGATCCTGCTGCTTTCAAGGGCAAGGTCAGCGTCGTCAATGTCTGGGCGTCGTGGTGCGTGCCCTGCCACGACGAAGCGCCGCTTTTGACCGAGCTTGCCCGCGACCAGCGGTTGCAGATCGTCGGCATCAACTACAAGGACGCGCCCGACAACGCCCGGCGCTTTCTCGGCCGTTACGGCAATCCATTCGGCGCTGTCGGCGTCGACGACAACGGCCGCGCCTCCATCGAATGGGGGGTCTATGGCGTGCCCGAGACTTTTGTGGTCGGCCGCGAAGGCACTATCCTCTACAAGCTGGTCGGCCCGGTCACACCGGCGAATTTCGACACCGTGCTCAAGGCCGAGATCGACAAGGCGCTGAGGGTGGGAAGCTGATCGCTCCACGTCATTCCGGGGCGCCTCAAAGACGCGAGCCCGGAATCACGAGGGAGGATTTGGCTGCAAATAATTTTTCGCTTTTATCTGCCGTTCATTTGGCGGCCATGGCGGCGCCACGAATTCGCAGCTAGCTTGATGGAGTTACTTAAACCGTCCTGGGAGGGACACCCCAAATGCGTTATTCCACGTTCGCTTCAATTCTCGCAACTGCACTGGCGCTGGGCTTGCTGCCGGCTTCGCCGTCGATCGCCCAGACGACCCAGCCTGCCGCCAAATCCGACAAGATGGCTCCCGCTCCGAAAGCCGATTCGAAGATGGCGCCGGCTGCGAAGATGGCGCCCGCCAAGTCCGACCTGCTCGACATCAATTCCGCCAGCGCCGAAGAACTCGACGCGCTGCCGGGGGTCGGCAAGGCGTATTCGGCGGCCATCATCAAGGGCCGCCCCTACAAGGGCAAGGATGAGCTGGTGCAGAAGAAGATCGTGCCGCAGGCAACCTACGACAAGATCAAGGACAAGGTCATCGCCAAGCAGAAGAGCTGATCTGTTCGTCATTGCGAGCCAACGGGTCGGGCGAATGCGCGCGCCCGATGACAGGCTCCGCGAAGCAATCCAGAGCCGAGAAAACGAGAGCTGGATTGCTTCGTCGCGGAGTTTATCATCGGGCCCGCCGAAGGCGGGACCCGTTGGCTGCTCGCAATGACGGGTAAAAGCCGGGCGCGGCGAGGGAGCAGCTTACCCCTTGCTCACATCGCCCTCCGCCGTCTCGCTCGCCTCCAGCGACACGGGCGCCAGGTGGTAGCGCTTGACCAGCGGCATCTGCGTTATCGCGAACAGCATGGTCAGCGGCACCATGCCGAAGGTCTTGAAGGCGACCCAGAAATCGGTGCTCTGGGTACGCCAGATGATCTCGTTGAGCACCGCCATCGCCAAAAACCACAACGCCCAGCGCATGGTCAGGACGCGCCAGCCATGCGGCGTCAGATTGAACATCTGGTCGAACATGATGGCGATGAAGGAGCGGCCGAACAGCAACCCGCCGCCGAGGATCGCCGCGAACAGCGTGTAGACGATGGTCGGCTTCAACTTGATGAAGGTCTCGTCATGCAGCACCAGCGTCAGCGTGCCGAACACGATAACGACGACGGCGGTGATGATCGCCATCATCGGCACGTGTCGCGTCACCACGTAGGACGCGATCATCGCAACGATCACCGCAACCATGAACGCGCCGGTGGCCACGAACAAATTGGACTTGGCGTTGGCGACGAAGAAAATGATCAGCGGGCCGAGCTCGGTTGCGAGCTTGAACAGCGGATGCGGTCTGGTCTTGTCCATTTTCAGTCCATTACTCGTCGCGTCCCATCCTTCGGGGCGGCGCTTCGCGCCTCCTCAGGATGAGGGCATTCCCGTTGGCTTCTCCCTCGTCCTGAGGAGCGGCGTAGCCGCGTCTCGAAGCATGAGGGCTACTCAATCCCCGCAATCGCGTTTGCAAAATCCCGCGCGGTGAAAGCCGCGAGGTCGTCGATGCCCTCGCCGACGCCGATGAAGTGCACCGGCAGCCTATGCTTTTCGGCCAAGGCCACCAGGATGCCGCCGCGCGCCGTGCCGTCGAGCTTTGTCATCACCAGGCCGGTAACCCCTGCGGTACGATGAAACGCCTCGACTTGCGACAGCGCATTTTGTCCCACCGTGGCATCCAGCACCAGCAGCACCGCATGCGGCGCCGACGCATCGACCTTCCTGATGACGCGAACGACCTTTTCCAGCTCGTTCATCAGTTCGGCCTTGTTCTGCAGGCGGCCTGCGGTGTCGACCAGCAGCACGTCGAGCTTTTGCTCGCGCGCCGCCGACAAGGCGTTAAAGGCAAGGCTCGCGGAATCCGAGCCCTGCGCGCCGGCGATAACAGGCGATTTGGTGCGTTCGCCCCAAATTTTCAATTGCTCGATCGCGGCCGCGCGAAAGGTGTCGCCGGCGGCCAGCATCACCTTGCGGCCCTCGGCGGAGAGTTTTGCCGCAAGCTTGCCGATGGTGGTGGTCTTGCCGGAACCATTGACGCCGACCACGAGAATGACGAACGGCTTTTTTGCCTGGTCTATCTCGAGCGGCTTCGCCACCGGCGCAAGCACCTTCTCGACTTCGGTTGCGACCACGGTCTTCACGTCATCCGCCGTGATCGCCTTGTCGTAACGGCCGACGCCAACCGCGGCGGCAATGCGCGATGCCACCTCGGTTCCCAAATCGGCGCGCAGCAGCACATCCTCGATATCGTCGAGCATCGCGCGATCGAGCTTGCGCTTGGTGACGAGATCGGCCACCGCCGACCCGAGCGAGCTCGAGGTCCGCTTCAGGCCGCCGGTCAGCCGTTGCCACCAGCTCAGTTTTGTCGTTGCGGAAGTGGTATCATTCATGCCGGGTGTGTTAGCGGTTTCGTGCCATGAGCGAAAGTCTCGACCGACCGATCGAAGTTCCCGAATTGACAGCGGATGAAATCCAGGCTCGCGTGCTCCACCGCGACGGGCTGATGCTCGTGATCGACAAGCCGGCGGGGCTGCCGGTGCATCGTGGCCCCAAAGGCGGCGCCAATCTCGAATCCTCCTTTGACGCGTTGCGCTTCGGATTGCCGCGCCCGCCGGTTCTCGCCCACCGGCTCGACCGGGATACCTCCGGCTGCCTCGTGCTCGGACGCCATCGCAAGGCAACTGCGTCGCTGGGGCTTTTGTTCAAGCATGGCAGGATTTCCAAGACCTACTGGGCGGTGGTCGAAGGCGGCCCGGTCGAGGACGAGGGCGTAATCGACATGCCGCTCGGCCGCCTCAATGCCGAGCGCGGCTGGTGGCAGAGGCCCGATCCGGAAGGGCAGTCCGCGGTCAGCAAGTGGAAGGTATTGGGGCGTTCTCTTGCAAGTGTACTTGCACAGGAGACGAATCCCGCTTCCCGCCCTGGCGCTTCTGTTTCGGTTACCTCGCCCCTTGTGGGGGAGGTCGAACGCGAAGCGTTCGGGAGGGGGGTGAGCCACAGCGGGACTGCCCGTGTGGATCTCCCTCCCCAACCCTCCCCCACAAGGGGGGAGGGAACAGGTATCGCTCGCGGAAACGATACCGCAAACCTCGATAAAGCGAAGATCGACGTTGTGAAACTCACATGGCTCGCGCTTGAGCCGGTCACCGGGCGGACCCATCAATTGCGCGTGCACGCGGCAGCTCAGGGCTGGCCGATTGTCGGCGACAATATTTACGGCAACGGTCCGCGTTTCGGCGAACCGCGCCTGCATCTGCATTCGCGCGAGCTCGTGATCCCGATTTCGAAGAACAGGGACCCGGTGCGCGTCGTCGCACCGGCGCCAACCCATATGCACGAGCGGTTGAGAGCGTGCGGATGGAATGGGGAGTAAGGTCGCTGTGCCGCCGGAACGTTTGCCGTCATCATCCGCGAAAGCGGATGATCCAGTATTCCAGAGAAGCGAGTGGCTTATCGCTAGGACCGCGGCGTACTGGATCGCCCGGTCAGGCCGGGCGATGACAGCTCATGTGAGGCGGCATGCCTCTCACACCGTCAACCGCGTGCCGTCATATCCGGTAATCGTCAGCTCCCGCACCGCGCCGGGCGTTTCGCCGCTGATCGCGACGGGA
>Ga0307312_10000626_pt1 | contig 16986 bp, 15 predicted proteins | sample ER_DNA_202_FD_194489 | JGI IMG/M metagenome (GOLD analysis project Ga0307312, IMG submission 194489) | Bulk soil microbial communities from the East River watershed near Crested Butte, Colorado, United States - ER_DNA_202 | ecosystem: Environmental > Terrestrial > Soil > Floodplain | place... | reverse complement strand
GGGCCGAGGACGACCGGAAGGCCCTCGTCGAGGCGCTGCGCGACGGGACGCTCTCCTGCGTCGCCACCGACCACGCGCCGCACGCGCGGCACGAGAAGGAAGTGCCGTTCGAGGAGGCGCCGTTCGGCGTGACCGGGCTCGAGACGGCCTTCTCGTCGCTCTACACGCACCTCGTCGAACCGGGGTTGATCTCGCTGGAAACGCTTCTCGAGCGGATGTCCGCCGGCCCGGCCCGCGCGTACGGGCTCGACGCGCCGAAAATCGCAGTCGGCGCGCCCGCGAACGCGGTCCTGCTCGACACGCAGGCGAGCTGGCAGGTGGCCGAGGACGGGTTCAAGAGCCGCTCGAAGAACTCCTGGCTGATCGGCGAGAAGCTGAGCGGCCGGGTGCGAGCGACGATCGCGGCCGGACGGCTGGTGCACGAGTCATGAACGGCTTCCTGCTCCTCGAGGACGGGACGGTCTTCCGCGGCGAGTCCGTCGGTGCAGAGGGCTACGCGTTCGGCGAGGCGGTGTTCACCACGGCGATGACCGGCTACCAGGAGGTCGTCACGGATCCGAGTTACGCCGACCAGATCGTGTGCTTCACCGCGGCGATGGTCGGGAACTACGGCGTCGCGCCGACTCGCTCCGAGTCGCCGTGCGCCCATGCGAGAGCGGTTCTCATGCGCGAGGCACGAGGCCCGGCATGGACCGACTGGCTCCACGACCAGGGCGTCGTCGCGCTGACCGGGATCGACACGCGCTCGCTCGTCCTGCACCTGCGCGAGTCGGGCGCGATGCGGGCGGTTGCGATGGGCGGCGAGGCGTCGGTCGACGAAGCACTGAACGCGGTGCGCTCGCAACCAGCGATGGCCGGCCGTGCGCTCGCGGCGAAGGTCTCCACCCGGGACCCGTTCGTCTTCTCGGACGCGGGCTGGGCTCGGATCGCCGTCATCGACTACGGCTGCAAGCGCTCGATCCTCAACCGGCTCGCTTGGTCGGGCGCCGCGGTCACGGTCTACCCACACGACGTGGACGCGGGCGAGCTCGTCGACTACGACGGCGTCCTGCTCTCGAACGGCCCCGGGGACCCGGAGCCGCTCACCGACGAGCAGGCGACGATCCGTGACCTGATCGGGCGCGTCCCGATTCTCGGTATCTGCCTTGGCCACCAGCTGCTCGCGCTCGCGACCGGGCGCAAGACGTACAAGCTCCCGTTCGGCCACCGCGGCGCGAACCATCCGGTGCTCGAGCGCGCGACGAACGGAGTTCTCGTCACGTCGCAGAACCACGGTTTCGCGGTTTCTCCGACGCAGTCGCGCGAGGAGACGCACATCTCGCTCTACGACGGCACCGTCGAGGGGCTCGAGCTGCGCAGCGAGCGGGCGCGGTCGGTGCAGTTCCATCCGGAGGCCGGCCCCGGGCCGCACGACGCCTGGGGAATCCTCGAGTCGTGGGTCGAGGCGGTGAGCGGCCTTGCCAAGGCGGCGTGACATCGAGTCGATCTGTCTGATCGGCTCCGGGCCGATCGTGATCGGACAGGCGTGTGAGTTCGACTACGCGGGCTGCCAGGCGCTGAAGGTGCTCCGCGCGGACGGGTTCCGGACGATCGTCGTCAACTCGAACCCGGCGACGATCATGACCGACCCCGGGTTCGCCGACCGCACGTACCTGGAGCCTCTGGATCTCGAGGGCGTCGCGGGCGTGCTCGAGCGCGAGCGGCCCGATGCGCTGCTGCCGACCATGGGCGGCCAGACGGCACTCAATCTCGCGGTCGCGCTGGCGGAGGAAGGGATCCTCGAGGACCTCGAGGTCGAGTTGATCGGGGCGCCGATCGACGTGATCCGCCGCGCCGAGGACCGCAACCTCTTCCGCGAGACCGTCCGCGCTGCCGGGCTGCGCGTGCCCGAGTCGATCGTGGTCACGTCCGTCGAGGACGTGCCTGAGGGCCTGTCCCTGCCTGTCATCCTGCGGCCCGCGTTCACACTCGGTGGGCACGGCGGCGGCACGGCACGGACGCGCGAGGAGCTGATGCGGCTGCTCGAGCGCGGGCTCGCGGAGAGCCCCGTCGGCCAGGTGCTCGTCGAAGAGTCCCTGCTCGGCTGGGACGAGTTCGAGCTCGAGCTGATGCGCGACCACGCCGACAACGCGGTCGTCGTCTGCTCCATCGAGAACATCGACCCGATGGGCGTGCACACCGGCGATTCGGTCACCGTCGCGCCGCAGATGACGCTGCCCGACGAGGCGTACCAGGAGCTGCGCGACGCGGCGATCGCGGTCATCCGTGCGGTCGGCGTGGACTGCGGCGGCTCGAACATCCAGTTCGCACGCGAGCGCGAGACCGGTGAGCTGCGCGTGATCGAGATGAACCCGCGCGTGTCGCGCTCGTCCGCGCTGGCGTCAAAGGCGACCGGCTACCCGATCGCGAAGGTCGCCGCGAAGCTCGCCGTCGGCTACACGCTCGACGAGATCCCGAACGACCTGACCGGAACGACACCCGCGAGCTTCGAGCCGACGCTCGACTACGTCGTCGTCAAGTTCCCGCGCTTCGCGTTCGAGAAGTTCCCGGGCGCGGACACGACGCTCGGCACGCAGATGAAGTCGGTCGGCGAGGCGATGGGGATCGGGCGCACCTTCGGCGAGGCGTTCCTGAAGGCGCGCCGTTCCCGGGAGCTCGACGGACCAGACGCTTGGGACCTGCCCGACGGCGCGCACCCGTGGTTTCGCGCCGAGCTGGAGCGGCTCGAAGCGCCGGCTGGACACCTCGACGACCTCGTGGCCGACGACTGGGTTCGGCTCAAGCGGCTGGGCCTCTCGGACGCGGCGATCGCGGCCGGTTGCGGAGCGACCGAGGGGCTGGCTCGGGCGAAGCGCCGCGGTTGGGGCGTCCGCCCCACGTACCGGCGCGTCGACTCGTGCGCGGCCGAGGTCGAGGCTGGTTCGAACTACTTCTACTCCACGTGGGGCGAGGCGGACGAGGCCCGTCCGGACGGCTCGAAGCCGCGCGTCGTGATCCTCGGCTCGGGCCCGAACCGGATCGGCCAGGGGATCGAGTTCGACTACTGCTGCGTCCACGCCGCGCAGGCGTTCCGCGCACTCGGTTACGAGGCCGTGATGGTCAACTGCAACCCGGAGACGGTCTCGACCGACTACGACACGTCGGACCGCCTCTACTTCGAGCCGCTCGGCGCCGAGGAGGTGCTCGAGATCTGCGCCCGCGAGCTCCCCGACGGCGTCGTCATCCAGTTCGGGGGTCAGACCCCGCTAAAACTCGCGCGCGAAATCGAAACAGAAGGCTGGCGGATCCTCGGGACGCCGTTCGAGGCGGTCGATCTCGCCGAGGATCGCGAGCGGTTCGGAGCGCATTGCGACGAGCTCGAGATCGACGTCCCGTCGTGGTCGATGGCCGAAGGCGCCGGCGAGGCGGCCTACGTTGCCGAGGCGATCGGCTACCCGGTGCTCGTCCGGCCCTCGTACGTGCTCGGCGGGCGGAACATGCAGGTCTGTTACGACGCCGAGTCGGTGGCGGCGGCCGCCGAGATCGGCGGGCGCGTGCTGATCGACCGCTTCCTCGAAGGCGCGATCGAGATAGACGTCGACGCGCTCTGCGACGGGCGCGAGACCTTCGTCGCCGCGGTCATGGAGCACGTTGAGGAGGCCGGCGTGCATTCGGGCGACTCGTCCTGCGTGCTGCCGGCGCCGTCGCTCGACGACAAGACGCTCGCCCGGATCGAGGAGACCGTGGAGAAGCTCGCGCCTGCGCTCGGAGTCGTCGGCCTCGTCAACGTCCAGCTCGCGGTTCAGGACGGCGAGGTCTTCGTGCTCGAGGCAAACCCGCGGGCGTCGAGGACCGTCCCGTTCGCGAGCAAGGCGATCGGGCTGAACCTCGTCGAGGCCGCGTGCCGCCTCGCCGCCGGCGCCGATCTGTCCGATCTCGCCCTGCCCCGGGACCAGGTCCCGGGACGTGGCTTTTCGGGACAGGTGTCGGTCAAGGCGGCCGTGCTTCCGTTCGCGCGCTTCCCTGGCGCCGACCCTGTGCTTGGGCCTGAGATGCGCTCGACCGGCGAGGTGATGGCGAGTGCAGCCGACCTCCCGACGGCCCTGGCCAAGGCCGAGCGCGCCGCCGGCCGGCCGCTGCCGATGGAGGGGACCGCGTTCCTCTCGGTGCGCGACGCCGACAAGCCGGCGCTCGTCGAGGTCGCCGACTCGCTGTCGAAGCTCGGGTTCCGCCTCGTCGCAACCGCTGGCACGGCGAGAGCGCTCGCGAACGCACGGATCGCAGTCGAGCACGTGCGCAAGGTGACCGAGCCCGGGGAGGGGGCGACCGTCGTCGATCTCGTCCGCCGCGGGCACTGCGACCTCGTCATCAACACGCCGCTCGGCGGCCCGGGCCCGCGCTCGGACGGGTATCTGATCCGCGAAGCCGCGCTCGCCGCCCGCGTCCCGTGCATCACGACGATGGCGGGCGCACGAGCAGCAGTCCGGGCGATCGCGGACGCCCAGGGCGACCTCGCGGTCTCGCTCCAGGAGCGAATCAGTGCGCAGAAGAGAACGGCTTAGAGTCGTCGCCAACGAGGCGGTCGGCCCCTATTCGCTGATCCGAGTCGAGCGAGGCGGGCTCGAGCCGGGAGTTCCCGGGCAGTTCTTCATGCTCGAGGCGCCTGGACGGCTTCTGCCGCGTCCGATGAGCCTCTGCCAGGCGCCGCCGGGCGAGCTGAGCTTCCTGCTCGAGGCGATCGGGCCTGGAACCCGCGCGCTGGCCGCGGTCGAACCGGGCGACGAGCTCCACGTCTTCGGCCCGCTCGGCAACGGCTACCGGCTCGACGTCCAGAAGCCGCTCCTCGTCGGCGGCGGCATCGGAGCCGCGCCGTTCCCGTACTTGTCGGAACAGCTGGGCGGCCCGCCGGCGATTCTCGGCTTCCGCAGCGACTGGCACGCGGAAGCAGCCGCGCTCGTCCCCAACGCCGAGGTCGTCGTCGAACCGACGCTCGTCACCGAGCCCCTGACCGACCTAGTAACAGACTGTTACAAGGTCTTCGCATGCGGGCCCGAGCCGATGCTTGCGGCGGTTCGTGAGCTCGCGCCGGACGCGCAGCTCGCCTGGGAGGCGCCCATGGCCTGCGGCTACGGCGCCTGCTACGGCTGCTCGGTCGAGATCGACGGCGTGCTGCAGAGGCTCTGCGTCGCCGGGCCGGTCCTGGAGGCTGCGTGATCCTGAACGCGTCAGGCTCCCTGGACGCGCTCGAGGCGCCGGAAGTGGCCCGCGCGCTCGACGTCTTCGTGACGAAGACCGTCACGCCCCAGCGGCGCGAGGGCAACCGTCCGGTCCGGATCGCCGAGACCGAGGCGGGCATGCTCAACTCGATCGGGCTCGAGAACCCCGGGATCGACGGCCTGCTCGACGACAAGCTTCCGCGTCTGGCCGAGCTCGGAGTTCCGCTGTGGGTGTCCGTCGGCGGCTTCGCGGCGAACGACTACGCCCAACTCTGCGCCGCGCTCGACGACCGCCGGGAAGTGACGGCGATCGAGCTCAACCTGTCCTGCCCGAACGTCGAGGAAGCCCCCGAGAGCGCGGCCGAGCTCGTCGCTGCGGCGCGGCCGCAGACCGGAAAGCCCCTCTTCGCAAAGCTCTCGCCGGCCGCGACCGATCTCCCGGCGACCGCCCGCGCGGTCCAGAACGCAGGCGCGGACGGCCTCTCGCTCGTGAACACGATCCGCGGCCTCGCGCTCGACGACAAGACGCTCCAGCCCCGGCTCGGGCACGAGCTCGGAGGCTACTCCGGACCGGCCCTGAAGCCGATCGCGCTCGCCGCCGTCTACCAGTGCTACCGCGCGACGGGACTGCCGATCGTGGGCATGGGCGGGATCGCAACCGGCCGCGATGCGCTCGACTTTCTCGCCGCCGGAGCAAGCTCGATCGCGCTCGGAACGGTCTTGTTCGCCGACCCGGAAGCACCCGGCCGAGTGCGCCGCGAGCTGGCGGACGAGCTAGCTGCACGTGGGCTCTCAGGGGCCGAAGACGCGACCGGCCTTGCACACGGCGTGAAACCTGCCTCTGTTGCCTGATCGGACAATCGCTTGAGTTTTGCGGGCAAAACACACTGTTTGCACGCGTACTCCGCGCCCACTAGTATCACGCGCCGTGGCGGCAACCAAGACTCAGGCGAAGGCACCCGCCAGGTCTCGCGACCAGCGCATGGAAGCGCTCAAGCGCGCGAACGACATCCGGGTCAAGCGAGCGCAGCTGAAGAAGGACCTGAAAGTGGGGCGGGCCCGGATCGACAGGATCCTCATCAACCCACCCGAGTACGTCGCGACCGCCAAGGTGTTCGACATGCTGATGGCCGTGCCCAAGTTCGGGCGGGTGAAGGCAGCGCGATTCTTGAACCAGGCCCGGATCAGCCAGTCGAAGACGGTCGGTGGCCTCTCCGACCGCCAGCGAACTGAGCTCATTGGGCTCTTCCACAAGTAGAAGCGGCAAGACCCCGGTCTTCGTCGTCACCGGGACCTCGGGAGCCGGCAAAGGCACGCTCGAAAAGGCGCTGCTGACGCAGATGCCGGACCTCGAGCTCGCGGTCTCGGCCACGACGCGCGGGCGCCGCGAGGGCGAGGAGAACGGCCGCGAGTACTGGTTCATCACGGCCGAAGACTTCGCGGAGAAGGTCGCCGCCGGGGACTTCCTCGAGTACGTCGACTTTCCGTGGGGCCAGCGCTCGGGGACGCTCCGCTCCGAGATCGACCGCATCCAGACCGAGGGCAGGATCCCGCTCCTCGACCTCGAGCCCCAGGGGGCGCTCGAGGTGAAGCGGAGCGTTCCGGGAGCGGTGACGATCTTCGTCGAGGCGCCGAGTTTCGCGGAGAACGAGCGGCGGCTGCGCGAGCGGGCGACCGAGAGCGAGGGCGAGATCGAGGAGCGCCTCGACCTGGCCCGTGAGCAGCTGAGCCAGGCGGGAGAGTTCGACTACCTGGTCGTCAACGACGACGTCGACCGCGCACTCACGGAGCTCGAGGAAATCGTCAACAAGGAACTCTCCGCTAGCATGTCGCGACCTTGGTCCACCCACGCATCGACAAGCTGCTTGAACAAGTCCCGGAGCGATACGCCCTGGTGATCGTCGCCGCCAAGCGCGCGCGGCAGATCAACAACTACCACCACCAGCTCGGCGAGGGCACGTTCGACGACAACCCGCCGCCGCTCGTGGAGTCGCGCTCCAAGAACTACTTGACGATGGCCCTCGAAGAAGTTGCCGAGGGCAAGATCAAGTACTCCTACAAGGCCTAGGCCTCAACGAGGTCGGGCCCACGCGGCCGCTGACCTGCGGTTGCGCCGCCAGGCGTTGATTCCCAGGCCCAGCAGGGCCAGGAGCGCGAGGGCGACGATCCCGAGCGGCACGAGGAGCCACTTGGCGTCGAGCTGGGCGACCTGGCCGGTCCGGTCTGGAGCCGCCTCAGCGGCAGCCTCGCGCTGTGAACCGGCTGTCTGGCCTTTCTTCTTGCCCGGGAGCTTGTGGACGTTCGGCGGTCCCTCGCTCATTGCCGAGGCCGAGTCAGCCGCGGCGGCCGAGCCGGGCCCGTGGAGCTTCGTGATCAGCCAGTAGTTCACGCGCCAGTGGCCGTCTTTCCCGCGGACGACGTCGGTCTCGACGGTCGCCAGCTGGCCGGCGCGGTGCTCCGGGAACATGAGGAGCTCGAGGCCGACCTTGTTCGCGTACGAGTAGTTGACCAGGCTCCATTTGCCCTGCCCGCGCTCGGACGCGGCGAAGGGGACGATCGGGAGCTGGCCCTTGAGCCAGTCGTCACGCGTCATGCCCTGGCGAAGGTCGGGGCCGGCGAGGTCCCACGTGCCGGCGAGGTCGTGCTTGGACACCGCGCCGCTGATGAACTTCGCGAGGACGGCGCTGACCGCGCGGCGCTTCTCGGCGGTAAACGGAGCGTGCTTCGGCTGGTTGTAGAAGGCGTCGCTCACGTACGGCCCGTTCGCGTCCCGCGGGGAAGCGGAGTTCGAGTAATGGACTGCCAGATAGCCCAGTGGGATAGCGACGACCACGAAGACGGCGGCAATCGTCAGGCGTCGTCGCCTGCGGCGCGAGGAGAGCACGCTCATTAAGACGAGCGAAGCAGCCTTTCGGCTAGTGCGATCTTGACCGCAGTCGGCAATATGTGTCCATGGCCAAGGTGCTCCTCGGGGTCACGGGCGGGATCGCCGCGTACAAGGCTTGCGAGCTGACGCGCCTGCTCGTCAAGGCCGGGCACGACGTCGTTCCCATCGTCACGGACGGGGCGGACCGCTTCGTCCGCCGTGAGACGTTCGCCGCGCTCGCACGCAGGCCGGCGAAGGAAGATCTCTACCCGCACCTGACGCGCGCGGACCTCCTCGTGATCTCGCCGTTGACCGCGAACACCATGGCCAAGCTCGCGTACGGGCTCGCGGACGATGTGCTCACGGAGGCGGCGCTCGCTCATCGGGGGCCCGTGCTCGTCGCGCCCGCCATGAACCCGCGCATGTGGTCGCATCCGGCCACCCAGGCGAACGCGGCGACTCTCCGCGAGCGCGGGGTGGAGCTGATCGGTCCCGACGAGGGCCAGACGGCCGAGGGCGAGCGCGGAGTGGGGCGGATGGCGGAGCCCGAGGAGATCTTCGAGCGCGTCCAGGAGCTGTTGCAAACAGACCTGTCCCGGGACGAGGTCCAGGGACATGGCGGGAATGGGCCTCTGCGTGGCAAGCACGTGCTCGTGACGGCTGGAGGAACACGAGAGCCGCTCGACGCGGTGCGCTTCGTCGGCAACCGCTCCTCCGGACGCATGGGCGTCGCGCTCGCCGAGGAAGCTCAGCGCCGCGGCGCCAAAGTGACTTTGATCGCATCGAACCTCACGGTCGCGCCGCCGGATGGGATCGAGATCGTCCAGGCGCCGACCGCAGCCGACGTCCAGCGGGAGACCATCTCACACGCCGGCGCCGACGTCGTGCTCATGGCTGCCGCCGTGGGCGACTATCGCCCGGCGCAAACCGACGCGGCCAAGCGGCCGAAAGACGGGCAGACATGGCAGATCGAGCTCGAGCCGACCGCAGACGTGCTCCGGAGCCTGGGTGAAAGCCGGAAAAACGGTCAAGTGCTCGTGGGCTTCGCGGCCGAGACCGCGGCGAACGGCCTGGAGCGAGCGCGCAAGAAGCTGTCCGACAAGCAGGTCGACCTCATCGTCTACAACGACGTGTCCCGTGACGACGTGGGCTTCGACGCGAAGGAGAACGAGGTCGTGATCGTCTCCGCGGAGGGCGAGCGCCGCGTGGAGAAGGCTCCGAAGGAAGCGATCGCCGCCGCGATCCTGGACGAGGTCGAGTACCTGATCTGATGCAGGAGCCGACCACTTCGACCGAGCACTCGGCCGACGTCATTCGTCGCCTCGCCGAGAACCTGAACAAGGTCATCCACGCGCCCATCGAGACGCTCCGGCTCTGTGTCCTCTGCCTCGTCAGCGAGGGCCATCTGATCATCGAGGACTTCCCGGGCGTAGGGAAGACGATGCTGGCCAAGGCGATGGCGCGCTCGCTCGACTGCTCCTTCTCGCGCCTCCAGTTCACGCCCGACCTGCTCCCGTCCGACGTCACGGGCGTCAACGTCTTCAACCAGCGCTCGAACGAGTTCGAGTTCCGGCCCGGGCCGATCTTCGCGAACCTCCTCCTCGTCGACGAGATCAACCGCGCCCCACCGAAGACGCAGGCGGCGCTCCTCGAGTGCATGCAGGAGAACCAGGTCACGATCGACGGCGTCAGCTACTCGCTCGGCCGGCCGTTCATGGTCATGGCGACCCAGAACCCGATCGAGTACGAGGGCACCTACCCGCTGCCCGAGGCGCAGCTCGACCGCTTCACGATGCGGCTCGACATCGGCTATCCGCCGCCGGACCAGGAGGCGCGGATGCTGTCCGAGCAGACGAGCGACCCGCCGCTCGACCAGCTCGAGCCGGTCACGAACGCGACCGGGATCACGGAGGTGATCGACGAGGCGACGCGCATCTTCGTCGAGCCGAGCCTCAACCGCTACGTCGTCGACCTCGTCGGGCAGACGCGGAGCGACCAGCGGCTCTACCTCGGTGCGAGCCCGCGCGCCGGGATCTCGCTCCTGCGCGTGTCGAAGGCGCGGGCGCTCGCCGACGGACGCGACTACGTGCTGCCGGACGACGTGCAGGCGGTCGCGACGGCTGTCCTCGCGCACCGGCTGATCCTCGGGCCCGAAGCCCGCGCCAACGGGACGCCCGCCCAGCAACTCGTCCGCGAAACAGTCGAGCGGACCCCCGTCCCCGCATGACATGAGCGGGCTGACCGAACGCGGTCGGCTCGCGCTGCTGCTCGCAGGCGGCATCTACCTCGTCGCCTGGGGCTTCGGCTCGCGGTCGCTGTACCCAATCGCCACGGGGCTCGCGTTGGCCGTCGTGGGCGCGAGGATCTGGGTCGAGATCCTGCGCCAGCCGGTCACGCTGCGTCGTCACCTGGGCGCTCGGGAGTACATCGAAGGCGACGACGTCACGATCGGGCTCGAAGCGAAGGCGCACCGGAACCCCGGCCCGCGGACGCTCGAGGTCTACGAGCAGATCACCAGGCTCGGCGAACGCCGGGTGGAGCTGAACAGGCGTGGGCGGGAGCTCCACGTTCGCTACGTCCTCCCGCAGGTGGCGCGCGGCCGCTACCGCTTCGACGCGGTTCGGGCCGTGTTCGAGGACCCGTTCGGGCTCGCGCACGCGGAGCAGGATCTCGGCGCGGAGTCGACGCTCCTGGTCTATCCGCGCCTTGTCGAGCTCGAGCGCGTCTTCTCGGAGCTCGGCGTGACACTCGCCGGCGGTCACGTCGTGCTACGGCGGACGGCCGGGTTCGACCTGCACAGCGTCCGCGAGTACCAGCAGGGAGAGTCGCTGCGCAAGGTGCACTGGCGGACGACCGCAAAGCGCGGCGAGCTGATGGTGAAGGAGCTCGAAGACATGCCCCACGACGAGATTGCGGTGCTGCTCGACGCCGACGGCCGCGCGGTTGTCGGCGAGTCGTTCGACGTCCAGGTCCGCGCGGCCGGCTCGATCCTGCGCGCGAACGCGCTCCGGGGGCGCCGTGCGCTGCTCAGCATCACGTCCTCGCCACCCGAGACGTGTCAGGTCGGGTCGATCGACAGCGAGTGGCGGTCCGCGCTCGAGCTGCTCGCGGCCGCGGAGCCGACCGGCAAGGACTCGTTGGCGCGCTTCCTCGAGCGAGATGCCTCGCCGGCCCTGCAAGCGGTCGAGCTCGTCGTCGTGACGGCTGCGCTCGAGCCGCAGCTCGTCGACGCGCTCCTCGACCGAGCGTTCGCTCGCCGGCCGGTCTCGCTCGTGCTCGTCGACGCAGCGAGCTTCAACGGCGGCGACCCCGTTCCGCTGCGTGAGCCTGCGCTGCTGCGTCTCCAGGCTGGCGGCGTTCCGGTCGCCCCGGTGCAGCGGGGCGACGACCTCGCCGCGAAGCTGAGCGGGCTCGAGGAGGCGCGCGCGGCCAGTGGCTAAAACTGCGACGTTCTCGCTCCTGCTCGGGCTCCTGATCGCGTGGAACTGGGGTCGGCTGGAGACTGGTCGCTCCGCGGGTGAAATCGCGTTGATGATCCTGCTCGGGGTCGCTCCGGCCCTCCTGCCCTCGCTGCGCCTCCGGCTCGCCGGAGCAGGCGTGGCGCTGATCGCGGCGTGGTCGTTGGCGCTGGATGTCCGGCCGTACGCCCTCGGGAGGGTCCTGGGACGCACCGGACGCGGGTTCCTGGACTTCTACGACGTGCTCGTGCCGTTCTCCGCCTCGGAGCACCACCTGATGGACGGCGTCGTCCTGCTCGCGATCTTCATGTTCACAGCGCTGGCGTCTCTCGCGATTGCCTCGCGCCGTCCGCTCCTCGCAAGCCTCGTGCTCGTGGCCGGAGCGGGCTGGCCGTCGACGATCTTCCCCGGGCACGACGATCTCGGGCGGGGCGTGTTGCTGCTCCTGGTGGCGCTCGCACTCGTCGCCCGCCTCGGACCGACCACGCGCCGGGGCGCACCGCAGGTTCTCGTCGCGACGACGCTCGCGGTCACTGCGCTCATCGCCTCGAGCTGGAACGGCGTCGCGAAGGCGCAGTTCCTCGACTGGCAGAAGTGGGATCTGTCGACGAAGGCTGGGCCCTCGGTCAACGTCGAGTACGTCTGGAACGCGAACTACCGCGGCGTCAACTTCCCGAAGAAGCGGACGCGCGTGTTCACCGTCAAGACGGACGACCAGCGCGCCGTCTACTGGCGGGCGACGACGCTCGACACCTTCGACCACAACGCATGGCGGGAGGAACTGCTCCCGACCGAGGCATTCAGGCCGTCCGGGGGGTCCCGCGACCTCCTTACGGACGACCCGCTGCTGCCGAAACGCGCCCGCGACGCCACGAAGTGGATTCCGGCAACGGTGCACATCGACGCGCTCCGGGACGGCCACGTGATCAGCCCGAGCGGGCCCGTCGCGTACGCAGGGGACTCACTGGACGGCATTTCGTACTACCGGGGCGGCGTGGCGGAGGTCCCGCAGCCGCTGACGCGTGGAACCGAGTACAACGCGTGGGCGTTCCAGCCACAGCCCACGCCCTCTCGGCTCGCGAAGTCGCCGGCTCGGTACCCGAGCGAGATCTACCCTCGCGGGCCTTATCTCGAAGTCGGGCCTGGAAAGCTAGTCCCGCCGTTCGGGACGCAGAAGCGACTGGTCTGGCTCCGCCACGCGTTCGACGACCCGCGCCTGCGGCCGTACCTTCCGATCTACCGGGCGGCCGAGGATGTCGCAGGCACTGCGCCCGCGAATCCGTACGCGGCAACGGTGGCGATCGAGGCCTGGCTGCGCTCGAGCGGAGGCTTCAGCTACGACGAGCATCCGCCGCAAGTGAGCGGGATGCCGCCGCTCGTGGCGTTCGTCACCCGCACGAAGAGCGGCTATTGCCAGCACTTCGCCGGCGCGATGGCTCTGATGCTCCGTTATCTCGGGATTCCCGCCCGCGTCGCCGCCGGCTTCACGAGCGGCGCTTACGACGCGGACCGCCGCACGTGGCGCGTCAACGACCGGAACGCGCACACGTGGGTCGAGGTGTGGTTCGACGGCTATGGCTGGCTCCCGTTCGACCCGACCCCCGGGCGCGGGAACCTCGGCGGCACCTATACGACTTCGTCGATCTCCGTCAACGTCTCCGGGGTCGAGAACGTCCTCAGGAAGAGCATCGGCGCAGCCGCCGCCGGCACCTTGCTCAAGTACCAGCTCGGGAACCGCGGCCAGCGGCTCGGAGGCGGCGCCGGGGCCTCGAGCGGCGACATCGCCAAAGCGCGCGGGGGAGGCTCGTCCGCGCGGGGCTTCCCGATCGCGCTGGTCGTGGTCGCCGGTCTCGCCGCGCTCGTGCTCCTACTCGTGGCTGCGAAGCTCCTGTTCAGGCGCAGCCGGTTCCTGACGGGCGATCCGCGCGCGATCGCGACCGCCTGCCGGCGCGAGCTCGTCGCCTACCTGCTCGACGTCGGGATCACGATTCCGCGCAACCTCGGGATCGCCGAGCTGGGCGAGGTCGTGCTCAAACGGACCGGCGTCGACTCGGGCCGTCTCGTCGAGCACATGGGGCTCGCCCGCTTCGGCCCGCCGTCGGCCAGCGCGGAGGCAGCCCGCGAGGCGAAGTCGGAGCTGCGAGCGGTTCGGCGCCGGCTGCGGCGGGCGATCCCGTTCAGCCGCCGGGCGCGCGGGCTCTTCTCGGTCCGCTCGCTCCTGGCCTCCTGAGTTTCCCTATCTTGAAGTACGTGCCCCTTCCGGCAATGAGCCCATCACTTCCGGCGGCCGCTGAGCGGCGCCAGGCGGTGTCCTCAGTCGCCCCAATGCTGACGAGCATTGGGGCTCCCTGCGTCCTACCCTGGCTTGCTCATCGACCCCCGGAAGCGGGGGCGCATCACCGGAAGGGACACACATGAGTGAAAGCGAGACCTACGACCTCTTCCAGAAGGGGCGCGCGCATCTGAAGCGGGGCATGCCCGCTCAGGCGACGGTCTCGCTCGAGAAGGCGAAGCGCCGCGAGCCGGCGAAGGCGTCGATCCGCGAGGCGCTGGGGATCGCGTACTTCCGGCTGCGCCGCTACGAGGAGGCCGAGTCCGAGTTTCGCGCGCTGGTCGAGCTCTCGCCCGCGGACGACTACGCGCACTACGGGCTCGCCCGCGCGCTCGAGAAGCTCGGGCGGACGAGCGAGGCGCGCGGACACCTCAAGCTCGCCCGATCGCTGCGCCCGGGCAGCGAGCACTACGCCGAGCGGCTGCGCGCGCTCGAGTAGCCGTTGCGCGCCGTCGTCCAGCGCGTCGCGGAGGCGCGCGTGCGCGTAGAAGACGATGTCGTGGGGGAGATCGGGCCGGGCCTGTGCGTCCTGCTCGGAGTGGCACGCGAGGACGATGGGGCCGCGGCGGAGCGCCTCGCGGGCCGCGTTGCGCGGCTGCGGATCTTCGAGAACGAGGAGGGCAAGTTCGACCGGAGCGTCCTCGACGTCGGCGCCTCGGTGCTCGTCGTCAGCCAGTTCACGCTCATCGCCGACACCGCGAAGGGCAACAGGCCGAGCTTCTCGGGGGCCGCTCCGCCCGAGCTGGCCGAGCCGCTCTACGAGCGCTTCTGCTCATCGCTCCGCGCGTTCGGTGTCATCGTCGAGACAGGCGTCTTCGGCGCGCGCATGCGTGTCGAGCTCGCGAACGACGGTCCGGTGACGATCCTGCTGGACGCCTAGAAGGGCTTCGAGAGAGGGAAGGGAAGTCGCGGTCAGCGCGTCCTGTAATGATGGACCGCTTGCCGCCCTTTCCATCCGACCCTTCGTCGGGTTTCGGGGGACCCGCGCCGCCCGGCTCGCATGAGCTGCGCGCTTCGACGCGGATCGGGACGGAAGTCGCCGGGTTCCGGATCGAATCGGTCCTCGGCCGCGGCGGCATGAGCGTCGTCTACGTCGCCGAGCAGATACGGCTCGCCCGCAAGGTCGCGCTCAAGGTGCTGACGAACGAGCTGGCCTGGGACGAACAGTTCCGCGAGCGTTTCGTGCGCGAGTCGCACATCGCGGCCACGATCGACCATCCGAACATCATCCCCATCTACGACGCCGGGGAGGCCGACGGGCTCCTCTACATCGCCATGCGCTTCGTTCAGGGGCCCGATCTGAAGGAGATCCTCAAGCGCGGCACGCTCGGCGTCGGCCGGACGATTTTCTTGATCGAGCAGCTCGCCAGCGCGCTCGACGCCGCGCACGCACACGCGCTCGTCCATCGAGATGTGAAGCCGGGCAACATCCTCGTCGAGGAGAGCACCGACCACGCGTACCTCACGGACTTCGGTGTCGCGAAGCAGACAACTGCGCGCGGGCTGACCTCCACCGGCCACTTTCTCGGCACCGTCGAGTACGCGGCTCCCGAGCAGATCGAGGGCGGGCCGGTCGGCGCGCGCACCGACGTCTATGCCCTCGGGTGCGTCCTCTACGAGTCCCTGACCGGGTCGCCGCCTTTTGCGCACGGGACGGAACACGCCGTACTGCATGCGCACCTCGTCGATCCGCCACCGTCCGTGAGCCGTGTTCGGCCCGACCTGCCCCAGGCGTTCGACAGCGTGGTTGCGACCGCGATGGCGAAGGCGGCTGAGGACCGGTTCGCATCGTGCGGAGAGCTCGCCCACGCCGCTCGCAACGCGGCGAGCGGAACGGCGCGGCGGGTCGACGGCAGCCCGCCGGGTCACGTCGCGACGATCGCCTCGACTCCGGCTTCCGCCCCGGCCGCGGGGCCGGAGCCGGAGCCCGAGGCCGCTCCCGCCGTCGTGCCGGCCGAGCCCGCTCCGGCGTCTCGAGAGCCGACCGGCACGCGACTGACTCGTCTCAGGCAGATGCTGCTGATGCTGCTGCTGGTCGTCCTCGCAGCGACCGCATCCGGCCTCGTCGTCTACTTCCTGACCAACAGCGATGGGTCGGCGGCTCCGACTCCGGTCACACAAGGCCCCGTCATCCACAAGCTCGCCGACCTCGTCCCGGCGCCGATCTGGGACACCTGCAAGGAGAGCGCCAGGCCGCGGCCGGGAGCGCTCGAAACGGCGGCATGTCTGCCGCCCACGGATGCCAAGACCTTCACACCCGACCACCTCGAGGTCTCCGCCTTCGCGAACGGCGCAGCCGTCCAGCGGGCGTACGAGGCCGAGCGGCGCCTCCACGGCGTCGCCCCTGACCAGGGCAAGTGCAACGGCGTGAGTTGGGGCGGTGAGGGCAAGTGGTTCCACAACCCGGCCTCGCCCGGAACGTCACCTGCGCACGGCGGCTCGCGGTTCTGCTACTTCGACGGCACCGACGCCGTCATCGTGTGGACGCACCGCAAGCTCGGACAGCCGACCCATACGGACTTCCTCGGGATCGCCCGAGAGGGCGGCAGCGACCACCCCGGCCTGTTCGGCTGGTGGAGGTTCTGGCACCACCGCCTCGGCAAAGTGCTGGGGTAATGACCGACGCCGCACTCGTAGCCGTGCTCGACGGCGCCGAGGGCGGGCGCCGCATCCAGATCGCGGAGCGATTAACAGTGGGACGCGGCGACGACGTCGGCCTGGTTCTCGAGGACCCCGAGATGTCGCGGGCGCACGCCGTCTTCAGCGTGACGCCGGATGGGCTCGAGATCCAGGACCTCGGATCGCTGAACGGAACCTGGGTGAACGGCGAGCGGATCACAGCGCCGACGCTCCTCGTCGCCGGCGACGCGATCAAGGTCGGCACGACTCGGATCGAGGTGCTCTCGGCCGGTCACAGAGACGCTGCGGTCCCACGGTCGCCTCAGACGCCCGTCGAAGCCAAGGACGAGCTGCGTCCGGTCAGCGTGCTCTTCGCGGACGTCGTCGGCTCGACGCCGCTCGCAGAACGACTCGCACCCGAGGACTACATCGCGCTGATCGGCGGCTGTATCGATCGCATGTGCCGGGCGGTCGAGCAGTTCGGGGGCGTGATCGACGCCTACATGGGAGATGGAA
>Ga0307312_10000625_pt1 | contig 16988 bp, 21 predicted proteins | sample ER_DNA_202_FD_194489 | JGI IMG/M metagenome (GOLD analysis project Ga0307312, IMG submission 194489) | Bulk soil microbial communities from the East River watershed near Crested Butte, Colorado, United States - ER_DNA_202 | ecosystem: Environmental > Terrestrial > Soil > Floodplain | place... | reverse complement strand
AGGGCTCGGTCACTCCGAGCGCGAAGACGGCCGCGCGGCAGCGGTACTCGCCGTCGCTGGTCTCGAGCACGAGCTGCTCGCCCTCGTAGCGAGTGGACTCCCAGGTGCAGCCATAGCGGGCCTCGAGGCCCGCGCGCTCGGCGAAGGCGCAGAGGCCGGCCTCCATCTCGGCGCGAGAGGGAAGGTCGTAGGCGCGATCCATCAAGGCCGGCACGAGCGCCTTCAGCTCGGGCTCCTCGGCGAGCAGGCTGTTGTGGTCGTACCACTCGTACTCGCGCGAGCCGCGCTCGACCGGCGCGTCGGGCTTCGTCCAGGTGATCAGCCGCTGGAAGATCGGGAAGCGCTGGAACATGCCGCCCGGCCGCTCGTCCCGCGAGACCAGCGCGTGCCGGATCCCGAGCTGCCGCAGGAAGTAGCTCGTCTGCAGCCCGCCGGGGCCGCTGCCGATGACGACCACGTCGTAGTCGCCGGGCGGGAACGGGCGCTCTACGGCTGCCACTCGAGCGTGCTCCGCAGCCGCCGCGCCTCCATGCGCAGCATCCGCAGCATCAACCGCGGCCGATCGAGCAACAGGCGCTCGAGCTGCGGGCCGGGGATCACCAGGCAGCGGAGCATCGTGGTCGCAACGACGTCTGTCGTCGGCGGCTCGCCGGTCAGCGTCGAGACCTCGCCGAAGAACTCGCCGCGCCCGAGCTTGGCTCGCGACTCGCCGTTGAGCTCGACGGAGGCCTCGCCCTCGAGGATGACGTAGAAGTTGCCGCCGCTCAGCCCGCGGCGCAGGACACGCTCACCGGCCGCGAAGACGTCCTCCTCGTGCGAGTGCGCGATCGCCTCGAGCTGCGACGGCGTCAGATCGGCGAACAGGGCGAGCTGGCCCAGGTTGTCGGCGACGCTCATGTGCGGTTTCTACCAGGAGAGCTTGGCGGAACAGAGCTCGTCGACTGAGTGCGCTGCTCGTTCCGAGGCAAGGACGCAGGGAGCGCTCGTACCTGGAAGGTACGGGCGCGACTGAGGACGCAGCATCGGGGCGTGCAGGGTGCTCAGGCGGCTCAGTCTCTGTTTCGTCAAGCCCTCCTTCAACTAGAACGCGCTGAGCCAGACCGCAGTGCCGTGCCCGTGCGTGCGCTGGTACGCGTCTTCGGCCGAGAACCGGAGCTTCTTCGGGCCGGAGTCGTCGCCGTGCGAGACGAGCATCGGGTCGGCGCCGCCTGCGACCACCACGCACACGTGCTGGCCGGCGCCGGGTGGAGTCCAGACCACCAGGTCGCCGGGCTGCACCGCGCTCCTCGGGATCTTCCGGCAGTGGCCGAGCATCGAGCCGGTGAACGCCGGCTGGCGCGCGTCGTAGGCGCCGGCGCCATTCGGGTTCGGGGCTCCGGCCCACGAGTAGCAGAGCGTCGCGAATGCCGAGCAGTCGGTCGCCAGCGGCACCGACGCGCTCTTGCCGAGCTGGGAGAGCCTGACGTTGCCGTTCTGGGAATATGCGATCTGGGCGCTGTTCTTGCAGCCCCACAGCGCCCACTGGACGATGCGCTTCCGGATCGCCTGCTGCGAGCCGGCGTCCTTCTTCCGCTGCGCGCGGCGCTTCTTGAAGGCGGGAGGGAGCTGCTTCTTGCCCGACAGGAACGCCTTCAGCTGCGGGCCGAAAGTGCTGTCGCGCGCGTTGGCCGGGTAGCCGAGCTCCCACTTCGCCCGCTGCACGGCGCCGGCGGTGAGCTCGCCGTACTCGCCGTCGGGCTTGCCCGCGTCGAAGGAGCCATACGGATTTTTGGCGAGCAGCTTCTGCGCCTCGAGCACGTCAGGGCCGGTGACGTGCGGATTGGCGAGCTGCATGATCCGCGGGCCCGGCTGTGCGGTCCGGAGGTTCGTCGCGGCCAGGCGCTTCAACAAGATTGCCGCTCCGCACTGCTGGGAGACGGCCGTCGGCGAGAAGCGGCCGTCGGCGACGTACTTGCCGCGCGCGTAGTGGTTCGAGAAGCTCCACAGGTACGGCGACGGTACGTCCGGATGGTGGTCGCGGTAGCCGAAGCCGTTGTAGCCCTCGAGCTGGAAGAGCGTGCCGGGCGGGCTCCAGTCCTTCCAGCCTGCGAGCCCGCGCCCGCGCAGCGCGTCGGTCGCGCTCTGCTCCCAGGTGAACGGCGGCTTGCCGGTCGCCGGCCGGCCGGCCGGAACGTGCGTGGTGCGGGCCGTCAGCGGGTCGCCGTTGTGCAGGTGCCGCGTGAAGTCCCCGCTCGCCTCGAGCGAATGGATGATCCCGACCACGTACCACGGGATCCCGAGCGCCTTGCCGACCTTCTGGTAGCGGGGCCGCGAGGCGGTGATGCGGGCGACGAGCTGGTCGACAGCCGCGCGGCGGTTTGGCCGGACGAGGCAGGACTCGTAGAGCAGCTCGTAACGCTTCCGCCCGGCCTGTGTCAGCGCGGCCACCTCAGAGCCCCGTCGCGGTTGTCTCGGCCGGGCCGGCCTCGTCCTCCGGCGCAGGCGGCGGCGTCTCCTCCTCGGCTTCCGGCTCCTGAGCCGCTCGCTTGCCTTTGGCCGCCGCGGCTCCGACCGTGGGCCCGAGCAGCATGTCCTGCGCGAGCCGTTCGCTGAAGCCGGCTGCGAAAGCGAACAGGATGTAGAAGTAGGTGCTCTTGCTGGAGTTCACGATGTCGAGGGCGACGACGCCGCTCTTCAGCGCGAAGAACGTCATGAGGCCGAAGACGCCGCCGACGAACGGACGAAGCGCGCCGAGCGTGCGGAGCGTGTCCTTGCCGAACTCCCAGTCGACCCGGACGCGGCTGGAGGTCATCCGGGACATGACGCTGATCAGCGCGCCGAGGCCGCCGGCCGCGAAGCAGAAGAGCCCGGTCCGCACCGCTGCATCGTTCGAGTCGGCCAGCTTCAACAGGAACGCCAGCGCGACGAGCAGCAGGAGCGGCAGGGCGCCGAGCAGCATCCCGCCGACGTAGACGATCTGGCCAGAGCGCACCGCGGCGCGCTGATAGTAGCTCTCGATCCCCTTCAGCTCCGCGCGCGTCATGCGGTCGAGCTCTGCGATCGCGCGGTCGTTGTGCGCCCGGTCGGTCTCGCTGAAGCCGAGCACGTGGCTGAAGACCGTGAACAGCGACTGCATCGCGAGGCGCTGGCTCGTGTCGCGCAGCACCTCGTGGACGCGCACTGCGATGCCTTCGGCGCGGTAGAGGACGTTCATCAGCTTCGGCTTGTCCTTCGTCGTCCAGTCCGTCGCCCAGTGGAGGCGTACGACGTCCGGGAACATGAGCGGCCTGTGGTTGACGGTGAGCGCGACGCCCGACGCGTCGTTCACGCACCAGTAGGAGTCGACGATCTTGCCGTGCTCCTCCTCGAACCAGCGCAGGTAGCGGCGGTAGCGCTGCTCGGCCGGGCCGTCGTAGGGATCGTGGCCGCGCTTCTTCAGCTCCTCCTGACGGAGGTGGTGCAGCCAGACGAGCTCCGGGAACGAGACGCTGTGCTCGGCATTGCGACGCCGACCGAGGCTCCAGAAACGCCTCCTGGACGGAGTCTTGACCGTGGTGCCTGCTGCCGCAACGTTCATTTGCCCTCCTCTCGCCAAGAGGCTGGGCCGCACTTCGACGCTACGCCGATCTCGCGGTTTTGGCAAGAGAGGGGAGGCGCGAGGCTAGAATCACCGCGATGGCCGAAACCGGGACGATGAGGGTCAAGAGCGGCCTCGCCGAGATGCTCAAGGGCGGGGTGATCATGGACGTCACCGACGCCGAGCAGGCGCGCATCGCCGAGGACGCGGGCGCCGTCGCCGTGATGGCGCTCGAGCGCGTCCCGGCCGACATCCGCCGCGAAGGCGGCGTCGCGCGCATGGCCGACCCCGACAAGATCCGCGAGATCCAGGAGGGCGTCTCGATCCCGGTGATGGCCAAGTGCCGGATCGGCCACTTCGTCGAGGCGCAGGTGCTCGAGGCGCTCGAGGTCGACTACATCGACGAGAGCGAAGTGCTGACGCCCGCCGACACCGCGCACCACGTCGACAAGTGGGCCTTCACGGTGCCGTTCGTCTGCGGTTGCACGAACCTGGGCGAGGCGCTCCGCCGGATCGCCGAGGGCGCGGCGATGATCCGCACCAAGGGCGAGGCCGGCACCGGCGACATCGTCAACGCGGTCACGCACATGCGCTCGGTCTTCGGCCACATCCGCCGCCTCGGCGCGCTGCGCGAGGAGGAGCTCTACGCAGAGGCGAAGGAGGTGCGAGCGCCCTACGAGCTCGTCAAGTGGGTCGCCGAGAACGGCAAGCTGCCCGTGGTTACCTTCACCGCGGGCGGGATCGCGACACCGGCCGACGCCGCCTTGTGCATGCAGCTCGGCGCCGACGGCGTCTTCGTCGGCTCGGGGATCTTCAAGTCCGACGAGCCCTCGCCCCGGGCGAAGGCGATCGTCGAGGCGACCACGCACTTCCAGGATCCCGAGATCCTGGCCCGCGTGTCGAGCGGCCTGGGCGACGCGATGAGCGGCCTCGCAGCCGCTTCGCTGCGGCCCGAAGAGCTGCTCGAGACCCGCGGCTGGTAGCTCCGCTCGAGCGACAGGGACGCTGGCCCAGACGAGACAGCCGTCGCTTGGACTGCGAGACTCTGCTTCGTGAACGAAGCGAGGCTTGAGGACGCTGGCTCCGGGCTTGCCCCCGTCACGGAGGGGTGGTTTGTCGTCAACGTGCGCGATGCCGAGTGGTTCTCTTCGGAGACGAGGGGCGCTGCGTGTTGGTTCGCCAACGAGTACGGCGAGTCTCCGATCGAGTTCGCGCAGTTCGGGATCAATGTGACCGTCCTCGAGCCCGGCCAGAGCAGCGTCTACCACGCCGAGGCGAATCAGGAGGACTTCCTCGTTCTGGCCGGTGAGTGCAGGCTGCTCGTCGAGGGCGAGGAGCGACTCCTCCGAGCCTGGGACTTCTTCCACTCACCTCCCTGGACGGAGCATGCCTTCGTGGGAGCTGGCGATGAGTTGTGTGTGATCCTGATGGTTGGCGCGCACGTAAGCCCGGAAGTGCGGTATCCGGTGTCTGACCTCGCAGCGCGCTACGGCGCGAGTGTGGAGAAGGAGACATCCGATCCGGAAGAGGTATATGCGACGGCCGAGAGGTTCCGGCGACAGCGGCCGTCGTACTGGTCACGGCTGCCCTGGGGCTAAAGCCTTTCGCGGTAGCCGTCAGGCGTCATCAACTTCAGCCGACAAGATAGATGCTCTGCGCCTGCTCCCGGCTCACCGGCACGACCGTAACGCTCTAGTGACATTCCGGGACACTGGCCCAGCCGAGCCGCGTGTCTCATGAGCCTGATTCGCTTGCTACCGGACTGGGGGTGAACAGCTTCCAGTGACCCTCGGAGACGACCTCGACGGTGTCGTCGACGACTTTGATGGCGGTCTCGTCGTCAATCGCGTACGCCGGACCCGGGATCTCGGCCGCCCATCTCTCTGCCTCGGCCATGGAGTTGCCGGGCATGCCCTCCTGAGCCAGGTGTGGACAGATCGAGAAGTGGACGATGCCCAACGTGGTGTCGTCACCGGTCGGCGGTCTCCACTGGACGAAGTCCTCCCCGATCCTGGGGGTCATCACCATGCTCCCGGCGCTCAATCCGACCCAGACCGTATTTTGCAGCAGCGACGGCATGAGGTCTGCCAGGCCGGATTGCCGCATCCAGTGGCACAGATACAAGGCGTCGCCGCCGTTGACCAGCAGGACCGCGGTCTTCTTGACCAGTGGGACCCAGAGGTCTTCGTCGAGGCTGGGCAGCGCGGTGAGCTCCAGGACGCCCATGGACTTCCACCCCAGCTCGATCATGGGGCAGCGGGGCTCCTGCCCGCTGATGAAATTCCATGCTCTGCCAGGACCGGCCATTGGGTGCGCGTACGACGCGGTGGGGATGCAGAGGGCGTCGGACTCGGCAATCGGCTTCCCCAAGAGGTCGACGAGTGCGTTGTGGATGCTCGTGTTCTTGATGCCGGCAGACGTGAGAAGAAGCTTCATGCGGCCTCCTGGAGTCTTCATTACAGGCGAGTTCTTACGGATCGGTACGCCGTAGAGACCGGCAGATCACCGAAAACTCATCGGCCACGCCCAGATCCGGCCTCGCGCCCTCGGGGGACATTCCCGAACGCTGGCGCAAGCGACGCTCCTCGCGCCAGCTCTCAGCTCCGCATGAGCACGCCAGGCCGGGACGGGTCGTCGTTCTCGAGCACGACGTCGGCGAGCTCGGCCGGCCGGACTGTCCCGCGGTAGTGCCGCTGGGACGGCAGGTACCGGGCGCGGAACCACCGCTCGGCATCATCAGGTGATCCGTACACCTCGGCGTCGCGGATGCGCGCGCGGCGGATGATCTCTTCGGAGGCGACGCTGATGAAGACGCGGAAGTCCCACGCGTCGACCAGCTCGGGCCGTAGCAGGAACACACCGTCGAAGAGGAGGATCGCATCCGCGCTTGCCTCCATCTGCTCGGAGTCGACGGGCTGGTCGGTGCGACGGTCGTAGATCTCCGTACGGTAGAGCCGGCTGCTCGGCTCTCCGAGCGGACGGAGCAGCTCGACCCGAAGTCGGTCGTAGTCGAACGAGTCCTCGTAACAACCCTGCGCCGACTCAGGCCCCCGCCGGTAGCGCTCGATCCGCGGGCGGAGGAAGCCCTCGATCGAGGCGCGGATCACATCTCGTCCACGGCCGCGAAGCGAAGTCGCCAACTCGTCGGCAAGCATGGTCTTGCCTGCGGCGGCAGATCCGTCGATCGCCACCCGCAGCGGATGCGAGCAGGGAATGGCATCGATCGCGTCGACGATGGCGGCAACGGCCTCGCCTCGCCCAAGTCCAGCCCCGACGCTCACTGCTTGACTCTACGCACTGACCGCGCTCAGGGGTCATTCCCGAACGCTGGCCCATGAGAGAGTCCTCTCACGCAGTAGTGGCTCCTGAGCTACTTCAAGAAATACGACAACAGGATGCCCGGGACGGCCCTGTTCCGGGCGGTAGGGGGCTGTGGTGAGGATCCGCGATCTCAACTGGATGCAGCTCGAGATCTACCTGAGGGAAGACGACAGGATCGTCCTCCCAGTGGGCTCGACCGAGCAGCACGCCTACCTCTCCCTCGAGACCGACAATATCCTCGCCGAGCGTGCGTCCGTCGAAGCGGCTGAGCCGCTCGGCGTGCCGGTGCTGCCGGTGGCTCCGTACGGCGTGACCGGCTTCACTGCGTATCCCGGAAGCCCGACGCTCCGCGCGTCCACGCTTCTCGCAGTTCTCTCAGATGTCGTCGATTCGCTGCTGGGCCAGGGGTTCGCGCGCGTGCTCGTCGTAAACGGTCACGGCGGAAACACCGAACCCGGCAGGGACTGGGCGCGGGGTCGCGTTCGCGGATCGGTCGTGTGGCATGAGCTTTGGGAGGGCCGGCCGGACGAGATCGCCGCCGCGATCGATCCCGACTACGACCATGCCTCGTGGTCGGAGAACTTCCCCTGGACGCGGCTTCCCGGTGTGGTCATGCCCGAGCAGCGCAAGCCTCCGGTCGAATGGCCCGAAAACGGGAATCCGGAGACGTGGAGGGTAGCTCTCGGCGACGGCTCCTTCGGCGGCCTCTATCAGCGATCCTCAGAGGACGAAGGCCGACTCTGGGAGGCCGCGGTGCAGGCGATCCGAGAGCGGCTTGAACGGTGGGACGGATAGAGGCGCTGTTAGTCAGCCCACCAGTCGCGCTGACCCTCGACGTCTTCGCGCGGATCCTCGCCGAGGTTGGGCGCGCCGATGACGAGGATCTCGAGGCCCTCTGGCCCGGCCTCATAGCCTCGCCACGTGCCGGGCGGGACGCGCACCGCGTCCCATTCTTTGAGCTCGACGATCTCGTCGTCGACCTTCATCCGCCCGCTCCCACGCAGGACCACGTACACCTCCTCTTGCTTCATGTGCGTGTGGCCGTACGGAAAGCGATAGCCGGGCGGGACGCGCTGGTAGCTCAGGGCGGATTTCTCGAGCTCGAGCGCCTTGGTCGCCGCGCGGAACTCCAGGTCCGGCGCGCCGTCGAACCTAGGGCCGATGTCCTCCAAATCCTCCTTGATGTTGCTGAGCGTGAACGGCACGGCGCAATCCTATGGCGTCATTCCGGAACGCTGGCCCAGCCCAAGGCCATCGCTTCCGAGCGCAGGTCATCCTCAGAGTCACCTGCGAGCCTTTTAGGTGTCGTGACAGCTGGAGGACACCAGCGGGCGTAAGAACTGCCTGGCAGGGGCAGGTTGGGTTCGATGGAGATCCTGTTTGTCGCCAGCGTGGCCGTTGTCGTCGCTGATCCGCCGCAGAGTCGCAAGCTATTCATCGATGTTCTTGATGCCAGCGGAAGTGAGAAGAAACCTCATGCTGCCTCCCGGAGTGATTACTGCAGGCGAGAACGGCCTCGAGCCTAGACACCCAAGCCTGATTCAGGGGTCATTCCCGAACGCTGGCCCACATCGGAGACCCGTCCCGAGGTGCGAGAATCGCGTCCGTGCCCGAAGCGCAGCTCGAGGACTTCGGATCGGGCTCACGCCCGTCACCCAGGGCTGGTTCGTCGTCAACGTGCGCGACGCCGAGTGGTGGTTCTCGGAGAGGAGGGGCGCGAGGTGTGCCTTCGAGAACGAGTACGGCGAGCCGCCGGTCGAGTTCGCCCAGTTCGGGATCAACGTCACCGTCCTGGAGCCCGGGCAGACCGGCCTCTACCACGCCGAGTCGAACCAGGAGGCGTTCCTCGTCCTTTCTGGGGAGTGCGCGCTGCTCGTCGAGGGCGAGGAGCGACGCCTGCGGCCCTGGGACTTCTTCAACTCTTCCCCGTGGACCGAGCACGCCTTCGTGGGCGCGGGCGAAGGGCCGTGTGTGATCCTGATGGTCGGTTCGCACTCGGGCCCGGAAGGGCACTACCCGGTGTCGGAGCTCGCCGCGCGCTACGGCGCGAGCGTGGCGGAGGAGACCTCCGACTGGAGGCAGGCGTACGCGACGGTCGAGCGGTTCCGGCGAGAGCAGCCGCCGATCTGGGCTCGTCTGCCCTGGGCGTAGATTCCTTCACGCGTCACTCGCGAACACTCGCCCGACCGAGCGTCGCATCGGCTGGATACCTAGAGCGGGTTCGACTTACGAGCGTGCGTACGCGCCTGATCTTCCAGCGAGTCCTCGGCGACCCGAACGTGTCCGAACGCCGCTGCCCGTGGGACCTACCTCCGGCGTCAGGCCGGAGTCGCTGGCAAGCCTGCCGCAGCCAACTCGGCACCCTCGGCAGGTGAGACCTCGAACGGCGCGCCAGGCTCGGCGCCGATCACGAGCACGACGGTGTTGTCCGAGAGCGCGACGGCAGACCGGATCGTTTTCACGTCGAGGGCGCTCACAAAGGTGCCTGCCGGTGCGTCAACGTCCTGACCGTCCACCTGAAAACGCGCGTGTCCCGTGTGGACGAAGTACAACTCCTGGTGCTGCTCGTCGGTGGGATCCGCGTGGTCGTGCTCGCCGATGAGGCGGTCGCCGGCATTCCGAGCGGTGTAGGCGTTGACACCGAACGCGGTGATCCCGAAGTGATTGCGGACCGGCGTCCACTTCGCATCGGTGTGATGGACGTCGGCGGCTGGGATGTCGGTCAGCGAGGCGTGAGAAGCGGAGATGGAGGCGATTCTAGTGGCCAGACGGATCTGCGCCGCCCGATTCGCACCCCGGCGCTCAGGTGACATTCCACAACGCGGGCCTAGGCAACCCGACTAGGGCAAGCGCTCCTCGTGGTACCTCTTCTTGTCCTCCTCATGCCACTTTGCCTCGTAGGCCTCCGCCTCGGCGAACTCCTGCTCCGTTAGCGCTCTTGCTTGCGCGTCTTCGTTCGCGGGATGTTCGCCGGCGACCTCTTTGCGACGCGTGGCCAAGAAGCCGACGACGACCAAGGGTACGGCGACCAGGGCAAAGACGATCCACGGGAACACGCGGCCAGCGTACCTTGTTACCCGTGTTGCGCCTGGCGGACATTCTCGACCGGCGAGCTGCACCCGCGAAGTAACACCGGCTCGGCCGAGGATCTATCCTCCTGGCCGGCGAGGTGGATGATGAGTGGGGGTGGTGATGTCTGAGTCGCCGCTGTCGGGGCAAGTGGCGCTGGTTGCGGGTGCGACGCGTGGGGCGGGCCGTGCGATCGCCGTCGAGCTCGCCCGCGCGGGCTTCTACGTCTACGCGACCGGCCGCAGCAGCCGTGCGTCCGGGCCCTCGGAGATGGGCAGGCCCGAGACGATCGAGGAGACCGGGGAGCTGATCGCTGCCGCCGGCGGGGAGGGATCGGCGCTCGTGGTCGATCACGAAGACCCCGCCTCGGTTGCCGAGCTCGTCAAGGGAATCGAGCGCGACCATGGCCGGCTGGACGTACTCGTCAACGACATCTTCGGCGGCGACCGGTACATGGAATGGGACAAGCCGCTCTGGGAGCACGACTGGGCGGGCGGCCTGCGGATGCTGCAGATGGGCGTGCACACGCATCTGATCACGTCTCGCGCAGCGATCCCCCTGATCTTGCGCACCGCTGGTGCTGACCGAGCCCTTGGCCTAGTCGTCGAGATGACGGACGGCACCTCGGAGGCGAACGCCGAGTTTCGGCGCAACGTGGGCTTCTACTACGACCTCGTCAAGGCCAACGTCGAGCGGATCGTGAAGGGGCTCGCGGTCGAGCTGGAGAAGGATCCGGTGGCGGTCGTCGGGGTGACTCCCGGCTGGCTGCGGTCGGAGCGGATGCTGGAGAACTTCGGCGTCTCCGAGGCGAACTGGCGGGACGCCTGCCGGGACCGTCCCGGCTTCGCGATCTCCGAGTCGCCGACGTATGTCGCCCGAGGCGTTGCCGCGCTCGCGCGCGCCGGCGACGGCGAGCGCTGGAAGGGCTCGATCGTGAGCGGGCGCCAGCTTTCCGACGCCTACGGCGTCACGGACACCGACGGCAGCCGGCCCGACTGCTGGGGCTACCTCGCCGCCTACGGCTGGGACCGGCAAGACGGCCACGGCATCGACGAGTTCCGGTAAGTCAAGAGCGGTAGCCGCCCGTCGACGTCTGACGAAGGCGCCCTATCCCCCGATCGCAGCCCGGAGCGGCTCAGCGAATGCTGAGCGAGGCCCAGCGCAGGTTGCTCTGGTTCCCGGCGGCGTCGGCAGAGCGAACCGAGAACCGCAGTCGGCCGCGGAGGGTGCGCGGCACTCGCCACGTGACGTGCGAGAGGTCGAATGGGTTCGAGTCGCGGAGCGGTCTGCGGATCGTCTTCAAGAGCCGCTTGCCACGGTAGATGCGGATGGTGTCGGCGGTCTTGCCACGGCCGTCGAGGGTCTGATACGTCAGGGTTGCGAGCCTGCCGTGAACGGCCTGAGCGGGATAGGTGACAACGTGCGGCGCGCGAGTGTCGGGCCCGAGCTTCGGCGGTGGCGTCCCGGCGACCGGCTGGTAGTTGAAGGTGCCGATGTCCGGAGCGGTGTCGGGGTGCGAGCTGATGGTGGCGGCGACGACGTTGAAGCCGCTCATCGGCGTGATCCCGAGTGCTGAGGTACCGATGAAATACCCTCCGATTGTGGGGCCGCACTCCCAGCCGAGGCCCTCGGGGAGACGTGCGCCCTTGAAGTCCCAGCCGTTGGCGCGGAGGAAGACCGCTTCGCCATCGCGAGCATTGGCCGGCGGCGAGAACGCAAACTCGACCTCGGTTCCGTAGAAGGCGCTGCCGGTGTCGGGGTTCTGGTCGGCGTCGATTGCGATCAGGAGGGGCAGGTCGCCACCCTCACCACGGCACCAGAAGCGATTGCGGGTGACCGTCGCCTCAAGCCCCACACTCCCGTCGGAGCCACCACCCCACCCTGGGTAGCTCGAGACGCGTACGCCCGTGATGTCGAACGAGGAACCCGCATCTCCGACCGGGTCGACGAAGGAGGTCTGACTATCGGCTCCGGCCACGCCGACCAAGGCCAAGCCGACTACTGCGCAAGCGACGAACCCTCTGAGCGAGCGGCGGTACTTCCGGCGCAGGACGCTCCTTCCGTTGACATGAGTGTACGCCACCGCGAGCGCTTCAACGACCCAGCGGGCGGCAATGCGCCGCTCATTACTATCCCTGCCGGTGACGACTCCCGACCTCGACGCGGCCGCCCGGTTTCTCGCCGGCAACGCCCGAGTCCTCGACCGCCGTCGCTTCGAGCGGCTCTTCTCCGATGGAGACGCTCGACCCGTCCGCGACGCGGTCGCCGCCTTCCGCAACCGCGACGGCGGTTTCGGTCACGCGCTCGAGCCGGATGGGCGCACGCCGGCCAGCCAGCCGGCTGCAGTCGCTGTGGCTCTGGGCACGCTCGACGAGGCCGACGCATGGGACGAGGAGCTGGTCGCGGGCGCATGCGAGTGGCTCGCGGCCAACGCGCCGGCCGAGGGGGGCGCGTCGTTCGTAGAGCCGACGGTCGATGGGTGGCCGCATGCCCCGTGGTGGGAGGCGGAGGAAGGGCGGCCGGCATCACTCTTCACCACCGGCCAGATCGCGGCGACGCTACATGCACGCCACGTCGAGCATCGGTGGCTCGACGGCGCCACGGACCTGCTCTGGCGGCGGATCGACGAGCTCGACGACCCGGGGCCGTACGGGTTCCGCGGCGTGTTGAGCTTCCTCCAGCACGTGCCCGATCGCGGCCGGGCGGAGCGAGCCCTCGAGCGCGTCGGGAGGCTGCTGTTCGACCGGGAGATGGTCGCGCTCGACCCCGACGCCGAGGGCGAGGTTCACACGCCGCTCGACTTCGCGCCGGACCCCGACTTGATCGCCCGTCGTCTCTTCGACGAGGCCACGATCGATGCGCACCTCCTCCACCTCGCCACGAGTCAGGCAGACGACGGAGGCTGGACGTTCAACTGGCTGGCCTGGTCGCCGGTCGCCGCGAGCGAGTGGCGCGGATCGCGCACTGTGAACGCTCTCCGCACCCTCCGCGCCAACGGTCGTCTCTGAGCGGGCGTCCAGCGCGCATGAAGCTTGCGCCGACCGGGCTGGGCGGCGATTCTTCGGGAGGCGATGCTCGTCTTCATCGGCAAGCGGTTGCTGGGGGGTGTCCTGCTCCTGTTCGTGGTGACCGCGATCGTCTTCGTGATGTTCTTCCTGCTCGGGAACTCGCGGAACTCCGTCGGGGGCTACCTCGCTGGGCAGCAAGGGCAGTTCGACACCCAGGGTTCCGTCGTCCACCAATACGTCCGGTTCGTGGGGAACGTCGTGCTCCACGGCAAGCTCCCCGAGTCGCCGCACCAGCGGCTGCCCATGACCACGGTGATCGCCAAGACCCTGCCCGTCACGGCGTCGCTCGTCATCGGGGGCACGATCCTCTTCCTCCTGATCTCCTTCCCGATCGCGCTGCTCTCGGCGCTCAGGCCGCGCTCGCTGCTCGACCGGGGCCTGATGCTCATCGTGCTCATCGGCCTCTGCGCGCACCCGGTCTGGCTGTCGCTCGTCTTTTCGTACGTCTTCGGCCGGAAGCTGCACTGGTTCCCGTTGGCCGGGTACTGCGACCTCGTCTACGACCCGCAGAGCTCGAACCAATGCGGCGGGCCGCGGTACTGGGCCTACCACATGTTCCTGCCGTGGCTGACCTTCGCGATGATGTTCACCGCCCTTTACGCGCGCATGATCCGGGCGAGTCTGCTCGAGGCGATGAACGACGACTACGTCCGCACGGCGCGCGCGAAGGGTGCTGGAGCCTTCCGCGTGCTGCGCGTCCACGTCCTGCGCAACGCGCTGCTCCCGGTGGTCACGATGATCGGCATGGACATCGGCGTGGCCTTCGCCGGCGCGATCTTCATCGAGGAGATCTTCGAGCTCCCGGGGATGGGGCAGCTGCTCGTTCTGTCCATCGGACGCGCCGACCTTCCGACGATCCTCGGGATCGTGCTCACGGTGAGCGTCGTGGTCGTCGTCGCGAACCTGATCGTCGACATCGCCTACCCGCTCCTCGACCCGCGCGTCCGCCTCCGTGGCACGGGCGACGCGATCGCCGCTTCACGCGGGCTGCGCCGCGAGCTTCGCGCGCAGCAGCGTGAGGCCACGGAGTCGGCGAGCTGAGGCGATACGCTGAGCGTCCTGGAAGAAGAGGTCATCCCGGTCTTGTACGTCGAGGACGCGGCTCGTGCCGTCGCCTGGTACGAGCGCCTGGGCTTCCGCAAGGAGTGGGAGCATCAATTCGAGCCCGGCTTCCCGCTGTTCGTCTCCGTCGCGCGTGGACGCGTCCGCCTCTACCTCTCCGAGCACAAGGGCGATGCTCGACCGAACACCCTCATCCATCTGAACCTCAAGGACATCGACGCGGTTTCGGCCGAATTCGGGATTCCCGTGGACGAGGAAGGCCTTGCAGGGCGAGAGTGCGACCTGGAGGACCTGGACGGCAACCGGCTCCGCGTGGCAACTCCACGCTCTTAAGTCGAACCTACCTTCGGGTGAATGAGCCTCAGAGCGGCTCGACGGGATCGCCGAGGCGCACACCGCCGGGTTCGGCGACGGCCGCGTAAACGCCGAATGGCAGCGGCTCCGTCGCCTGGACGTCCTGGCGGTAGGCCGCGAGCGCCTTCAACGTGTCGAGATCGGGCTCCCCGGTCTCCGGATTCTGCGTCGTTACCGCACAGCGGCCGACGTTGCCCTGGGGCACGACGACCGCCTGCCCGATCCGAACGCGGAGGCCGAGCCAATCGTCTTCCTCGTGTTCCGCCAAGCCGTCGACGCCGAAGTTCATCCGGAAGCGTCGGCCGTCGACGCCGTCGACGCCGAGGAGGCGCGCGATTGCGCGCAGCGAGCCGGTGCCGAGGAGCGTCGCCGCGCCGCTGCGCATGCGGTCCGTCGCCGGCGCGGGTGCCCGGACGAGCCGAAGGTCACGGCCGGCGACGTCGGAGATTGCCTCGCTCCAGGGTCCCTCGACGACGCGGACGTGAACGGATGCGCCCCAAAACTGCGCCTCGAGCGCCCCGTCGAGGTGGACGTGGTGAGAGAGGGTCGTACCGTCCGGGAAGGCGAGCGTGAGCAACTCCGCCTGATCGTCGTAGCGCGGGACGATCTGCTGGAGGATGCCGAGGCCCTTGCTGTTCACGAGCCGCTCGTTCTCGTCGACGAGGAAGAACTGTCGATCCCCCGCCACTCCAGCCTCCGTCAGCTGGCACTCTTCGAGCAGGCGGAGCGCGAGACCCTTGACAGGGCAGTGCGAGATCCAGGCAACCCGACCGCTCACGCGTCGAAACCTACCTAGGGCCGTCGTCCGCACCGCCCGCGCAACGCGAGCCGGTTGCTAGCCGAAGACGGAAAAGTCGCGATGCTCGAGGACGAGCCCGTCTCCGTCGAAACGCAGGAGCGAGACGCCGGCTAGATCCTCGGTGCCGCCATCGACGAGCTTGGTCTGGGCAGTCCAGGGAATCGCGGCCTGGTCACCATCGACGATCGGCGTTCCAAACTGGCACACCGCCGACTCCTCCTCCGCGAACACGCGGGCGAGATACCCCGGTTCGGGCTCGCTGAACGGATGCTGCTGCCAGAACGCACCATCGGCGTAGAGAGCAGCGATGGCGTCCGCGTCGTGCTCACGCCAACCGCGCTCCCAGACCTCCGCCCACCTCTGTGCGGCATCCCTGCCATCCACATGCGCAGTGTAGGCAGAGCAGAATGACCCGATGGGACGATTGATCGTCTCCACGCAAACGACGGTCGACGGCGTGATCGATGTCGGCGAGTGGTACGTCGCGGACGGCGAGCACGATCGCGCAGGCAAGGACCAGCTCGGTCACGCGAGCGCGGTGCTCCTTGGGCGCAAGACCTACGAGGGGCTTGCCGCCTACTGGTCGCCGTTGGAGGACGATTGGGCCAACCTGATCAACCCGATGCCGAAGTACGTCGCGTCACGCACGCTTCGTGGCCCGCTCGAGTGGAACTCGACGCTCCTCGAAGGCGACGCAACCGACGCTGTCTCGAGACTCAAGGCCGAGCTTCCTTCCGACCTGTTGCTACGGCTGCGGCGAGCTGGCTCGGTCCCTGCTCGCGGCAACCCTCGTCGACGAACTCCGATTCTGGGTTCATCCTGCGGTCTGGGGCTCAGGAGAACGCCCCTTGCAGGGTGAAGCGCAGAGTCGGCTGCGACTTCTCGGGTCAGAGGCTTTCGATTCGGGCGTGACGCTCCTTCGATACGCGCCGATCTACTGAGCGCCGCCGTCGCTTACCATCTCCTCCGTTCACGACAAGGACGATCGAATTCCCCAGGACGTAGGGAGGTGGCCGTTGCCTCGGACCGGATTTATCGACCACATCGGCATAGGCGTTCCGGATCTCGTCGCAGCCAAGCAGTACTACGACGACCTCATGGCCGTCCTCGGGCTGCGCGAATGGTTCGACACGGGGCCTGGGGGGCCACTCAACTACGGGCCCGACGGTGGTAAAGGTGCCCAGTTGTTCTTCTACCAGGCAGACGAACCGGGCACGTACTCACGCCAGCAAACTGGCCTTCATCACCTCGCATTCCTGGTCGCGAGCCGCGCGATCGTTCGCGAAGCACACGAGTGGGCTCGTGCACACGACGCCGTCGTCCTGGACGAGCCCGGCGAGTTCCCACAGTACGGGCCGCACTGTTTTGCGACGTACTGGCTTGATCCTCACGGGATCAAGCTCGAGGCGGTTTGCCACAGTCCCGAAGAGAGCTAGTCGAACCCGGCGTGCGGCGTCTCAGGGTCACGCGGCAGCAGATCCTGGCGTTCCGACGACGAGTCGGCGCGCTCGACGAGCGAATGCCGATGGGCTCGCAGTCGCTGCGGCGTGCGGCGTGGGCCGGCCTGCAGGACAGCATGCCGAGAGCCGCGCTGCTCTCGTTCCACGCGCGGATAGACGGGGTCGAGTCGTCGACGTGGGAGCACCCGTCACTGGCCCAGCTGTGGGGCCCTCGTTACAGCACCTATGTCGTCGCGAAGCGCGACTTCGCGCTCTTCTCGCTCGGGAGGCTTCCGGACAATGCCAAGGGCCGGCAGCGG
>Ga0307312_10000622_pt1 | contig 17006 bp, 13 predicted proteins | sample ER_DNA_202_FD_194489 | JGI IMG/M metagenome (GOLD analysis project Ga0307312, IMG submission 194489) | Bulk soil microbial communities from the East River watershed near Crested Butte, Colorado, United States - ER_DNA_202 | ecosystem: Environmental > Terrestrial > Soil > Floodplain | place... | reverse complement strand
TAAGAATCTGATACTTAGGATATACTCCTATCCTATAGTAGCTATGTCATGTCTACGTGTAGATAGAAGGTGTATGTGTATCGTAGGTGTATGTATGTCGTAGGGACTATGGTAGGCAGCCGAGAGTAGGGATAGGGTTAGGATTAGGGTTAGGGTTAGGGTGCTTGGTGTTGGATGTGTAGTATTGTTCTTGGGCGTTGGAGGTGTCAGGGTGTCTATAGCCCCTTGCTCATAGGTCTTGCCTTAGCACTACTAGACAATCAATATACACTCAACGCTGAATTACTAGCATATACCATTATACTAGCCTATCATAGCGAATAGATAGCAATATTTCCCAAACAGGTTTAATACCAACTCAAGCATATGCCGTATAATATATATGAAGAATCAAACTTTGGCAATCATTTCTATTGTCGCAGCCCTCTCATTTTTATTTTATAACTTACTACGTTCAACTAATCCATGGTTTTATGTGTCATTCTAGTAGGCAGGCACCAGCATCATTAATCATTCTTTAATCATCTTATTGGTAGGGTGGTATCGACCTCATATCAATACGTATCACTAGTTCATATCTTAATCACATCATTAAATTCAACTTCGAATTCAATTCATGCACACCCCCGCCGTATAGGGCGATTTTTTCTTTTTCCTAAAAATCCCTTTAAAGTCCCTGAATTTTTTACATAAAAATTTTTTCACATAAATCTGGCATTATCCTATTACTTGAACAAAAAATCAGAAGCTAACTAGATTCTGGTATTAATTCTTAGTATCTCCAGCAAGACCTAAATCAAAGTTTGTGAAAGCTATGTCAAAGTTGTTGTATCGACTCCTTTCGTTGGTATAGGTGCAATTTCTTCAGTTGCTACAGTCTCCTCACATGGGGACTGCAGTATTTTAATATTCAACTACTACGGAGATCTGTCACCAACGTTAACCAACTAACAACAAGAATTGTACTTCATCGGGTTTTCATGATGGAATGTTTCAATTGAGACTCTCAAGTAGCAGAGGCACGTCTAGCCATGAAATAATGTAAGTCGTTAGACACTTTGACGGAATCTAAGTAATTCCTTCTTTTTTCTTCCAAAGCCAAATCGTAGTAATCAAATTAATGCCAAAACTGAACAGACAAAGGTAATGCGCAATTTAAGTCCATAGTGTTTTTAAGCGATATCGGCCAGATAACTCTGAAAAATGAATGCTGAGGAAGCCAAGGCATTTCTGAAGGATAGAGGAATACCGACTATAAATTATCCTCACGGTTACCTACTAATGGTATCCAGAAGGGAAGGCAGTCCATCGCGCCGTATAGAGATGGATGAACTGGATACGATCCTAACATTAGGCAAAGTTAAACTGATTGCAGTTGAGGACACTGTAGGAGACATCCTTATCGAAGTTGAAAGGAAGGACCTAATCCAAGACTAATGCGAAGACATCAACGATAATCTGAAACTATCAAAGCAATCACTATACGAAGTTATTTCTTTGTTCAGGCTCCCTTCACACTTCTATACTACTGTCCCTAATACAGTGAATAAATTGCTGTGCATCTGTCTGTTAATGTGCTAGATCGTGATCCATATCCTATTTGGGTCGACTGCTGAGTCCTTCTTCTAGTATTATAAAATTGAAGACTATCGATTTCAATGCTATCTAGTACACAAATTTGTACCCACTAATTCCTAGTACATAACTCAGTATCAGCATACCCAAGCCAAATATACTGACAAAGCTAGAGAATAACACGAATCATCATAACCAAATACTGATAGTATTAATTATCTTAACTACGGTATTGGTAACAGGAATAGACACAACAAAAATACCAACAGTATTTGCTGACTCGAGGATTCTGAAGCTAGAAACCAAACAGAATGCAAATTGTGGTACACCAGGAGGAGGCGATAGCGTATCAGATTCATGTGTAACCAAAGAGCAGCAAATAATGTCATTAATGGTGTACCAAGAACTGCTGTAAACCAGAAACTACGGGAACTCTATTGGTTGAAGAGATCTGTAACATCATCATCAACATCAGCAAATGACTCTAATAGTTGATGCAAAAACATTTCTCCCAACAGTTTGGATTTTAGATTTGGGTATCCAATATTGAAGCGGGCACGTTCTTTGATAACGCGCCCACTCAGAGACAAAGATAATTAGAACCCATAGTAGAATAAGACTTTAATGAATTGAACTCATATTGTAAATAAGTTAAATGAACTTGAAAACAGAAACTATAACATTGGTAGTAAGATTTCACAAACTATCCATAATATGCATCCCAATGACGTGAGATTTATTGTATTCTACAATTTTGCACAGTTAATAAGATCGATCAAAATTTACTTTATCTTAAAGGAAGAGTATCTGAAAGAGAGGCAGTGGTATATTGAAATTTATCTTCAAAAATGGGGACAGTCATGGCCGGTTACTGCAGGTAGACTTGGAACGATATTGAGTGATCATACGATACTAAATAGTGATTTTGATCAGGTAATGTTGATTGCTTATACACAAATTCTATTTTCAATAATTGATAGTAGATTCAGACTCTTTACGACAGCAATCGACGCAACAGCATGCAACGAAGGAACAGAAAAATTTTATAAAATTCATGATTGGTTGTTAAAGCGATTAAATAAAAAAGGACAATATGAAAATTTTTTAAAATTCTTTGCATTAATACGGAACACTGTTCATCATAATGGCAGATATATGAATAAAAGGTATCCTAAACCACCACCAATTAGTTATAAGCAAAGAACTTATACTTTTGAGCATAAAAAAGTTGTAGAGTATGAGGGTGGCGCTTTCCAATTGTTATTGTTTGAAATAACCCCTGATTTGATTTCGATGTTAGAGGACATCATAAGTTCAGATGTTATATTAAAGGGACCCTCAATACCTGATCCTATGGGCAGATGAGATTTATTGGAAAATGTATATCGATACAGAACAGCTTTTTTTCCATGATCTTCAAGGGGCTAATCTTGTCTGGACTAATCTTGACCGGCTATTCTTAAAAACAGGCTTGGCTCTGTGTCAGGGATGATACTTAGAGGAATAGCCAAATGTGTATTGTTACAGGCCACACATTGAAGCAAAAGAATGTAATTCTGTGAAACTAGACCTTCTTACTAATGCTAATGCATTCTGCGAGCGCCTAACAATTAAACAGCGCTTATTGTGATTGTGGACACCATTTAACAAACCATGATACAAAAAATTATAGGATCGCATTTTCTAGATCTCAAGTTTAAAGACTATTACAAATGTAAGGAAGGATGTAAATCTATGGGGTTTAGACCTCATAGCATAAATTGTCAATGTACGAATTGTAAGGAAAGACAGGACTATGATAACCACGGCACCCATACACCATAACATGCAGCACTATGGCCTACATACCAGATACATATAGGGAAAGGCGCTAGCAGCGTAAACACATACCTCACCTATCTAGAGGGACTACTTACATATGCACCCAGTCACACTCCTACGTCACTAAATACTAACAACCATACAGAACTAGGAGTAAAGCTGCCTAAGTAACAATAGCACACCTGAGACCAGGAGTGAGGTTACCACAACAAGCAGAAAGGATTAATTTTGGCTAGTCCTATTGTTCTATACTCTAGTAAGTAGTCATATGCAATAATCTCAATAAGGGAAATCTAGTGGACATACATACTTTGCTTTCAAATCTTCCCTTGTCATATTAATACTAATCATACTAATAAGACTCTAATACTAACAAGCAACCAACCAGCAATAACATACACTCGTAATACGCCTTTCTACCCTTCCAAAGAACAAGAAATAATTACCACTAATCACAATAGATAGAATATAAAGGCAAGCTACGACCATGTAGCTATAATTCTATACATAATTGCATTCTCACTAGCATAATGTGACTAAATTCCCTGATTTGAAGGATTTATGTTAAATGTTGTCGATATTGATAGTACAATGCCTGAATAAGAACCGCCAGCATTTAAATAATCAGGTGGGCTAAACACCAGCAATTCTACTACTGTACTACTTAGATTGAATCTTGAAATTAATTTCAATGATTGCCATGTCTTCATTTCAATAAGACTCTCAGTATCACTATTCATGAAATTTGATCCTAGTATGCGGACACCCCTGGCGTAATAAGGACATTTTTGTTCCGCGGAAAACTTTTAGTTAAAGGGGCAATGAAGTCAATTGAAGGATGATTATTAAGGATTAGCATAGTCGTAGATCTACTAATGTTACTATAGTGAGTAACGAAGCAATGGATATCTAGCTTCTTAATTATTATTTCGCTACTCCAGCATAAGAAAGAAATAAGAATATTCTGCTTCTCCTAACGTAGACGCTGTACCATCAATTATCTCTATAATCGTCTTACTTTGTTCTCCAATTACCTTCCACATGAAGCACATATGGTTTGAGATTTTCGTCTTGTCATATTACCTCAATGTAAAAACTACTCATTGTTATGATTCTTGTTGTTGTGTGGTTGGTCTTTTTGCTTCTTTATCTCATTAATTACCTCGGCCAGATATTCTTTCGCATCGTCTTCTGTAAGAGATGGTTGAATTGCATTCTGTTCGGCCAGAGTCTCTTGTTGTGCTTTTACAACCTGTAGAACCTTGCTTTCTATTTCCCGTTCCATGTGGGCGCTCCCTATGCTATCTAATAACCTTGATTCCGTGATGGCAAGACTCCGAATTGATCGCCGCAATTTAGAGTTTTCAGCAACAGATATCGCTGAAGAGTAAATACCCGTCAATATCAAATACGACGCCAGACCAACAAACGAAATAGTGGGCAGCCCAAAAGGTGGATAGGGAGCAGATACTAAATCGATCCCTTGATTTGAGACAAATAATAGAACGAATCCTATTGCAGAGATAATCAAATATTCTCTTGTGACGATACCATGAGGAAGCTTTCTCGCAATAACCCAAAACGCAATTCCGAATAAGATCCCACCAGTGGGGTTGCTCATTGTAAAGACCAATGTGTACAGTATGCTGAAAATGAGAGGTTCCGACTGGCTGAATGTCAAAAACAAGTTTAAAATTAAAGGCTGGAATTGCATCAAAAAATAGACTAAAGGAATGCAGACAATAAGCCAATATCTTACTGTTCCTAATTTTCGAGAGTGCTGATGGAGGAGAATTGCAGTAGCAACCCAAGACGCAGTAAATGAGGCGATGGAAGATACAGAATATCCGAAACTAAGGGTGATAGTCAAAGGTGTAGCAACGACGAAAGGAGTGTTGAAACCTGGGTGAGGCATTGCGATGGCTGGCTGATTGAGCAGGTAATATGTCACATATAATATGGTAAATACAGCATTTAACCCGATAAAAACACATGAGAAACAGTATGACAGGACCACATAATTCCTATTTGAGATAAACCATGAAAATAGCCTGTGTGCAAGTAGTCCCATGAGTGCAGCGGATAGCCCGTAACTAATCCAAGAGGCGAGAATTAAAGCAGCGACATTGTAACGTGATAAAGTAAGCATTTGTGTACTTACAATTATGATAATTGTTCCTAACCCATACTGTATTAGAGCCACTGCTATCTGCAAGCCTTGAAGATGGAGTGTCTTGCTCGCTCGAATTTCGGCATTTTTCTTCTTGGCGTACGCTAACAGAAGATGCTGCCCAGCTATAGAAATAATTGAAATAATAATAAACACAATGACACTCCAATGGTACGATGATATGCTAACATTGAGATAGTAAACCTTGATAATTGATGTATCAATTATTAGTGCAGAAATCACAACACATACTACAAGAAATGTGAATTTATTGCGATAGGCTAAGGCGGGCCACGTCATCGTTATTCGACTATGCTTACTTCGTTTCGGTAGTTCATAAGATTATGTTCGATAGATGATAGTACGCCTTAAGGCGATTTCAAGCCTGTACAAAAATTTAAAGGTCAGCCATCATGGCACCTAGCCTAAAATTGATATGTGATTTTAAGAAAACAATTCCATAGAACTTTTATAGGACAGATTAAACTAATATTTACACTGTATGACATCTAATGGACACGATGATATTTTCTTTCGCAGGGACGAAGAGCCATTTGATAAATCCTGGGAAATTTGGAGCGCTGAATGGTGGAAGTGGCTCCTCAGTACAACAGATCTCAATAATCCAGTTAATGATGCTACCGGTGAACTTCAAAGCATAGGACAGCCCCACGCGAACGTGTTTTTCTTAGCTGGAACGCATGTAAAAAAGGCTGAAAGGATAGTCAACATCCCCGAAGATAGGGCGGTTTTTTTTCCATCTGCTGTTATGTCAGCTTCTTTTGCTGAATTTCCAAATCTCAAATCGGAACAAGACTTGCGTGAGTATGCAAAAGAGGGTAACCAAGTAATTGATATGGAAGTGACTTTTGAGGGTGTGACTTCTGCGGGTGAAACGATTAATAAACAAACCCTAGACAAAGAAGATCTTGAAAAATACAGGGTAGAATCTCCACTATTTGAAGTTATCCTGCCGAATTTCAACATACATATGTACGCCGAAGGGGGTCCGACTCAGGTAGTATCTGATGGTTATTGGGTTTTTTTAAAACCCCTTGAACGCGGCAAGTATACATTGACAATTAGTCAAAATACCAAAGATGATCCGACAACTCTTACTCTAAATTGTAGCTATGTAATAAAATACAATATATTGGTGCAACCAAAAGATGTAACAGTAATAAGGCCCTAGTAGAAGAGATATAAATTTACGCAGGGATCAGAATGCTGTAACATTCGTTCCGTCCTTTATGCCCCTATGTTTGATATTGCACTACAACACATGATATCCTCAAGGCTCGATCGTTTTCTTTTTTGTTCTTAAAGATGACGGCTTGGTTAAGCCACTTGCGCGATCAAAAATGTCTTCTAACGTGGCAAGTACGGGAATCACGGATCTACTCGACCTTCAAATAATAGTTTGCACCTGAATTGAGTCTACCATTTTCGCATGCACCATTAAAGCTCAGAACAAATTCACCTTTTTGAAGAGCTTTAAAGAAAACCCAATATCCGTCGGCAGCGGCTACGGTAGATCCGCCGCCTTTTATACCTATTGCATTGTTTTCATCTATCGTTAGTGGAAAAGTTAATGGGTCTGATCGTACCCGATTTACACCTATTCTTTCGCCATTTAGGAAGCATTCCTTTTTTACTATATTGTCTTCATCTTTTGAAACATAGTCTATGATCTCTTGCTCGGTTTTTAACTCAGGATATTCCAACGGACTCGCTAGACAGTTTATTACTGGAAATAAAAGAGCCCTGCCAAAAGGAATAGTACATTGACGCTGTGGAAAGTCTTTGTTTGCAGTACCGAATTTTCCAGCAAGAAACCATATGTCGGCAGCAGGTTGATTTACGCCGGCAAAGACGCCAGCTGTGTCAACTACTGGGTTTATAGATTTGGGTGTTGACAGTGCCCATCTCCACCATTCGACTGTCCAATGCCCGTATGTCTTTCCATATGGTTTTGAATCAGAGGTAAAGACTTCGATTCGACTCTTGGTTGGTTGCTTTTTCAATGATAATCAATTACGGATTGTTAGTTTATTAAACTAACTCGATCGTGCTAGAGAGCATATCAGATCTTACATTTATCCCTAATCACATAACGTGTTAAAAAGTGTAAACAGAAAGAAAACATAGATGAAATTGTTCAATTGTGGCACATGTCGTCTGAAGCTGGGTTTACCAAGCTAACTCTTGTTTTTCCAGTTAAAAAACCAAGCAGTATTGCCATATATCTTGACATTATACCAGTGATCTACCTACCTCCTTAATATTAGTTTTGGTGGTTATTCCTATCCCAAGAGGTCCCTGCCTGAGCAAAATCAGGTTATATTGGATAGTAGTCAATTTAACATTCTCAAATTGTATATCGGGATAAGAATTGTTATTAAGATGATTTTCTAATAACACATATCGATGAGGTTACAATTTGATAAATTGAGGCTCAAGACCTTAGTCGCTTCTGCATTTATACTCACTCTCTTATCTCTAGTTCCAATTTCTTTGGCAGATAACATCAATCCTGGCGTATTTTCCGTCGATTCTAAGCCCTACGGTTTAACATTTGCACAGTGGAGCGCAAAGTGGTGGCAGTGGCTACTCTCCATACCAACAGAAAAAAATCCGGCTGCTGATAAGACAGGCAAAGATTGTGCTGTGGGTCAGCCTGCAAAGGACGTATGGTTTCTAACCCAAACAACGTCAGGACCAGGAGAACGTACCTGTACCATGCCACCTGGAAGGGCAATCCTCCTTCCCGTTTCTATCAATGAATGCTCTAACGCTGAAAACCCAACTCTTACAACAGAATCAGCATTGCGTGACTGTGCTGTTTCAGGTAACGCAGTAAATTATATGGTAGCAATTGTTGACGGAGTGAAACTGAAAAATTTGGAAAATTATAGAGTACAATCACCACTGTTCAATCTCACATTGCCTGTAAACAATAATGCAGGTGTAGCAGCCGGTCCTACGCAGGCGGTATCAGATGCCTATATGGTTTTCCTGAAACCACTTTCCCCGGGGAAGCACACCTTACAATTTAGTGCAGTCACTTTGGAGAATCCACAGACCAATACTAAGAGCTTCCAATACAGTATGTTGTACCATCTGATTGTACAAAAGACACCATCACCATAACATCTAACCAAAATACAACTAGAAAATAACAATGCCTCTCACGAATAAGAGGGTACCCTTATCTATTAACTATTATAGCACTAACAACGTAATATCGCTAGCGACAATGATGCCTTCTCCGAATACGACTATCTTGTCAAAAATTTCTCTTACTATGAGTCCAATATTTAGAGAGTCTAACGCCATTTACCCCCTCTATCAAAATATTTGCCCATAGTCATTGGTCTCGCCATTATTCCTGGAGTACTTTATGAACAAATGAAATAGCGACTGATCCTTCTCCTACTCCGGATGCGACACGCTTGATGCTGCCACCTCGCACGTCACCCGCCGCGAAAACACCCGGCAAACTGGTTTCAAGCAAATATGGCTGACGGGTGAGAGCCCAGCCTTCTGCGCTTAGATCTTCTGGCGACAGATCCGAACCAGTCTTTATGAATCCTTTAGAGTCGAGCATAACGCAGCCATCTAGCCAACCAGTATTCGGATCGGCACCAGTCATGACGAATATGTGCCTGATTTCATGTTTTGCAGTCTGTCCTGTTTGACTGTTTCGCCAGTAAACGGAATCGAGGTGATTATCTCCTTCTACGGCCACAATCTCAGTTTGAGATCGTAATATGATCGTAGGACTATTCTCTATCCTACGGATTAGGTATCGCGACATAGTAGCAGCCAAACCGTTGGACCTGACTAACATATGTACACGCTTTGCAGTCTCCGCCAAAAACACAGCAGCCTGCCCAGCTGAGTTTCCTCCGCCCACAACAATGACTTCCTCTCCTGCGCACAACTGCGCTTCCATAAATGTCGCACCATAGTAGACGCCTGCGCCTTCAAATCGGGACAGGTCTTCTAGTGGTAACCTTCGATATTGAGCACCCGTAGCAATCAAAACGGTACGAGTAGAAATTCTAGCCCCATTCTCAAGCTCAATGATATATGGTTTGCTATCACATGTGAGTCGTGTGGCCTTGGCAATAAGCATATCTGCACCGAACTTTTGAGCTTGGAGATAAGCTCTAGATGCCAGCTCCTGGCCCGAGATGCCTGTAGGAAATCCCAAATAATTTTCGATTCTTGAGCTTGAACCGGCCTGGCCGCCAGGTGAACTTGTTTCCAGTGCTAGAACATCTAGTCCTTCTGAAGCACCATATACTGCTGCAGCCAGTCCCGAGGGGCCGGCTCCGATGACGACGAGATCGCGTACTTGAGTCTGGTCAATAGATTCGTTGAAGCCAAGACAGTCTGCGATTTCTTGGTTACCGGCATTCCGGAGTACCAATTGGCCTCGAAGGATCAATACTGGGATTTCATTCGCAGAAATTTGGAAACTATCCAATAAATTCTGTACGTCAGGGTCGTGTTCTAAATCTATGTAGGAATATGGATGTCCATTTCGCATCAGAAACTCTTTGATCCGAAGCGTACCTGCAGAATATGCTGACCCTACGAGGACAATGTCTCCAACACCAGCAGATATTAGCTCTACTCTACGTAGAATGAACGCCCTCATCAATATGTCGCTTAGCTCAGCATCAGTCTGTACCAAAGCCAGCATTTGTTGATGGTCCAATTCGATTACCTTGCATGGCTTAATAGCACGTGCCCTAACTAAAGAGCGACGGCCGGAGAGCATGTTAACCTCTCCTGTAAATTCACCAGAACCATGGACAGTCACAAGGGTTTCACGAGCCCCGCATGGGCGTATAATCTCGACTTCGCCTGTGGTTACGACAAAGAACGGTACCGATTTATCTCCTTGCTCTATTAGTACTTCACCAGACTGTACCGAACGTATATGTCCATGCGCTGCAATACGACTAATCTGAGCCGGCGTCAACTTCGGAAATATCTTCTCAATACGAGAGCTGGTTAGAGGGAGCCCCCTACGTGCATTACTCATAGTTGTCATTTCTAGTGCAGTTGCTGCTCATAAATCATCTCATCCCTCCATCTTTATCTGACTAATCGCACTCAATCTTGGATCTGTTAAGAACAGTCAAGTCAAAATTCCCTCTTCAGAACTCTGCGTAGTATCTTAAAGCATGGATATCAGAATGATTGGCAATCACGCCAATAACTCGCCCTTAGAATCTAAAAGATTTGTTATACTTATACTTATTTTTGAAATATTTGTAATATTTGCCAAGTTTCGGTAAATATTAATGACCTAAAGCCACTTGAAAACGCAACTGCAACTGGACCTGGAGGAGTAAACGACTATTCAAACTGGACTATTACATTCGATAAAGATTCTCCTCAGACGATTAAACATAGAATAAACGATTTGAGTTCAAAATTATCTTGTGTCAATCCTTCTAATGTAACACGCAATTAGCTATAGAAATAGAACAAACAGAGCACTAACAAAATTCTGACCTTGGACAAAAGTGCAAATCGTTATTAAAATAAAAATGGCAGTATTATAATGAAATTCATGGATTAGGAGAGAGAAGTGGTAAGCTATCAATAACAATCCCTCTAGGTAATTTTTATCTTTATTGCTCTTAAATACGTTATAGCGTCATTCTCTGCACCTACCATCAATGTATATCGTCCTGGTTTCAAATCTGCTGATGGCGTAAAAATAAATGAAATCTGTTCTTTTTTCTTCTTCGCTCCTTCATCAAATGAAAACGATTGCTTACTAAAGTATCCTGTTGAATTCCCAAGATCTCCTGTTGGAGTGAAAGTTCCTGATGCTAACATACGTATAGTATCATTCTTGTTTTTTTCATTACCTTCAGAAGGCGTGGATAAAGGCAGTGCTTTTACTTTAACTTTAATTTCTTCACTTTCGCCTCTTTTGATCGTCAATTCTTCCTTATCTGATCTCGAGACATCAACTGAAAATGGCAGATCTTTGCTTACATCTACTCTGCCAATTTTGTTTTCAGACCATTCTGTAAACCAAATTGATTTATCTTTGTTATTGTCGTTGTCATTATCATGCTCTATTGAAAACTGTAGAATATTCGCGATACCGCATGTTTGTAGCGTGCCATTATCATTTCTATTATTATTATTGTTGTTCTTCAAGTCGTCAGACGAACATATACCCCACAACCTGTTTTGTGAAGGAATCCAATATTCTATTAGTTTCATATCAGAGCGATCAAACATTGCAATTTTGTTTCCTTCCCATTCGTTGATCCATAAAGAACCTTCATGATCTGATTTCTTAATCCAATATGGAAGAGTATACGTATTTTTAGATAAATCAGCAGTATCGTTAATATTATTTACGAGTCTAGACACTTGACTATCATTATGATCGTTACCAAAAATCCTGGGGCTTGTCATTGAAGTAACAAATTTCACAATGTTGTTGTCATTGTTATCGTAGTTTCTGATTCCATTATTGCCGTTGTTAGCTGGGTTAAATTTGTAAAAAATGCTAGTGCCTGGATTTGTGACCCATAATTCTCCAGAATCTTCATCCACAGTCAATCCAAAAGGAGAGTTTATTTCCTTAGGTAAATCATATATGTCAAAAGATTTTGTGTCCAGATCATATCTGAATATTTGACCGTTCTTGGAATATGCCATTACTGAGATCCATACTGCATTTCTCTTACTATCAAACGCAAGTGAACCAGTCGTAATATAGATGGGGTCGATTCCTTTAAATCCCTCAGTAATAGGAATTGGAATCTGAGAAATCCCATCTGATGTTCCATTGTTCAGTTTAGTTATGTCTGCATACCATAGTGATTGTGAATATGTGCCTACAAAGAAAATGATGTTCGCATTGTCTTTAATATCATTATTATCAGAGCCAAATTCAATGGATATAGGATAGATTGTTCCAAATGCGTCAGATCTATCTGGAATATTATATATTTCAAATTCATGTGAGGATTTGATATATCTCCATATTGCATTTTGTTTCTCGTCAGTAAACCAAACATCTCCTGATTTTCTCTCAATTTTTACATCCCATACTTGAGAAAACCTACGTGGATCTTCACGCGCTTTCCATCCTGGAATAGTGCGTTCTGGATCAAATTTGTTGTCCTTAATATTATAGCTTCCTAGGACACCTTTCTTAGTTGATACATACCAGACCTTTTTTGCATCACTGTCAACAGCAATACCTAGAGGCATTTCGCATGTCTGTGGAAGGACATATTCTGTCACATAAGCATTAGAATTAGGTCTTGTATTAAGACCACAAAACTCTTGTTGAAATTTTCTGATAGCCTCATCAGTATTACTACTGCTGTTATACACTTCTTTATTTGCGTGATTCTTTTTAATCGTTTGATTCTCCTTTTGTTGGATTACTTCAATATCTATTCCAGACTTCTTACTAGTTGTTAGGAATTTATTAGTGGGATTTAGACTATCTAAAGAAGTTGTCATCTCGGAGAGGGCAATCGCACTTTTTTGACCTTGGAGTGAGAGTATTGAAATCAGTAAACATAGCACTAAAGTTAAGCCAATTAAGAAAATTCTCATCTCAATAAACAATAAATTCTGTATATGATAAATTGGTTTTCATTTGATAATATTACAACAGCGTAAATTTTATTTTGCTTTCATCATCTAACAAGAATGTGCTGCCAACAGCCAACAAAATAAAACCTATTCTATCCCCCAAATTTATTTGGAATAAAAACCAATACTCCTAGGCCAAACACAAGGACACGATAACGCAGGAACTGTAGTCGGTAATCAACCATAGTCAACACAAAATCCTGTGAAGGATACTAATCCATAATAATGGCGAGGTTTACTCGACTCCCATTCATTTTTTAGATGACCCTAATAGATTCGTAGATGAAAGGGATACGCCACTTCAACTACATACAACAAACGACAAAATATTCTAGTCCTAATCGGTATCTAAAAAAAGAAAAAAGATGGACATCCAATATAGTAGTTAGGCGTTTATCGTTCGTCTATTTTTCTGTTCTATGATTTCTTAATTGCCTGGGCTGTTAGTGTCAGAGGAAGAGGGGTTATTGTCGTTACTGCCACCACTACTGCTGCCAGTATCACCACCACTAGGGCTGGTGCCAGTATTGTAGATAGGATTGAAGCAACCTCTTATTTCCTGTTCCGTGACATACCCTTTTGTTCCCTCAGCATCGGAAAGACAATTCTGGAAGTCTTTATAGTCCTTGCGAGCTGAGCTACTACCTTGTCCAATGCTCTGGGCTAATACAGGGTTTGAAAGAACACTTGGCAACAGTAAAACGGCTGTTGTGGCAATTACTGTAGCTATTGTCAATATTTTCTTTGTTTTATCCATTGTTTTGCTGTCATAGCTTTTTTAAGCAAATCTAATTAAACTGCTGGCTCAATGTTTTGTAGCTTTTTGTTCATATTATTTTGTCAGTTTTTATAGAATTTTCAGAAACTTGATTCTGATACTGAAAATTTAAGAAGAATATTGATTTGTTCAAGTTACTTGCGAGGATGATAACTACTATTGAGGTATGCGATACAGGACACAGGAATTTGGGGATGAAGCCGTAGCATCATATAAAGAAGCAGACAAATATGCTATTTGCGCACCGACCAACCATACGTGTTAGTCTTAAATGTTACATGACTCTAAACTGATCAGGTGCAATTTGTGTATAGCGCTGAACATACATTAAATACTTCAATGAAAAAAAGAATTCTTCTCGTAGACGATGAAGTTGATATTACTACAACCTATCGAATGGCTTTGGAAGAGGCGGGTTTTCAAGTGGATGCCTATAATGATTCATCATTAGCATTATCTGAGTATAAACCTGGTATATATGACTTATTGTTGTTTGATGTCAAAATGCCAAAGTTGAATGGGTTTGAATTATATGAAAAAATTAAAGGTTCAAACACTGATCAAAAGCCTAAAGTATGTTTTATAACAGCTTTTGAAGTCTATTATCAGGCATTAAAAGAACTGTTTCCAAAAGATGATGTAGACTGTTTTCTTAGCAAGCCCATATCGTTAGACGAACTGGTGAAAACAGTGAAATCAGAGTTAGGTTTGTTGTAGATCATGATACGATCCAAAGACTGATAGAGTAGAATAATTGTGAATTACATATTGAAATTATTAAAGAATGCAGCAGAGCATGGAGTAAAAATTAATTCTGGCTGATCTATCCACAAAGGAAATAATAGAGAGGGAACTACTATTCACAAAGAGTAATTCTGATCTAGTAGAACTTTCTTTTCTTTCTCGATAAGCAGCAGCAAAACAAAGTCATGACTGTTGTAGTAGATGAAGAACTATGCTTGACAGCGGAAGTGAAGGATACTGGAAGATGATATTGATTCTACTGTTGAAGTCCTAGGATTGGCAACATATTCTAACAGCGAATCAACAGTGCTGTCATATGCCTCCATATTTGAGACTCTATGGATACAAGCAGAGTTAAAAGATAAAACAAAAGAAGGTAGCAAGTATTACTTAGAAAGGGCGTAATCGCCATAACGCTAAATTTGATAAACTTTTTTAGCATGGGGTGCTATAGCATGAGGATAGAGCAATAACAAACCAGACTTTTTGAAATATAAAATCCCTCTCTAGCGTATAAAAGAAAATAAGAACTCAGATAATGAATTCTTATTTGCCGAATTGCCGACCATATTAATATGATTATAGTAATTATTTTTATACATGCTTTCAAACTACTATTAATTGTAATCTATTAAAATGTGCTCAAGAGATGAGTGTATTTGAATTGAATTCTGGTAGTTATGATGACATCTATCTGGAAAAATTCTGCAGACAGATTCTCGACAAAGATTATTTTATAAGAACTGCTAAAGTAGCGGATCATCTGGGACACATTATAGCATCGGCTTACATACCAGGTTTGATAGAAGTGATGTCGCCTGAAGAGACTGAAAGAGCTGCAGTGCAAGCAGCTATTCGTTTTGCAACACGTGATAAATTCAAATCAAAAATAGGTGATTTGTTGTTTTCAATTAGCAGATATTCGAAGGAAGTTAGGGCCACAATCTCAATTCAAGACAGTAATACAAAGAGTAGGTTTTTGTTGTTATTGACATTTTATAAAGATGCTGAGGCTGATTTTATTATATTAAAGAAAATCCTTCCTTTCATAGCTGATAATAAAGAATACTTTCTTTAAAGAATGGAATATAATATTAGATTATTCTAGACTTCTGTATCCTGTAATTAATTCAAGATGAAATTTTTAATTTTTAATTAGGGCATAAGATCTAATGCCATTTTTAATTCTGCTATTTCAGTTTCTACTGCCTTTCTGTCTGTTTCATCTGATGTGTATTTCAAAAGTCTTTCGCATGCTTCTAATTCAGATGCTATAATATCCTTCTTATCAAGGCATAGACTATGATAAGCATCAACGAGAGAGTATGTTACCCTTTTTCCTTTCTCTTTGCAACCACATGTTTTTGCAACTACTATAACTGGTTCTTCTGATTCAGCAATATTCATTATTATTAATATTATCCTCCCTCGTTCTCTTCTCCTTCACCATGATGCACATAAATCATGTTTCTTTTGTGAGAACTCTAGTATACTCATCTTATTAATCATAATCAGCCCCTAATTGAAATTAAATGTATCACTTGTGTCTATAAAGGCTTACTTAACATTGATAACTCATATTTAAAATGAATTGCAGGTATCTGAACACTATTCTGCATCGAGGTCAAAACCTAAAGAGAATACACGATCGGCTGATAACACAAGTGAACTTCAAGGATATCATACCGCTCGCAATGCTTTGGATAACATAATGCAAAAACTTTATCTTGTGATAGAACACAAGTGTTGCGAACCTTACTGCCGCATCCCACGATGATATATTCGATGCTTACAGATTGGCATTGGAATTTTATCATCATAAATCTGATTGATATAATAGAACAAGAAATATGAAACTCCTCAATTTATCATAATACAAGATATAGTATGGAATTGCAGTAGTAGTAATAGGGGAATCAATGAAGAGGACCCTTACTTCGGGAGTTGCTATCACCACAAATGCAACGAAGGTCAAACCTCTGGTATGCTTTTGTCTATATGAGACTTATCGCATACGTCTATCCTCTATTACTACTAATGTTACAGTGCAAGTTAGAATATAATGATTTATCGTGTCTGAGAATTATGATAAGAATACGTTTTTTTATTTGCTTTCATATTAAAAGATACACATACCCACACACATCACCTTATGATCTAACAGAACCAAATAATCAGCTTAAGTGAATTAGTTAATAATAATATTCTACTGTTCTGTAGCCAAGCAATATAATTTATCCTAAAACTTAAATCCACTTAAATGAA
>Ga0307312_10000621_pt1 | contig 17047 bp, 14 predicted proteins | sample ER_DNA_202_FD_194489 | JGI IMG/M metagenome (GOLD analysis project Ga0307312, IMG submission 194489) | Bulk soil microbial communities from the East River watershed near Crested Butte, Colorado, United States - ER_DNA_202 | ecosystem: Environmental > Terrestrial > Soil > Floodplain | place... | reverse complement strand
GGATTGAGCGACGGTTCGGAATCCAGTTCAATCCCGTCACCGAGACACTGCCGTTAATAGGATCGAAGGAGGGCTTGTCTCACCTGCCGCTCACCGTCATCAACCCGGGGGACGTGGCGATCGTCCCGGAACCAGGGTATCAGGCCTACCTTGGCGGCGCCCTGCTGGCCGGGGCCGAGCCATACATCGCGCCACTGCGGCCGGAGAACGGCTTTCTTCTGAACCTGGACCAGGTCCCGCACGAGACGCTCCGGCGCAGCAAGATCGTCTTCGTCAACTATCCCAATAACCCGACAGCGGCCGTCGCGACAGTGGCGTATCTTGAACGGACCGTCGCCGTGTGCCGGGCCCACGGAATCCTGCTCGCGTACGACAACGCGTACTGCGATTTGACGTTCGACGGGTACCGTGCTCCCAGCATCTTCGAGATTGCCGGGGCCGATGAGGTGGCTATTGAGTTCTTCTCGTTGTCGAAGAGCTACTCGATGACCGGGTGGCGTCTGGGCTTTGCCGCCGGTCGCGCGGAGCTGATCGGAGCCCTGACCCGGGTGAAGTCCTACGTGGACACAGGACCATTCCTCGCGGTGCAGAAGGCGGGCGCTGCCGCGCTGGACAGGGCAGAAGAGCTGGTGGCGCCGATCCGGAGCGAGCTCCAGCGGCGGCGGGATGCCGCGGTCACTGCCTTGCACCAGGCTGGATTCAAGGTGGATCCACCCAAGGCAGCCATGTACCTCTGGGTACCCCTCCCACCGGGCGTTGCCTCCGCGGCCTTTGCCAAGCTGGCCCTGGAGGAGACCGGGGTGGTCGTGTTGCCGGGGAGCGCCTTTGGCCCGGCGGGTGAGGGATTCTTCCGGATCGCATTAACGGTTGGTGCGGAGCGGCTACGAACGGCCGCCGAACGGCTCGGCGGAGCACTCGAACGCGTACGACGGGGGCCGGTTGCGACCACTGTTTGACTTGGAGCCGCCGAAGCGCCGGCCCTGGCCATGGATCGCGATCGTGGCCAGCGTCGTGGCGCATTCGGTTCTGCTCTTCGGCTGGGTCACTGGCCGGCTACCCAGCGTACCGCTGCTCCCCCGCCAATTGATCGTGCTCTCGGCGCCGGCACAGGGGCACGAGCAGTCTCCCATGCGCTACGATCTGCCACAGGCTGTGGGAGAGCTTCGCGCACGGGCGCTGCCCCAGGCGAGAAGTGACCGGTCGGGGCCGAGAGTTTCCCGACCCGCGCTACCCGACGCCCGAGCGGTGCCGGCTCTCCCCGAGGCCGCCCGGCCCGTTCCCGCCGACACCGGAGGGCCTGCACTGCGGGAGCAGTCTCCGCTGGGTCGGATCGGCCCTGGTCTGGCTGAGGGCAGACTCTGGGTGCGTCCCTTGCCGCTTCCCCCGCGCGAGCTGGCGCAACGGCTGACCAAGAGCCGCGCCGAGCTGGTGGACAGCGCGGTCACGGTCATCGTGCAGCAGTATCTGGACTCGATCGCGAACGATCCCGCCAGTAAGAATCAGGGGCTTCCGAGCTGGACCACCGAGATCGCCGGAAAGAAGTTTGGGCTCGACTCGAAGAACATCTACATCGCGGGACTCAAGATACCGGCTGCGGTTTTGGCCTTGCTTCCGATACCGGCGGGGAACATCGACCAGAACCGGGCCTACAGCCACCTCATGGACCTACGTGCCGACCTCCTCTATGCCGCCCGGCGAGCCGAAACCATGGAGGAGTTCAAGAAGGTCATCCGGGAGATCCGCATCCGCAAAGAGAAGGAGCGCGAGTTCGAGAAGAACCAGCGAACGGCCCCGCCGCCGGAGAAGCCGCTTACTCCGTGAAGTCTAGAGTCTAGTTGTCGCCGGACGCGCCGGGAGGCGGAGTGATTTCGCCCGAAGGCGAGATCTGCGCCGCCGTAGTCCCGAAGTCCTCCCTCGAAAGAGTTCGAACCAATTGGATCGCCGCCCCATCCGGGTCGGGTGCGGGGCCGCGTCTGGGGAGCTGTACCATGGGTACGAGTCGCGCGCGACGGAGCGTGCGATCAACGGCAAACTCGAGTCGCAGTACGCCGGTGATTCCAAGCGGGCCTTCCAGGTTGAAGCCGCGGTAGGTGAGAAAATTGCCGAGCGAGTATGCGATGAGCCGGCCGCGGTAGAACTCCATCCCCCGAAGGACGTGGGGACCGTGGCCGATGACCGCATCGGCGCCGGCGTCGATTACCGCGCGCGCCCAGCGACGCAGGTCCCCGCGAGGCTCCATTCCCAACGACTCGGCGACCTCGCCGGTATGCTGCGCGTGTACTCCCTCGGCGCCGCCGTGAAAGGTCACGATGAGTAGATCCACCAGGGGGCGCACCGAGTCCACCACCGCCTGGCTCCGCTCGATGTCCAGTAGATCGTAGGCAAACGGGTAGGTGGTGAATCCGATGAGACCCACGGTGGTGAGACTGTCCCCCCGGCGGATGGTGTCCACCACGATGCGACCCAGCGGACCGTAGAGCCGGAGTCCCAGGCTGTCGAGCGTGCGTTCGGTAGACTCGCGGCCGGGCGCACCGAGATCGTTGGAGTGGTTGTTTGCCAGGTTCAGATGGGTGAAGCCAGCCTCGACCAGGCGGGGGGCAAGTCTGATCGGGGTACGAAAAGCGTAGCAGTTGCGGCGGGTCGCCGGCGGCTCGGGAGGCCGCGGCTTGGACTTTTTGCGCCTTGGCGGTGGCGGCTTCTGGATGAGACACTTGGTGGAGGTGCCGGTGTCGGCCAGCACTCCCTCGAAGTTTCCCACCACAAGGTCGCCGGAGAGGCTCGGGCGTGCGGGGTCCAGCAGACCACGCCCGCTGTCGGGCGGGACCCCATCCTCCAGTGTGGTGGTCCCGAGATTGATGTCTCCGGTGAAAGCGAGACGCACCGGCGCATAGAGTCGGGGTGGTGGGAGCGGAGTCGGCTCGAGCAGGGGCGATGGAGGGAGTTCCAACGTGTCGGTCCGCTCAGCGGAGGGCACCGGTCTCGGTTGAGGTGGCGCTGGTGTCTTGGCACACCCGGCCACGGCAGCGAAGACCAACCAGTGGAGCCTGGGCCTCACGCTGCGCTCACACCTCCGCCGGACTTTCGGGCCACCTCGTCGAGCCGGCGCAGGCTTCGCTCGCGCCCGACCACCGCCAGCAGCTCGTTCACCGGCTCCGACACGGTGGATCCGGTCAACGCCACCCGAACCGGCTGCATCACGTCACCCAGCTTGAGGCCGTGCTCCACGGCCACTCCCTTGAGCCTCTCGACCAGTTGGTCGGGGTTCCATTCGCCCGGTCCCAGCGCGGCGAGCGCGGCTGTGGCCCGGCCCAGATTCTGGGCAAACGCGGGTCCCATCTTTCGCATCAACGCCTCTCCCTTGGCGTCGACCGTCGAGCGGGCCGGGTCGAGCCGTACCGCGACCTGCTCAGCTACGTGCAGCACCGTGCGCGAGCGCGCCTTGACCGAATCGATCAGTGGACGGAGATCCCCGTTCTCGGCGACGCCCATCCGTCCCAGCTGCCGCCGCACCGGCTCCAGCAGCTCGTCGGCCGGCAGAGCCGAGAGATACTGGCCGTTCATCCACTCCAGCTTGGTCGTGTCGAAGACCGCGGCCTTCTTCTGAATCCCCTCGAGCGTGAACAGCCGGATCATCTCATCCTCGGGGATGATCTCGCGATCGCCCCCGGGCGACCAGCCCATCAGGGCGAGGAAATTCCGCATCGCAGCGGGAAGAATGCCTTGCTCCTGATAATCGCCTACGGCCGTGGCCCCATGCCGCTTGGAGAGCTTCTTACCGTCGGCACCCAGAATCATGGGGACGTGGGCAAACACCGGAGGCTCGTGGCCGAGCGCGCTGTACAGGGCAATCTGTTTGGGAGTGTTTGAGATGTGGTCATCGCCCCGGATCACATGGGTGATCTCCATGGCGATGTCGTCGGAAACGACGGCCAGGTTGTAGATCGCGCTGTTGTCGCTCCGCAGGATCACGAAGTCGTCGAGGTCGCGGCCCTGGAAGCTGATCCGGCCGTGCACTGCGTCGTCCCATGCGATCTCCCGGTCATCCATGATGAAGCGAATGGTGGACGGCGCCCCGGCCCGCACGCGCCTCTCTACCTCTGAGGGCGTGAGGGCCAGGCACCGGCGATCGTAATGAAACCCCACGCCCGCGGCTTCGGCCTTGACTCGCTGGGCATCCAGCTCTTCGCGAGTACAGAAGCAGCGGTAGGCCTTTCCCTCGGCCAGAAGCCGCTCGGCATCGGCCTGGTGCTGGCCCGCGTATTCGCCCTGGAAGTACGGGCCCTCATCCCAGGTGATGCCGAGCCAGGTAAGGCCATCCAGGATGACGCGAGTATGCTCCTCCGTGCTGCGCTCGCGATCGGTGTCTTCGATCCGCAGCACGTGGGTGCCGCCCGTATGCCGGGCGTACAGCCAGTTAAACAGCGCCGTGCGGGCGCCGCCGACGTGCAGGTAACCGGTCGGTGAGGGGGCGAAACGGACGCGGGGTGCTGGCATGGTGAGAGGTAAGAAGTGAGAGGTGAGAAGTAGAGGTAGGGAAGGGTGGGCCCTCTCACCTCTTACCTCTCACCTCTCACTTCGACACGGAGCGGGAGGGATTCGAACCCTCGATAGAGGTTGACCCCCTATGCCGGTTTAGCAAACCGGTGCCTTCAGCCACTCGGCCACCACTCCAACGCGGGGGAAATTCGCGGGCTGGTTCAGGTTAGGCAAGTCTTCGAACCGGATCCGGTCCCAGAACTCTCCCACCTGTAATGAGCGATGAGAGGGCGGCTGAGCGATTACGCCGAGGCGGCGAGCTGGTAGTACTGTCGTGCCCGGTCGAGAATCCGGTCCGCCGAGCCCGGGAGATTATTGCGCAGCCAGAGAATGATCGCTTCCGGCTTTGGGATCAAGGCCCAAGCCGGGCGATGGTTGGCTTGGATCAGCCGTCTGAGATCCTCGACTCTATCACCGAGGACATCGTCCATAGCCCGGTTCAGCGCTCCCTCGAGCGCGGAGTCGGTCGGCACCAAATGGGTGTGGGCACAGAGCAATGCATCGATCGATGCCGCTTGGAACTCGGGGCTAAAGACATCGATCGGGTACGCGCAGAACAGGCTGACATCGCTCGCGTGCAGCAGCTCGTTCCAGAGCTCCTCCAGACGCACTGCTGCCGAGAACTGGCCGGCCTTCCAGAGCACACCCACCATCTCACCGTAGGCCCGAATTCCGCTGTGGACCGCCCGCGTCCGGACTCCAGCAAGTGCATCACCGATGATGCGTTCGAACCGCTCCTGATCCGGCTCTCCATCAACCATGAACCGATCCAGCGTCGTCTCCGCATCGAGAAAGATCAGGCGGCCCTCGAGTACGGCCCTGGTGTAGGTCCGTTCTCCGGCCAGCTGCCGCACCATCGAGCCCCGGTGCTCCGCCGTGGCGATGACGATCAAACCGTCGCCTCGCCGCAGTCCCTCGCTGAGATAGCGGCTCACGTTTCGGGTGAGAAGACGGTCATCCTTGCCGTAGAGCTGAACGAAGTGCTCTTCCGGCTCAGGCTGATCGAGAAGCTGGGCACGCTGCGCCATGATGTTCCTCAGATAGGACTTCAGGCCATTCCAGGACCCCGGAACCTAGGCCATCCGTGGCTTGGTTGCAAACCATGGTGGCCATGGGTGCAAGAATATGCCCTTGGCGGTCTTGGAGGTTTGTGTCCCCCGTCACCCCGGCCGGCGCGTATTCCACTTTGGAGCTTGCGGCCCCGAGCAGCCCGGGGATACCTTCGGCACTGCACGGAACCCTCAGACCATACATCCACAAATGCCCGTATCGCAGGGCCCGACCAACACGAACCCGGGGTCCAAGCGGCCGCCCGGCGGCTTCACGGTCCTGGTGGTGGACGATGAAGAGGCTGTCCGGCGTTTGGCCTGCCGCATGCTGACCTGGACCGGCTATCAGGCGCTCGAAGCGAGTCACGGCCGGGAAGCGATAGCCACGATCGAGCAACACGCGGGCAGCGTTCATCTTGTCCTTACCGACATCAAGATGCCGGGGATGAATGGCCGGGAGCTTGGGAGGCACGTCGAGCAACGCTGGCCGGGCAAGCCGATCCTGTACATGTCGGGGTTCGCGTCCGAAGTATTCGAGAACGGCCTGCTCGAGCCCGGCGCGCCGTTCCTGTCCAAGCCTTTCACCCAGGACGACCTCGCCCAGAAGGTCCGGCGCCTGCTCGGCAGTTAGACCGTTTTTCCTCCCCGTCCCAAGGCACCGCCGTTTCCCGCTTCCGGCACTAAAGGCCGGACGACCGGGGTCCGGGGCGCGGAGGCAGCATATTCTGTGGCGAGGGCGAGTCAACAAGCGAGTTTGCGGAGCTAAAATCAACGGTGGAGAGGGCCTAAAGTGGCACAAATGTTGATCTTTCATGAACGTTCCTCTAGCCTTTAGCCAAGTAGCTTTCCTTCGAGAGCCAACACGTTTATGACAGCAGGGGGACTGGGAATAGCGGCACCCGAGGCACCCCCTCTTCCATCCGGGGGGCGAAGAACTCCGTTGCGCATCGTTTGTCCCACCTATTGGTATCCGCAGCACGCCACCGACACCCAGGCCACCTACGTCCACGACATCAACCGCCATCTGGTTCGCCGCGGCCATATGGTGACAGTGGTCACTCCCGGTGCGCCGTCGATGCCCCAGCGCGACATGTTCGACGGTGTTCAGATCGTCCGCTTTCCGCTCGACCTCCCGCCTGACCTGACCTATGGCCGCGTGGCTCAAAGCCACGTGAGCTGGCTGGGCAAGCTCGCGCGGTTGGCGGTCATGGCCCGCTACCTTGAGGCGCAGCATCGCGCCATCCTGGCAGAGGCGCGGAAAAATGGGGCCGATGTCATTCATGCGCACTGGGCCATCCCCACCGGCCCGGCAGCGGTGATGGCCGCACGCACGCTTGGAGTGCCCAGCGTCATCACGATGCACGGTGGCGACGTCTACGTGAACCCGGAACAGGGGTACGACTTCCCCACTCGGTGGTATGTGCGGCCGGCACTGCGCTGGACCCTGCGGAACGCCGGCGCCCTGACCGCCATTACTGAAGACTGCAGGCAACACGCCTTGCGGGCCGGCGCGCCGGCCGATCACATCCGCCTGGTGTTCAACGGCACCGACCTCCGGCGATTCAGTCCCGGTGAGAACGGCAACCGAAACGATCAGCGGTTCGGCCCGCACATGATCTTCGCCTGCCGCCAACTGTTCCCCCGGAAAGGCATCCGGTTCCTGCTGGAGGCTGCTGCCCAACTGAAGCCAAAGTTTCCCGATCTGAAGGTCCTGCTCGCCGGTGACGGCTTCGAGCGGCCGGCGCTGGTCCGCCTGACCGAGGAGCTCGGCATCGCAGGAGACGTCACCTTCCTTGGCTGGGTGTCGAACGCGGAGCTGCCGCCATTTTATCGCGCTGCGGCCGTGTCGGTGATTCCCTCACTGGAGGAAGGCTTCGGCATTCCAGCCGCCGAAGCGATGGGCTGCGAGGTGGCCGTCGTCGCGAGCGATGCCGGCGGGCTGCCCGAAGTGGTGGAGAACGGGGTCACGGGGCTGGTGGTGCCGCGGGGCGACTCGGCCGCGCTTGCCCGGGCAATCGGGTCGCTGCTGTCCGACCCACTGCGCCGAGAGCAGATGGGACAGGCCGGCCGAGCTCGGGCCCTGCGTCTGTTCGATTGGGACCGATCGGCCGAGCAGTTCGAAGAGCTGTACCGTGAAGTCGCTGCCGGGATGGCGCGGTGACCGACCGGCTGTTCGCCTTTCGCTGGGACGTCGATCACCGGGTCTGCGCCACCGACGGACTGCCCCGAGTCCGGGCGGTGTGCCGCGACTTCGGTGTGCCCAACACGTTCTTCGTGAACATGGGCCGCTCGACCAACCTGCTCGAGTGGATCGGCAGCGGCATGGCCCGCTCCAAGGCCAAGCTCGCCGATCGCGAGGCGGTGCACCTCATCAAGAAGGCCGGCTGGCCTCGCTTCCTGATCGAGACCGCGCTAGCCCGTCCGGTCGGCCTCTCGTTCGTGCCTTTGTTCCAGGAGTTACAAGCCGAAGGGCATGAGCTGGGCCTCCATGGCGGCATGGACCACGTCGTCTGGAGCCGCCGTTTCCACGAGCTCCCCAACCGCGTGCTCGAGGCCGATGTCGAGGAGTCATACGGTCATTTTGTGCGCCACTTCGGCAAGCCTGCGGGATTTTCCTCTCCCGGCTTCTACTCGGACGAACGGGTGATGGCACTGCTCGATCGGCTTGGTTTCCTCTACAACGGGGATGCGATTGGTGGTGAGCCCAGGCGAGCCACCGTGGCCGGTCAGGCAGTCGGGCATTGGACCATCCCGGTGACACTCTCGGGCCCACGGACCATCCCCTTCCTCGAGTATCACGGCGCCCGCGGCACGCCCGGGCCTGAGGTTTTCCGCCAGTTGAACCAACATCTCGATGAGCACGACACGGTGGTGCTGTATGGCCACCCGTGCTACGAAGGCGTCCGGGACAACGTGCTGCGTCAGGTCTTCGCCACCGTCGTGGAGCGGGGCTTTCGTTTCGTGACCATGCAGACGATGGCCGAGCAACTGCGGGCGGTCGCGCTCGAGCGATGATTCGGGTTCTCAGCGTCTTCGGGACTCGCCCGGAGGCGATCAAAATGGCGCCGGTGGTCCAAGCCCTCCAAAGCGCGCCGACCCGCTTCGAAAGCGTCGTCTGTGTGTCGGCCCAACACCGGGCCATGCTGGACCAGGTCCTCGACGTCTTCGATCTCCGGGCCGATCACGATCTCGACCTCATGACCGCGGGTCAGTCGCCTCCCGAGGTCGTGGCCCGCGTTCTCGAGCGACTCCCTCCACTGTTGCGTCAAATCCGGCCTGACGTGCTCCTGGTACAGGGCGACACCATGACGAGCTTCGCCGCCGCCTTCGCGGCGTACCTCGAGCAGATTCCGTCGGGGCATGTCGAAGCAGGACTCCGCACCGGGGATCGGTACCAACCGTTTCCGGAGGAGATGAACCGGGTGATGACCAGCCGGCTCGCCTCGATTCACTTTGCGCCCACCGCACAGGCCAGGACGACGCTGCTGAAGGAAGGCATCCCCCAGGCGGATATTCACCTCACCGGCAACACGGTCATCGACGCCCTGCTCCAGACTGTGCGGCCGGACTACACCTTCCGCTCGCCCCAGCTCGCCAGCCTCGACCCCGGGCGGCGGCTCCTGCTCGTGACTACCCATCGGCGGGAGAGCTTCGGCGCGCCGCTGCGCTCGATCTGCGCGGCCATTCGCGAGCTGGCCGGGCGTTTTCCCGATCTCCAGTTCGTCCTGCCGGTCCACCCGAACCCCCAAGTCAAGCAAACGGTCGAACAGCTCCTCTGTGATCTTCCCGGGATGCATCTGATACCCCCAGTGGACTACGTCGAGTTCGTCCACCTGATGAATCGGGCCTATCTGGTGCTCACCGACAGCGGCGGTGTCCAGGAGGAGGCGCCCTCGTTGGGCAAGCCGGTCCTGGTTCTCCGGGAGGTCACCGAGCGTCCGGAAGGGGTCGCGGCCGGCACCGCGGTCGTGGTGGGAACCGAGCAGGCACGGATCGTCAGCGTCGCCAGCGAGCTGCTGACCTCGCGTGACGCCTATCAGCGGATGGCCAACGCGGTGAACCCGTATGGGGATGGCCAGGCGAGCGGCCGCATCGTCAAGGCGCTCGAGGAGCGCTTCGGGTGAGGCTGCTGGTCACGGGCGGGACCGGCTTCATCGGCTCCCATCTGGCCGAAGAGGGCCGCCGGCGGGGGGCCGACGTTGTCGTGCTCGGGCTCACCGGCCGACCGGAGGAGCAGGCGAACGCAGCATTGCTGAGCCGGATGGGCGCGGAGGTGCTCCCGGGCAGCATCACCGATGCGGAGCTCTGCCGTCGCGCGGCTCGTGGCGCCACCCACATCTTTCATCTCGCCGTGGCGATGCGGGAAGGTGGCAAGGGCGATGAGTTCTTCGAGTCGATCAACCTCGATGGCACCCGCCACCTCCTCGAGGCGGCGAGTCTGCAGCGGGTGGAGCGTTTCGTCTATTGCAGCACCATCGGCATTTACGGCCACAAGGCACCGGGCATAACCCGGGAGGACTCGCCGCTCGCGCCGGGCAACATCTACGAGCGTACCAAGGTCTCGGCCGAGCTGCTGGTGCGCGATTTTGCCGAGCAATGCGGGGTTCCGTCCGTGATCCTGCGGCCGGCCGACGTGTACGGTCCTCGCGACCAGCGTCTCCTCAAGCTGTTCAAGGGAGTCAGCAAGGGACGCTTCCCCCTGTTCGGGTCGGGCAAGGGACGCCGCCACATGGTGTACGTCGACGACGTCGTATCCGCCTTCTTCAAGGCTTGCGAGCGGGACGAAGCACTCGGGGAAGGGTTGATCGTTGCGGGCCCGTCTGCCTGCACCCTGCGAGAGCTGCTCGATGAGATCACTCGTGCCACCGGCAGCAAGCGCTACGGCATACGATTGCCGCTCGCGCCGATGCTCGGCCTGGCTGCCGCCGTGGAGGATGTCAGCGCCGCCCTGGGTATCGACCCCCCGATCTACCGCCGGAGAATGGATTTCTTCCACAGCGACTCGGAGTTCGATACCTCGCGAGCGCGGCGGGTGCTGGGCTGGGAGCCCAAAGTAGATTTGCGGGAGGGGATTCGCCGGACGCTGGAGGATTACCGCGCTTCCGGGCAGATGTAGCGAGGTGTCAGTTTGAGCTTCGGCCCCCTCCCCACTCGTTGCGCTCGGGGTCAGGGTGACATCGTTTTCACTGGTCCTTTCTGGAGACCGTACCTTGCCCGAACCCTGGCAGTTGCAACTATATCGCCGCTCGCTCAAGAAGAAGCAGACTGTCAACGCCCTCATGGAGCGGCTTCCCCCTTCACAGGGTCGGCTCTGCCTGGAGGTGGGCTGCGGCACCGGGCTCACCTCCCATTTCCTGCGGCAGCGGGGTGGTACCTGGGTGAGCACCGACTTCGAGCGGGATCACGTACGGTCGGCCAGGCAATTGGTGGGTGATCGGGTCGTCCAAACGAGCGATGCCGAGCTGCCGTTCAAGAGCCGGTCGTTCGACCTGGTGGCAGCGATCAACTTCCTCGAGCATATCGAGGATGATGAGACCTTCTTCCGGGAAATGGTGCGGGTGCTCAAGCCCGGAGGCGACTTCCTCTTCATGGCGCCCAAGGGCGAAACCGGCCGTCCGGGGTACGCGTTGAAGCGGCTGCTCGGCTTCACCGCCGACCAGGAAGGGTTCGGCCACGCGCGCGACGGCTATCCGCCCGCGGCGACCCGGGCATTGATGGAACGACACGGGTTAGTCGTGAACGGAGTGCAAGACTATTGCCGGTTCTTTACCGAGTCGATCGAGGATTTGCTCAATTTCGCCTACCACAAGAAATCCATGAAGGGTAAGGACACCGCGCAACAGGACTTTCATGGCGACACCGCGCCGATGTCGGCCGAAGCACTGAACAAGGTGGGCACGGCGTATAAACTGTATTCGGCGGTATACCCGGCGCTCCGCGCCTGGACCATGCTGGACAAGCTGATTCCGTTCTCCCCGGGCTACATGATGGTGGCCTGGGGCGTTAAGAGATAGTCGCTAGTCACTAGTCGCTAGTCACTAGCCAGTGGCGACTATCAACTAGTGAATACAGCTAGCGACTAGCTAGTGAGTAATGACTAACGACCAGCGTCTAGCGACTAGCTACCAGCAACTGGCGACTAGCAACTAACGAGGGACCTGAGATGTGTGGCATCGCTGGGAAAGTCGGCACGGCCCCGGTCAACGAGCCGGAGATCCTTCGGATGTGCGACGCGATTGCCCACCGGGGCCCGGACGACTGGGGCACGTTCGTCGAGGGCAGTACTGGCCTCGGCATGCGCCGGCTCAGCATCGTGGACCTGGCGGGCGGGCACCAGCCGATCGCCAACGAGGATGGCACCGTTGTCGTCGTCTTCAATGGAGAGCTCTACAACTACCCGAGCCTCTACCAGGAGCTGGTCGCCAAGGGCCACCGATTCAGCACCCGGACCGACACCGAGGTGCTGGTGCACCTGTATGAGGAGCATGGAGAAGGGCTGGTCGCGCGGCTCCAGGGGATGTTCGCCTTTGCGCTCTGGGACCGTTCCCGCCGCCGGCTGCTGCTGGCCCGGGATCACTTCGGGCAGAAGCCCCTGTTCTACACCGAGTCGGGCGGCCGGCTCACCTTTGCCTCCGAGATCAAGGCATTGCTGGCCGACGATCCTTCGCTCGCCGAGCTGTCGCCCCGGGCACTCGACCAGTACCTCACCATGCGATTCGTCCATCCGCCCGAGACGTTCTTCTCCCGGGTGCGCCAGCTTCCAGCGGCTCACTTCATGGTGTGGGAGAGCAATCGAGCCCGGATCGAGCGCTACTGGAATCTGGCCTACGGGCCGAAGTGGTCGTACTCCGAAGCGGAGACGCTGGAGCGGATCGACACTCTGCTGGCCGAGACCGTCAAGCTGCACCTTTTGAGCGATGTCCCCGTCGGAGCGTTCCTGAGCGGCGGGCTGGACTCGACCCTAATTGCATCCTACGCCGCGCAGACGCTCGGCTCCGAACTCCGTACCTTTTCGATGGGCATTCCGTATCGCGATCTGAACGAGCTGCCCTATGCGGCGGCGGTAGCCGCGCGGTACGGAACCCGTCACTTTGCCGAGGAAGTCACCCCGAGCGTGGTGGACGACCTGCCGAGGCTGGTCTCCGCGCTGGACGAGCCGGCCGACCCGCTCTCCATCTGTTTACTCCATCTCGCGCGGATGACGGCACGGCACGTGAAGGTGGTGCTGGGAGGAGACGGAGGCGACGAGCTCTTTGGGGGATATGACCGCTATGCGGCGGACCGCTGGCTCGATAGATACGGAGCGGTGCCAGAGGTCGTCCGCAATGCGGTTGCCAAGCAGGTCCTGCGGCGGCTGCCGGATCAGTTCACCTTCAAGAGCGTCACCCACAAGCTCAGGTGGGTGGACCTCATGGCTAGAAAGACCGGTGGCGAGCGCTACTCCGAGAGCCTCCAGTTCTTCTGGTTCAACGAGGCACATCGGGCCGAGCTGTATGCGCCGGGGTTCCGGCAGCAACTGCTGGGGAGCCGTCCCGACGCCTGCCTGCTGGATCTGTACGCGGCTCCGAACGCAGAGGAGCCAATCGACCGGATGATGTACGTCGACTCGATGTCGCGGCTGCCCGGCCAATCGCTCACCATCCTCGACCGGGCCACGATGGCGTACAGCCTCGAGTCGCGCTCGCCGTTCCTGGACCCGCGGTTTGCCGAGTTCATGGCCCGGGTCCCCACGTCGATGAAAATCAAGGGCCGGAGGCTGCGCTACCTCGAGCGGCGGCTGGGTGAGCGGTACCTGCCTCCGGAAGTTCTGGCCCGGAAGAAACAGGGGTTCGCCTCGCCCTTGATGTACCTACTGGAGGGAGAGGTCCGTACGTTGGCGCCCCGTCTCCTGGGAAACAGCGAGCTGGTCCGGGCCGGCTATCTCCAGGGAGCACGGGTCAAGCAGCTGGTGGACGAGCATCTCGCTCGCCGGTACGATCATGGCAACCGCATCTGGCTCCTGCTCAGCGCCGAGGTCTGGTACCGGCGGTATATCGCAGGCCGTTCCGTGGCCGACCTCGAGACGGAGCTGGCGGATCGCATGGCTGAGCCCGAGCCGATCGCCCTCGCCCGAAGCGCTTCGTGAGCTCGAGGGCCGAGGTGGTGCGCAGTCCGGTTGAGCGGAGCGCCGGCGAGAACACCGCCGCTCAGCTGCTGCTCTCCTCGTACGACTGGGAACGCGATCGGGAGACCATCGCGCTGGGCGACGCCATCCAGCGGTTCCGCGATGTGAACGGGTATGTGGGCCTCCCGATTCCCGCCAAGCCGCACTTCCTCAAGCTCTTTCGGAAGCTGATCAATGGGTCACGGGCACCGGAGCACATTTACCTGGTGCACGATGCGTCGCACGTCCTTACCGGCACCACCTTCACCCACGACGAGCCGCAGCTCGTGCTTCTAGCCGGCGAGGCAGCGGAGCAGGGGCTCTACTTCGCATCGCGGGGGGTCCCCAAGGCGGTCGGCTGGGCCCTGTTCTATGGCGGAGCGTTCGTGGAATGCGCTCGGCGCATCGCCTCGTTCCGGCAGGTGGGGCGGGGAATCCGGCTGGGCATCTTCAACCGGGCGTACGACTACGCCCGTCGCACCCGGCTGACGAATCTGTTCGAGATACCGGTGGAGGAGCTGCGCTCGGTGCCGGTGGCCGAGGCCCGCCGGCGGCTGGGGATGCCGGAAGCAGGTATGGCGAGGGAGTTCTATCCGGAGATCACCCTGGATCCCACCATGGCGGCGGCTATCCGAGCCGAGTGGAAGCGTTTCGGGGTCATGCGGTAGCGCTAAGTGAGAGTTCTTCGCGGATCCGGCTGAGTTCTGCGCCGAGGCGGCTGACTTCTTGGCCGGTCGGCCGATTTCTCCGCCGGTCCGCCTGAGCTCTACGCCGCTGAGCGCTAGTTCTTTAGGTCCGATTACGACTTCGATGCAGATGAGTGGGCATCCGACGAATCCCCTCGATCCTTCCAGAGCTATTCAGGTCCATTAGTGCTCCTCAAGCCGTCCGCCCTAGTCCGTGGCGGGTGGTTGAGGTGAGGTACAGCACTGACAAGCCCACCAGTGCGGTCGCTCCGAGTCCGGGCTAACCGCGGAAGCCCCGCCAGCGAGCTGAAAACCTGGGGCGCCAACGGCCTGGGTGAGATTCGAACTCACGCAACGGTTTCCCGTTCGGCGGTTTCCAAGACCGAAGTCCCTCAAAACCGTGAAGAGCCATTGAAAGCTCCGCCCCTTCACTTGCGCTCGTAGCTGCCGATGTCGCAGGCCGCCCCTTGCGGGCGCAGCACCCCGCGCTGGTCGGTCGTCGGGCACGCCGGAGTCGAGGCAGCATCGATTGCCGGGCTCCCCAGCAGAAGCGCGTGCGTCCGGGTGGGGCCACCATTGTCGGCCAGCGAGCCGAGCCTGGGGTCGATGGGCGAACTGTTCGGGGGCACGTTGCCCACCTGGTTGCCGGCAGTATTGGTGAGGCGGCTGCCGGTGCCATCCCCAATCAGGCTGAAGCTCGCGCCGACGCCCCGCCCGAATTCGGCGGAGTTATCCGCCAGCACGTCGGGCCCCGTGGGCGCGCTGTTCTTCGCCACGATGGTATTCCTGAGCCCCACGCCGTTGGGGTTGTCCGAGCCCTGCTCCTGGCGGATACCGCCGCCGCCGTCCGTGGCCGAATTGAACGCGATCGTGCTGTTCACGACCGCAAGGCTCACCCCGCCCCGGCGGTCCGTGTTGTCGATGCCCCCGCCGGAACCAGCAGAGTTCCCCGAAACGGTGCTATTCGTGAGGCTCACGCTGGCGCCCACGCGACCGAAGGGGTCCCCGCTCGTGTTGCGGATCCCGCCGCCCAGACCGGTGGCCGAGTTGTTGGAGATGGTGCTGTTCTCGATGGTGGTGTTGCCGGCTCTCCCGTTGAATATGCCGCCGCCCTCGCCGGCCGAGTTGCGCGCAACGGTGCTGTTGGTGAGCGTGAGCGGGCCGTTGTCATTACTGATGCCGCCGCCGCCGTTGCCCACGATCCTGACCCTGGTGATTGTAGCCGGACCAAAGCCCGAGACGATGCCGCGAAGCGAGTTGCCGGTCACCGCGCCGCTCGTGAACTCGAGGGTTCCTCCGCGGTTGAAGATCCCGAAACCCGAGTTGCTCGCGACCGCCACGTTGGAGAGTGTCAGCGTGCGGTCGTCGCTGTTGAAGATCCCGTTACCCGAGTTGTTCGCCACCCTACTGTTCGTGAGCGTGAGCCGGCCGTGGTTGGAGATGCCGCCACCGCCGACGCCCGAGTTGTTGGCGACCGTGCAGGTGGTGAGTGCCAAGGTGCCGAAGTTGATGATCCCGCCGCCCTGGCCGTCGGTCTTGCCGTTGCGCAGTGTCAGGTTCGTGAGCGTCACGATCGCGCCCGAGCCGATTCGGAGGATCCGGAAAGCGGGACCTGTGCTCCGGCGCTGGATGACGATCCCGGCGCTGGGGCCGGTGATTGTGAGCCTCTTCTCGATCACGAGCGTGCCCCCGCCGAGCCCGGACCTGGCGAGCGTGATGGGGCCGGTGAGGCCCGGGGCGAAGCTGATCTCGGTGCTCCCCGGGTCCTTGATCGCCTCGCGCAGGGTGCACTGGGTGGCATTACAGATGCCGTTGCCCGGGTCGGCCAGGCTGTTGACCACCTTGTGCCCGGCGGTGTGGCTGAAGGCCGGGCCGCCCGGCTCAGCGGGCGACATGGGGGAGGTGGGCGGCTCGTGGTCCGTGCAGGCGGCGAGCACGAGAAGCTGGAGCAGGAGTGGGAGTAGATGGCGATGTTGCATCGGAGCCTCCTCGGCTCGCGGAGCGCGGTGCGCTAGCGCCTGAGCGGCGCAGGCTGTGCGTGAGTGCTCAATGAGTGGCGTCGCCCCGTCAAGCCGAATTCAAGCGGCGCCACCGCTCGGCATCGGCCGGACAACGCAAAGGCCGACCTACCTTTCGGCAGCTCGGCGATCTTGGGCCCTCTGTGACGTCAGTGGCTGGCCGCGTCGCGGAGGAGGCGAGGACCCGTGGCTTTGCGGCCCCGGCTTTGGCCGGGTGTGCCCTTGTCGAGGTGTGCATCCGACGGTAGGGGCAGGTACCAGGACTGTCAAGCAAGTCCTGGCGTCGAGCCAGAGGGGTCACGGACGCCGCCATATCCTCGGCCCGACCAAGACGAGTCAGAACCGCGCCGTCCCCATCGGTGACCGGGCGATGCGGACGCTCCACCGGCACCGGGTCACGCTGGCCAAGTGGAAGCTGCTGATGGGGCGAGCAGTATCAGGATCAGGGATTGATCTTCGCCACGGCGATGGGCAGCATCATCCAAGCGGAGAACCTTCCGCACCGTGCCTTCCGGCAGTTGCTGAGCGGGGCAGGGCTGCCGGCTATCCGGTTGTACGACCTGCGGCATAGCCACGCCATGTTGCTGATGGCCGACGGGGTTCATCCCAAGTTCG
>Ga0307312_10000618_pt1 | contig 17060 bp, 15 predicted proteins | sample ER_DNA_202_FD_194489 | JGI IMG/M metagenome (GOLD analysis project Ga0307312, IMG submission 194489) | Bulk soil microbial communities from the East River watershed near Crested Butte, Colorado, United States - ER_DNA_202 | ecosystem: Environmental > Terrestrial > Soil > Floodplain | place... | reverse complement strand
ACAGGGTGCGAATGAACGTCGATGATTTTGCTTAGGCTAGCCATAGGCGAATCTCTACCGAGCGTGCGATGCAGCTTCTTCGATCAGGGCTGCAACTTCCTTCGGTCTGGAAACGTAAACTGAGTGACTAGCGCCCGAGACTTCGACCTTGTGACTCTTCGCTCGTTGGGCATACCAGCGTTCGAGGTCGGGGTTGATGGTTCTGTCTTTTGTCGCTACCAACATCCAGCTTGGTTTGCTTCTCCACGCAGGCGTGGTGATGACTGCTTTGAAATTGTCAGCTGCGTTAAGCACCTGCGATCGCGCCATGAAGGCGGCTTGCGCAGCAGGGAGGTCGGCTGCGAAGTACTCATGAAACTGCGCGGGGTCGAGGTAAGTGAAAGCGTCTGCCGTTTTCTTTATCGCATTCGACTTGCTGAGGTCACTTGGGAAGCGCTTTCCGTCGTCGGCCTCATTCTCTCCAGCGTCTGGCATGTGGGCCGCGATGTAGACAAGACCGGCAACAGTTGAGTCTGTTCCGGCTTCGGTAATTACTGCTCCCCCATAGCTATGAGCGACGAGAATGCACTGTCCATCCTGTTGAGCAAGGATGCGCTTTGTGGCCGCGACATCTTCTTTAAAGGACGTCTCCGGCTCTTGCACAATGCTGACGTTGTAGCCATCCTTAACCAGAATATCGTAAACGCCTTTCCAGCCGGAACCATCTGCCCAGGCGCCGTGAACCAGAACAATATTCCGAAAGCGAGGCGGTTCGTTTTGCGCCGAAAGCGTGCAGTAGGACAGGATTGATAATACGATGCAGAGAGACTGAGTTCCGCGCTTGGTGCTTGCCATATTGATTACTTCCTTTCGATTGTTGTGAGTCAGAATTTTTGATCTTCCACTACTTTGCAGTTGAGCGTCGAGTTCACTCACCAAACTTGTCGCTGAACATGGGACGGCCGCTCTCTGACGACTCACACGTAGCGTCCTCCCGGATCTTCAAAGAGCCGTAGCCGGATTGTCACCGACTCCGCGAACTCCGGAAATGCCCTGATCGGCTGCCATAGCGGTATCCGTAACCGGCTCGGCTGCCATGGCTATATCCATAACCCGCTCGGCTCCCATAGCGATACCCATAACTGGGGCCACCGTAGTAACCGTACCTGCCGTATCCATAGCCGTACGGGTACCCACCGTATCCATAGTAACCATATGGGTACCCGCCGTATCCATAGTAATCGTACGGGTAATAGTCGTAACCGTAATATCCGTACGGATAGCCCCAGCCCCACGACGCCGGAAAGCCGAAGCCGCCGATGAAGACATCATTGGAGAATCCGTGATGGCGCCAGTTGCCATTCCAGTTGCGCCCACCAAAACGGCCACCACGAAAGCCACCGCCGTGGAAACCGCCACTTCGGAAGCTTCCCCCGCGAAATCCGCCGCCGTGGAAACCGGCACCGCGGAAACCTCCTCCGTGAAAACCACCACCACCGCCGCTGTGGCCACCTCCGCCACCACCGTGGCCAGCTGCCAATCCTGCGTGAGCGAGCGCGATCGAGGTGATACCTACTAAGCTCAGCAATTTAAACTTTTTCATAGCTTAAGATCATTACTCTTCGGTTTTGGAGCCATAGCGCGTCCGCAGGATTTTGGGGTCCTTCTTAAGAGTGATCCTCACTCCCTCCTTTGAGATCGAAGATTAGACGCGAGGTGAATTTCAGTCGGCTGAAGCAAACTCCCAACGCTCAACGTCGAATGTAGAGACGAGATGATGAAGCTCGCGAGCTGGACTCGTCGCGTTTAGTCGTCCGGCGCTGGTTTGGCCGAGTGAGGCGAGGTTCCTTCACACTAAGTTGATTTGTATCGATGAACATCACGATCTCACGGGTTAATGAAATAAAGCTCGGCCGTCTTAAGCGACAATCCGGTCGCGCATTCCACCGTAAACCATGCCGCGAACCAAATCTCTCGTGTAAAATTCGTGTGGGAATCCAAGCTCAATGCGGCTGGCTTCATCCAGAGCCTTTAATTGCTTGGCAGAGAGCGAAACATCAGCACTTGCAAGGTTGTCCTTGAGTTGTGAGAGCTTCCGCGCACCGATGATGGGGATCACTGGCACGGGTCGATAACGCAGCCAGGCCAGGGCAACGTGTGCCATGCTGCAACCGACCTCATCGGCTACGGCTTTAACAGCCGCGACGACGCGGCTTGCTCTTTGCTCCTCCGGCATGAACTCCTTCACCATATCGGAGCTCATCCGCCCGTCTCCGGAAGAACCGTGACCGTGATATTTTCCCGTAAGCACGCCACCGGAAAGCGGCGACCATGCGGTTACTCCAAGATCCAGCGCTTTAGCCATCGGGATCAGTTCCCGCTCGACTGTTCGCTCGATCAGGCTGTATTCGATTTGCAGCCCAACGAATGGCGACCAACCACGCAGAGTAGCCAGCGTATTCGCCTGAGCAATCCACCAGGCCGGCGCATCGGAGATTCCGACATAAAGCACCTTTCCCTGACGAACGAGATCATCCAAGGCGCGCATCACTTCCTCGACAGGAGTGATCTGGTCCCAGATGTGAACCCAATACAGGTCAATGTAATCAGTCTGAAGCCGCTTCAGACTCGCTTCGACTGCCTGCACCATGTTCTTGCGGTGATTGCCCGCTGCGTTTGGGTCCGTGCCCGGAGCGGCGTTTGTAAATTTCGTTGCAAGGACCACGCTCTCGCGATGTCCTTTGAGAAACTCGCCGAGAAAGGACTCGCTTGTGCCATTCGTGTAGATGTTGGCGGTATCTATGAAGTTGCCGTCCGCATCGCGAAAGGCGTCATAGATTTTCTTCGCCTCATCTTTGCTTGAGCCCCAGCCCCAATCGTCGCCAAAGGTCATGGTGCCAAGGCAGAATTCCGAAACACGCAATCCAGATTTTCCAAGTAGTCGATAGTTCATAATATCTTCTCATTCATGTCGTAGTCGCCTCGCTGTGTCGAGGCGTGTCAGCGGTATTTCCCCATACAACACGGCGACATAGCGCCGTGGCTACAACACCTATGTTTATGGGATGAATTCGAAGTTCAATTCGCTCGTCGCGTTGCTTCGAACAGGAACCACGCGCGTCGCTCGGTTTCATCGATCCAGACTTCGATCAGGCTCGCGGTAGCAACGTCACGATGCTCGTCGCACACGTTGTGCGCCTCGCGAAGTCGCGCGGCCAGTGTCCGATTGTCGTCTGCTAACTCAGCCAGCATGTCCAATGGCTCGACATACTCTGCATCGTTATCGAGCACCCGCTGAGTACGGGAAATCTGACCAATCGATCTCAACGTGAGTCCACCAATCTTTCGAACTCGTTCCGCGATCGGGTCAGTCATCGCGAAAAGCTGATCGGCATGTTCATCGAGTAGCAAGTGATAATCGCGGAAGTGCGGGCCACTCATGTGCCAGTGGAAATTTTTGGTTTTCACGTAGAGCGCGAACACGTCAGCCAGAATGGCGTTCATCGCCGCGGTAATGTCTTTCGTCGCCGAAGCTGTGAGATCGGTTCGTGTCTCCAGTGGGGCGTCGCGTCTGCGAAGCAGTTCGGAAGTCTTTTTCGAATTAGGTTTGTTCATAGTTTCGTTTGTACCGGTTGATGTTCTGTTGGCGCGATCAAATACGTCTTTTCTGTTCCTGATTGCGGTGTTTTGTTGCGCCGACCGTACGGCGGATTCTTCCAATTCTATTTGATAATCGCTCATAAGCATCTCATTAGGTTCGTTTTTGTTGGGTTACGATCTCATCCCCTATCAAGGCCTCGGCGATTGCGCGTTCGGAAGATTTTCCGGTGGCAAGAATGAGATAGCGACAACTCCCTCGTTCGGGGTACAAGGCGGGCAATCGCAGTCGATACGGCTGCCACTACAGCTGCGGCTGACACAGCCGCCTCTACAGTTGGATCAGGCCGCGCCGGGTAGCGTTTGCCACGGCTTCGGTGCGGCTAATGACATTCATCTTGGCGAAGATCGCTTTCACGTGCGATTTCACTGTGCCTTCGCTGATGAATAAAGCAGAGCCGATTTCCTTGTTACTTTTTCCCTGAGCCATCAGCTTGAGCACGTCAATCTCTCGCGCACTCAATGTTTCGCCACTAACGCGTTCAGCCAACTTGGCTGCGAGATGAACGGGGACACAGGTTTCACCAGCGTGCACCCGGCGAATACTGTCCATCAGCGCTTCGCGCGGTACATCCTTTAGAAGATAACCCTTCGCTCCGGCTTGAATCGCGCGGTAAATATCTTCGTCTCCATCGAAGGTTGTGAGCACAATGATTCGCGCATTCTCATCGTGATCGCGCATTTCTTTGATTGCGCTGACGCCGTCGAGCTCGGGCATCCGCAAATCGAGCAGCGTCACATCTGGGCGATGCTGCTTCCACAAATCGACTGCTTCCCGACCATTCGTGGCTTCGCCGATGACGGTCATGTCCGGTTTGCGCCGAATCAGCGAGACCAAACCTTCACGAACCACTGTGTGATCGTCGGCGATGAGAACGCTAATGCGCGATTTTTTCGGCGCGGTTTGGTAGGGTCGGCGCGCTGCGCCGACAGGACGCCGCAGCGCGGCGTCCCTACCTGACGCGGGTTTCTTTTTGGATTTCACGACGTGGCTTCGCCATTGTAGGGCAATGCGATCACGATCTTCGTGCCCTTGCTGTGCGCGCTGGTGATTTTCAGTGTGCCGCCCATTTGTTCCGCTCGCTCGCGCATCCCGGACAAACCGAAGCCATCATGTCGATCTTTGACTTTAAATCCGTTACCATCGTCACGAAGTTCCAGACGAAGTTCCTTTGAATTGAAAATCAGCTTTGTTTCGAAATTTCGCGGACGCGCGTATCTGAGCGCGTTGGTCAACGCTTCTTGTCCGATGTGTAGAAGATTCTCCTGCCAAACCAAGGGAAGATGACGAAGTCTTCCTCGAAGTTCGAATCTAGTATGAAGCGTCGTTCCGGCCGTTGTATTCCTAACGATTCCTTTCAGGGCATCCCAAAAATTGCTGCGTTGCAAAGCTTGAGGTCGCAGCGCGTGGACTGAGCGGCGCGCTTCGGTGAGGCTGCGCCGCGCCAATTCGCTGGCCCGCTGCAAATGCTCATTCGCTTCCTTACGACGGCAACATGCGATTGCATCGTCAGCCGCTTCCAACTGAACAATCACACCAGTGAACCCTTGCGCGAGCGTGTCATGAATGTCGCGGGCCATTCGATTTCGTTCTTCCAATACGGCTGCCTGCCGGCTTCGCTCGGCAAATTCATTGAGTTGAATCGCCAGCATGGCCTGGTGTGCGAGTGCTTGTGCCAGTTCGATCTCTTCCGGTCGATAAGGCGGCCGGTCGCCGTGACGAATACCGATGAACCCTTTCACGCGTCCGCCTACCAGAGTTGGAATCCTGAGAAATTTCTTAGTTCCTCCAGCTTTCAAATAGTCGCGAAGATCATTGGAGGTAAACGGGTCATGCTCCACATCCTCGCAAGCAACTGGCGCTCCGGAAAAAAATAGCTCACGAAGTCCGGGATCTTCCTTCCAGGATGAAGGATTTTTGATGAACGGATGCTCCGGATCCGCTTTTGCAAAATTTGTTCCCTCGGCCCATGCACGTAAAACGAGCGAATCGTTTGATTCATCCAACAACCAAAGGATCACACTCTGCGCGCCAAGAAGCCGGCCAACTGTGCCCAACATTTGTCCGAGGAACTTGTCCGGAGCTGGCGCAGTCGCGAGAACGTCCAGGCTGTAGGTCAGTGCCTCTACCTGGCCGCGGGCCACTTGCTCGGAAGCGCGCAACGCTTCCTGCGCGCGATCGCGTTCAATCGCGATCCGTACAAGGTCCGTTGCTAAGTCGATCAGTTCGAGATCCTGCGAGTTCGGACTCCGCGTTTCGCGATAGTACATACAGAAAGTTCCGAGGACTTTTCCGGTGGAAGAGAGTACCGGATTCGACCACGAGGCTCGCAGACCGTGCTTCAGAGCTGAAGTGCGATGTTCCGGCACCTCCCACAGTGGATCAGTCGCGATGTCAGAAACGATGACTGGTGATCCCCGATATGCCGCAGTACCGCAAGAGCCGGCACACGGTCCAATCGGCAGATTCTCCATTTGCTGCGCCCATTCTTTGGGGAGATTGGGTCCTGCGATGCAATCCAGATGGACACCGTCGGCATTCAGTAACAAGACGGAAGCGAGCGTGCCGGCCCGTTGCTCCTCAATAATCAGACACAACGTGTTTAGGATTTTCTTCAGCCCGACACCAGTCGCGATCATCTCGAGGAGCCGTTTCTCCCCAGCCAGCAAAGCTTCGCTTCTCTTGCGCTCAGTAATGTCGCGCAGGATCGCTTGGAAATATCCGCCGCGTATCGCGGTCACAGAAACTTCCACGGGAATGAGATCGCTATTTTTTCGTACGAACGTTCTCTCGAAGCGCAGAGTACCTCCCCCTCTTAGTTTCTCAAGGCGCTCTAGGAACAGATCGCGTTCTTCCGCCAAATAAGTGTCCGTGACGGGCGTGCCAACCAGTTCGCCCTGCGGGATTCCGACCAGGTCGGCGCCGGCCCGATTTCCCAAAACACAGACGCCATTGGCATCAACGACATAGATAGCGTCGGGCGAAATCTCGATCAGGTCCCGATATTTCTCTTCGCTCTTGCGCAGTTTCTCTTCCGTGCCCTTGCGCTCGGTCACATCCCGCAACGTGCAGAGCGTAGACAAGAATTCTCCTGCGTCCGAGAGGCGTGGAACGGTCGCGCCATCAAAATGGATAACGGCGCCATCTTTCGTTTTCCAGCGGACTTCGTACTCCCGCGCTTTGCCCGCCAGCACGTCCGCAAGCATTGCGCGGGCAACCTGCCGGTCCTGGGGAAAGAGCAAGAGTTCAAAAACATTCGCTCCGCGCAATTCCGTTTCTGAATAGCCGCTTAGCTGGACGCCGCGCTGATTGATGCAGAGGATGTTCCCAACGCGATCCAACGAAAGGATCACATCATGGGATAGTTTAAACAGGTATTTTGCCGCGCTTTCGTCATCATTGGCTCGCGGACAAGGTTCGACCCGCGCGGTGAGTCCGCCGGATGGCGAAAGCGTGGTGGTGGACTCGACGGGGCCCCCAGCGGTAATTTCTGATTTCATAACAAGCTAGTTAACCGTCCGTGCAAATCGATCTCTCGGGCCAAGTTGTGCGCGCCTGCGCATGCCAGAAGTCTAACAAGCCTGCGCTGTCGCGCCACTTTTGTTTCCTCCCTCGAAAGAGGTGTTACCTGCTCCCCCCTGTGTAGTACCGAAAAATCCTTCGACCGCTTCGTGGTAGCGGGACGCAAGATTGACTAGGGTTTGGATCAGAAATGAAACTCAAACAACCTCAAACCAATTCAAGGTCCAAGTTGCCGAGGGTTCCTCGGCGCTCCCGACGACGTCACGATCCGATGCTTGTTCTGAACATGACCCTTTTTAACTACACCGACGGATGGAACCGCGCGTTTTCAAGGGAGCAGTACGCGCGCTTCAGCGTCTAAACAATTTGATTCACGCGATGAAACCCGCTCCAACCGCAATGAACGCCGCCAGACATCTTGTCGTTGTGAGGGCATCTGTTGATCGCGTCTACGAGCAGTGGTCGCGTCTGGAGGACCTTCCCAAATTCGTCACGCCACTGCGAGAAGTGCGAAGAATCGATGACACGCATTTTTCCTACACATGGCATCCGGATGGCAACGACCAAAAGGGAGTCTTCTACATTATACTTCAAATTCCCGGCCGCCGAATCGCGTGGCGCACCATGTCCAACGGTTTCATGTCAGGCGTGGTCTCTTTCGAGCCGTATTCTCAGGAGGAAACGGAAGTGACGCTGAAGATCCGTTCGATTTTCGATCCTCCAAGTCTCTCGCACAGGATGGAGGAGTATCTGGGTAATTTCAAACGACTGGTTGAGAACGGAGACACTATCAGATGAAAACTTTACCTAGTAGGGAAGCACTGGTAGCAGCCTACTGGCGAAAGCTGGCAAGCTCTGTTGAAGCTGCGTACAACGGTCGTGGCCGCGTGTTTGCAACACGCGCGGCAGGCGCTTTGCAAACGCGTCGACACCGCTCCCGCGGCAACGGCGCGGCCAAAGGCATCCCTCCCAGGCAAACAGCGCACTAATAAACAGCCATGTGGATTGTTCGTTTAGCTCTGCGGCGGCCGTACACCTTCACCGTGATGGCCATTCTGATCGTGCTCATGGGCATTATCACGATCACGCGCATGGCTACCGACATTTTTCCCAAGATCGACATCCCCGTGGTGAGCGTGATCTGGAGCTTTCCCGGCGTCGCGCCCGAGGAAATGGAGAAACGCTTCGTCACCGTTTGCGAGCGCGCCATGACCACGACCGTGAACGACATCGAGCACATCGAGTCGCAGAGCTACAACGGTGTTTCGGTCATCAAAGTTTTCTTCCACGAGGGGGCCAAAGTCGAGGCTGGCGTCGCTCAGATCACATCGATCGCTCAGACGCTCCTGCGCATCATGCCGCCCGGCACAACGCCGCCTCTCATCCTTCAATACAGCGCCTCGAATGTGCCGATCCTGCAACTCGGCCTAACGAGTAAAACGCTTTCCGAACAGGACCTGTACGATCTCGGTCTGAATTTCATCCGCACGCAGCTTGCTACCGTCCAAGGCGCACAAGTGCCGCTGCCATACGGTGGCAAATCCCGCCAGGTCATGGTCGATCTCGATCCGCAGAAACTTTTCGGTAAAGGGCTTTCGCCCGCAGACGTGAGCAACGCGCTTAATGCTCAAAACGTGATCCTCCCGGCCGGGACCGAAAAAATCGGCGACCGCGAATACAACGTGCGACTGAATTCCAGCCCCGAACTTTTGCAAACGCTGAACGATCTGCCGATCAAACAAGTGAACAACGCGACGGTTTACATTCGCGATGTCGCGCACGTTCGCGACGGCTTCGCAGTCCAAACGAATATCGTCGCGCAAAATCGCGTGCGCTCGGCACTGCTGACGGTTTTGAAGAGCGCGAGCGCGTCGACGCTCGACATCATTAACCGTGTAAAAGCGGCGCTGCCACGAATCAAGGCGACCTTGCCGCCCGAGTTGGAAATCACGCAATTATTCGATCAGTCGATTTTCGTCCGTGCCGCGATTAACGGCGTCTTGAAGGAGGGAGTGATTGCGGCCTGTCTGACTGCGCTCATGATCCTGCTCTTTCTCGGGAGCTGGCGCTCAACACTGGTCGTTGCGACTTCAATTCCATTATCGATCCTGTGCTCGATCCTCATCCTCAGCGCGCTCGGCCAGACCATGAACCTGATGACCCTGGGCGGACTCGCTTTGGCCGTCGGCATTTTGGTGGACGACGCTACGGTCGAGATCGAGAACATCCATCGCAACCTCGCGATGAAGAAACCGATGGTGCGCGCCATTCTCGACGGGGCGTCGCAGATTGCAGTGCCCGCGTTCGTTTCAACTCTTTGCATTTGCATCGTTTTCGTACCGATCTTTTTCTTGAGCGGCACGGCCAGGTTCCTTTTTCAACCGTTGGCCATGGCAGTGATCTTTGCGATGCTCGCCTCTTATTTTCTCTCGCGCACGGTCGTCCCGACGATGGTGAGATTTCTTTTACGTGGACATCTCGATGAAATCGACACGAGCCTGGCCCACAGCGCCGAAGATCCCGACGGCAGCGAGGAAAAGAGCGACAATCGGGCGCGCCAGGAACGGACTGGGCGGCGTCGAAGTATCGCCGGGAAAATTTTGGATTTCCTGGGCAAGATTCACGAGAAATTCAATCACGGATTCGAAAAACTTCGGGCACGGTATGTGAATGCATTGCGCTGGTGTCTCGAACATCGGCGCGTTGTGTTTGCCGGCATGGGCGCGCTGGTGCTTGTCTCGTGTTGTCTCATTCCTTTTCTCGGCCGCGACTTTTTCCCATCGGTCGATGCCGGCCAGTTTCGTTTGCATGTGCGAGCCCCCGCAGGCACACGGCTCGAATCGACCCAGGAACGATTTTTTCAAGTAGGTCGCGTAATTCGCGAAGTCATCCCTCCTAACGAAATCCAGAACGTGCTCGATAACATCGGGCTGCCGACAAGCGGGATTAACCTCGCCTTTAGTGACAATGCGACGATCAGCTCGGCCGACGGCGAAATTCTCGTCGCTCTCAATCCCAATCATAAGCCGACCGCGCAATACGTGAAAATCCTGCGAGAGAAATTGCACCACGATTTTCCGGACATGGAGTTTTATTTCTCCGCGCCAGATATCGTCAGTCAGATCCTGAATTTCGGCATTCCGTCGCCGATCGACATTCAAGTAACCGGCCGCGACCCAAAAGGGTACGACATCGCCAACCAAATCAAAACGCGCGTCGCGCAAATTCCCGGCGCGGTCGATACGCACGTGCACCAACTTGTCCATGGGCCGGACTTGCGTGTGAATGTGGACCGGACCCGCGCCGAACAAATTGGCCTGACCCAAAACAATGTCGCGCAGACCATGTTGATTTCGCTCAGCTCGAGCGGCCAGACCGCTCCCAACTACTGGCTCAATTTTCAGAACGGCGTGAACTACCAGGTCGCCGTGCAGACGCCACAGTATAAAATGGACACGCTGCAAGATTTGAAGAACACCCCGGTCGTTGCGCCGGGATTACCTCGTCCTGAATTACTTGGAAATCTTGCCACGATCGAGCGGCGCGAGTCACCCGTGATCGTGAATCACTACAACGTGCAACCAGTTTTTGACGTGCTGGCGAATGTGCAAGGTCGAGACCTCGGAGGCGTTGCGGACGAAGTCGCGAAAGTGGTGGACAGTTTCAAATCGAAACTGCCGCGCGGCACATTTCTAAGTGTACGCGGACAAGTGCAAAGCATGAACAGCTCGTTTGCCGGACTCGGCGCCGGTCTCCTGTTTGCGATCGTGCTCGTTTATTTCCTGATGGTGGTCAATTTCCAATCGTGGACCGATCCGTTCATTATCATCATGGCTTTACCCGGCGCGCTATGCGGCATCATCTGGATGTTATTTCTGAGCGGAACCACAATCAATGTTCCGTCGCTGATGGGCGCGATCATGGCGATCGGCGTGGCCACGGCGAACAGTATTTTAATTGTGACTTTTGCAAACGACGAACGCTGCGCGCATGAAAACAAAAATGCATTTGACGCCGCGCTCGCCGCTGGTTTCACCCGCTTGCGTCCGGTGATCATGACCGCGATGGCGATGATTATTGGCATGTTGCCGATGTCGCTTGGTTTGGGTGAAGGCGGCGAGCAAAACGCGCCGCTTGGACGCGCCGTGATTGGTGGGTTACTCGTGGCCACCGTTACGACGCTGTTTTTTGTCCCGGTCGTTTACAGTTTGCTCCGGAAAAAGGAATTCACGTGTGACGAAGACGAACAGTTTGCGCGGCAGGAGCATGGCGATATGGCGGAGGGAGGTGCTTAATGATCCGAACTGAGACTGACAAACACAAAGACAATGGCGCGCACGAGGAAACTGGCGCGCAAGATCGACGGTCGTCGCGATCGGAGGATCGACATGGGGCACCGCACACACCGCTTCATCCCCCGATGCGGAGCGTTGCCGTCTGGGGACCAATCGCGGCGGTTACGGTCCTTGCAATTCTGGTCATACTCGGCACGTGGCGGCACGTCAGTCAGCGCAATGAGCAGAAGGATTTCGTGCAGCGAACAACGCAAATCGCAGTCAACGTAGCGACCGCGAACCGCGACAGCAAACCGAAGGAATTGATTTTGCCGGGAACAATCCAAGCGTTTACGCAAACGACAATTTTTCCGCGGTCCAACGGCTACGTGAAAAGCTGGAAGGTCGATATCGGCGACAACGTGCAGGCCGGGCAATTGCTGGCGGAGATTTCAACACCCGAGGTGGATCAGCAACTGGCGCAATCGCGCGCACAGGAAGAGATAGCCAAGGTCACTGCCGATCGCTGGCGCGATTTGGTTCAGAAAAACGTCGTATCCAAACAGGAATATGACCAAAACGAGAAAGCTTATGAAGCGGCCCAAGCGAACTTGCAGCAGCTCGAAAAAATTCAGGGCTTCCAGCAAATCGTCGCTCCGTTTGCCGGCAAAATCGCAGCCCGCAATATCGATGTCGGCACGCTTGTAACAGCTGGGACCGGAAATTCCGGCACGCCGCTATTCAGTCTCGTGCAGAGCGATCCACTCCGTGTTTACGTGTTCCTCCCGCAGGCCAATGCGGCTCAAGTTCGCGAAGGCTTGACAGCGAAAATTCTGCTGCAGGAATTTCCGGGCCGTGAGTTTGACGGCACGGTGACACGAACAGCCGGCGCGATCGATCCGACTTCGCGCACCATGCAAGTAGAGGTGCAGGTTCCAAATCATGACGGGACGCTTTATGCCGGGATGTATGGACAGGTTAAGTTTCTGTTGCCGGACGATAATGCGCCAATCGTTGTGCCGGCGAACGCATTTGTTTTTCGCGCACAAGGTCCGCAGGTTGTCACGGTCACGGGAGACAACCGCATTCACTGGCAGAAAATTAGCGTTGGGCGGGACTTCGGAACGCAAATGGAAGTGCTCGATGGTCTGAAGGAAAACACAAAAGTCGTTATGAATCCAACCGACGATTTGGATGAAGGCATCGAGGTGGAAGTGAAACCCGTTGAAAAACCGAAACCCGGAAGCACCGTTGCTCAATCAAGTTCGACCCGGTGAAAGCAAGCATGTAGGAGGAACAAAAAACCTATGGATAAGAATCTCGAGAAAGTGAAGCTGCTGGCGCGCGATCTGCGCGATAGCAAACAATTTCCGCGCAGTCCGCGTCAAACATTGGCTGGCTACGTGCTAGCGGCACGCGCCGTGGACAAGTGTCGCGCAGTGCTTATAGGCTGGGAAGGGGAGTACCATTCCAACTGTCCGCTCGATCAACGCTGGCTGAAATTTGCCGAGATCGATTATGATGATTTTCGGTCGTTCGTTGCGACCGGTGCAACCGACGATGAGATTGCCGAGTGGATCGGCGATCATGCTAAAAAGCGTACGCGTGCCGAAATCATTGCCTGGAACAACAAGGAACGCGACCTGCATTTGAGCGACTTGCCCTTGGAACTCCAGGAGTACATGGAGGATTATATTCAGCAATTCATTCCTCGTAACAGGGTGGTGCATCACTGGTTCGACGTGTACGACTTGGAAGAAGAACGGATCTGAGACGGGAGTAGCCGGGCAAACCGTACGTCGGCGGCGGAACCTTCGGTGATGTTCCATCGGGCTTCTGGTCTAAATTACAATTTGTTGTCTTTATGCGCCTTGAGGGTATGGCAAAAATGGTGTCTGCAAAAACCATTGTGCCGGAACCGGATGGCGTATCGCAACTAGTGGAACATCTTTTTCGCCACGAGGGGGCGAAAATGGTTGCCATTCTCACCAGAATCTTTGGCATCGAACATCTCAACCTCGCGGAAGACGTTGTTCAGGAAGCGCTCGCGCGAGCGTTGCAGACTTGGCCGTTCTATGGAGTTCCGAAAAATCCCTCAGCATGGATTATGCGGGCGTCGCGCAATCTCGCGCTGGACGTGGTTCGTCGACGAAAAGTATTTCAGAACAAACAAGCGGACATCAGTCGTCTAATGGATCGCGACGGCGCCACGCCGGACGAAGCGATTTTTTCAGAAGACGAAATTAGCGACGACCGTTTGCGATTGATGTTCGTCTGTTGTCACCCTGCCATTCCGGCGGAGGCGCAGGTCGCACTCGCGTTGAAGACGCTGTGCAGTTTTAGTGTCGCGGAAATAGGGCACGCATTTCTAACCACAGAGGCCGCAATTGCCAAACGACTGACCAGGGCCAAGCAAAAAATCCATCAGGCGCAAATCCCATTTGAAATTCCCACAGGGAGAGAATTGGGACAGCGATTGGATACTGTTTTGCAATCGCTTTACCTCCTGTTCAACGAAGGCTACAAAGCGTCGAGCGGTGAAAACCTCGTTCGCGAAGAGTTCTGCGAAGAAGCAATTCGCCTCGCGGAACTATTGGTCGCACATCCGGCCGGCAATCAGCCGAAGACACACGCGTTGCTGGGGTTGATGCTTTTGAACGCCGCTCGCAATCCGACACGCCTGGACAGCGAAGGCAATCTGCTGCGCTTGAAAGAACAGGACCGGACGCGCTGGGACAAATCCATGATCGCGCGCGGCATGTTTCATATTGCCCAATCGGCGGCAGGTGACGAGCTCAGCGAATATCATCTTCAGGCCGGAATCGCGGCCTGTCACTGCGCGGCGAAGGACTACGAGTCCACCAACTGGCAGCAAATCCTTTCGCTTTATGATCGGTTAGTTGAATTCGATCAGTCGCCGGTCGTGGCTCTCAACCGCGCCGTAGCCCTCGCGAACATTCGTGGACCGAAAGCGGGACTTCAGGCTGTGAGAAGCATTCGGGGTCTCAACAAGCTGAGCTCGTATTATTTACTCTATGCTGTGCAGGGCGATTTCGAAATGCGCTCGGGCAATCTGCAAGTCGCCGCCGAACAATTCCGGAAATCGTTTGAACTCGCGGACACCAAGTCGGAGCGAGCGTTCCTTCTGAAACGATTGCAGCGCTGCGTTAACGGCCAGACGACTTAGACAAAAAATTTGTCCCAAGTCGGCTTGCTCGTTCGTCGTATCCCCAAAATCACATCAACAGAAAGGAAAAAACATGAGCAAGTCAGAGAAGAAACAAGCAGCGAGCATCGTTTGGTTTGAAATCCCGGCGGACAACCCCGAACGTGCCAATGCGTTTTACAGCAATTTGTTTGGCTGGAAGATCAATCCCTTTCCCGGAGGAGGCGATTACTGGCACATCGACACCGGTGGCGCCGACGATACGCCCGATGGTGCGCTCAAGGGGCGCAGGCATTCCGGAGAGCCGATCGTCAACTATGTTAGCGTGGATTCAGTCGCCGAGTTCTCCAAAAAGATCGAGAAACTCGGTGGTAAAATCTGCATGGCGAAAACGGCCGTGCCGCAAATGGGTTATTTCGCCGTCTGCCAGGATACGGAGGGCAACGCCTTTGGAATTTGGCAGAGCGATGCGAATGCAAAATAATCAGTCCCAAACTCGCCTGCTAATTCGTCGTATTTTCAAACTAACAAAAACTCCCAACTAACAACCAACAACAGAACATGAGTACACAAAACCAAAATCAAAACGGATATATGTTGCTATTTCGCGGCACCGACCTGCGCAAAGGTCTTTCGCCGGAGGAACTGCAGAAAGTCACAGACAATTGGATGGCGTGGTTCAAGCGCCTGACCGAAGAAGGCAAAGCGGTAGCGGGAAATCCGCTCGAGCGCGAAGGGAAAATCGTGTCGGGGAAAGACCGTGTCGTGTCCGACGGTCCATTCGCCGAATCCAAAGAAGCAATTGGCGGTTATTTCCTTCTCGACGTAGCCACGATGGAAGAAGCGGTTGCAATCGCCATGGATTGCCCAGGTCTGCCGTATGGCATTCGCGTAGAGGTCAGGCCCGTGGCGGGTGAATGTCCCATTGCAGCAGACGCGCGAGCAGAAGCGCAGTTCGCACAATTATAAAGTCAACACGACCAAGGAATATCCATGGCTCATTATGTTGATGGATTTGTAATCCCGCTTCCGAAGAAGAACGTGGGCGACTATTGCCGCATGGCCCAGAAGGCGGGCAAGGTATGGCGAGACCATGGCGCGCTCGAATTCCGCGAGTGCGTCGGCGACGATCTGGACATCAAATGGGAAAGCCGTTTACGCGCGGAATCAAAACCAAGCCTGGCGAGACGGTATTGTTCTCCTACATCGTGTTCAAGTCGCGCGCTCACCGTGACCGGGTCAACGCCAGGGTCATGAAAGATCCCCGTATAGCGAAGATGATGGGGTCAAAGCCTATGCCCTTCGATGTGAAGCGCATGCTCTACGGCGGATTCAAGACCATCGTCGAAGCCTGAGCTCTTGGGCATCCTTCGCCGCGGGAGTGCAATCTGTGCCTTCCTGAACCGATCGATCCCGTTCGTGTGCGGGATCGATCCGATCAGGCAAAGTGGCCTTGTTGACGCTCGTTGACTGGATATTGAATAACAATGTCCTGAACCGCTGATTTCGTTCGTCATATTATTAAAGTGAACCCAACAGCGCGGCGGAAATAACCACGGAAACGCTTTATGTGCCCTGCGTGCATAGCAAACGTGATGCTGACGGCAGCTGGCGCGACTTCAACCGGCTGGATGACGATGTTTGCCATTAAGAATTTCTTTTCTAAACCCGACCGAAATCATCAAACAAACGAAACAAGAAAGAATGAAAATCGAGACATTGGAATCGAAAACAAACAAGAGTGAAGTGAATTCTAGAGTGGTGTCAGAGGCTGAATGGCTGGTTGCGCGAAAAGACCTGCTGACACGAGAGAAGGAGCTGACGCGGCTGCGCGATGAGGTGAGCCACCATCGGCGGGAGCTGCCATGGGTTAAGATCGAGAAAGAATACATTTTCGATGGACCGGCCGGTAAGGAAACGCTTGCCGATCTTTTCGAGGATCGCAGCCAATTGATCGTTTATCATTTCATGTTCGCCCCGGGATGGGTGGAAGGTTGCAAGAGCTGCTCCTACTTGGCCGATCACTTTGACGGCGCCAACTGGCATTTACCGCATCGAGACGTCACGTTTGTGGTCATCTCTCGCGCGCCTTTGTCCGAACTCGAAGCGTACAAAAAGCGCATGGACTGGCGGTTCAAATGGTTGTCGTCGTACGGCAACGATTTCAATTTCGACTATCACGTCTCGGCAACAGACGAGGAAAAAGCGAAGGGGAAGATGTTCTACAACTATAGAACGGATGAGCTGATAGGCGATGAGATGCCGGGCTTAAGCGTGTTTTACAAAGATGAAAACGGCGATGTTTTCCACACCTATTCGACGTACGGTCGCGGGCTCGATACTTTGGTCGGCGCCTACAATTTTCTCGATCTCGCACCGAAGGGTCGCGACGAGGACCACCTCGACTTCACGATGGATTGGGTTCGCCGCCACGACCAATATTGAGCGGCGTACAAAAGAA
>Ga0307312_10000616_pt1 | contig 17064 bp, 25 predicted proteins | sample ER_DNA_202_FD_194489 | JGI IMG/M metagenome (GOLD analysis project Ga0307312, IMG submission 194489) | Bulk soil microbial communities from the East River watershed near Crested Butte, Colorado, United States - ER_DNA_202 | ecosystem: Environmental > Terrestrial > Soil > Floodplain | place... | reverse complement strand
CCTGGTCAGCAACGATAGAGCGAATATGAATAGCGCCGCGACGTCGGCGCCCGTGAGTTTGAATGCGCCCACTAGACAACTCCCCGGTTTGCATGATCACGGAGAGCGCGCCCCATGTCACGGATAAAGCCGCCCGGAGTCCGGTTGGGGTTGACCGGATCGGTCTCAAGCGCTGGCCATGAGTCCGGACCGGTCCACACCGCGTCGGAAGCCTCCGCTTTGATTTCGTCGCGGACTATGGCGCGGATCTTGTCTAGATCATCTTTGTTTAACGGCATGTCTACCTCTCTAAGGGCGTTCGCTCGAGCTAACACAATGTCCCACGGGAGATTCCGGCCCGGGTCTACATGATCAGACGCGTGCCAAGCGTCATTGGCGATTCGGTGCATGAGGAGGCCGGGCTTGCCCGCCTTTGCCTCCGCGGCGGTCAACACGTGGAGCGGGATATTCCTGACCTCTGAGCGCCACGCTAGCCAATGCGCGAAAGTCTCGAGCATCTTGGGGTGTCGGAGCCAATCCGCGCGGCTCCACGCGGCAAAGCCTAAGAGCTCCACATTGTCTGTGTCGTCATTGATGGGCGGCATAGTCCAAGCCGTGTTGAAGTAGCGGACATATTCCGCGTACCCGCCATCTTGACCGATACCGCAATGGCTCGAGACTTCGCGCGTGGTGGTTTGGAAGTATTCGCCCAACGCCTTCGCCGATGAGCCGCCCTCCGCCGTGTGAATACCAAGGAAGACAACACGGCCCCACTGCTGGCGCTCACGCCCCGGGCGATAATGCGCGGTCCTCATCCATGGGCCGGTGAGTGGCTCAACCGTCATTGTCTGGGCGTCCTTGCATACCCCGCGACGGTCATAAGAGCGATCACGGCAATAGAGACTGCTTGAATCCATCCCGGAATGTTGTCCACTGTCATCCGCCTTTCTTAGTCGTCCGCTTTGTCCCCGAACCATTTACGCGACACGCCGCTCTTCTTCTTAGCCGGAGGCGTCGCCGGAGGCGTCGCCGGAGGCGTTGCCGGAGGCGTCGCCGGAGGCGGATCTTTCTCGGCTTTCTTCTGAGGCGCCGGAGGCGCGGCGGCTCTCTTGGCGGCCGCGGCCTCTGCCTCAGTCTTGTACTTCCGGAGCTCCTCGAGCTCAGCCGCCTGGGCTTCCGCGTCGGCCTTCTCGCGGGCCTTGGCGGCCGTACGGTGCTCCTCGAGCTCGCGCCGTTCCGCGTCGGTCATTTGGCCGGCTGGCGGCTGCTGCTGGCCTGCTGGGTCATCTCCCACTGTCTGCGATCCTTTGCGCTAGTCCCTGGCGGTAGTCCTCGCCAGACGGTCCGAACATCCATGCATTAGGGATGATAACCGAGACGCCGTTGGCCGCGCGGAGTAACTGACAACGCGGGCAATACGCGCTGACGCAGTAGTCCGCCTGTACGTTGTCCGCTCGATTCTCCGCGCATAGTTGGATCTGCCAGGAGTCGGTAAGGGCAGGGTGTGCGAGCGGGTCGGTACATTCCTCCGGCCCGCCGCACTCTGCCGCGGTGTGATCATCCATCAAACTCCCCAAACCATATAGCTAAGATTGGTTGGTGTGTTGTTAGTTCGTGTTAACCACAGTCTTATACTAGTCGAGCTTTCACTGTCGTAACCGACACCTAAAACAGTTGTCCCGGGCACACTTGTATGTGCCGTTACTTGAGCAAAGAAGTTTGTTCCTGTCAATGGTCCTATCGAGATGGTTTTCGATGTGGGAACGTTGGCAACCGGGGTTATTGATGTGATGCCAACTTCTATATTAGCAGCGCTGAATATACCCGGGTCCTGCACGGCGAAGTCGCGTTCTACAGAATGGCCTAGCTCGCCGAATGTGGCTAGTGTAGATTCGACTTCCGCGTCTGTGACTTTCTGAAATTGGATAATCGGTATTGCGCCTGCGCCGCCGCTGAATAACCGGGCCCGTACCCGACCCGATCCGGCCGTTGACGACGGTCCTTCTAGTTTAAGATAGGGCGCGTCGTTAGCGCCGCCCGGGTCGTATATGCCGCCAAGAATTTCAGCTATCTTGTTTTCGATTGCGTCATATGTGGGGAATTTGATAAACCCAGAACTAGCGTCAGTACCTAAGATGATCTGCGGCTTACCCGCGGGCCCAATAACGACAATGTCCCCGGGAGTAAGGCCACGCAAAGCCACATCGCTAAACTCTGCGGAGCCATCACTCCGGATAATCCATCCGGCCGAGCCCGCGGCAAAGTCCTGGGATTGTATAGCGTCCCTAACTAAGACGGTTCCGGCAACCACATCGTTATCGAAAGTAAAGCCCACAAGATCACCAACGCTCGCCGGAGAGCGTCAAGGTCACTAGGTCCCCGTTCTGACCGCCTGACCAGACGCCTATGAGTTGGTTACCCCGGGAGAGCGTGACACTGCCCCTTCCGGGGTTAAAACTCCCGTCATAGGTGAGCCCTTGGGATGCTTCCGGGGCGATCCTGTCTAGGTAGATCTGAAACTTTGGGATGGGCGCAACGCCTGGCCTGGACGATTGAACAATGATGGAAGTTACTTCCCAGTAGGCCGGGCCTCGAGCGTCGGACGGGCCGAGCGAGACCGTGCCATATCCCACGACTCCGCCCACGGTGGCTAGAGTCGCGGACTTCCCTAGGGAGAACTTCCGGCGGGGCATTAGCCCTGGCCGTCTCCGGTTGCCCAGAGCTCAGTGATCACGCCCAGCTTTGGCGTGCCTGTAACGGCGGCCGCGGCCGCCCACACCTCACTATCTGAGGAAATGACGAGCGGAACGTTCACCGGCCACAGCGCCATCCTCGAGGCGTCTTGAGCGGCCGCCTGGGAGAGCGCAACCAACAGATTCTCGGTAGCCGCGCCGACGCACACAAGCGTCACCTTGGCGCGCCTGTGGTCCGCCTGGAGGACCTTCTGTGGTGTGAGCGTGAGCGCCTTGGTAAGGGTGGCGCCCGCCTTGGTTGGGAGCGCCTGTGTGCGGACGGGACCGTCTACCGTGACGCACACAGGCGGGTCATTGGATGGATGGTAGGGCGGCTCCGATTGGAGCACGTCCTCGTCATCCGGTTGCAGGTCCAAGTGTTCGGTCCCGGCGCTCATGCGTTGTACGCCTTCTTTCGCGCGTTGATTGTCTTCTGACTATCGGTGCTGGGAGCCGCTGGGCGCCCCTTAGAGCTCTTGGCGGCCGCGGCCTTGCCCTTGCCCGCGCGGCTCACTTCTGACGTCCCACGGCTCACCACAGCAGCGCCCACACGCTTTTTAAGCCGTGTCGCGTCTTTCTGCATCTGGACGGCCTCCTGGCCGACCGCCGTTGACCGGACGAGCGTATACAGCCCGACCACCACGACAACGCCCCCGCCCAGCACATAGGCGATCCGTACCCAGTTCTGAGCGTTGGAGAGCCACACCGCGGCCTTACCCGCCACCTCATAGGCGCTCGAGGCCACCGCAAACAAGCCCATGGCGCCATCCCCGGCCCCCGACTGAGCTCCGGTCGGATCATTGGCGCTCGTCCCGGTCCCGCCTGAGCCGCGCGGGAGCGCCCCCACCGCGACCTTGTTCGACAGGAAGCGCTTATAGGCCCCGTCATTGAACGTAGACCAGGGATGCCAATTGGTCCCGCGGGCGCTGATGACGGCCATGGCGCGGGCGTTGGTTTTCGGATCGAGGAGCTGCGAGTTGCTCGAGAGGTGGAGCTGGCTCCGGCGCTGTGGCCCGAGCCCGCCCAACATGTTGATTTGCCACAGCCCATAAGAGTCGTCTGGCGGCTTGGCGTTGTGCGCGTTGGGGTTGCCACCGCTCTCCGCCATCGCCACCGCGGCCGCAATTTTGGCGTTCGGTCCCGACAGACCCGCGCCCACCGCGAAGCTGTAAATCTGGGACTGTGTAAGCGCCATTGTGTCCGGGCTGCGACTCTCTGACTAGGCGAACTAGGACGTAACGAACTCGCTGGCGCCGCTGTACATGTTGGACGCGTCAGTGGCGGACATCTGCGGACCGGCCGTCAGGGCGTCGGCCGGAGGTCCGCTCGAGACGGGAGACTGACCGGAGCCCGCACGCGGATGCAGTAGGCCGGTCATGGATTCCGTCCAGTTCGCGTGACGGTACATGAAGGCCATGGCAACAGTTGCGGCCGCTCCGATCACGAGCACGGTTGCATCCTTTGCCAGAAGCGAGATGCCGGACACGACACCGATCGAGAGCCACGTGGCGCGGCGCTCCGCGTGGTCCACGTCAGCGTTCCCCGCGGGGAGCGCCTGGACGTCGGCCATGGTTGGGGTTGCTTGGCTGTGGATGGCATAGACGACACCGGCCACGGCTAACCCTGTGGCTAGGGACGCCTCTGGGCGCAATGACATGAGTGTGTCCTTTCGTTAGCGCTTGGTCCGGAATGACGCGCGCGCGCTCTCGTGGGTGGGGGAGGACGCGGCGGAGTCGGCCTGAACGGTGACTGAGTAGAGCGTCCGGTGGGCGAGGTGGGTGTCTGTGAAGGCCGGGGAGGTGGACTCCGCCTTGGTAATCCCGCCCTTGCCCGACTTGTTGATATGCCATATGTAGCGGGACGCGCCGGAGACCGCGGACACGCTGAAATGGGCAGAGTGCGCGGTGATCGAGCTGACTTTGGGGCGCCCGGGCGTCTTGAGTGTGGTCTTACCTGTGGTGATCGCACGGCCGCTCGAGGCCGGACCGTCCACGCCTGCCGCGGAGACGCCCCTCACCTGGAATGTATAGCGCTTGTTCGGCGTGAGCCCTGACACGATGATCTTGGTCCCGGATGTGATGCCTGTGGCGCCGCCGCCGTCATAGGTGGCGCGGTAGCCGGAGGCGCCCGGGACGGCGCTGTAGGTGAGCGTTACCTCTGTCTGTTTCGCGGTGATGGTGAGGATGGCCGGCGCAACCGTCAGGGGCGCGTCTCCGCCTCCGATGAGCGGGAATTGCCCCATGGGCGGCTGACCGGCCAAACCTAGAGCGGCCTGAACGATCTGCTTGCCCAGCGTGGTCAACGGGGAGCCAGCGAGGAAGTTTCCGAGCGCGGACACGATGTCTGTGTATGTCCACGTTTCACTCTGGGAGAGGCGCGTGGAGGCGTATTCGGCCCACTGAGAGTTAGTGGTCCCGCGGAAGCCGAACGTGTCCGCCGATGGCGGCTCCGTGGTCTGGTCATCCTGACCAAAACGGTTGTCAGTGGGAACGGAGTTGAGAACGTCCGGAGTCGTGCCGTCGCCCTCGACAAAGTCGCTCGCGGTGGCGTCGGTCGGGGCCGCGGCCGCGTCTTTCCGCGCCCGCCAATATCGGTATCCGACGAAGCCGACGCCGCCTAGACCGATCGCCAATAGGAGGCGCTTGTCTACTCCGCCCACCGCGGGGAGGTTCACCTCCCCGGACATCCACGTGTTAGGCACTCAGAGCCTCCCAGAGTCGCGGAACGCTGAGGCCGCGGCCTGGAGCGTTGTGGCGTAGTCAGTGAGCGCGGACTCAGACGGCAGAGCGAACCCGGACGGCGTTTGATTGACCGGCGCGGGCGCCCACGTGGTCGTCCCGGCGCTGTTGGGCGTGTAGGGCGCGGAGTTGGGAATGCGCGGCTTGTCCACAGGCAAATGTGGGGAGAGACCCGTGTAAGCCCGGAGCTGCGCCTCCTGGCCGAACTTCCCCACGGGCGTCTCATAGAGGCCCCAAATATTCGTCTTGACGCCCAGCCGGTAACGGCCAACGTTCGGGGCGTCCCCGGCATAGACCTCATTCGGTTGGTTGGTCGCATCGTAGGAGTTGCGACCCATCACCAAATTCTGAAGACCCTGCCCCGGATCTAGCCCAGCGTTGACCGGCGAGCGGCCCACATTGAACTCATTGGCCTGCCCCTCGCTGGCATGGGTGTAAAGCCGGATCGTGTCCGGGACATAGGCGACCTGGGAGTGATCCTCGAGGAATCGCTCTTGGAACGTCTGCCGCGTGATGTCGTGCGGCAATCCCATCGGGACCGACGGGGCGCCCGGATACCAATGGCTGACCGGAATCTGTGCCAAGTTGGGGAGGTTCGACTGCCCCGGGCTCGATTCGTCCGCGGTCCACACGGTCCCGGCTTGGCTGGCCGGAACGTCCGGAACGGGGTTGAACGGGTCCGGGTCCGGGTTTGGGTGGAGATGCTCAGCGTTGACGCCCTCGACAGGCGGCCGCCGCCCAAAGTGCGGAATCCCGCGCGTCGCAGCGCCGGAGTATGCGAGGTCCATTGCGTGAGCTCTCTTGGTTGGTTAGCCGCGACCCTGGGCGGTCTTGGTCCACTTGCTTACGCCGTTGAAACTCGCCGTGATCACCTTGGCGGTCTGACGGCCGGGCAGCACTGCCGCGGTGATCATTCCGGTAATCGCGATGAGAACAAACACTTTCTGAACTGTGCTCATGGTGTGCTCGCCTTTGCCTTTCCTGCTTTGTCATACCAAGCCAACGCGCTCTCGGTTGGCGATGGCACATTGTTAAATCGTGTGAACAAGACCGAGATAACCGCCGTCCAAGCGAGTATCACGGCCCCCTGCGGGAACGCCCGCTCAGCGAGCGAGAACCCGATGGCCGCGAGGCCGGTTGCGATGGGTATCCGCCAGTCGAGCGGTTGCTCGTGGAAGACCGTTTGGTTAACGATGGTGATCGCGCCAACGGCTAGGACCGGGCCTGTCGTCTTGCTCATATCACCATCCTGTCGTCCCTCCGCCGCCGCCGCCGCCTCCGGAGGTGGAGCCGGTCTTGGCGTAGCCGGTCCACGTCTTGTACGAGTGCCCAGCGCTGCCAAATAGCCATCCCATATTCCCGGTTTGCACGTTGCGCCCCGGCCTCTGCTGCCCAATGCCTTGTGTCTTGCTGGTCATGATCACCATGTGGTGACGATTGAGTGCGATGTCCCCGGCTTGGACCTGGGAGGCCGGAATGGTCTTCCACTGCCCAGATACCCAGAAGTTAGACACGACTGGCCAGTCTGAGCCCGGAGGTTTGATTCCGGCTTTCCTGAGTGCCTTACCGACGAATGAGGAGCAATCGGAGAATCCCGGCTGTCTCCGCTTGGCTTGTGAGTACTTGTCCCCGGCGAAGCTGCGTGCGGCCGCCACAACCGCCTGGCGTTGCGCTCCGCCTGCGAAGGAGGAGACGTTGCCCTGGCCGGTCCCGGCGCCCGCGGGCGTCGTTGGGGTGGGGATTGTCGTTGGGTTGGCCTCCACCGGGGGCGGAGCTCCGCTCGAGATATCGCGGAGCGCCTGCAACGGGCTGATGCCGCGAAAACCGGCATAGACGATTAGACCGCCTATGGTCGCGGTTCCCACGGCAAGCCCATTGATACCGCCGGACGCCACGAGCCCTAGCTAGTGACGCGTGCCAGGACCTTGGGGAGGACCAAGTAGCCCAACGCCACACCCACCAAGAGTGTTGCGGTCGGCTTGAAATACTTTCCCACGGGGCGTTCCCTTCCGTTGTGGTTTGGATCGGTGGACGTGGTGAGGCTTACCGGGCGGTAAGTCCCTTGATATTCCCGCCCGGAGGCCGGACGAAATCGTAAATGCAGGTCAGCGTATGCACGCCGGAGCCGCCGATGGAGCCGCGGAAACCGAGCGTGTCGGCCGCCGAAATGCTGAGGTACTTGTAACGGTCCTCAGCGCCCGCCTGTAGCGTCCCGCCGTCAGTGATGAATGGCAGCGTGAAGATGCCGAGGTCCCGCCCCGCTACCGGGTTCATAGCCGCAACCAAGACCTTTGTCCAGTTGTAATCACGCTCGAGGCGCCGAATCCAGTAGTCCTTGGTCCGGTCATAGGGGACGTCGTTATTGACGTACACCTGAGCGGGGGACGGCCAGTCAGCGTCTCCCTGGGTGCGGGAGCCCACGGAGTCTTTCAGGATGAAGTGGAGCGCCCGATACGAGCCCTCTTGCTGCGAAAGCAACAGATCCTGCTGACCTGAGGTTGTGGTGATCACGTTTCGGCGCGCGTAGAGCACCGCGCCCAATCCGGGAGGCGTGACCACCGTGGGATTCCCTTGTGCGTCTTTCCCGGAACTCTGACGGTAGGAATCTTGGTAGATCGTGATGGTGATGGTGGGCAGGGTGCCCGGGTTGGCGGAGAACACCGCAGAGGCCGCGGCTTGGATGATGTCCAACGCGTAGGCGTTGTTCGAGTTGGTGTTGGGGAGCGGGCCGAGCGGCTCCGCGCGAACGAATTGCACCGGGATATGCAGCGTCACAGTGCCGTTGCCCACGGTCGAAACCTCAGTGAAGGTCTCAGAGTTGCGCGGGTCGTCGCTGTAGCTGAACCCGCCCCACTTGACGAACATGGCGAACTCCCAGCCGGTCATCGGACCGAGGATGGGTTGGCCGCCTGTGTCGCTCAGAGTGATCGAAGCCAGATAGCCCAGAATGCCGTCGTGGTTCGTCTGAAGGGTGCCCGCCGTCGCGCCGCCTGTGGCCGCCAATCTGATCCACAGATCGGCAAGGAATCCGTTGGTCTTGGGGTAGAACGTGGCGAGGGGAATTTGGTTGACCGAGAGCAGGTTGACGTAAGTCTGAGTCCGCGTCTCGAGGTCAAGCGTCCCCGTGAAGAACGGCCGGAGCGCAACGGGCGCCTTGGCGTCTTGAGCCTTGGGTGGCGCCGCTTGGGCAGTGGTCATGCTGAGCCTCTCGTGAGTAGTGGTCACCCGGGGTTATTACCGAGCGGCCGTCCGCGGGGTTCACACCGCAGACAGGTTTCAGGCGGAGGCTAACACCCGGGGAGCCCCTCCCGTGGCCAAAATCGAGCGCTAAGAGTTGTGAACTTATCCCACCCGTTTCCGTATCTTGATACGGTTCGCGGCATGCTCAAATTACGAAAGCAAGCGTCCGAAACGATGGGAAATGTGAGTGCGGCGGCGGGAAAAGTGGCCACCTCGAGCGAGTTAGCGTCAGTGGCTTTGCTGGCTGTGGCGGGCGTCGCGGTCCTCGCTTTGGCTGTGGCTGTGGTGGCCTTGGTCCGGGTGAGCTCGAGGTGACGCGCCGCGGAATTACCCGGGAGGAGAGAGACGCCGCGGCGCGGATGGCTGACGCGGTGAATCTCCACGTGGAAGCGATGACGGCCGCGGATCGGGACGTGCCTGGCTTTGTGGCTATCTGTCTCGAGGACGGCCGCTCTCCGGATAACGCGCTCTACGATTCCCGGCGCGACTTGTTCCGTCACCATCCGTCGCAGGACAACATAATGGCGGTCAAGGTCGGGCGTGATTCTATGACGCTCCGTGAGGCCGTCGCTGTGTTGCAGTTGAACCGGATGGCATATAAGCGCGGCGTGATCTTCCGCGAGGTGGAAGTGATCACGCCACATCGTGAGGAGCTCCTCCGTCCGCTATTGCCGCGGACAATGGACGGGCTTAGGCGGTCATCTAGTGGGCTCTTTCTGCCTCCCACACCATTCCACAAGAGAGGCTAGTCAATGACAGAGTACGACCCGGAGGCCCCGCACGGCCGCGACGCAAACGGAGACCCGCTCGAGCCTTATGGCCGCACCGTGGAGGGGCGTATTAAGAAAGCGCCCGGGCGGCCAGTCGGCGGCGGCGGGACGCGTCCCCGTGCTCGTGCGCCACGGATTCGGAATCGGTCAGCCGCCGCTCCCAAAGGTCCGACGCCTAAGCAACGGGACGCCCAACGGAAAGAGACGCTTATTGCTCTTGGGGATATGTTCGTGGTCTCCCCGTTGGTTGGGCTCTCGGTCTCGCCGCCCATCAAAAAGTGGATTGGGCAGGCGCAGGCGGACGCTCTTGGCGGGGACGCGGTTATCACCACACACTTTCTCCCAAGTGTGGCGGACGGGCTTATCTTGCTCTCCCAAACCAAGCCTAAGGTGTTGTCTTGGCTTGACGGCGTGGAAGACAAAGCGCCGTATCTCGTCCTCATGTCCACAGGCATCCAATTAGCCAAGATGATCGCAGAGAATCATATGCGGCCTAACCCTGAGCTGAACGCCTCCGGCCGGACCATGATGGCGATTCGGGCTCAGCAGATGGCCGCGGAAATTCACGCGCAGGCGGAGGCCATGGGAATCCCAACGGAGGTCCCAATTCCTGAGTCAGAGGCCGCCTGACAATGGCTCGAGCTCATTTAGTAGACCTCCCGGAGGTAACCACGTTCGGGCGGCAGACGTTTACCGATGAGGTGTGGGACTACAAGCCGGGAGAGTGCGTTACGGTCCTGGCTCCCTACGGTGGCGGAAAGACGCAATTGTCCTATGAGTTGCTGGGCGCGACGGCGGAGCCGGATCTAATGGCGGTTGTGCTTGTGATGAAAGCGCGGGACGCCACTATCGACCGATACACTAAGCAATTCGGTTTTCGTACGGTTCGCGATTGGCCTCCGCCGCTTACGTCCAAGATGGTTAAGAAACCGCCCGGCTATGTGCTGTGGCCGCTCGAGTCCGATGATCCGGACGTGGACGACACCCGCCATCGGGTCATCTTTCAACGGGCGCTAAGGGACTGTTACCGGAACGCCACAAAGGGGAGCTCTAAGGGGCGCATCGTATTCGGTGATGAGACTTATTCGCTCGAGGAGGAGTTGAACCTAACGAAAGATCTAGTCCGGCTGTGGACTAAGGGGCGCTCTATGTCGTGTGGTCTTTGGGCGGCCTCACAGCGGCCGGTCTATATCTCCCGTTGGGCGTTCCAAGCGCAACACATATTCCTAGGTAATGATCCGGATGTGGATATGCAGAGGCGCTATGGAGAAATCGGCGGCGGGATTGATCCGGGACTAGTCCGCGGGATCGTGGCCAGTCTCAAGCGGTATCAATTCCTCTATATCAACCGGGAGGAGCGGGCAATCTGCATAGTTGACGCTTCCTAGGTTGTCAGGGTAGCGTTCGCCTTTGGCTAAGGGAGATCGGCCGAAAGAGTCTCCCACGTGGTCATTCTGCAGATGCGTCCACACAAGCGCCCCGGTCACATAGTGGTCCGGGGCGCTTGGCGTTTCCCCTAGTGGTTACAACTTGCACCTAGGACACGCCGGAAGTTTCAAAGCGCTTCCCGTCCGCGTACGCCTCGAGCTCGTCGCGCCTATAGCGGTTGCCGCTGACAGTTTGCTCTCCCGGTCGGGGGAAGCCCGGACGTTGTGACGCACGCCGCGCGGCCGCCTTGCTCCTACCCTCGAGCGGACCTCTCGGAGCGATGGCCTCCGCGATCGTTAGGAGCTCCTCTGCCGCGTCGCCTTGGTCATCCGGGGGATAGGCCGGCCACTCACCCACGGGTCCGTCAGAGGCGCCCTCGAGCTCGTGCGGTGAGTCGTTTTCCCATGTCTCACCTGTGACATGTCCCACCCCTTGTCCTAGGGTGCTGAGCGCGAGAGCCAGACTTGTCACACCTGCGACATGTGACACGGCCACGCCGCGGCGGGCTTGGTGTTCGAGGACGTAGGCGCGGGCTTGCTGGGCGCTGAGGTAGCACGGCTGGACGGGCTCAGCGTCCCCGCCGAGGTACATCATGACGCGGCCGAGGATGCGCGAGGCCGGTGGGAGCTTGACGTCTGGGCAGAGCATGCGGGCGGCGTTGGCGCTGTACCGGCCTAGGAAGCGCATCCCGTAATTCTCGCGGCCTTCCGGGTATCCGCCGAACATGCGGACGGTCCCGGACTGGCCTATGGCGCACGCATTCATCTTTGCCTGGCGGCCTAAGAATGTGACGTCGTTAAACCCGTCGATAGCCGGTGATGTCCGCGGGTCGGTCGGTTTGCGAATGTTTTGCCAATAGCGCTTGAGCGCGTCCATGGTTGCATTCATCTCTTCAAACACAACATAGATACGTGGCAGATTCTTTAGACACTCCTCGTCGCCGCCATTGGCCTCGAGTATGCGGAAGCGTCTCATCCCTTCCATTGCGAGAATGACGAGAGCGTTATGGATGTCTTCTAGCTCGCGACAATACGCAACGTTGGGCAAGCCGTCAGCCCACATATGACTAACGCGTTTCTTATCGAGGAAGATAACAAAGCCGCCGTTACCGAGAATCTGGCATGCGATCATCTTTGAGAATGTGGACTTTCCGCCGCCAGTACCCATTGATAACAGAATGTGGGGAGCGTCTAAGTCAAAATTGAGCGCAATAACTTTGCGGCGGATGCCAAGACCAACCACGGGCGCATTCTCAGCCGCCCGATTCATTGCCCCTATAACGTCCTCGAGCATTACCCTTGTCGGCGGCTGTGGCGCCTGTTTGACTTCCAAGAATGGAAGGCGACCGGCTAGATTCCACGAATACTCAGCTTGTGGTAACGCCAACTTTGCTTGAACGGCCATCTTGATTAACTCGCGTTTGCCCATCTCTGCGCCAAAGCTGGCGGGTAAATTGATCCTGACTTTCGCATCCACATTGCTCCACAGATCACGCGGGATAGTGATGTATGAGCTATCGCCCCACTCCGGACGCTCGAGCGGCTTAGCTAATGCGGCGTGCAATGGCTGAACCCATTCACGGACAAATAGCTTTGCGACAATCCTGCGATAGACCAGATACGCGACGCCCCCGACAGGAACACCACCAAACATAACCGCCCACAATGCAATCTCCTGAAGAATAAGCCCAATCTCAGTGGGCGCGCCCGGGAAGCCGTACCACACAAATTCCACAGCGACAATCGCCAAAGCGACGATTAGAAAGAGAACGCGCCACAGAGCTCGCCTATATCCCGGTAGGCGCGCCCAGCGCGTCGGGGCGTCCCTATGGCGGAGTAACGAACGCGTCCCCGCCTTAGTGAACGTTGCATTACTTCTATACATCCCATCCATAGGGCGGCCAGATACAAACCGGCCGCACGCGGATAACGTGTCTGTGAACGTCATGTAAACGGTCCCTCTCGTGAGAATGCAAAGACGCCTCGTCGGTCAGAAGAGACCGGGCGAGGCGCCTTTGGTGGTTACTGCTGAGTTGTTCCTCTACCGCTTGGGGTAGTTATTCTTAGCGGAGTGGACGTTCTTCCCACCCTTGCTGTTAATGCGGTTCTTCCGCTGTTGGTCGGTTTGCGACTTGACGGGCTTAGCCATGAGTCCGCGCGCCGGAGGTGGTGAGGTAGTACGTCGCCGCGTCACGTTCCCGGCCTGTGTGGTCGGTCACCTTAAACCGCGAGATCCTCAGACCGCGGGGAGCAACCAAGCGAATCGTCTGCCACTCCTCGCTCATGGTCATTCCCTTGCCGTTGAGATAGTCGTGCAGTTGCGCGCGTACGCCGGTCGACGTGTCGTTGATCACGAACCCTTTGCCGTGGAGGTCCTCGCCCTCAGCCCACGTGATCGCAATCCCCTTGTCGTTGACCGATTCCCGGACTGCCGTCAGCAGGAACGGCACCTCGAGCAATTCGGACTTGTCCCGCACGTCTGCGCCGTCGAGCACATCCGCGTCAGCCCACTTGCCGTTAGGACCGGCAAAAGCGGCGGTCCCCTGGGTTGGGTTTGCTGCTACCTGACCCTTGCGAGCGGCCTGGCTGCGTGTGGTGGCCATGTTGTTCTCCCATCTGTTGGAGTTGGTGTAGTTGTAATCCGTCAGCGTGGCCACACGCGGGCGGATGGCACCATGTTAGCAACAAGGTGTGACGTTGGCTATCATCGGGGGATAAGTGCCCGGATTATGTCCATGACTGAACCCTCCGGCGTGAGCTCGTGCTCGAGGAAGTGGAGGAGAATCTCCTCCATGTCTGCCCCGAACAATTTGGCGTAATAGCGGCTCTCCCGCTCCTCCGTCAGGGACTCATAGGTCGGGTCTGAGCGGAGGAGCTCCGGGCGGTCCGGGCACCTGTAGAACCCACCACGTTTGGCCTCAGGGTTGGCGCTGAGCATCCGGGGCTGATCCCAGGAGACCACGCCACACTCCCACCACTGTCCGCGCGCAGCGGCCAGCCGTGGGCTTGTGACAGACCACTCAATGCGGACCTCCATGGCGGGCGCCTCATCGTTATAGGCGAATGAGTCGGGAGTCCAACGCGGATCACCAGGAGCGGGGATGCGATCGCGGAGCCTCAGCCACGCCGCGTCGAATTGATCAATGAATGGCGCGAGGTACTTGCCGGACACTCCGCGGCTCCGGAGTTGCAACGATTCGTTACGGCGGATTGACTCGCGGGAGGCGTCGTCCCAATAGAGGCCGGGCATAAGGACGGAGAGATTCTCGTGTGGCTCAAAGTCCCACTTGCCTAGCTCGTCAGAGCTCATCGGGAGCGTTGGATGTGGGGAGAGAAAGTAAACCCCATCGGTGGCCACCATAACGACGGCCTTGGACTTGTCCGGATGCGTGGCGATTGCGTCCAAGATCATCGTTCGAGTGTGCGAAGTGATGAGCGAGGCATATAGGGCGTTTGAATATTTGGGGTGCCCGACACTCTGCGCCATCTTGCCGTAAGTGGAGTTATAGACGAGTTTCTTAGCCTTGCCAAAGGGAGTCCGTTTCCCAACGGCTAGGCGTCCGGCGTAGAGCTCCGCGATTGCTGCGATAGGTGGCGGGCAGTCACAAGGGGCGTATTCGACCCACTCAATCACGCGGGCGCTCTTGATCAAACCGGCGCGGCGCGCAGCGTCGAGCTCGTGTTGCCAATGCCACCCGCGCGTCAGGAGCGGGCGGGATATCCCGCCCTCTTGGTCGCGGTGTGGCATCGTGCCAATGCTGACGCCCTCATGGCCGCGGAAGTCCGCAAAGACTAGCCGGAGGTGGCCTGGCTCGAGCGGCCCGGGCCTGCCCTCCCCGCTCGTCCACTCCCCGTGAAGCAAGCACGGAAGCGATGCAATCGCATGGGGATAGGCGGAGTTAATGTCATAGCCATAGGTGGTCCCCGGGATCGGGCCGTGGATCATGACCTCAAACCACCCGCCGTAATAGGACCGTCTCGCGGCCTCGAGCGCCCACACCGGGACCGCCTGGCGGACCTCCTCGCCTGTGGGCGCCCCTATCAATTTGAGCCACGCCTGAGCCGCCTGCCCCGGCCCAAACCACTGATCAACGCGGAGCCGGATACCGTCAGAGAGAAACCCTTGGTTGAGCTCCCGCATGAGGCGGGCGAGCACGTCATTCTCTAACGTGTTGTATTTGATCATGGCCGGACCAAAGACGGCCGTTGAGCGGCTCCGCTTCCCCTCCTCGAGAATGTCCCACTCCTCCTGAGTAACTATCGGCTTGAGCCAGTCGCGCGGATTGATCGCAACCAAAAGTGACGATTGAAAGAATGAGCCGGAGTCGCAGATATACATCCACGGGTGAGGATGCTTATTGTGCTTGCCGGTCTCGCATTCCTCGATTAGGTCCGGGGTGCGGTGCGCAACACGGCACTTAGGCCAGTCTTTGCGCGGGATGAATGGGCGGAGTTTTAGCCGTTTCATCGCGAGAATATCGACTTGCCACTTTCCCCCGATGATCACCGGGAAGGGGTAACGCATCTCGGAATTAGTAGGGGTGCGTGAGGCTATGCCTTTCGTGTGAAAGAGACGCCAACCGGCCAGATAGCTAACAGACTTAAACCATTGGGAGAAGTCATAGCCCAGGAAGAACCCGACAAACGCCGCCTCCGGGTGCGCCGTCTTTTGCTCATAGAGAAAAGAGAATATGTCGTCGTGAGTAAGCGGCGCGCCGTCTTTGTGTAACGACTGATCGCCCACGGAAAAGAGTACGTACTCATGGACTCGCACTAGCCGGGTGACTATGTTTTGGGATTCCTCGTCCCAATCGACAATGGGCTCCCAGCGGGTTATACCCTCGCCATCCACCGCAACAAATTCGGTATTAGATGAGACTTGGACGGCGTGCCGGTCCCCGCGGCCGCGGTCATTAGCGGCGCGTCTGCATTTGTCAGAGTGATAGCGTTTCGACGGTCTAGATTGATCAGGATCGAAAGGCTCTCCACAGCCTTCGCAGATCATGGGTTATAGAACGCCCAATGCATCTTGAGACCGCGCTTACGGGCGCGGATGGCCGATGTGCGCATTTGCTGGCCGGTCATGGTGGGGATTTTGCGGAGCGTGGCTATGCTCTCGCCGCGGACGCGCCGCTCAATGATTGCCCTGTTAGGCGGCCTGCCAGAGGACGCGGCCCCCCATTGGGCTATGTGGCCTGTAGCTTTATCGATTGCGTCGCCGCGTCGAATTGCGTTGACGCTGAACCCTTTGCCGTACCGCTCCGGATCTGAGTCAGCGCGCGATTTCGAGGAGAGGCCGCGCCACTTGTCCCAGCGCTTAGGCTCTACGCCTTTAGCGGCTTGCTCACGCTGCCAGCGTTGGTTATGGTCTCCGTAAGGTTTTACCTGACGCGCCACGGCGCCCACCTGTAATTAGGGGAGCGCGGGTGGTACCGTTGCATAAGTCCGCCTCTGGGTATTAATGGGATTTCCTGAGGACTTGGCGCTCTGGCAGCCACCTGAGAGGGTGGCCGCCATTGTGTTGTCTCAAGCGATCCTAACGGCCTGAGCCGTCAGGGATGGGTAACTAGCCGGACAACGCCTCCGGGGGCGCTGAGAGCCGATCTGAGGCCGATTGAGCCCGCTCTAGGCGCTCTTGGCGGAGTCCCTCTGCGATGAGCGCACGAGCTCGAGCGCTGACCGTGGAACGGTGGCGGCGGGCGGAAGCCACTAGCGCGCGTTGCTCCCCCTTGGTCATCACAACGGACACGCGGGTATCCACAAGCGGCGGCTTCGCCATCACGCTCTCTCCCATGCCTCGACTGTCACGTGGGCGTGCGGCGCGTCGTCGCCGGCCACCCTGTGGACCACTATCCACACCGCAAACACAATCCCGAGAGAGCACACGCCGTAACGCCTGAGCAGTAGACGAACCGCGAGGACCTCGCTATTCATCGGTCACGTCCGCGCCTGTGGATGCCCGCTCGCGAGCCGTGGCACGCTCGAGCTCCTCGAGCTCCTCGAGGTCTAGCCCGGGCTGGCCGCTCTCGGCCGATGAATACCTGAGCTCGTCCTCCGCGTTGGGATCTCCGTCCGGGTACAGCGCCAACGGCCACTCCTCCGTAGGCTCGTCGTCCTCCCCGGAGTCGTCCGCCACCTCACGATGTGCGGGCGGTTCAAACACGGTCACACGCGAAAG
>Ga0307312_10000615_pt1 | contig 17065 bp, 13 predicted proteins | sample ER_DNA_202_FD_194489 | JGI IMG/M metagenome (GOLD analysis project Ga0307312, IMG submission 194489) | Bulk soil microbial communities from the East River watershed near Crested Butte, Colorado, United States - ER_DNA_202 | ecosystem: Environmental > Terrestrial > Soil > Floodplain | place... | reverse complement strand
GCCGTATTAAGAGCGGGCACCGGTTAGATCGACATCGTCAGGCTTAAAGCCTACTTCGGCGGGTGCGCGCGCAGATATTCGGGCAGCGGCTGGCCGTCGATGTAGAGCTGTTCCAACGTCGCGTCACCGTCGCGGACTCGCACGGTGACATATGCATTCTGCTTCTGCTCGCGACTGTTCTCGATGTACGCCCTCTCCGCCGCGGCGGCATTTTTTTCCGTGACCCAATAACGGTCGAAAGGAAAATGCACGCGCGGCGCGTTCTGCGCCCAATATCCGGTTTCCGCGGTCACTATGTTGTCGCCCCGGAGAACCGTCTCACTGATTTGATCGATCTGGGCGAATCCGTCGGCATCTTCCTTGAGACTCACGTAAACCAAGGTGTCGGGCTTGATGCTGCGATCGCTTACTTCAACCTGCGGCGGCGCGATTTCCGCGGCGAAGCGCAACGCTATATATCGTCCGCGAATGGCATCGACTGGATCAACTGGGGCAGTTCGAAACTTCCAGACACGACCATGTCTTAATGTGCGTTCACGGTTCCACATGACCGATGCCGGCACGCTCACATGAACCAAGGCAACGACGATGAAAATGGCCAGCCGCAATGTTTTCATGCGGCCCCTTTTCGCTTTTTAAAGAAGATGACGTTGGCCACGAGGAACCCGACGCCGACAATAATAAAGCCCAGTCCTCGCGTGACAAAACCGAGATCGCTGTCAAAAAATCGGCACATGGCCAGCGCGGCAATGATTAGAAGACCAAAGTTTGCGCGCGCCACGCTGTTCGCACGCACGCTACGCGCGATTAGCTCGATACCGAGAGCGAGCGCGTAGACATTGAAAATGATGGCGGCCGCCATGGAGTATGCGCTGTCGTCACCGCGGGTTTCCGGGGGCGCCAGGTTCGCGATTAACAAAGCCAGGCCCGCGACCAGCGGCATGATGGCTGCGGCAATCGAGAACGCCGTCTTTTGCCGTTTCCCGTAGATCCAGGCCAGAAGCGCAACTGCGACCGCCGGAAAGAACAATTCCACTGCGATTCCAATTGCCTGGGGCGCACCATGCATCGACCACATCGATGCGATCGGCAGATGCCACATCCATTCGAAACTCAAGACGATAGCGGTCACGCCAATGCCGAGTCCTCCGACAAGCGACAGCGGGTGCAGCCGCTGGCCTTCGCCGCGCGGAAAAAATCTCATCCCGCACAGGTAAATCGAAGTGAACAGTCCTGCGTATGCTACGCCACCGAGGTTGGCCCTGGTCAGCTCCGCCGTGCAGCCCAGACCAATTGCCGTCGCGGCCACGAGCAAGATCGACAAGAACGTAGGCGCTGCGCTGGCCCGGTCGCGCCGCAGCAGGAGAATGTAGTACGGCACGATCGCGAGCAACAAAAGCCAGAAGCACAGCTCGGCAGGATCATTGAAACGCCAGCCCGCCTTGGCGAACAACCACGTCACCGTCCCTATTACGTATGCCACTGCCCCGACCGTCGTCCTGAAAAGATAGACTATCGGAAGGCTCAAGAGCATCCAGAGACACATAAAATCCGCGAAGCTTCCCTGGATCTGATACGTCTGGCTGATGAGCGAGATGGCTGTCCCAAGGGTAGCGACGATGCAAATGGCGACGCTTTCGCGCCAAGATGGCGATTCGTCACGCCGGAGGAGCACAAACACTCCGAGAACTTCCGCACCAATCAATGGCGCAAGAGCAATTGTCGATCTTAGCGGACGGCTTAGCTCATCCCAATTGTGCGCGATCAACAAGATGACGCCGGCGCCTATTAGCACCGACCCGACAATTGCGAGCAGAACAAAACCGAAGTTCGCCTGGCTGGACTCTCTCGAATCGTAATGACGCCGAATAGCGTCCGCGGCCTCCGGCGTGACTGTCCCGCTCGCCACCAGATCGGGAAGCTCGCCGCGTAGCCATCGGACCGCTCGTCGATTCACTCGCGCCATGGCGTGATTGAATCGCAAACGTCAGCAACGGAAAAGCAAAATGAAGAGGCGCGGAGCCGTTCGCGAAAGCGCCGTCTTGCTGGCTGCGGTGCGGTTATGCTTGGCCGCGGCCTTTCACGAGCAGGAGAATCCCGCCAACGAGGCATACTCCGCCGACGATCGGTCCGATCGGGACGGGATGCTCTTCGTGCTTATTGATCTCCAAGGGCCCGATCTTGGCCACGTTCTCTTTGGTCGTAAACGTCGTATACCCGCCGTAGGCCAGGGCGATAATTCCAACAACGATGAGGATAATGCCGAGCAAACCAGTCGGTTTCATAAAAGTGTGATTGTCGATCTTACAACGGACGGCGGCCTTGGATCAGATTGATAATCAGCACGACAATGGCGATCACGAGCAGGATGTGAATGAATCCGCCCAAGGTGTAGGAGCTGACTAATCCAAGCAGCCAAAGCACGAGCAAGATCACAAAGATTGTCCAGAGCATAAGGTTCCTTTCGGTTGAGTCTTACTTCTGCTTCGCGCCGCGCGCAAGCCTTGCGCTTATCGACATCAAAAATCGTGACTTAGGATTTTCGGGTAATCTTCAGTAACTCGCATAAAATACGCCATTCATTTGTCGATCTTGTCCACAACGGCGCGCAGATTCCAGTCGTTCGCTTCAAGTTGTTGGCGCGCCCAATCGTAATCCGACCCCGACAATTGAGCGACCAGTCGGGTCGCACGATCACGCAGTTTCGAATTCGACGCGTGTAGATCAATCATCAAGTTGCCGTGCACTTTGCCGAGCGCCACCATCGCTCCCGTGCTGATAATGTTGAGCGCGACCTTCGTCGCTGTGCCTGCCTTCAACCTGGTCGATCCGGTGAGAACTTCTGGTCCAACCGCGAGATTGATTGCAAGATCGACAATCACCTTTTGCGAACCTGACGGATTGCAGGTTAGCAAAATAGTCTTTGCGCCTAACGACTTCGACCGCGCAAGCGCGCCGAGGACAAAAGGCGTTCGCCCACTGGCCGTGATGCCAATCACAACATCAATGCCTTTAATGCCGCGCTCATCCAGGGCCAACGCGCCGCCACTTTCCTCGTCTTCCGCACCTTCGACGGCTCGATAGAGCGCAGTTACCCCGCCGGCGATCACTCCCTGCACCAGATCGGGCGACGCGCCAAAGGTCGGCGGGATTTCGCTCGCATCGAGCATCCCAATACGCCCGCTGCTGCCAGCGCCGACATAAAAAAGGCGACCGCCATTTCGCAACGATTCGGTCACAATTTCAATGGCGCGCGCAAGATCGGCAATTGCGCCTCGCACAGCGTCCTGCACAGATTTTTCCTCCTCGACAAAGAGTTCGACTAAAGCGCGCGGACTTAGTTCTTCCAGATTCTCCGAGCGCGGATTGCGCTGTTCGGTTAGCACGGCAGCCAGAGTGTCGATTTCGCTTTCGGGAAGCTTCGATTGGAAAATGACGTGATCGCTCAACTCTGCCGCCAGCCACGCCGCGCCAAGCTCGGGCGCGCGCTCCGCAGTTGCCACGCGAGCATCGGGAAGATTCTTCTTCAGTCTGCGCCGAAACGCGTGCGTGTAGATCGAGTCGCGATGAAAAAGGCCGCCGAGCAGCATGACCTTCGGCGCAAGCAGATGAAGCCTGGACGCGACTGCCTCTGTGTATTCGCTCAGAACCTGGGCGCCGTTTTCTACAATTTCCGTCACGCGCGCATCGCCGCTGGCTGCGGCTTCAAAAACAACCGGCGCGAGCATCGCGATCTCCATTTTGTCTGCCGTCTGGGCCCAGCGGACGACTTCATCAAGATTATTCAGCGAAAGTGCGTGCAAGACTTTCGCAGCGAATTGCATCTCGCCGCGGTGCAGATCGTATTCACACAAGATGAGGCGCAGCGCCTGAATGGAAAGAACATAACCGCCGCCTGTGTCGCCGAGGATGTGTCCCCAGCCGCCGGCGTTCTCCATTTTGTCGCCGCGCCGTCCTGTAACCGAGGAGCCACTCCCGGCGCTGACCACTATTCCGTCGCCATGTCCCAGGCCAGCCGCAAGGCCAGATTCACGATCACTGCCAGTGAAGATTCTGGCGTTTGGCCAGATTTCGGCGCAGAGCCGAGAAAGCGATTGTCGATCTTCGGTAGTTCCGCAGCCGGCAAGAAAGATTCCGGCACGATCGATCTCGCTCGGAAGTTCGCAGAAGATCGCTCTCAGGCGATCTGGTGTTTCCAATCGGAAGTTTGAGGGAGGCAGTCTTCCTTGATCGAGAATGCGCAGTTGTGAGCCGGGGTCGGCGTCCCCGGCTCCAGTTCGCTCGACCAGAACCCAGGCAGTCTTAGTGCCGCCGCCTTCCACGCCCAGGATTTTCTCGCTGCGCTCCATTGCCGAGGATTCGACCGACTTATATCATCCCACATGACTGCGGAAGAAACGCAAGCGGCAAAACGTGCCGCGCAATTGCGCCGCAAAATCGAAGAGCACGACCGCCGTTACTATCAGGAAGCTGCGCCCATAATCAGCGATCGCGAATACGATCGGCTCTACCAGGAGCTTTTCGATCTTGAAACGCAGTTTCCGCAGCTCGTGTCCCCCGATTCCCCGACACAGCGCGTCGGCGGTAAGCCGCTCGAGGCCTTTGCGCAAATCGCGCATCGAGTCCCGATGCTGAGCCTGGATAACACTTACTCCGAAAAAGAAGTCGCAAGTTTTTATGCGCGGATCACGCGCCTTTTACCGAACGAGAGGATCCCGGTTGTGATCGAGCCGAAAGTGGACGGCGTCGCCGTTTCATTGCTTTATGAAAATGGGCGGCTCCGTCATGCTGCCACGCGCGGAGATGGCGCGGTGGGCGACGATATCACGCAAAACATTAAAACCATTCGTTCCATTCCCGAGCGCTTGCGCAGCGCAGCACCGAGAGTTTTCGAAGTGCGCGGTGAAGTTTTCATGGATAAGCGCGGCTTCGCGAAATTAAACGAAGAACGGAGCACGGCGGGCTTGCCCCTGTTCGCGAACCCGAGGAATGCAGCGGCGGGATCGCTCAAGCAACTCGATCCAGCGATCGTTGCCAAACGACCGCTTGGCATTGTGTTTTACGGCACGGGCGCGATGGAAGGTGTCGATCTTGAGAAACATTCCGAACTGTTTCCGCTTCTTGAAAAGTTCGGCTTGCCCACGAGCGCGCGCTGGTGGCTGGCCGATTCGGTCGAGGAAATTTTGAACGCGATCCGTGAACTGGACAAAATTCGAGCCGATTTTGCGTATCAAACCGATGGCGCGGTCGTGAAAGTAGACGCGTTCGCGCAGCGCGAGCGGCTTGGATTCACGGCCAAATCGCCGCGCTGGGCGATCGCATACAAATATGAAGCGGAGCGCGTAGAGACGCGTTTGATCGACATCCTGGTTCAGGTCGGCCGCACCGGCGTGCTTACGCCAGTGGCGATGCTCGAACCGGTGACGGTGAGCGGCAGCCGGGTTTCGCGTGCGACCCTGCACAATGAGGACGAAATCAAACGCAAAGACATTCGCATCGGCGACACAGTTGTGATCGAGAAAGCCGGTGAAGTGATCCCAGCGGTGATCGAGGTAGTGAAATCGAAGCGGCTGCGCAGCGCCAAGCCGTTCGATTTCTTCAAACACATTCACGGCAAATGCCCTGTCTGTGGCGGCCCCGTGCGGCGCGATCCGCAATTTGTGGCCTGGCGCTGCGAAAATATTCAGTGCCCAGCCCAAACGACGCGGCGAGTGGAATTTTTTGCGGCGCGCGACGCCCTCGATATCGAAAGCATCGGCGGAATCGTTGCCGACAAATTAGTCGAGCGTGGTTTGATACGCGAGCCGATCGATTTGTTTGACTTGAAAACCGAGCAGCTTGCGACCTTGAACCTTGGCACTGAGGAGGCGCCGCGAGTTTTCGGCCAGAAGAACGCGACTAAAGCAATTCATGCGATCGAACGTGCGAAAACTTTGCCCCTTTCGCGCTGGCTTTTCGCCCTCGCAATTCCTGATGTCGGGAAAACGACGGCGATGCAGTTGGCGCGGTTCCATGAAACGATCGAGGATGTCGCGGCCTCACAATTGCTACGGGATGTTCTGGCCTATCACGAAAGGAGCGACCAGAATCGCAAGCAAATCGCCAATCGTTTGATCGATGCGGGTTTTGCTGAGAAATCAAAAAGCAAAAGTGAAAAGGAGGCCGGTATTGTGACCGAGGTCGGACCGGTAGTCGCGAAAAGCGTTCTTGCGTTTTTTGAGTCGGAAGCCGGCTGCAAAATTCTGCGCCGAATGAAACAGCTGCATATTTCTCCCAAGAGTGAAAAAATTTCGGCGAAGAAAGCGGCAAAGCTGCCGCTGGCTGATAAAAATTTTGTGCTTACCGGTGCTCTACCCTCAATGACGCGCGAAGAAGCGACGGCAAAGATTGAAGCGCTCGGCGGCCATGTTAGCGGCAGCGTGAGCAAGAAAACTGATTACGTTCTGGCGGGCGCGGAGCCTGGCAGCAAGTTCGAGAAAGCGAAACAGCTCGGTATTCGCATTCTCACCGAGGCGGAATTTCGGAAAATGCCGGCGCGCTGACCACGTTACTGGACCTCAAGGCGTGCGCCGCGCCTCAGAATCGAGCTTGAGCGGAATCGCCTGATTCATCATCGTCGGCGCAGCAATCAGCGGCGGATGCTGGCTGGCCGGATGAATCTCAGCCTGCACGTTAAACGTCAGCTTCTCGTTGCCCCGGATCACTGTGATCGGAACGGTGTCTCCAGCCGTGATGAAGAACGAAGCATCTAGCACGTCTTCCGGTTCGTGGACTTTTTTCCGCCCCACTTGCAAGAGAATGTCGCCGGCCTTGATTCCGGAACTGGCCGCCGGCGTGCCGTCCATGACCTGCGTCATTTTCGCACGAGAACCTTCCATCGGCGCGGCCGCCTCGGAAACATTAATCCCGATCCAACCATGCCTGGCTTCGCCGAAGCGGACAAAATCGCCGCGGATTTTCTCGGCCGCTTCGATTGGCACTGCATAACACGAAGAGTTGTTTTCGAGGCTGCTGACCAGGATGCCGACGACCTCGCCTTTCATGTTCAAGAGCGGTGCGCCAGCCTCTCCCCGCTGTGTAGGAAGATTGACCCGCAAATGCGTGGTCGAAAAATAACGGCCGAGGTATTTCCGATCAAATCCTGCGACCATTCCGAAATTCGGTGTTTCCGGCAAATCCAATGGATAACCAATCGTGACGACGGGGGTTGCTACTCCCAGCTCCTCGGATTTCCCAATCGGCAGCGCGGGCGTTGCGACATCTGTCTTTAATATGGCCATGCCGCTGCGGACATCGGCCAAAACCTGGCGCGCGGGATATTGTTTGCCATTAAACTCAATACTGAAACTTCCCGCTTCACCTCCGACTGTATACGCAGTGTAAAGGGTTCCCGTCGGATCGATAAAAAATCCGGTGCCCGAAATTTCGCAGTGCTCGTCAACGCCGTGAATCTTGACCACAGCTTTGGCGGCGCGCTCAAAGATCTCCTTGACCTGACGGCTGACTGCCGCGGCGGATTCTTCTTGAGCATTAACGATGGAAATCCCCGCAAGCAGACTTAACGCGACGGCGAGTCTGCGGACGGAGGCGAAATGAAACCGGAAAAGAAATTCCGGCGCGCGACTAAAATCTGAAAGTCGACTCATAACTCACAGGGACGCTATCAAGCACGTAGCGCGGCGGGGCGGCCCGGTGAGTGTGGGCGCTTTCATTCAAACTACGGAGCGGCTGCGTCCCGAAGATCCGCGTGGCCACTGGGGATGCGAGCGTCCATTCTCCTTCCGCCTTCACTGCTGTGGATAACGCTGGCTCGTTCTGGAGAGCGGCGACATTGGCGGTCCCCGGTTCCTGATAAATCTTCAACGAAATTACTGCTGCACAAACTAATACCGCGGCGATGGCCGCTGGGTAGGAGGTGAGGGAACGAACATTCAACCGGAACATGAAGTCCTGAGCGCGTTCCAGAAGAATTCGCCAGAGCGGTTCACGGAGCAATTCATCACGCTGCCGGCGATGAAACTCGTGCAGGAAATTTTCGAAATAGCCCGGCGGGGGTTGCTCGTGCCGTTTCAGCCGAAGTAGCTTGGCGATCTCGTTTTCGTTAAATTCGTCCATTTCAGCGCGGGTTAACCAACGGGGTTTTTTCTGAATTCGTCCAGATAATTTTGCAGTTGCCGATTCGCGTAGAAGAGCCTCGAACGTACTGTTCCCTCCGAAACACGCAAGACCTTACTGATCTCCGCGTGGGGCATCCCTTGGATATGGAACATCGTGACCACGGCTCTGTGTTCATCAGACAATTTCATCATGGCCTCGTTCAATCTTCGCTGGAGTTCAGAAAGGTCTGCTTCCCGCACCGGACTGCTCGTCGCCGTCAGTTCGAGAAACTCTTTGTCGTTTTGGATACTGGCATCAACATCGTCCAGACTAAGATGAAAACGGCGGCTGCGTTTTTTGAGAAAATTCAGTGTCATGTTGACCGCGATCGAGTGGATCCAAGTGTAAAACGAGGACTTGCCACGGAATCCGCGGATCGCTTTGTACGCTTTGGAAAAAATGTCTTGCAACAGGTCGTTGGTGTCCTCGTGGTTCGAGGTCATGTTGTAGACCAGACCGTAAAGCCGCGGCGTGTACTTGACCACGAGTTGATCGAACGCGCCGGCATCTCCCGATTGCGTGCGCGCCACCAACTGCTGATCTTCATCCGTTTTTGGCTTCTCCATCGCCTCGTGCTTAGATTTAGCACGAGCACCGACACCGGACGATAACAAATCGGAAATCCGGCGAGCAGGCAATGCGATAGACGGATTCATCTTCTTCAAACGTGGCCGCGCGAATCAATCAGCGCCGATCGCGCACGGAAAGCAGCCAGAGCAGGTTACCCAACGCCGCGATGAACGCCGCCACGTAGGTGAGCGCAGCCGCATTGAGAACTTTGTTTACACCGGCAACTTCGCCGCCCGGCTGCACGATGCCCATTTGTTGCAGAATGATTTTCGCACGCCGTGAGGCGTCAAACTCCACCGGCAACGTGATCAATTGGAAGACCAGCAAAATCAGATAGCAATAAATCCCAAGCGTAATCAGGCCAGTGATGTGAAAGAATAGTCCGCCAAAGATCACGAACGGCAGCAGTCGCGACGCAAACATCGTGGCCGGCACGATGGCCATCCGCGCCTTTAGCGGCGCATATGCTTTGGCGTGCTGAATGGCGTGACCCGTTTCGTGTGCTGCAATGCCAAGTGCGGCGACCGAGGGCGTGTTGTAAACATTGCTCGAAAGACAAAGTTTCTTGCTCGTCGGATCGTAATGATCGCCGAGAAAATCATTCGTCTCGACAACATCGACATCGCGGATTTGCGCCGCTTCCAGAATTTCGCGCGCGCATTCAGCACCGGTGATGTTCGAACTCGCACGGACCTCGCCCCATTTTCGAAACGCGCTGCTCACCCGAAACTGCGCCCAAAGCGCAATGATCAACGGCACACCAATGAACAATAGCCAATGAGATCCAAAACCGAAACCGTAAGGATAAAACATGTCAATTTTAATTTAACGCGTTTGACGCATTTGTCATTTCCACCGCCACGAAGCGGCATTCGCCTAGCTACACCTAGCCCGGAATCCAAAAATTAGACTTTCACGTTCGCGCCCCGTTCAGATTTCCAGTTATTCCTCAAATCTCCAATTGCTTCGGAAAACGCGAAAGCACGCGGCAACCGCTCTTCGTGACGACGACCACATCTTCCTGACGCGCCCCGCCCAGGCCTGGATAATACAACCCGGGTTCAACCGTCAGTACTTGTCGATCCTTCAAAGTGACTTTCTGCAAACGCGGATGCTCGTGAATCTCAAGCCCTAACCCATGACCCGTCCCATGAAAGAAGCCAACGTGCCGGCCCTTGCGAACCTCTGTCGGATAACCGCGGTCGGCGAAAAATTCCTGGATTGCTTCGTGAATGGTCATCCCATCCACACCTGCTTTGATTTTTCTCAAAGCAAGCGCCTGCCCGGCCTTCACCGTTTCCCAAAGTTTTCGCTGCGCCTCGCTCGCGCGTCCGCGCAGAACGGTGCGAGTCATGTCGCCAAAGTAGCCGGTTTTGGCGTCGCGCGGGAAAACATCGAAAATTATCAGCGAGTTTGCGTAAAGCGGACCAAAGCCGCGCTCATGCGGATCACAGCCCTGGTCGCCGCCCGCGACGATCGTGCCGGTCGGAATTCCACCTGCGCGCAAAATGGTGGAGTCAATTTCTGCACGCAGCATTTCCGAGGTCAGCGTTTTGCCGCTCCAGCGTAATCGTTTTCCAGCTCCAGGTTTCGACGCTTTCAAAACTTCAACCGCGCGTTTCAGTCCCGTTTCCGTAATTCGCAACGCGCGACCGATCATTTCAATCTCCTTCTCGGATTTCGCTTCGCGTTCTGGCCAGAAAAGCCCGTTTGTCGCCTGAACACGGATTTTATTTGCCGTGAGTTTCTGCGCATAACCAAGCGGAAAATTCGATGGAACGATTGCCGATCTTATGCCGCGTTTTCGGAGAAAATGCGCAAGAACTTTTTCGTAGGGTGGTGCCTTCTTCGATTTTCCCTGCACTTCACGCTCCAGCTGGCTGAACATGACGAATTCGTCCGCTTTGGCTTGCTTGCGCCCGCGATCGATTTCCAGATCGCTCAAAACAAGTGTGCTCTTGCCGTTCCGTTCCAGGAAAACGAATGGATCGGGCGCCCAAAATTTCGTCGCATAAAGCATGTCCGCATCACTTTCGCTGGCGGCGACGATCAGCCGGGTTGCTTTGTTCTTTCTTTTGCTCATTCAGTGTTCGCTGTCTATTTACGCTCGCCTTTCATGCTTGTCATCCCGAGTACAACGGTACCCCCACACTAGCTCGCGCCTAGTCCTGCTAATCACACGTGCGACTTGAAGTATGCGCTTCTCTTTCGGTGAGAAATTGCTCGATTCCGCTCGGAATGACAAACACGAACGCACGTCGCTCTATGAGCCGCTTAGCCTCTTCGCACTTCCAGTTGTCTTCGCAAAATCCAATGGAGCAGGCCGAGCAATCCAAGTGTCGATCCAATCAAAACGACCGTGTTGAAGACGAAGACACCGATCTTAATCCCGAAATGACGTTTTTGTGCGCCGAAGAAGACGTTCGGCCGGTTGCCCCGGCGATAATCGCTTTGTTCCATCTCGGCGTTTGAGATCAGATCAGAAACCTTCTGATTCACATAAATCTGCTCGGCGGTAATCGGGCCGGCCGCGTTCTTGAAAAGGGCACGGTCGAACGGCCGCTTTCCATCCAGAATTTGATCGATCAAGCCAAGATAATGATCGAGTTCGCTGACGGAGTTGGCCTCGAGGCCAGAAAGCAGAGCGAGCGTTTCCTTCAGCTCCTCCAGCCGCTTACTTTCGGCAGGATCTTGTCGATGTTCCGCGACAATCCGATCGATCTCACGCTGCGTCCGATCCTGCCGGCGCGTGAGCGGATTGAGCTTGGCTTGCGCGACAATGGTTTCTTCATACGACCAACGCATGGCGATGAACTGACAGACAAACGGCACCTCCAGCTTGCTGCCCATTTTCTTTTCTTGCTCTATGTTGGGATGTTCTGAAAACCAGTGCGTGAGCGCGTAAACAAGCGCGAGGTTCCGGTTCATGTCCTCATATTTGATTAGAGCGCCGCCCATGATGATCTGCGGAATTAAAACGAGTGGGACGATGTTGGCCGCCGTCTTCGGATCGGCGACGAGCGAAGAAATAAGCAGCCCAAGCGACACACCACCCATGGCCGTCATGAGCATGATTCCGAGATCAATCCAAAACATCCCGCGGATTTGCAGGGCGTAATTGCCGATCAGAACGAAAAGCACGCATTGGATCAGCGCAAAAATCCCGAGCGTGAGCGTTTTCGAGATTACGTAATAAGAAAGGCGAACATTGAGATTGCGCTCGCGCTGCAGTACCGGCCGGTCGCGGATGATATCGTCGGCACTGTTGGTTAGGCCGAGGAACATCGCGACGATAAGGCTAAGGAACAAGAACGTTGGGATGTGATAAGCGGACGCGAAATCGTATTTCCCGCTGTCCGAGTAGCGCAGAATCGTCGCGATGAGCAACGCCAGCACGGGCGAAACCCCGATTGTGATGACGAGGTTGGCGCGATTGCGCAGTTTGCTTATGAAGGAACGGCGCAGAAGGGTGCGAAATTGCGTCCATTCGTCGTGCCAGCGAAATGGCAGGCTCTTCTTCTGGGCCGGGGCGGCGGGCAGCGGCGCGACCGGTTCTTTGCGCAAGGAAACTTGTTTAACGTCCTGGATCAATCGAAACGCTTCGTATTTGTCGCGCCAGAATTCCGGGGAGTAACGCCGGGCCGCAACGAGCTGTCCACGACTATTTTCTTCGTAAATAATGTCGCCGCTGATATCGCGCAGTGGTGTCTCGAGCACGTCAAAAATGAACTCAGGACGGGTTGTTCCGCATGATGGGCACGCGCCCAGTTCGGCGCCGAACTGATGTTGGTGTTCCGCTTCGGCAAAGTAGCGAAGCATATCGGAAGGCGTGCCGAAAAAGACGAGCCGTCCGCCCTTGTCGAGCAAGATCGCTTTGTGAAACATTTGGAAGAGTTTCGAGCTCGGCTGGTGAATGGTGACAATGATGATCTTGTTGTGCGCCATGCCGCGAATGATCTCGATCACGTGTTCGGAGTCTTTCGACGAGAGGCCGGACGTTGGTTCATCGAAAAGATAAACGTCCGACATGCCGATCATATCGAGGCCGATATTGAGGCGTTTGCGCTCGCCGCCGCTCAATGTCTTCTTGTCCGCGCTGCCTACAACGGCGTCCCGGCGTTCGCCCAAACCGAGTTCGATCAGTTTCGCGTCCAGGCGCCGCATGCGATCGCGTCGGGAGAGATGCGGCGAACGAATCGCTGCTGCAAACTGCAGGTTTTCGCCGATCGTGAGATGTTCGTCGAATGCGTCTTGCTGCGGCATGTAACTGATGTAGCGCTTGAGAGCGTCGAGGTTCGGATAGAGAGATTGTCCGTTGAGGATGACCTCGCCGTTAGTGGGCTGAAGTTGCCCGGCCAGGACTCTTAGGAGCGTGCTTTTTCCCGAACCACTCGCGCCCATCACGCAAACGAGCTCGCCGCGAGTGACGCTGAAGGAGATTCCCTCGAGCCCAATTTCGCCTTTGCTGAAGCGATGGGTGACTTCGTTTACCTCGAGGGTTCGAATGATATTACGCTCTTCCTCGATGATTCGTTCTGAAAAATTGCAACGAAGAAATTGTCCGACGTCGATCCGGATTGTGTCGCCGTCTTTGAGCGGCGCGGTTGTGCGCACGGGAGTGTCGCCCACTATGATCGGGCGATCGGCTTCGATCACCTGCAACAGGCCGACCCGCTGGTCGTAATCGCAAAAAATCTTCAGTAGCACGTCGCCGCTGGTGCCCGGTGAAAGCAGAATATCGTCGGCTTCCAGGCGGCTTGGATCGTTCGACACCAAATATTCGGATTTAGAGGCTTTCAGTTGAAATCGGCCGCCCAATGCACGAGCCCGCCGGCGCAGATCGATCAAATCCATCTCGCTGTCGTTGTGGAAAATGATCTTGTCTTCCAGAGTCGCTTCGACCTGCGTGCCGGCTTTCAGTTTTATCCCGTTTAGCTCAGCATCCACGTCGCGTAGCGCTTTGACGCGCACCTTTAATCCGAAAGTAACCCGGAGCGAGCTTTCGCGCGTACGCGAGCGCTCCAGTTCCACTTCATCTGAGTCCTTGTTTACCCGGATGAGAATCTGCGGAAGCGAAACATTCTTCTTGGCGTTGAAATATTGCGCCAGCTCCTGATAGCTGAGCACCTGATTGCCAACGAGAATGCGCTGGCCGGGGTAAATTCGGCAGAACCCGCCGCGAACCAGCGGTCGCCCGCGCACGGACACATTCTGCCCGCTGTAATTTTTGAGCAAAATGAGATCGTGATAACGAAATGCCATCAACCGATCGTTGCCGTCGAGGTTCTTAAGTATTACATCCGCCTTCCCATTCGTGGCGAAAGAGAGCGATTCGAGTGGGGAGGCGCCGCGCTGATAGATCGACGGATCGGAATCCTCCGAGGCATTCAGTTGGTAAACGATGTCGATGGCTTGCGCGGCCATGCCGAGCTGTGACATGAACGAATAGAACGCGACGACCTGCTCCTGCTTCAATCCCGCTTGCGAGATGAGGTCGTAGAGCTGGACTCCCAGCATGATCTTGCGCTCTGTGCTTAGTTGGGCGCCTAGTTTCTGCGCCATGGCGGCAAGGTCCTGCTGCTCGTAGAGCGCTTGGCGGAATAACTGTCGCAGCTCCGAGTAAACCGCCTCGGGATAATCGTAACGCAAAAAACCGAGACTCGAGTCGATCTCTTCCTCTAATAGAACGCCATCCGCCTTTGAAAAGCTGGCGAGCACCTGGATCAACAGCGGCAACAGATTCGGACCCTCCGAGACGCTGCGGGGCTTACGCAAGGCGCGGCGCACCCAACGGCGGCCGGTCCGTCGCACGCGATAGGCAAGCGGCGTCACGCGCTGTACTGCGCGGTCGATTTTATCTGCAACCGATGAAACCATTTCTGTCATACCGGCATTTTGAACTGGAATTTTACCCGAAATCGACGAGCGACGCAATGCGCAGCCACGATACATAGGCAAGGAGTCGCGCAGCGGTCCTCCCAACCCAGTCGGCTCAACCTTTCAACTCGCGCAATCTCGATCTTCTCACTATTCATTTATCACCATTCATCCTCTGCTGGACGCGGCCCTACTCTTTGCATTGAAAAAGCCTTCATGGTAACCTGCATTTGCTCGTAGAGCGTCTTATTTCCATGCCTCAAGCTGATCGCAACTCTCAAAAGGAGAATAAATCCCGCGGGAACGAGCCTAATTTTAACTGGCGCGGCGTCATTCTCATCGTCATCGCCTTTAGCTTCATTGCGCTGGCCATGCTCTTTTACCGGGGAGGGATGCAGCCGGTCGAAGACGTCCCTTACAATCGTTTCCTCGAGCTGCTCGATAACAAGCAGATCGCCACCGATAAGAATTATCCACTTCAGCTGGTCGTTGAGGATGGCCGACCCACGCAAACCTTGCGCGGCGCTTATATCCGCCAAGGCGTGGGTTCCGCGCCTGCGCAGCAGGTTCCGTTTCGAACCACGGTCTATTTGAGTTTCACGAGCAACCTGCAGGAAAAACTAGCTGCCGCCGGCATTCAACCGGCCATTAAAACTGAATCAAACGTGCTTGCGCAGACCGTGGTCGGTTTTCTCCCGATCGCCCTTTTTCTACTCGTGCTTTACTTTCTTTTCCGTCAGCAAATTCGCATGGCGGGGAAAGGCGCGCTCAATTTCGGGAAATCGAAAGCGCGAATGCTCGCGCGCGACAAAAATAAAATCACATTTCGCGATGTCGCTGGCGTAGAAGAAGCGAAGGATGAAGTGCAAGAGCTCGTCGAGTTTTTGCGCGACCCGAAAAAATTTCAAAAGCTCGGGGGGCGCATCCCGAAGGGCGTTCTCCTAGTTGGGCCACCCGGCACCGGCAAAACACTGCTTGCGCGCGCTATCGCGGGTGAAGCGGACGTTCCGTTCTTCTCGATCAGCGGCTCGGATTTTGTTGAGATGTTTGTCGGCGTCGGCGCCTCGCGTGTGCGCGACATGTTCGAGCAGGGCAAAAAATCCGCGCCTTGCATCATTTTCATCGACGAAATCGATGCCGTTGGGCGTCATCGCGGTCACGGTGTTGGCGGCGGTCACGATGAGCGCGAGCAAACGCTGAATGCGTTGCTCGTCGAGATGGACGGCTTCGATACGCAGGAAGGCGTGATCATCATTGCGGCCACCAACCGCCCTGACGTTCTCGATCCGGCGCTGCTCCGACCGGGGCGTTTCGATCGACAAATCACGGTTAACCTGCCCGACGTGAAAGGGCGCGAGGAGATTCTGCGGGTTCACGCTAAGAAGGTAAAACTGGCGGAAGGCGTCGATCTTGCCGTAGTCGCGCGTGGCACACCGGGTTATTCTGGCGCCGAGCTGGCCAACGTGATCAACGAAGCGGCGCTGCTCGCCGCGCGGCGCGGGCTAAAAGGCATCACGCTCGCCGAGCTGGAAGAAGCGCGCGACAAAGTCCGCTGGGGCAAGGAGCGCCGCAGTCTCGCGCTCAGCGAGAAAGAAAAACAAAACACCGCTTATCACGAAGCGGGGCACGCGCTGTTGCTGGAACTTTTGCCGCACACCGAGCCGCTGCACAAAGTCACCATCATTCCACGTGGCCCGTCGCTTGGATCGACAATGTGGTTGCCAGAAGAAGACAAATATACCAACCGCAAAAATGAATTGCTCGCTGGTCTTGCCGTCAGCATGGGCGGTCGCGTTGCCGAAGAAATAATATTTGGCGACATCACCAATGGTGCGCGGGGCGACATCAAAATGGCAACGGCAATCGCACGCCGCATGGTCTGTGAATGGGGCATGAGCGAAAAAATGGGCATGGTCGAGTACGGCGACCACGAAGATTACGTTTTCCTCGGCCGCGATATTTCGCGCGCTCGCGATTACAGCGAAGCGACGGCGGAGCAAATAGACCAGGAAGTGAAAAAACTACTCGATGACGCGTATCAATTGGCGAAGAAAACACTCATTGCGCATCGCGATACGCTAGAAGTAATCGCAAAAGCGTTGCTCGAATTCGAAACGCTCGACGGCTCTCAAATCAAAGAGATCGTCGAGCACGGTCGCTTGATAAATCCGCCCCGCGGCACGGCACCCCCGGACGGTCAAAAAATGCCGCCGGAAAAACCGCCCAAGCAAGTTGTTGCCGCGCCCGACGTCACGCCGCCGCTTCCCGGCGCGCTCGGCGGCGCGCCCGCGTAAATTTTTACGGATCTCGTCGGAGGTTCGCCGGATTAGATCGAATTATTCGACCTAATTCTCGTTAGACGCAAAGACCGATGAAGGCTGCGACAACCGCCACGGTAACTTCCACGCTTCTCGCAGTCGCTATCGTCGCGATCGCGATCATGGCGTTCTACATTCATGTC
>Ga0307312_10000614_pt1 | contig 17083 bp, 14 predicted proteins | sample ER_DNA_202_FD_194489 | JGI IMG/M metagenome (GOLD analysis project Ga0307312, IMG submission 194489) | Bulk soil microbial communities from the East River watershed near Crested Butte, Colorado, United States - ER_DNA_202 | ecosystem: Environmental > Terrestrial > Soil > Floodplain | place... | reverse complement strand
TGCCTCGGCTTGCACAAAGTTTCACGGTGATCGCGGTTGACCTACGCGGCGTGGGCGGTTCCGCGGCGCCTACCGACGGCTACGCCGCCGCCGACCTGGCCAAAGACGTCCACCAGCTTCTCGGCTCGCTCGGCGTCGACCGTGCGCACATCGTCGGCCACGACATCGGGGGCTGGGTGGCCTACGCGTTCACAAGACTCCACCCTCAATCCACCAGCACCCTGCTGATCATGGAGACCCCGATTCCCGGCATCGAGCCTTTCCAGCACCTCAACATCGACGTTCCCCTCTGGCACGGCGAGTTCCACATGATCCCCGACCTGCCCGAAGCGCTGGTGGCCGGCCGTCAGGCGATCTACTTCCGCCACTTCTTTAATGTGGGCACCAACGACAACAGCGTCATCACTGACACCGACGTCGAGCACTACGCCAACGCCTACGGGGACCCGGACCACCTGCGATCGGCATTCGAGGTCTACCGCGCCCTCCCGGCCAACATCACGCTCAACGTCAAGGGCACCACCACCATCGACGTCCCCCTGCTGCTCGTCGGGGGCGAGCACGTCTTCGGCCCGGTCATGCCGGCTCTGGCCGAGAACCTTCGCGCCCACCACGGCTGGACCGACGTGCAGGTCGACATTCTCGAGAACGGCAGGCACTACCTGCCCGAGGAGCGACCTGACGAGGTCGCCGAGCTCATCGAACGCCACGCCACGAACGGATAGCCGACCGCAGCGGACGCGCCCAAGGTCGGCGTCAGCGACACCAACCACGTCGGCGACGACCGAGTCCGACCCGGCACTTTGCGCGTAGACGTGGTGCCCAACCGAGTACACGAGCTTGCCCAGTCACTCCTCCGCCGGGTCGACTCTGTCCTGCGGCGAGGATCTAAGCGTCCACGTTCGCGTGGTCCACCCAGCCGATCAGTTCGGCGAGCAACTCATCTCGCATGGCCAGCATGACGAGCAGCGATTCGCCGATCGCCGTCGGCTCTGCTGCATGGTGGCGTCGCCGGAAGGGACCCGGATTCGGGACGATCGAGGTGCCGCGAGCGGAGCGCTCACCGAGGCGCCGACGGAACCGGTTACGCCGCCTTGACTTGGCAGTTCGCGGTGAGCGCCAACGACTTTCCGCCGCTTGGCAGCTCGACGGTGACAGCGATAGGGCCCAGCGAGGGCGTGACGGTCGTAGTGGGGAACCAGGGTCGGCCCTGTTAGCCGGTACGACGGCTCTAGGCACCCACGGCTCCGCCTCCGGGGTGTACGTGGGAGAACGCTGACGCCTCAGCGCGGCGTTCCACAGGCCGTTCGCCGATCGGCTCGCGGTCCCGCCACCTATGTCGACATTCGATGTCCCTGTCAGGGCTGGTGTCGGTCAGTGGGGGGCCGGCTAACGGGACCCGCCTGGCGCTTCGGGACCGACCCGCTCGTACGCGAAGTGCGACTCCAGTCTTCGTCGTCGTCCCATTCATCGTGTACTTCCTTCGTTAACACAGCTGCGGTCCCCCCAGGGTGGTCAGAGTCGACGCTCGTCCTGTTCCGCCATGTGTTCCAGGAGTCTCTGGCTTGCAGCCCGCAGTACGCGGCGGGTGGTAGCCGGTCGTCTTCGTCGGCGCCGTCGAAGGAAATGGCATGCCCGAGGTCGACCGGATCGGGCACTTCGTCCCAGAGCTTCCGGCCCCGCGTCGGCGATGCTCAAGATACGTTGACGTTGATCCACAGCATGGGGGCGTCTGGAGCACGAAGCCCATGCGGACGAGAGTCACCACGACGCCGCTGAGCGTGGCCTCTCGATCCTCAGGAGCAGACTCAGGTCGCGTTGCATGGTCGGCCCGTGGTTCACCAACTGGTAGAGGACGTACCACTGGGTCGGTCCGAGATCGTGATCACGCAGTACCGACTCGATCAGGGTTTGGGACGTCAAATAGTACTTTTCGCCCAGGCCCCGACTGAGTCGAGTTGGTCATGCGATTCGTCAGACACGCGACATGGTTACCACGGGATCGCGGTGTCTTCCCACCGCGTGAACGTGCCGGTCGGACCGTCTGGGCCGAGAAGCGCGACACGCACCACCTCGCGGGAGCCGTCTTCGATCGACTCGGTCCCGGCGAAGCTGTTCAGGTTCGTGCTCGTGAAGCCGGGGAGACGAGGTCTATCGGTACGCCTCACCGCGGAACGTGCTCACACACGGCGACATGAATAACGGTGCGGACTCCAGACGGGTCGAATGTCGCAATCAACCGGCCCGCGTGTTCTGTGGCGGATGGCGGCGAGGTCTACGCCCGGACGACGAGCCTCCACGCCTCGGCATTGCGCGACTTCCCCTGCTCCCGCTGATACCTGATCAGCAATCCACAGCCCGACCATCGGGCGAGACAGCGATGCCGGTCGAGAGTGAGCTAGAACATTGCGCTCGCGCTGGCGTCAAGAAGATCTCGTCTTGTGCGGTGGCATCTGTGGTTCGACGCCCGAAGATCTGCGGTAGGCCTGGTGAAGCGGCAGGGGTTGGGCGACGCCCTTGAGCTCGACGGCTCCGAGCGGGTCGAACCACACCTGGGGGTCGGCGGAGCGCTGCGCTGTCTCTTGGCTCACCACCACCTGTCCGGCGTGTGCATAGGAAGCGATCCGGGCCGCCAAGTTGACGGTCTTTCCGTAGACGTCTCCGTCTTGTGAGATGACTGGGCCGGTGTGGATGCCGACGTGGGCTGGCGGCAGATCGAGCGCAGGGCCGCGCTCGACCAGGTCGAGGCCAGCAACCACGGCGGTCGCGGGCTCCCGGAAGTAGAACATCCCGCCGTCCCCGAGCCATCTGATGGGCCGGCCGCCTCGACGCCGCGAGATGTCGTTCACCAGTGCTGCCAGTCGCCCCGCGACCTGTGCAGCGGCTTCGTCGCCGCGCTCCTCGGTTAGGCGGGTGTAGCCGGTCAGGTCGACAAAGCAGATGGCTGGTGGCTGTGGTACTCGTTGTTGGAGACCCGAGCCCTCAAGTGCCTGCTCTACATGGTTGATGGCGTGCTCGGTCCAGAGGTGCTCGCGATGGCGGCGATAGACCATCAGGAGCACCCGCTCCAGCAACCCGATGACCCGGTCGCCGAGCTGGGTGCCGATCTCAATCAGCTGAGGCTCGTCTAGTCCTTCGGCGCGGAGGCGGCGCTCAACGTTGGCCTCGTAGTAGTCCGCCTCGGCCTTGGCGATGCGGCGCAGGTTGTCGGCGTACACGGCCAGCAGCCGCAGGGTGGCGTCGTCGGCTGCTCCCGCGCCGCGGAACAACCTCGCCACCTCCAGCATGATCGCGTCATCCTCGCCAGCCCTGTCGCCGGGTTCCGGTGGGGCGAAGCCGAGCGATTGGTGGAGCGCCTGTAGGAAGCTCATGGGCACCCCACACTCGGCGGCGAGCTGCTCATAGGAGTAGTCCAGGCGCTCGGGCAAGGCCATCACCGGCGCATCCAGGAATGCCAGCGATAGGGCGCCCCGATTGACCAGCGTGAGGATCGTCTCGACCGAAAGCCCCGCCGCCGTCCAGGACCGTAGTAACCGGACACGCCGGACCGCCGTGGCGAGTTCTAACTCGCCCTTCTCGACGGGCAGCGCGTCAGCCGCGACCAGCTGTCGCACAAAGTCCTCGGGCACGTTCGCGCGCTCGGCCACTTCTTGGATGCGGTCAGACACCTCAGATCCTCCCCTCCTGCCTCTTCATTGCTGTCCAAACCCGACCCTCTAGCGGTCGGATAAGGATCGGGCTGCGAGTAACGCAGGCCATCCCACTGTGCCGGCGGGTCGAGGTCGAGCATTTCGGTTCGGAGGATAGCCGGGTCTCGCCCCATCGGGCATCGTGCCGAAAACCAGTGGCCATCTGCGCCTCCGGTCAGACCCCCTTGCGAGACTTTGACTGCTCCATCGCTGCACACTCCGCACTTTCTGCGCGTCGTTAACTCACAGCGACTGGATCTTCTATAGGTTGCTGAGCGAAGCGGCAGCGCAGCGAGCGGAGATGGCTATGACGATGTCGAAGTCTCGGAACCGGCGAACCGCCGCAGTGCTGGCAATCGTCTGCCTCACCACCGCACTCGGCCTGCCGGCGACCGCCCAGGCGGCTGGCCCCGATGGCCGGTCGACGGGGCGATGCACATCAGGTGCGCCCGGCATCGGCGACCCGTACTACCCCAACTACGGCAATGGCGGCTATCAGGTTCGCAAATACGACCTGGACGTCACCTACGATCCGGCGACCGACGTACTCGACGGTGTCGCCGGGATCAAAGCCAGCGCGACCAAGTCACTGTGCAGTTTCAACCTCGACCTGGTCGGGATGACGGTTCGCTCGATCGAGGTCAACGGCGTTCGGGCACGGTGGAGCCGCACCGAGCACGAGCTAACGGTCATCCCCAAAAGCCCGATCGAACGCGGCAAATTCGAGGTGAAAGTCAGGTACGACGGGGTGCCGCACGAGTTCGTGCTCCAGCTTCCCGGCTTCGAGCTGCGGACCGGCTTTATGGCCACGCCGGATGGTGCGACGGTCGCCGGTCAGCCGGAGGTAGCAGCTGGGTGGTTCCCGGTCAACGACCACCCGTTGGACAAGGCCCAGTACTCCTTCGACGTCACGGTGCCGAAGGGATACGAGGTCGCCGCGAACGGATTCCTCACTGGACGCGAAACCAGACGCGGCTGGACCACCTACGAATGGGACGCGCGCGAACCGATGGCGTCCTACCTTGCCACGATCGACATCGGTTTCTGGGACGTCCACAAGTGGCGCACCAATACCGGGCTTCCGGTCTACGACGCCGTCGACTCCGCAATCACCGGCGGGTTGCGGTCTGTCATCGATTCGTCCTTGGCCCGGCAGGGTGAGGTTCTCGACGTGCTGGGCGGGGCGTTCGGGCCGTACCCGTTCTCGACAGTCGGCGCCATCGTCGACAACCAGGACGACTTGTTCTTCGCCCTCGAGACCCAGACCCGGCCGGTGTATTCGAAGCTCTTCTGGCTCGACGCCGATGGAAACCCGGTCAACGGGGACTCGGTCGTCGTTCATGAGCTCGCCCACCAGTGGTTCGGCGACAAGATCGCACTGGCCCGCTGGCAGGACATCTGGCTCAACGAGGGCTTCGCGACCTATGCAGAGTGGCTATGGGCCGAGCACGAGGGACAGGCGACGCCGCAGGAGATGTTCCGGGCCACCTACGACGCCATTCCTGCCGACGACCCGTTCTGGGACGTCGTGATCGGCGACCCGACGGTCGAGTTCCTGTTCGACGATCCGGTCTACGTCAGGGGCGCCATGACCCTGCAGGCGCTGCGCAACGAGGTTGGCGACGACGACTTCTGGCGGATCGTCCGTCGTTGGGCGGCGCAGCGCGACGGCCACGGCACGACCTCTGAATTCATCGCGTTGGCCGAGCGGATCTCAGGCCAGCAGCTCGACAAGTTCTTCGACGTTTGGTTGTTCACTGGCGAGAAACCTGCCTCCCCGGATGCGGCGGCGTCGGCTTCCCGAGCGGCAGCAGCCTCGACTGACGACAAGGCGTCTGACGACAAGGCGTCTGACTTCGCGCGGCAATGGCTGGCCAATACGAGCGAGCGGCTGAAGCGCGGCCGGCGCTGAGTCTCGGCCCTGGCCCAGGGCTGGGTCGGACTGCCGGGCAAAACGGACCGGCGAACGGGCATGCGAATGTGGGTTTGAGGGACGTCCGCGTACGCCCCGTTCCAAACAGGAACTGTGGTCAGCGCTCCCGGGTGGGTCGGAGGCCCGGGGTGTCAGGTGAGGACCGGGGAGTGCGTTTCTTGCTCTCAATGCTGCCCCGAAGCCGTTCGGCTCCGGGGTCCTCGCCCGGTTGAGTGGGGTCGACATCGCCGGCGGCCGCGCGCCTGGTGCGGTGAAGCATCCGGCAGGCGTCGTGGGCGAGCAGGCTGATCTCGCGGTCGACGTCGGGGCCCTCGACAATTAACTCCAGCGGTGCGGGGTCGGTGTAGTAGCTGCGAATGTGGGTTTCGAGCTGCTCCGGTGTGGCGGTCGAGAGCCCGAGACGGCCGGCCAGGGCCACGACGTCGTCGGCATCCTTGGCACGTTGCGCGACGAGCTTGGTGGCCAGCAGGAATCCGTCGTCGGCGTAAGTGACCCGGAGGCCAGGTTCGGCCGGCTGGTCGAGGACTCCGCCGGGCAGCGGAGGCATCCACATGCCGGCGTTCGGGTTCAACCAGTCCTCCGGCAACCCGCGTTCCCGGCCAGCGTCTAGGCCTCCTCTAGGACCGCGGTGTCGCGGGTGAGCGCGTCAACATCCTCGGTGACCCGGTCACAGCGCGTGTGGTTGGCCGCGATCGCCGCACCGCCCACCACGAAGATCGAGGCTGCGACCCTACGCCGCCCTAGCCGGGCGCCGAGCTCGTCGAGCAGCTCGGCAGTGAACTCATGCCAGCAGCTCATCTTTCCTCCACCGAAGCGCGCGCCCAATAGCGGACCGTTCAGCGGACACCTCCGACGCTCGTCGGAGGGTCGCGACGCCCTCAATTGCCGATGTTGCGTGCGTTCTTGGCGATCATCTGTCTGCGGGCCGGGTCTGATGGCGGGACCCTGGTGAGTCGAGAGCCGGTCGTCTGCGTGCGCGGCACGTGGAGCGCGTGCTGGCTCATGGCGTGACCTCTCAGTGATGGCCGCCTTAGGTGTGACACATCGTCTGCCGCCTTGCGTGGGCGACGCGCGACCAAGCGGCTGACCCGGCCTGACCGCCGCGAATGGCCGCCGTCCTATCCCGGAGGATCCGATCGCTCACCGTGGCCGCGCTTAGCAGTGAGAGTTGCTGTAGAGGCTGGGCGCACAGACAAGGCGTGGTGGAAAATATTGAGGGGATCCCAGCGCGCTTTGACCTGCTGGAGTCGGGGGTAGTTGCCCCGGTAGTACATGGTGTGCCAGGGGACGCCAGATGTATTCCATTCCGGGTCGGCGAGATCGATGTCAGGATGGTTGATCGAGGCACCACTGCTGACCTCCGCGGGAATAGGCACACCGCCCGTATCGGCAAACAAGTCCCGATAGAATCGGCGGACCCACGCCAAGGTGATGTCTTCGTCCTCGGGGTTCTCCCAGCCGGCTGTGACCGATGTGGTCAGGATCGAGTCCCTTTGCGCACACGCCGTCGCGTCCGGCGCCATCGTGTTGACTTTTCCTCCGTAGGTTGCCATCCCCCAGCTCAGGCCGACGTTGTGATCGGTCCGGGTCAGGTGGTGGTAGGCGACCTCGATCTGCCTGTCGGTGTACCGCTTGCGGAGGAGAGCATCCTTGAGCTTGAAGACCGCATGCTCCAGATTCACCCCCGCGAGGCCGGGAGCAGGATCGAGGGCGTGCGCTAGCCAGGACTTCCTGTTCCTGTCATGGGTGTAGGGCAGACCGACGCCCTCGTTGATCGCGGCCAAGTGTTCGTCGAGCAGTCGGTCGGCTTTCGTCCCGGTGGTTGCCAGCCCGGTGATTTCCACGGTTCCGTGCTGGCGGCGCCCAAGGGCGAGGGTGCTGTACAGCTCAGTGGAGCGAGAGCCCCATTCGCTGTTCCGTTCGCACCAGTCTCCGTAGTTGCGGACTAGACGGGTGAAGGCTGGCTGGTCGATATCTTGCCAGTCCCACTCTGCTTTGAACGTCAGCACAGAGTCCGGTGCCCTGGGTAGCAGGCTGGCGGGATCGGTACCCTCGGCGCCCGGCGACCGGAACCAGTACCTGGTGACGACTCCGAAGTTGCCGCCTCCGCCGCCGGTGTGTGCCCACCACAGGTCCCGGTTTGGGTCTGCCGGCTCCCGGGTCGCCACCACGCTCTTGGCGGTGCCGGTATCGTCCACCACGACGACCTCTACGCCGTACAGATGATCCGACGCCAATCCGTGCTGCCGACACAAGAACCCGAAGCCTCCGCCCGCTACGTGCCCGCCGATTCCCACGTTGGGCGATACACCCGCGGGAATCGTGACTCCCCAGCCCAGGAACAGTGTGCGGTACGCGTCTCCTAGCCGGGCGCCCGCCTCGATCGCGAACGCGCCCATCTGCGAATCGTAATAAAGGCCTGACATCAGCGAGGTGTCGATCACCACCCGTACCGCCGGGTCCGCCACGAAGGCTTCGAGGCAGTGCCCTCCGCTACGCACCGCAACCCGTAACTGCTTCCGCACCGCGTCTTGCACAGCCTCTACCACCTGCCCGGTGGAGCCGACAAGCTGCACATAGTCTGGCTTGCCTGAGAATCGCCTGCTGCCCCTATGAGCGAGGTCGCCGTATCGCGGGTCGTCCGGTCGAACGGTCACCGGACCCGAGGGCGAACGCCGCTGGGTGTGCTCGGATATGCTGCCCTCTCCGCTCGCCGTCACGTGAGGATCGTCTCGACCGAAAGCCCCGCCGCCGTCCAGAACCGTAGTAACCGGACACGCCGGACCGCCGTGGCGAGTTTTAACTCGCCCTTCTCGCCGGGCAGCGCGTCAGCCGCGACCAGCTGTCCCACAAAGTCCTCGGGCACGTTCGCGCGCTGGGCCATTTCTTGGATGCGGTCAGACACCTCAGCTCCCCCCTCCTGCCTCTTGATTGCTGTCCAAACCCGACCGTTGAGCGGGCGAAACGGTAGAGATTACGGGACGTCGACAGAGGCAGGTTCACGAGGCCTCAGTCCTAGCTTGCACCAAGACAAGACATCGATGCACCGGTCGATGTCTTCCGTCGGCATGTGAACGGTCGTTATGACGCGCATGTAGCCAACTTGGTCCGCGGCTTCTCGTCGTCGAAACCACCGGCCGATCCAACGGGCAGCTGCAAGCCTTCCTCCGGCCTGCCGCTTTGGTTCATTGAGTCCCACTGAACCTCGAATCAAGGAGAACAGTCCGGATGAGGCTGAGGATGAGCGCTAGCGCAGCTGATGCCACTGCAGCCTCAATGAAGGCGGTCTTGGGGTCGGCTGGCGGGTGAAGGCAGGCGATCACACCTTCGCCATCTCGGGCTAAACCGCCGATGCGGTGCGCAGGATCTCGCCGAAAGGTGTACCTCCGTTGAGATGCCGGCGAGACCACGCAGCTCATCCGCCTGGCCTGCCTCGATGCATTCGTTCAGGAACACCGAATCGAGCACCACTCGAACGGCCGGGCTGAGTCCAGATCAACGCCCCGGGATCGTCGGTGACCAGACGAAGGTCGCCAGCTCCAGCAGGATGGACTTCGACGCGGTACCTCCTCTTGGTCTCGTCGAACTTCCCCCCGAACGTACTGTCCGCTGGTTTCCGAGACGAGGTCGACCAACGCAAACAGATCGAGTTGTTCGCCAGCTTCTGTTGCATGGTCGGTGATGGAGGCGCCGGACGCGGCGGCTCACATTCGGACGCAACTGCGGACAGGGACCCAAGAAAGGTCGTCGGCAGCACAGTAGCCTCAAGCAGCCGCAAAAACGTCAAGGAGGCGTCACAACATCACGTCGAGTGAAGATTTCGCCCAGCGAAACGGCAAACGGCCTAAGACGCGGGTTGTTCGCTGGATCAGGCGTGTTGCTTTAGGGCTCCTCGTGCTGCTTATCACACTGGCCGTCACAGGCCTGACATACCAGGCCGTTGCCACCCGGAACGACAGGCAGGAATTCCCGCCCCCCGGCCAATTGGTCGCCGTTGACGGTTACCAGCTGCATATCAATTGCACCGGCGAGGGAAGCCCAACCGTGATTCTTGACGCAGCGGGTGGCAACGCGTCGCCCAGTTGGGGTCTTGTGCAGCCGGAGATAGCGCAATCGAACCGTGTCTGCGCCTATGACCGGGCGGGCATGGGTTGGAGCGAACGCGGACCTGGACCGCGTGACATGAATCAGCATGTGGCCGAACTGCGCGCCTTGCTGGCTGGGGCCGGGATCGAGGCGCCGTATGTGTTGGTCGGTCACTCATATGGAGGTCGAATTGCCCGGGTCTATGCCAAGGATTATCCGGCCGAGGTAGTCGGCATGGTGCTCATAGATCCCGGAACACTCGACGACGATCCGCGTTTTCCACCTGAGAGACGAGCCGAGCTCGCCTCCGAAAAACGCACAATTACTCTGGCTCGATGGCTCGCGCCATTTGGCGTAGTAAGGCTGCTGCTGCCGCAGGCCGACTACGATGACCTGCCGACGCAGCAGGGAGCGGCTCTGGATACGTTCGGGGTCACGACGAAATACTTTCAAGTCATCCTTGACCAATATCGCGCCATGCCGCAGACGTATCAGCAAGAACGAGAGGTAACGAGCCTGGGCTCAATTCCACTGATCGTCGTAAGCGCGACCACCCCAGACGATGAGACGAGGCGAGTCTGGACCGAGATCAACGGAGAACTCGCCGGGCTCTCGACAAATAGCATTCATCGCGTCATGCAAGGAGCAACCCATTCGGGGCTGCTGTGGAACAACGAACATGCCCAAGTGACAGTTGATGTCATCACGCAAGTGATCGTGGCAGCGCGCACTGGGCAGCCATTGGCAAGGTGATTGTCTTCGAAATAGTTTGCGCAGCAGCCTTGCAAAATGACGAGAAAACACGATGAGGCCCGTGGCTCGGCGAATGCCCAAATCGAATGAAGGCTTGACAATGGGCGTAGTCGACCGGTCGGCAGCGGGCCACACCGGCGCCATGATCAACCTCAAGAACCTGCTCGCTCACAAGCTCGACGCTCCATTTGGAGCATGTTCGCCGCCGGTACCCGCGCCACTCCCATGCCAGCCTCCTGTGAGGCCCCTTGACGATACAGATCGGAACGCCCGTAACCCGACCCTCTAGCGGGCAGCGGCGTTCTTTGGTTGAGGAACCTCTTTGCGGAACGCGATCCGCCAAGAGCTCGGAAGCCGGCGCCGGTCAAGCTCAGGACAGAAAAGTGTCCAAGGTCAGCGGAAGGTTCCGCGCCCGGACGCCTGTCGCGTGGTAGGCGGCATTGGCGATCGCGGCTGCTGCGCCGACAATGCCGATCTCGCCCAATCCCCGAGCTCCCAGTACGCCTGGAGGTGCTTCAGGTTCATCGAGCCAGATCGCGTCGATGTCCTCGATGTCTGCGCAGGTCGGGATGTGGTAGTCGGCGAAGTCATGGTTCACGATGGTGCCGAAGCGCGGGTCCATGACCCCGTGCTCGTGCAAAGCCATCCCGATGCCCATGGTCATCCCGCCGATGAACTGGGAGCGCGCGGTCACGGGGTTGATGACGCGCCCGACGGAGAAGACACCGAGCATCCGCGAGACACGGATCTCACCGGTGTCAGCGTTGACCCGGATCTCGGCGAATTGGGCGCCAAAGGAATGCCTCGACCTATCATCATCATCATTGACCTCGGGCGCCCGAGCCTCTGTCTCCGCACCCGGCCGAGGGTCAGCGCCATGCTGATCGCGGAACGTCTCGGCGGCCGCGACGATGGCTGCACCCCAGCTGGTCGTCCCGAACGAACCTCCGGCGTTGGAGGCGAGCGGGAGGCCTGAGTCACCGATTTCCATTTGCACGCATTGCGCCGGGCAGCCCAGCGCCTCGGCCGCAATCTGCGTCAGGACGGTCCGACTTCCGGTTCCGATCTCGGCCGCCGCAATCTGGACGGAATAGGTGCCATCGGCCTCGAAGCGAATGCGGGCGGCGTTGTCGGATTCGCGCCAGTCCGGGTAGGTCGCACTGGCGACGCCCATGCCGCTCCACCAGCCGTGCTGCAGCCGAGCCCGTGGCGCCGGGTCGCGATGCTCCCAGCCGAATCGTCTCGCACCAAGCTGTAGGCAGTGGAGCAGATGCCGGAACGCGTGCGGTTGCCCGGTCTCCGGGTCGACCTCTGGCTCGTTGCGAACCCGTAGGGCAATGGGGTCGACGGCGCACGCGGTGGCGAGCTCGTCCATGGCCACTTCGAGCCCGAACATCCCAGGACACCTGCCGGGCGCCCGCATCCAGGTTGGAATGGGAACGTCGAGGGCGACGGGGCGATTCATCGTCCGACGTTGCGGAGCGGCGTACATCATGCGGGCCGGTCCGTCAGATCCTTCGGTGAACTCCTTCGTTCTGGAACTCTGCTCGACCACGTCGACGGCCAGTGCGGTCAGTGTGCCATCCAGGTCGGCCCCGAGCCGCACGTGCTGGATGGTCGGTGCACGGTAACCGCTGAGCGAGAACATCTGCTGCCGGGTCAAGGTCACCTTCACGGCACGGCCGGGGAGTTCGCGTGCCGCCATCGCCGCGAGGACGGCCTGGGCGTGAACCTCGAGCTTTGAGCCGAATCCGCCGCCCACGTACGGCGAGATGACCCGAACCTGGTCCGGCTCCAGGCCGAACAGCGGCGCCAAGCCCGCCCGGAAGGAATGAACGCCCTGTGTCGACTCGTAGATGGTGAGGATGCGGCCATTCCAGATCGCGACGGAGGTGTGCGGCTCCATCGGCACGTGGAATTCCGGGGGCGTCGTGTAGGTCTGGTCTACAGCCGTCGACGCCGCCGCGAGTGCGGCCCTGATCTCGGCCTCGCTCACCTGACGCGGAAGGCCCGGCGCGCTCCCCGGTGAGACGGAGCCATGCTCGCCCGCAAGTGCGGCCTCGATCTCGGCCTCGCTCACCTGCCGCGGAAGGCCAGGCGCGCTCCCCGGTGAGACGTAGCCATGCTCGCCGACGCTGAAGGCCGAGTTATGGCGCGCGGGCGCATACGCGACGTCAACCAGACCCGCGGCGTGTCGCGCGATCTCGGAGGATTCCGCGACCACGGCCCCGATGAACTGACCACGGAACCCGACAGCCGCTGACTGTAGTACCAACAACTCTTGGTCCTTCGTGTCAACCAGTCGGGGTGCATTGAGATGGGTCAGCACGATCAGAACACCGTCCAACGCTTCCGCCGCTCCGGTGTCAATCCGGACCACAGTTCCCCTGGCGATCGTGGCCTGGACCGGATAAAGATAAGCAGGCTGCGGCACGGGCTGCTCATACGCGTACAGGGCCGTGCCTCGGACTTTGGGGACCCCGTCCAGCCGTCCAAGGCCGATACCGATCGATTGACCACGAAGGCCGGTGCTCACGGTTTCTGCTCCTGGCCGGCGAGGTCGCCACCTATAGCTTCGACCTGGCGTCGGGTGAGATCGGCGAGCAGTGACGCGACCGTGTTGCGGACCATGGTGATCTTGAATGCGTTGTCGTGGAGTGCCTCCGCCTGGGCGAGCTCGACGTCGGCAGCCTCGCGGAAGTTCTCCACACTCGCGGCCGCGCCGCGCAGGAAGTTCTCGGCGGCAGTGGCGCGCCAAGGCTTGTGAGCAACTCCACCGAACGCGATCCGGACGTCTCGAATCGTCGGGATCCCCGCGGCGTCCCTGCGGTCGCCCAGTTCCAGGGCAGCCGCAACAGAGATCAGGGCGAAGGCGTACGAAGCACGATCGCGGACCTTGCGGTAGGCAGAGTGTTGTGAAAACGAGAGCCGGGGCAGGTCAACCGCGGTGATCAGCTCCCCGTGCGTCAAGACCGTGTCTTGATGGGCCGCGTCGCCGGGAAGTCGATGCAAGTCGGTGAGCCGGATGCTCCGCTCACCAGTCCTGCCCGTAACCACCACCGAAGCATCCAGCGCGGCCATCGCGACGGCCATGTCCGATGGATGCACCGCTACACAACCCGCTGATGCACCGAGGATCGCGTGGTAGCGGGTATAGCCCTCCCGCGCCGAACAGCCCGAGCCGGGAACACGCTTGTTGCACGGCATGCTGACGTCTTGGAAGTACACGCATCGGGTCCGCTGCAGTAAGTTCCCGGCCGTGGTCGCTAGGTTTCGCAATTGGCCCGACGCACCGGCCAGCAACGCCTGGGACAAGACCGGATATCGCTGCCGGATCAGGAGATTCGCGGCGAGATCGCTGTTGCGAACCACCGCGCCGATCCGAACCGTGCCATCTGGCAGCTCGACAATCTGGTGCAGCGGCAGGTGGCTGATGTCGACGACCAAGTTGGGCGTAGCTACCCCCAGCTTCATACGGTCGACCAGGTTGGTGCCGCCGGCCAGATACACCGCATCAGGGTGCTCCGCCACCACCGCCACCGCGCCGGCGACGTCCTCGGCGCGCAGGAACTCGAACGGCATCACGACGCGGACTCCGCCCAGGCGACCCGCCGGATCGCTGCGACAATGTTGACGTAGGCTCCGCAACGGCACAGGTTGCCACTCATCCGCTCGCGAATCTCATCGTCGTTCAACTCGATGGGGCCGATGACATCGCCGCTGACGTAGCTTGGAGTTCCCCGTTCCGCCTCGCCCAACATGCCGACCGCTGAGCACACTTGCCCGGGCGTGCAATACCCGCACTGCAACGCGTCCATCTCGAGAAAGGCCTGCTGGATCGGGTGCAGTGCGTCTCCCTCGGCGAGCCCCTCGGCAGTAGTGATCTCTGCGCCGTCGTGGGCAACCGCGAACGCCAGGCAGATGACGGCCCGCCGACCGTCGAGCAACACCGTGCACGCGCCGCACTGACCGTGGTCGCAGCCCTTCTTCGGCGAGGTCACTCCGAGCCGATCTCGAAGCGCGTCCAACAGGGTCGTGCGAGTGTCAACGATTATCGATCGATCCTCACCGTCCACTCGCAAGGAGATCTGTGCATCCACCCGACCCTGGACCTCCCCACCACCAATCGATTCAGGCAGCGACAAAATGATCCCGCATCCCGACAGACGCATGCAACTAGCCGGGGTGATGCATGCCGTAGCCGCATTCTGCACCATGTCGACGTCTGTGGGGTGCTCACCGACTGGCCGACAACCGCTGCTGAAGCGCTAGAAAGTTGCGCCAGGCCGATCACTGCCAACCTTCGACGTCGTGATATGAACTTGTTCTTAAGCCGACCGGCTTGCGGATGCGTCGACATCCGGGGGGTGGTCGGCCTAGTCTGCCGAACATGCGCATGCTGCACCTCGAGCTCCGGGTCTCCGATCTGGAACAGTCGCTCGCCTTCTACACCGCGCTCAATTACGCCGAGCTCGGCCGTGTTCCCGAGACAGAGTTCGGCAGCCTGACCATGATCTAGCCCATCCGACCTAGTCGGACTGCGTTCGACCGACATTCTTGCCACCCTCGATAACTCCGCTGCAGACAGTGACAGAAGGACGCGTTCGGCCGATACTAGCCGCGTCCGTCGACGCCTACTTGTCGCTGCTGACGATCGAAGTTAAGGCAGCTGGCGGTGGCGACGCGGTGCTCGGTACCCCCTACGCGTTTCCGACGCTGCACCCATCACCGAGCAGGGCGGATGTTGTGGTTCAGGCGGAATAGGTTCTGCGGATCGTAGGTGGCTTTGATCTGCGCCAGGCGCGCGTAGTTCGGTCCGTAGGCGGCCTTGACGCGATCGTCGCCCTCATCCCCGATGCCCAGGAAGTTGACATAAACGCTGCCAGGTGAGAATGGCTGCATGGCCTCCCACAGGCCTTGCGACCAGGCGATATTGGCCTGATCCTGGGCCGGATCGGTCCATGCCGAAATGGCGTTGAGCGCGTACGTCGCGTCGCGCAGCGGGTACGCGGTGTGTTGCACGCCGACGCGATTGGTCGCGCCGCCATAGAACTCGATCAGCGCTGCTGACAGCGGCGAGGGGCAGGTGGCGGCGCCGGCGATGATCGTCTCGAGCACATCGTCGTCGATGCCGCGCAGGATCGCCGATTTCCAGTACACGCGATTACCCGGCGGGTTGAGCGCGTCGAGCATCTGCTGGGCGGAGGTGTACGGCATCGGTTGGACCATGTCCGCGACGGGCGGTCCGAACGAGCGCAGCGGCTGGAACAGTGCCTCGCCTTCTTCGGTCGGCCCGTGGTGGAAGAGGATGCCGACGACGATGGGTACGCCGTCAGGTGAGGTGCCCAGGCCCGCATACGCGCTGGCATTCTCGGGCGCGCCCTCGGTGAACGCGCGGAACGCGCGCAGGACGTCGAGCGCCATCGGACGTGGCCAGACCAGCAGGCCGGCCAGGACGGTGGGTCCGACGCGGTGCAGGCGGTACTCGAACGACGTCACCACACCGAAGTTTCCACCGCCGCCGCGGACGGCCCAAAAGAGGTCCGCGTTCTCGTCGGCGCTGGCGGTACGCAGTTGACCGTCGGCGGTGACGATGTCGACCGAGAGCAGGTTGTCGCAGCTGAGGCCGTACGTTCGCCCCAGCCAGCCGATGCCGCCGCCTAGCGTGAGGCCGGCGATGCCGGTGGTCGACACGACGCCGCTGGTCGTCGCCAGCCCAAACGCCTGGGTTTCCGCGTCGAACTCGGCCCCGGTCAGGCCGGCTTCGGCGCGCACCGTTGCTCGGGCCGGATCCACGCGAATGCCCTTCATGGGCGACAAGTCGATCATGAATCCGCCGTCGCACACGCTGCTGCCCGCGGCGCTATGGCCGCCGCTGTGGACAGCCACCACCTGCTGCTGGTCGCGCGCGAAGTTGACCGCGGCGACCACATCGGCGGGGTCGGCACAGCGGACAATCACCGCAGGGGAGCGGTCGATCATCGCGTTCCAGATACGCCGGGCGCTCTCATAGCTCTGGTCAGCTGGCCGGAGCACAGCGCCGCGTACGCTATTTGCGAACGTCTCCAGACTCTGATCGACAGCCATCCTGGATCTCCTCTCTTGTATGCCAATGTCGCCTGCGAAATAGTCTCGTCGCCGCTGCCGGCGCCGGCAATACCGACACCGCCAAGACGCTGTCGTTCAATCTGTACGCGCATGAAGCAGCTGGGATGCACATTCCGTCTCACGGCATGCAGCCCACGAGGACTTCGAGCCGGTGACCGCGAAAGCACTCGACTTCGCGCTCGCGGTCGTCGGCCACGAGCTCGGTGCCGTCGAACGGCAGCAGGCCATGGCGACGTAGGACGTGGCTTCCGGAAGACCAGCGTGTCACTGCGGGGACATCAAGCGTTCGTAAGCCGACCGGCTAGCGGTACGGCTGTCAGTGGTGTTCATTGCACCCGTATCGGTCGGCGGTCCGTGCAATGCGTCTTGCCTACTCCCATGGAGTAGCGGTGACGTTCCACCGGACAGCGGTCCAGGCATGAGGACGGCATGGTTTCTACGTAGGTTCGAGACGCCGCTCCACCTTCGACGTTGCGCGCGATCAACTCGCATGCATCCGTCGCGACGTTGGTGT
>Ga0307312_10000613_pt1 | contig 17098 bp, 13 predicted proteins | sample ER_DNA_202_FD_194489 | JGI IMG/M metagenome (GOLD analysis project Ga0307312, IMG submission 194489) | Bulk soil microbial communities from the East River watershed near Crested Butte, Colorado, United States - ER_DNA_202 | ecosystem: Environmental > Terrestrial > Soil > Floodplain | place... | reverse complement strand
GGGTCGTCTGGCGCGTCAAGGGCGCTCCGGGCGCCCGGCTAGAATCGCTGCATGCCGCTGGCCCTGCTGGTCGGCCCGGCGAACGCGGGGAAGGTAGCGCGTTTGCTCGACCGCTACCTCGAAACGCTCGACCGGGAGCCCTTTCTCGTCGTCCCGAACCGGGTCGAGGTCGACCGCGTCGAGCGTGAGTTGCTGGCTCGAAGCCCGGCGCTTCTGGGCGGCTCGATCGGGACTTTCGACGACCTGTTTCGTCGCATCGCGCAACGGGCCGGCAACGGAAACACTCGCCCTGCGCTGACCCGCGCGCAGCGATCGCTTCTCATCAGGCGTGTCGTGGCGGATCAAAAGCTGAACGGGTTCGGGGCTTCCGCTCGATTCGCTGGGTTTTCGGCGGCTCTGGGCGACGCGGTCTCGGACCTCGAGTTGGCCCTGCTCGCTCCGGGCGACGTCGAAGGGGCCCTGGGAGACCTCTATCGCGCCTACCGGAACGAGCTTGACCGTCTAGCGCTTTGGGACGGAGAGCTTGCTCAGGCCCACGCGGCCGAGCTGATCTCCAGCGAACTCGATGCATGGGACGGAAGCCCGGTTCTCGCCTACGGGTTCGAGGATCTGACCAGTGCCCAGTGGAAGCTGCTTGAGTCGCTCGCGGGCCGCACCGATGTGACCGTGTCCCTTCCCTACGAGCCCGGCCGCCCGGCTTTCGCCTCGCTCGAGCGGAGCGCGGCCGACCTGGGCGCCCTCGCCGGTTCTGCTATCGAGGAGCTCCCGGCGCAGGACTGGTACGAGGCCCCGGCTCTTGCCTACCTCGAGCGCCACCTCTTTGGCATCGCGTCGGCCGGGGAGGCGCCGGCGCTCGAAGGCGCTGTCCGTTTCCTTGAAGGAGCCGGAGCCCGAGGAGCTCTCGAGCTCGTCGCCGACGAGATTCTCGACCTGCTGCGCGCGGGGGTCGCGCCCGAGCGAATCGGCGTCGTCGTCCCGACGCTGGAGCAGTGGCGGGCTCCGCTCGAGACCGCGTTCGGGACGCTGGGCATTCCCTTCTCGTTCGAGGGGCGCCTCCGCCTCGGCCAGACCGCTTTCGGCCATGCGCTTCTTTCAGCCCTCCGCTTCGTGTGGCGGGACCCTTCGCGGCGCAATCTCTTCTCCTTCCTCCGCTCGCCCTACTCCGGGCTTGCGCGGGCGCACGCGGATTACCTCGAAGGACGTCTGCGCGGGCTCGGTGTCCGCACCAACGTCGAGGAGCGGACGGTGGAGCTCCGTGGCAATCCTCTGCCCGCCCTGGGCGACCTCCGCGCCGCTGCCTCGCCGATCGAGGCCGTTCGTGGGCTCGCCGCGTTCATGCTGCGAGCCGCATACGGGCTGGACTCCCCTCCGGTGGGGGAAACGTCCCGGGTCGATCTCCGTGCGTTCGAGGAGACCGCGAAGGTGCTCATCGAACTCGAGGGGTGGGCCGACTTCGGCGGCGAGCTCTCGGAGGACGAGACTCTGGGAGCCCTCGAAGATGTGACCGTTCGCCTGGGCTCCGCTCGGGATGCCGGCCGGGTTGCCGTCATCGACCTCCTCCGGGCGAGGACGCGCCGCTACGACACCGCCTTCATCCTCGGTCTCGAGGAGGGACGCCTTCCACGCCGCTCCTCCGATTCTCCCTTCCTCGGCGACGACGAGCGCCGAGCGCTCGACGAATTGCGCGGAGCCAGGCTTGCCAAGCCGGAGCCCGTCAGCCGGGCCCGCTACCTCTTCTACACAGCCTGCACACGCCCCGAGCGCCGCCTTTACCTCGTGCGCGAGGCGGCGACCGACGACGGCAGCCCGCGACAGGCGAGCCCGTTCTGGGACGAGGTGCGAGCGCTCTTCCGACCAGAGGACATCGTCCGCTTCACGCGCAAACGCCCGCTCTCGGCGCTCACCTGGCCGCTCGAGCGAGCGCCGACGGAGCGAGAGCGATTGCGGGCGCTCGTCGCGCTCGGGGTCGCCGACCAGGGCGCCGCCGACGCGCTGGCCGGCGCCAACGGCTGGACGCGCCGCCTCGAGCGAGCGAGGACGGCGTTCCACCGCCCCACGCGTCTCACCAACCCGGTCGTGCTCGAGGAGCTCCGAGCGCGCTCGGCGTTCAGCGCCACCGAGCTCGAAGCCTTTGCGACGTGCTCGTCGATCTGGTTCGTCGAGCGTGTGGTGTCGCCCCGCTCGATCGACGCCGAGGTCGACGCCAAGCTCCGGGGCTCGATCGCGCACACGGCGCTCCACAAGTTCTTCGCCGGCCTGCCCAAGGAAGTCGGCACGGAGCGAGTGGAGCCGGGTCGTCTCGAGGACTCGGTGCGTTTCCTACACCGGTGCCTGGATGAGGCCCTCGCCGGCATTCGGCAAGAGCTTTCCGACCTCGAGCGCCGCGAGCTCGCGGGCGGTCTCCGTCGCGACCTCGAGAATTTCGTTCGTTCGGAAGCCGAGGCGGATCTTCCGCTCGTGCCCCGGCGGTTCGAGGTTTCGTTCGGGTCCGAGCGCTCGGCGCCCGAGCTGCAGCGCGGGCTCGATCTCGGCGGCTTCACCGTCTCGGGCAAGATCGACCGCATCGATCTCGACCCCCTCTCGGCGCGAGGGATCGTGCAGGACTACAAATCGGGAAAGACGGCGTACTCCGCCGCGAAGATCGAGTCGGAGCTCAAGCTCCAGATCCCGCTCTACATGCTCGTCCTCCGCGATCTGATCGGCGTCGAGCCCCTCGGCGGCCTCTACCGCGCACTCGCGGGCGACCGGCAGGCTCGTGGCCTCCTGCGGGCATCGGCGAAGGACGACGTCCTACCGGGATTCACCCGCACCGACTACAAGGACGACGAGGAGTTCTGGGCCCAGATCGACGGCGCAGTCGAGCACGCCCGTGGCTTTGTCGAACGCATCCGCTCGGGAGATGTCAAGCACGACCCGCTTGGAGACGCGGGCTGCCCCACATGGTGCGACCTCTATCCGATGTGCCGGGTGAGGCGCTCTTGAGCGTCGACGTTCGCGCCCCCAGCGAGGAGCAGGTCGCCGCAATCGATGCGCCAGGGATCGTCTTCGTCTCGGCCGGGGCGGGAACCGGGAAGACGACCGTCCTCGTCGAGCGCTTCGTCAAGGCGGTCTGCGAGCGCGGACTCGACGTGGAGTCGCTCCTCGTCATCACCTACACGGAGCGCGCAGCAGGCGAGTTGCGAAGCCGGATCCGGGCACGTCTCGCGGAGCTTGGCCGAGACGATCTCGCACGTGCGCTCGACGGAGCGTGGATCTCGACCATCCACGGCTTCTGCATGCGCCTCCTGAAGGCTCATCCATTTGCGGCGGGGGTCGACCCGCGCTTCCGCGTGCTCGACGAGAGCCAGTCGCGGGTGCTCCAGAGCGAGGCCTTTGAAGCCGCGCTCGAGGAGTTCCTTGCCGGCGACGAGGAGGAGCGCTCGGTGCTGCTCGCCACCTACGGAGTTCGGGCGCTACGACGCATGCTCACCGCGGTGTACGCAACGCTCAGGGCTGCCGGGCGCCCGCTCGTGCTTGAGCTGGGCGAGCGGCCGAGCCTCGCCGAACGGGTGGAGCAGTTCCGCGAGGCAGCGCGATGTCTCGTCGATGAGGTCGAGGCCGGAGAGACGGCCACTTCGACTGCCGCGCGGGCTCTCGAGCTTCTCGAAGAGCGGACGCTGCCAGAAAGGCTTCTCGACCTCGGCGAGCTCAAGGCGCGCGGCGAGCGCGCGGGTACGTACGAGGAAGCTCGGCGGGGGGTCGAGCAGGCGGCTCTGGACGAGCTTGCCGCACGCGATCGCGACCTTCTCCAGGAACTTCTCGGAGGCTTCGAGCGCGCCTACCGTGCCGCCAAGGAGCGCGAGTCCGCGCTCGACTTTGAGGACCTCCAGCTGCTCGCCCGCGACCTCCTGCGCGAGAACGCCGAGGTGCGCGAGCGTGAGAGCTGGCGTTTCCGGTCGATCATGGTGGACGAGTTTCAGGACACGAATAGGCTTCAGTGCGAGCTCGTCGACCTGCTCGCCGAAGGCGCCGACGACAAGGAGATCTTCTTCGTCGGGGACGAGTTCCAGTCGATCTACGGGTTCAGGCACGCCGACGTCCACGTCTTCCGCGAGCGGCGTGAGCATGCGTCCGGTGTGCTTGCTCTGACGCAGAACTACCGCTCGCGTCCCGAGGTGCTGGGAGCGATCAACCACCTCTTCTCGGCCGAGTTCGGGGACGACTTTCAGCGGCTCGAGGCCGCCGGCCGCTTCGCGGATCCCGCCTTCGGCACGCCCGTGGAGCTGCTCGTGACGGACAAGGCGAGCTACGCCGGCACGGACGTGCACTGGCGTCGCGCGGAGGCCCGTCACATTGCCGGCCGCGTTCACGAGTTGATCGAGGAAGGCGCCGCCACACCCGGCGAAGTCGTCCTCCTCTTCGCCGCCGGCACGGACGCCGAGTGGTATGAGGAAGAGCTCCGTCGTCTCGCTATCCCGACGTACAGGGCCACGGGGCGCGGCTATTTCGGCCAGCAGCAGGTCGTCGACCTGCTTGCCTACCTCCGCCTCCTGCACAACCGCTACGACGACGAAGCCCTGGTATCGGTACTCGCCTCTCCGCTCGTCGGCGTCTCGAACGACGCGCTCGTGCTCCTGCGGCGTGCGGCGCCCAAGCGCCCTCTCTTTCAGCCGTTCGAAAAGGGCCTCCCCGAACTGTCCGCGCGGGACGAGCAGCTCTTCCGCGCTTTTCACCAGCGCTACGAGCGCCTGGCCCGCCTGGCGGCCACGCTCTCGCTCGAGCGGTTGCTCGAGGCGATCGTCTCCGAGCATGACTACGACCTTGCCGCACTCGCCCAGTGGGATGGACGCCGCCGCTACGCCAACATGCGCAAGCTCGCCCGTCTTGCCCGCTCGTACGAAGAGCTGCGCGGCCCCGACGTCGAGGGCTTCGTTCGCTTCGTCACCGAGCAGGAAGCTCTCGGCGCACGGGAGCTCGAGGCGGTTGCCGAGGAAGAGGGTGCGGACGCCGTTCGCCTCCTCACGATTCATTCGGCCAAGGGCCTGGAATTCAAGGTCGTGGTCGTGGCCGATGCCGGACGCGACCGCGCCGCGCCGTCGCCGGACGAGATCCTCTGCCTCCCCGACGGGCGTTTTGGCTTCCGCGTGGCGGATCCGGCCACCGGCCAGCGGAGAGGGGCGTTCGAATACGACGCCATGCGGGATGAGGAGCGCGAGGAGGAGAAGGCCGAGCGGCTCCGCCTCTACTACGTCGCAATGACTCGGGCGATCGACCGCTTGATTGTCTCCGGTGCGATCGACCCCGGTCGGAGCTCGGATGCGGAGACGCCGATCGGCTGGGTGTTGGAGCGCCTCGAGGCTCGGGAGCTGGACGAAGCTGAGCACGGGACAGTCGAACTCGTTCGCGACGGCGCCCATTTGCTCGTCCGCATCGACCGCCACCGCCCCGAGCCGACCGTGCCGACGGTTCCGGCGACAGCCGATACCGAAGGTCAGCTGGAGCTGTTCGTCGGCGAGGAGGTTGCGCCGCTTCCGCCACCCGCGCCGAAGCTCCCGGATCTTCCCGCGGTCGCGGAACCCCCTCTCCACCGTGTTCGCAGCCTCTCCTACAGCGCGCTCTCGCTCTTCGAACGCTGCTCCTACCGTTACTACGCCGAGCGGATCGTCGGGATGCGACCCTCCGACTCGGGCGGCTCGATTCCAGGGCAGGACGGGCTCGCTGCCACGGAGATCGGCGACGCTGTCCATGTTCTCCTAGAGCGCGGTGTGAGCCGCGTCGACGTGCGCGAGCAGACGCTCGCCCTGTATCCGGGAGCGACCGACGAGGATCTTGCGCGTGTGGCCGCGCTGGTCCAGGCATGGGAGGACTCCTCACTGAGGCAGCGGCTCGCGGAGCTCGACGACGTTCGTCCCGAGCTTGGCTTTGCCTTCGAGCACGACGGCGTCCTCCTGCACGGCCGTTTCGATCTCTACGCAGCGAGCGGTGAGCGAGCGCTGATCGTCGACTACAAGACGAATCGGCTCGAGGACCTGACCCCCGAGGTGGCGGTGGAGGACGACTATGCGCTCCAGCGGCTGGTCTATGCGCTTGCCGCGTTCCGTGCGGGCGCCGAGGAGGTCGAGGTCGCGTACGTGTTCCTCGAACGACCCGACGATCCGGTTGCGCGCATCTTCAAGGCGTCCGAGAAGGAAACGCTTGAGGGGCAGCTCTCGGTCGCCATCGAGACCATTCAGGCGGGCAAGTTCCGTCCGACCCCGAGCGAGCTCGCATGTCCGGGCTGCCCCGCGCTGGACGTGGTCTGCGCCGGCCCGCGCTTGGTTTCGCGCGAGTCGGCGGTGTCGGCCTGAGGCCGCCGACTCTTAGAACAAAATCCCGGGGCCGCCGCGGGCCTCCCTCCGGGTTCAGCCTATCGCTGCGCGGCGCGCGGGTGGTGCGCGGAATGCGCTGGAAATGGAACGGTTTTCGGTGACCGTTGGCTGGTAGCTACGTGCACGAGGCGCGTCGTCGCGTCGGTCCTAAGCGCGAGCGAATTCGGCCGATCATCGAACGCCTGGCGGCCGCGCATCCCGACGCCGTCATCGCTCTCCGCTTTCGAGACGAGCTGGAACTCCTGGTCTCGGTGATGCTGTCGGCGCAGACGACGGACGTCACCGTGAACCGGGTCACCGAACGTCTCTTCCGCAAGTACCGCCGTCCTGAGGACTACCTCGCAGTCCCCGAGGAGGAACTCGAGGCCGACATCCGGCCCACGGGAACGTTCCGCCAGAAGGCACGCAACCTGCGCGCCGCGATGCGCGTGCTGCTCGAAGACTTCGACGGGGAAGTCCCCACGCGACTCGAGGACCTGGTCCGTCTTCCGGGGGTCGGCCGGAAGACGGCCAACGTCGTGGCGTCCGAGCGTGGTGCAACACAGGGGATTGTCGTCGATACGCATGTGCGGCGGCTCTCGCAGCGCCTCGGCCTCACTCGTCAGCACGATCCGGTGAAGATCGAGCGAGATCTCAAACGAATCGTCCCGCGGGCCGACTGGGCGCGCTTCCCGCACCTCCTTATCTGGCACGGCCGCCGAGTCTGCATCGCGCGACGCCCGCGCTGTGAGGACTGCGTCGTCAGCGATCTCTGTCCCTCGAGTCGCGTCTGATTCGGCACGCTCGGCGCACGTTTCGCGCGTCGGACAGGCCTACTGTCGAACGGGTGCGCTCGATCGACCTCGCCCTCTACGCCGACGAGCTCGCGGCGCGGGCCGCCACTCTCGCCGCGCAACTCGAACGGGCCAGGAGCCGCTTGCGGCAGGAGGCGATAGAGCGGAAGGCGCGGCGGGCGCTCGACGAGGGCTCGGCTGCCCGCCTCGAGGCACTCGGGTTGCTACGCAAGGCAGAGCCGCACGCGTTGCGCGCCGAACTGCGCGATCTCGCCGCCTCGCTCGCAGCCGTAGAGGAACTCCAGGCCTGGGTCGAGGAGCGCCTGGCGGCCGCTCAGGAGGAGTTGTCCGCCGCCTGACGCGGGTAGAGCGCGACGAGAAGACCGCCGTCCTCGTCGTAGGCCGGGAAAAAATCTGCGGTCACCTTTTTGGTGACGCCCGCGCGCGTTCGGATCGAGGCCCGCTTGCCGAGCTGGCGCACGCCCCACTCGACCGCGACCTCGGCAGGATTCGCCTCTTCCTCCGCCTCGAAGCCGAACGACTCGGTCACGTCGCGGCCGAGCAGGTCGGCCTCACGAAAGCCGGTCAGCTCGAAGACGCCCTGGCCGAGGGCCAGGATGCGGCGGTTCTGGTCGCAGACCACGAAGCCCGTACCCGGCGCCGGGTAGTAATCGTCGAGAAGCTCGAAGAGGAATCCGAACCCGCAGTGCGAGCAGCCGACGGCCTCGTTCGTGAGGTCCTCCCGGCGATCGTGATCGATCGACCGCCGCCGGCAGTTGGGGCAGATGAAGTAGGGCACTTAGTGTCCCTTCAGTGAACGCTGCCGAGCTCTCTGGCGGCGAAAAGCGAGCAAGGCAAGGACGCAGGGAGCGTCCATATCGACTTTAGAAATGGGCGCGACTGAGGACGTGGCCTAGCGACGGTTTGCAGCCGCCACGAGCCGGAGGGCATTTGCTGGAGGGGCACTTAAGAACGTGTATCAGCTGCGCGGTGCGGCGAGCGCTGCTTCGGGCTGGCCTTCCTGCGCGGTGAGGAACCGCTCCGCATCGAGCGCGGACATACAGCCCGAGCCGGCGGCAGTGACGGCCTGGCGGTAGACGTGATCCTGGACGTCGCCGGCCGCGAATACCCCGGGGACGTTGGTCTCCGTCGTCTTGCCGCGCGTCTCGATGTAGCCCGCCTCGTCCATGTCGAGCTGGCCGCGGAAGAGCGCCGTGTTCGGGTCGTGCCCGATCGCGACGAAGAAGCCGTCCGTCGGAATCTCGACTCGCTCGTCGGTCTTGACGTTGCGGATCACAACTCCGGTGACGGCGTCGTCGCCGAGCACCTCTTCTACGACCGAGTCGAGCATGAACTCGATCCTGTCGTTCGCGCGCGCCCGGTCGACCATGATCGGCGAGGCTCGAAAGGTGTCGCGCCGATGGACGACGGTCACCTTCATTGCGAACTTGGCGAGAAAGGTCGCCTCCTCCATGGCAGAGTCCCCGCCTCCGACGACGACGACTTCCCTCTCCTTGAAAAAGGCCGCGTCACAGACCGCGCAGTAGGACACGCCTCGTCCCTGGAACTTCTTCTCCGACTCCAGGCCAATCTGGCGGGCGTTTGCACCCGTGGTGACGATGACAGCCTCGCCGCGGTACTCGTCTTCCCCGACCCAGACTCTGAAGGGTCGCTCCGAGAAGTCCACCTTTGTGACGTCGTCCGTGATGAACTCCGTGCCGAAGCGCTCGGCCTGCCTGCGCAGGTCCTGCATCATCTCTGGCCCGAGCACCCCGTCGGGGTAGCCGGGGTAATTCTCGACGTCGCTCGTGATCATGAGCTGGCCGCCCCAGGCGAACCCTTCGATGACGAGGGGGTTCAGGTTGGCCCGCGCGCTGTAGAGCGCAGCGGTAAACGCCGCGGGGCCCCCGCCGATGATGATCACTTCACGCACTTCATTCGTACTCACGAACAATCCTCCGATTCCGGTTCTCTAGTAGTAGTAAACGGAATCCACCGGTCGTGTGTTCCATTGTGTAGGTTGCGGATTAGGTCGGAAAGGACCGCTGGGGAACCTTGGCGCGAACGATCACCTGGGACGAACTCCGTGATCTCGCAGGCTTCGAGGCCGAGAAGGGCTGTGCGATCAGCCTGTACCTCGATCTCGATCCGCGGGACACTCCGACGGCCGCGGACGCGGTCACCCGCCTCCATTCTCTCCTCGACGAGGCTGGCAAAGGCGACGGCGCCAACCGCCGTGAGCTGACGCACGACCAGCGATTGAGCCTGAGGACTGACTTCGACCGCATTCGCCAGTACTACGAGAGCGAGTTCACCCGCGACGGGGCCCACGGGCTCGCGGTCTTCTGCGCCGGCCTCGACAACGTGTGGCGTCCTCTGGCTCTCACCGAGGCAGTTCCGGATGAGGTGAAAGTGGGACGGAAGCTCTATCTGGCGCCTCTCGTTCCCCTCGTGGGCCGCGGTGAGGGCGCGCTCGTCGTCGTCGTCGGTCGTGAGCGCGGCCAGTTCTATCGCCTGCGGGGTGGGCGGCTCGAGGAAGTCGCCGATCACACCGAGGAACAGCCTGGAAAACACGATCAGGGCGGCTGGTCGCAGGCGCGCTTCCAGCGTCACATCGAGGCCCTGGTCCACGAGCATCTGAAGGAAGTCGCAGAGGAGCTCGACCGCCTGGTGCGTCGCCTGCACGGGCCCCAGGTGGTCGTCATCTCCACCGAGGAGGCACGCGCGGAATTCGACGACCTGCTCTCGAAGGAGGCGCAGAGCGCGATCGTCGGCTGGACCCAGGCGGAGGCTCACGCGGAAGCTCCGGAGCTTTTGGAGCTGGCCACCCCGGTGCTCGAGCGCTGGCGGACCGAGCAGGAAACGGCGGCACTCGAGCGCTGGCGCGAGGAGGCCGGGCGCGACGGCCGCGCGTCCGCGGGGTGGGAACGGACTCTCGAGGCGGCCTCCGACGGCCGCGTCGAGCTTCTGCTTTTCCAGGAAGGCGTCCGTCATTCGGCCGCCAGCTGTCCTCGTTGCGGGCGGGTCGCTGTAGCGGGCGGCACGTGTCCTCTCGACGGGACGAGCATGGAGCGCTCGGACGACGGTCTCGATCTCGCAGTCCACCAGACGCTCATCCACGGAGGCACCGTGTGGGCTGTGCAGCACCACCAGGACCTCGAGCCCGTCGAGGGCATCGGAGCGCTCCTCCGCTATTAGACAAGCCCGCCTCTAAACTGAGGCTAGATGGCCTCTCTCGCGCGCTCGATCCTCGAAGAGCATCTCGTCCGCGGCGAGCTCGTGCCGGGTACGGAGATCGGGATTCGCGTCGACCAAGCGCTCGCCCAGGACGCAACCGGGACGATGGCGATGATGCAGTTCGAGCTGTTCGAGGTCGACCGAGTCCAGGTCGAGACGGCGGTCGTCTACGTCGACCACAACATCCTTCAGATCGACTTCAAGAACCCTGATGACCATCGGTTCCTGCAGGCCATGTCCGCGAAATACGGCGCGTGGTTCTCCCGGCCCGGTAACGGCATCTGTCATTACGTCCACTGCGAGCGGTTCGCCACGCCCGGGAGGACGCTCATCGGCGCCGACAGCCACACCACCCAATCGGGCTCCTGCGCGATGATCGCGATTGGCGCCGGCGGCCTCGACGTCGCGGTCTGCATGGCCGGCCACCCGTTCGAGCTTCCGTGTCCCAAGATCGTGGGCGTCCATTTGGAGAACGAACTCGTGCGTCCGTGGATCCAGGCAAAGGACGTCATCCTGGAGCTTCTGCGCCGCCGCGGAGTGCGTGGGGGTCGCGGCTGTATCTTCGAGTTCTTCGGCCTCGGGGTCGACACGCTGAGCTACACGGAGCGCGGGACGATTGCCAACATGATCGCCGAGCTAGGCGCGACGGGTGCAGTCTTTCCCTCCGATGGGCAGACGCGGGCCTGGCTCGAGGAGCAGGGGCGTGGCGACGATTACGTGGAGCTACCGACAGGCGTGGCCGGCGACTTCGACGAGGAGGAGGAGATCGACCTTGCTGCGCTCGTCCCTCTCGTTGCCAAGCCGTCGAGTCCCGGCAACGTCGTTCCCGTGGACGAGGTCGTCGGCACCGAGCTGATGCAGGTCTGCATCGGCTCGTCGGTCAACTCTTCCTACGAGGACCTCGCCGTTGTCGGCGCAGTGCTGCGCGGAGAACGCATCTCCGAGAAGCTTGTTTCCGCGACAGCCACTCCAGGCTCGCGTCAGATCCTTGACCAGATCACGCGCAGCGGGACGTACGTAGACCTCCTCACCGCTGGAGTGCGGATGCTCGAACCCGCCTGCGGTCCCTGCGTGGGCATGGGACAGGCGCCTCCGTCCGGATCGGCATCGCTTCGGACGTTCAACCGCAACTTCCCTGGACGGAGCGGCACCGCGGACGACCAGGTCTATCTCTGCTCTCCCGCCGTCGCGGCCGCTTCGATGCTCACGGGCGTCATCTCAGATCCGCGAGAGCTGGCCGGCGCGGAGATGCCCGAGCGGCCGGCCGCGCGCCCCGAAGTCGTGACGAAGCACATCCTGGCACCCGCGTCCGTGGAGGAGGCGTCCGGAATCGAGATCCCGCGCGGGCCCAACATCAAGCCGCCGCCCGAGCAGAAGCCGCTTCCGGACGAGCTCGAACTGCGAGTTTTGATCGTTGCTCCGGACGACATCTCCACAGGCGATCTATCGCCCGACGGTGCGACGGTGATGGCCTATCGCTCCAATGTGCCCGCGATCGCCGAGTTCACCTTCCAGCACCGCGACAGGGAGTTTCCGCGGCGCGCGAAGGAGTGGGGCGGAGGCTTCATCGTCGCAGGACACAACTCCGGCCAGGGCTCGAGCCGGGAGCATGCGGCGCTAGCGCCTGCCCAGCTAGGGGTTCGCGCCGTCATCGCCAAGAGCTTCGCGAGGATCCATCGCCGCAACCTGATCGCACAGGGGATCGTCCCGCTGCTCTTCAAGGACGAGTCCGACTACGACAAGGCCGAGCTGGGCCAGACCTGGCGCATTTCGGGCCTCCACGAGATCGCGGCTGGAGAGGACGAGCTCGACTGCGAGATCCGGGAGGACGGAGCGATCGTGCTCACCCATGATCTCCTTCCCAGAGAGCGCGAGATCGTCGTGGCCGGTGGGCTGATCCGGTACCTGCGCGAGCAGCAGCCCGCGGCTGCGTGAACTAAGCCGCGTCCGCGGCGCGCGGAAGCTCGGCTAGCTCGATTGTCTCGGCAGCTGGCTCGATAGCGCGATCCCACTCGGTCGCACTCTCGATGTCGCGTTCGAGGTTGCCCAGGCGCCGGTCGGCCTCGCCGTATTTCGTCTGCGCGTTGCCCAGGTGCTTACCGAGCGTGTCGAACTCCCCGCGGAAGCGGTCGAAGTCCTTCGCCAGGCCACTGCAGTAGGCCATGACCTCTTTGGCGTGCTGCTCGATCTGGAGGCCCTTCAGCCCGAGCGCGATCACGTGGAGATAGGCGTGAAAGGTGGTCGGCGAGACCGGAAAGACGCGCTTTTCGAGCGCGTAGTGGTAAAGCGTCTCGCTCTTCGAGCAGACGACCTCGTAGTAGACGGACTCCGACGGCAGATACATGAGCGCGAAGTCATAGGTGCCTTCGGCCGGCCGCACATACTTGGCCGCGATCGCGTCCACGTGGATCTTCACGTCCCGCTCGAAGGCCTTCGTGTGCAACGCGCACTCGGCCTCGTCGTCGGTGTCGACGAGGCGGGTGAAATTGTCGAGGGGGAACTTCGCGTCGACGGGAACGAGCTTGTCGATCTTGATCACGGCATCGACGCGCTCGCCGCTCTTGAAGCCGTACTGGAGCGAATAGAACTCTGACGGCAGCATGTCCCGCAGCAGGTTGCCGAGCATGAGCTCGCCGAACCCGCCGCGTGCCTTGGGAGGCCGCAGGGCCTGCTCCAGCCGCGCCAGGTCGTTCGCGCGCGCGAGCACCTGGGCGGTCGCCCCCTGGACGCGCTCGAGCTTCTCGGCGATCTGCGTCGCCGTCTGGCCGGCGCTTTGCTGCTGGGAAAGCAGCCGCCCGTCCAGACCCTCGAGCCGGCGGTCGACCTTTGTCTCCACGTCGCCGAGCCGGCGATCGAGCTTTTCCTCCATGCTGCCGAAGCGCTGCTCGAGCACGGAACGGCCTGCGCGGGCGAGCCAAATGAGGCCCGCGGCGCCAGCGATGAGAGCTATGAAAAGAGCGATGTCGGTCATGGACCGACGAACGCTACATAGGGGATCGGACGGATCTGCTCCTGGAGGAGGGCGGCGCTTGCCGCCCTTCGGCCTAGAGGTTGTCTTGCTCGGCGCGCTCGGTTGCTTCGCGCTGGCGCTCTGCCTGCGCCATGTCTTCGTGCTCGGACGCGCGGTCCTCGGCTGCGCCGGCGGCCTCCTGGTGACGGCCCTCCTCACGCATGCTCGGGTTGCCCGTCGTATCGCCGGCCGCTTGCTTGCCGCGGCCCATCAGCTTGTCGAGCCATCCCATTGGGTCCTCCTGACTGCTGCGGTGGGGCAGCAGAACTATGGCATTAAAACGCCAAATCCGGCGAGCCCGAGGGCTTACCGGATCTGGCATGCGCCAGCCTAAGGCCCAGCGACCCCTGCGTCAAGCGCGCTCAGCGGGGAAGAGTTCGCAAAGAGCGACTTTTTTCCCGGAGACTCCAACCCTGGCCCCGGCGGTGCGAGCGTTACGCTAGGAGTGCGTGACGACCTGGGCGCGCTACTTCGATGAGCGCAGCGAGACCATGCCGCCCGCGTGGACGCGCCGTCTGGAGGAAGAACGGCTCGCGGAGCAGGTTCGCTACTGCTACGAGCGCGCCCCTTTCTACCGTCGCAAGCTCGAGGAGGCCGGCGTTCGCCCGGAGGGCTTCGCTTTCCAGAACCTCGGTGACCTTCCCTTCACGACGAAGGACGAGCTTCGTGACTCGCAGGCCGAGACCCCGCCGTACGGTGACTTTGTCTGCGCGGACGCAATCGAGATCTCACGCGTCCACCTGAGCTCCGGGACGACTGGGAAGCCGATCGTGATGGCATACACGGAGCGAGATCTCGAGACCTCTGCCGAGGTCGGGGCGCGCGCATTCTGGGGAGTCGGGGTGCGCCCCGACGACACCATCCTGCACTGCCTTTCCTACAGCTTCTACACGGGCGGCCTCTCTGACCATGCGGCGCTCGAGGCCACCGGCGCGACGATGGTGCCCGTCGGGCTTGGACAGAGTGCGAGGATCCTGGAGCTCTCGCGTGACCTGCGCCCGACAGCGCTCTTCTCCACGATCACCTATCCGCTTCACCTGGCGGAGACAGCGGCCGAGCGCGGCGTCGACCCGCGCTCGCTGGGATTACAGAAGCTGATCGTCACGGGTGAGCCCGGAGGCCAGATCGCAGCGACACGCCGCCGGCTGGAAGAACTCTGGGGCGCCACCGTGGGGGATACGTATGGCCTCTCGGACGTCTGGGGCACGCTCGCGGGCGAATGTGCGGAACGCGACGGCCTCCATTTCGCGGGGCAAGGCGCGACGCTGGTGGAGCTGGTCGAGCCGGAGACGGGCGAGTCGCTCCCGATCGAAGCCGGCGCCGGCGGCGAGCTCGTCTTCACTCACCTGTGGAGGGAAGCGACTCCGCTGCTTCGCTTCCGTTCCCGCGACGTCGCCGAGGTGGTGGCGACCGAGTGTGAATGCGGCCGCACCGGTTTTCGCTTCCGCGTCATCGGCCGGAGCGATGACATGTTCCGGGTCCGCGGCGTCAACGTCTTCCCGAGCGCTCTGGAAGAGCTCATGCGCGAGCACGGCGTCGACCGCTTCGCGATCGTGCTGGAGCGGTTCCCCGTGGAGCCGCCGGTGAAGATCCTCGCCGAGGGCCTGAACGGGAGGGAGCGCGAGCTGGCCGAGGCCGTGCGGCTTCGGCTTTCGTTCACCTGTGAGATCGCCGCGGCCGAGCTGCCGCGTGGAGAAGAGAAGTCCAAACGCCTTTACCGCGTCTACGACGGCGAGGAACCCCCGGCGTGATGCGGTTGGAGCGGGAGGGGACGACCGCTTGGATCCGCTGGTCGCGGCCCGAGCGACTGAACGCGTTCGACCCGGAGGCGTTGGACGCGCTCGGGGAATCGCTCGCGGAGGCGGCGGCGAGCGATGCACGGGCGATCGTCTGCTTCGGGGAAGGCGGCTCCTTCTCGTCCGGGGACGACTTGCGGGCGACGGCGGCGATGGACGCTGGGGAGTGGAGGACGACGCTCCAGGCGTTCAACCGGCTTACCAGGGAGGTCGTCGCCGCGCCGCAGCCGGTGATCGCGGGGATCGATGGAGTCTGCGTGGGAGGGGCGTTCGAGTTCGCCTATGCGTGTGACGTACGGGTTGCGAGTCCGCGCTCGCGCTTGGGTTGCCCCGAAGTGGCGGTGGGTCTCTCGATCTCGAACGGGTTCTCGCTGCTCGCGCCGCGCACCGCGCGCCGTCTCGTCCTCACCGGAGAGCTGGTCGACGCGGCGGAAGCGCACCGGCTTGGCCTCGTCGATGTGGTCGTGGAGCAGGTGGAAGAGGAAGCTCGTCGCCTCGCGGAGCGGATCGCAACCCTTGCGCCTCTCGCTGTCGCCGGATCGAAACGATTGCTCGGCGAAAGTGCAAAGGAACTGCTCGAAGCGGCCTTCGACCGCGAGCTCGACCTCTGTGCGCGCCTCTTCGACACGGAAGACGCGTGCGAGGGTCTGACGGCGTTTCTGGAGAAACGTCCTCCCGTTTTCAAGGGTCGCTAACGGGCGCTTCGTGACTGGAAGGCGGCCGGATACGCGCGCCCTCGTTGGGTTCCTCCCCGACTGCGTCGTTTTGCTTGGGCGGCTCTTGCGCGAGCCGCGGCTGCCGAGGCGACACAAGCTGTTGGTAGCGGCGTTGATCCCGTATCTCGCGATGCCATTCGACCTCATCCCGGACTTCATTCCGGTGGCGGGACAGCTCGACGACGCAATCCTGGTGGCCTTCGTGCTCCGACGAGTCGTGAGACACGATCCCGACCTCGTCAAGGAGCTTTGGCCCGGCCCACCGGCCTCGCTTGCGCTCGTACTTCGCCTCGCGGGCCAATGACTCCACTCCCTCAGCGTGTAGGCGAACATATGTTCTATGATGACCGCTGCCTGAACTAGGCTCGCGGGTCTCATGGAGGAGTTCTTCGGTCCATCCGGCCGCCTCGCGGCTGCGCTTCCCGGCTTCGAGCCGCGGGCTGGACAGGCCGCGCTCGCAGAGGCGGTCTCGGAGGCGCTGGCGGGCGACGAGCACCTGCTCGCCGAGGCCGGGACCGGTACGGGGAAGAGCCTCGCCTACCTCCTGCCTGCGCTCGTCTCCGGCAAGCGGGTCGTCGTCGCGACGGCCACGAAAGCACTGCAGGAGCAGCTCCTGACGAAGGATGTGCCGGCAGCCGCGGCCGCGCTTGGGCGCGAGGTTCGCGTAGCTGTCCTCAAGGGCCGCCAGAGCTACCTCTGCCGCAAGAGTCTCGGCGGCGTCGACCGACTCGGCGGCCTCTTCCGGACCGCCGAGGAGGCGTCCGACTACGAACGCCTGAGCCCCTGGATCGAGACGACGGAAACAGGAGACCGCGCCGAGCTCTCGTTTGAACCGAGCGCGTCGCTCTGGGCCGAGGTCTCCGTCGGCGCCGACCGCTGCGCGGGGCGGCGTTGTCCTTACGTGGGTTCCTGCTACGCCGAGGCCGCCCGCGAGCGTGCGGGTCGCGCGGAGCTCGTGATCGCCAACCACGCCCTCTACTTCGCCGATCTCGCCTTGCGAGCGCGAAATGACGGCGCCGGCGTCCTTCCCGATCACGACGCCGTCGTCTTCGACGAGGCCCATCGGCTCGAGGAGGCTGCGGCGTCGTGGTTCGGCGGCCGCGTGTCTCTCGCGAGACTCCGCCAGCTCGAGCGCGACGTCGAGCGCTATTGCCGCGAGGAAGATCGCAGGCCTCCCGCAGGCGCGCTCGCCGAGCTCGACCGTGCCGGTGCCGAGCTC
>Ga0307312_10000611_pt1 | contig 17124 bp, 17 predicted proteins | sample ER_DNA_202_FD_194489 | JGI IMG/M metagenome (GOLD analysis project Ga0307312, IMG submission 194489) | Bulk soil microbial communities from the East River watershed near Crested Butte, Colorado, United States - ER_DNA_202 | ecosystem: Environmental > Terrestrial > Soil > Floodplain | place... | reverse complement strand
CCGGCACTGCCAGGCGAAGACCACCGCCGACGCCTGATCCAGGCGTCCAACTCACGAATGAGGCCCGGAGGAACACGGTGCGCACAAATATGAGACTCAGTCGCATGACGCAGTGGGTCGTGATGGCCGCCTTCGCAGCGATAGCCGTTGCCGCGTGCCAGGCGTCCGGGAGCTCGCTGAGCGCGCCGACAGGTTCCGGGGCGACTTCGGGTCCCGGCGCCATCAAGGTCGTGACCACGACGACCGTCTTCGCCGACATCGTCCAGAACGTCGGCGGCAGTCGCGTGGCGGCAACATCGATCATTCCGCCGGGAGTCGGTCCGGAGGACTACGAACCGAAGCCCGACGACGCGAAGAAGCTGGCCGACGCCAACCTCATCGTGTCAAATGGCGTTGGCCTGGACGACTTCCTTCAGAAGCTCCTGGCCTCGGGCACGGGCGGGCAGACGCCGCTCCTCGTCCTCGGCGACGGCATTCCCGTCATGACCGTCGACGGCGAACCGAACCCGCATTTCTGGCTGGATCCGACCCTCGTCAAGCAGTACTACCTGCCGGCCATCGCGGCGAAGCTCACCGCGCTCGACCCCGCGGGCAAGGCCACATTCGACGCCAACGTGGCCTCGTACGGGGCGAAGCTCGACGCGCTCGACGCCGAGCTCAAGGCGCAGATCGCGACGATCCCCGAGGCAAACCGCAAACTGGTGACCTTCCACGACGCGTTCCCATACTTCGCCACGCACTACGGTTTCGAGCTAATCGGGGTCATTCTCGCCAATGTCGGGCAGGACCCGTCCGCCGCCGATCTCGCGGCCCTGGTCGAGAAGGTCAAGACAGCTGGTGTCAAGGCCGTCTTCAGCGAGGCCCAGTTCAGCCCGAAGCTGTCGGAGACGCTTGCCCAGGAAGCGGGCATAACAACCGTGGTCACCACGCTCTACAACGACGCCCTTGGGCCGGCTCCGGCCGATACGTACCTCGGCCTGATGCGCTGGAACGTCGACCACATCATCGCGGCGCTCAAGTAGGGTTGCGGTAGTGGACTCCATCGTCGATCGAATCTCGTCCCGGGCGGAGTCGCCGCGCGCTCGGGGAGTGGCCGCGGCGGCGCTCGCGGGGACGGCGCGTGAGCCGTCTGTCATCGTCGATGACGTCACTGCGGGGTACGGCCGCCGGATCGCCCTGACGGACGTGAGCCTGACGGTCGCACCGGGCTCGCTCCTGGCCGTGATCGGGCCGAACGGGGCCGGCAAGAGCACGCTGCTCAAGCTGATCGCCGGCCTGATCCGACCGACGTCCGGGCGACTTTCCGTCCTGGGTGGACCACCGGGCTCGGCTGCCCGTTCCATCGCCTACCTACCGCAAGCCGAGGCGGTCGACTGGGAATTCCCGGTCACGGTGCGCGAGGTCGTGACGATGGGCCGCTACGCGCGGCTTGGGTTCGGCCACTCGCCGGGTCCGCGTGACCGCGAGCAGGTCCTGGCCGCGCTCGAGCTGGTCGGCATGGCGGAGGCAGTCGACCGTCAGATCGGGGCGCTCTCGGGCGGCCAGCGCCGGAGAGTTTTCCTGGCCCGTGCAATCGCCGCCGATCCCGAGCTCTACCTCCTCGATGAGCCGGTTACCGGTGTCGATGCCCGGACACAGGAGGACCTGATGGACGTCCTGGAGGCCGAGGCAAAGGCGGGCAAGACGGTCATCGCCACGACCCATGACCTCATCTGTGCTGCGCAACGCTTCCACCAGGCAGCCCTGATCAACGGACGGCTCATCGCACAGGGGTCTGCGGATCTCGTCCTCGACCAGGGACTCCTCTCGGAGACCTACGGCGGCCACGTGCTCGTCCTGCCTGGCGATGGCCAGCGGATGGTCCTCGACGACGCCCATCACCACGACGAGGCGCCCGGTGAGCGTCACTTCCACGACGAGCGGCGCCCATGAACCCCATCGCCATTCTGACCGATCCGATGGCGTATGGCTTCATGCAGCGCGGCCTGGTTGCCGCCCTTCTGGTCGGTGTCGTTTGCGCCGTCATGGGGACGTTCGTCGTCCTCAAGGGCCTGGCGTTCATCGGTGACGCCGTCAGCCACGCGGCGTTTCCCGGTCTCGTGGTCGCCTACATCATCGGAGCGCCGCTCTACATCGGTGGCGCCGTGGCCGCCATCGCGACGGCGCTCGCGATCGGGCTGGTCACCCGGCGCAGCAGGCTCCGCTTCGACACCTCCGTAGGTGTCCTGTTCGCCGGCACGTTCGCGTTCGGGGTGATGTTGTTCAGCACGATCAAGGGCTACGTGGCCGACCTGCTGGGATACCTGCTTGGCAACGTTCTCGGGATCGGGGTAGGGGACCTGATCCAGGTTGCCATCCTCGGGGCGATCGTCCTCGTGATCGTCTTGGCGATCCGCAAGGAGCTCCTGTTCGCCACGTTTGACCCCCTCGGGGCCGCGGCGTCGGGCCTGCCGGTCACCGGTCTGGAATATCTGCTCCTAGCGCTGCTCGGCGTGACGATCGTCGTCAGCATCCAGGCGGTCGGGATCATCATGGTCGTCTCGATGCTCGTCACACCGGCGGCAACGGCTCAGCTCCTCGTCATCCGCTTCGGTCGGATGATGGCTGTCGCCGTGGCGCTCGCCGCTGTCTCGGCGGTGCTGGGGCTATATCTGAGCTACTACCTCAACCTGGCCTCGGGCGCGTCGATCGTCCTCGTCGAGACGTTCTTCTTCGGCATCGCCCTCCTGCTTGGGCCGAAGACCGGATTGCTGTCGAGGCCCGGCCGGCGAGCGGCGAGCGCCGAGGCGTGAGAGGAGGTCCTCGAGCCCGGCGTCAGGGCGGCGCCACGCACCGACCGATCATCACCAGGCGGCGAGCGTCCAGATCCCCGGATCCCGCTCCGGGCCCGTATCGCCGATCTCTGCGAAGAGGGCGACCGCTCGCTTGAGATGGACCATCGAGTCGTCGGAGTGGCCGGCCTCATGAAGCATGTCCGCGAGGTGGTTTTCGACGGCTGCCTCGAGATGACGGTCTCCGATCCGCCGGCAGCCTTCGATCGCTGCCGTCGCTGTCGCGACGCCTTCTTCTACTGACCCGCCTGCGGCCTGCGCCAGGGCGAGAGCGGCCAAGGCCGCGATCGAGGCGGTCGGATCGGGGTCATCGGCGGCCAGGGCGACGCTTCGCCCAAGCGCCTCCTGCGCTCTGGCGAGGTCCCCCTGCCCCTGGGCGATGAGCCCAACGAGCCGTTCGGCCAGACCCGCGAGGTGCGGATCCCCGAGACGCCCGGCAACCTCGCGCGCCCCCGACGCGGATTCCCCTGCGAGGTCGAGATCGCCCCCTCGGAGGGCCACGACACTTCGCTCGACGAGGGCGCGGCCCCGAATGGCGTCGGTCAGGTCAGGCGAGCCCAGGACCGACGCGAGGTGGCTGGCGGATGCGGCGAGGTCGCCTCGTCGTCGGTGCAGCCGGCCCAGGGCGAGCTCGATCGCGGGCAAATCCGGCGAGTCGGCCAGCGCGGCGGCGGTCTCCAGGGACGCAATAGCGGCGGGGTACTCACCGAGGCGCGATCGAAGCTCTCCGATCCGGGCGTGGGCGCCGGCGCTGTCCGGATGGCCGAGCGCGATCGCGGCCGACAGATGTTCGATCGCCTCTCGATTTGCGAAGACGCTCTCCGCCCGACGGGCGGCCTCGACAAAGGCCTCGGCCGCCTCGGATGGACGACCGGCGTCCCGCTCGTGACCGGCAATCAGCGCGAACCGGCTGAGATCGTCACGACCGCTGGCCGAACGTTCGAGGCGCAACGCGTCCGCCGTACGCCGATGCAGGAGACGGCGACGGGCGAGACTCGTCGCCTCGTAGGCCACGTCACGCATCCTGCCGTGGGCGAAGTCGAATCGGATCGTCGGTCCAGTCGCCGCCGACACCTCCTGAACGATTCCGCGGCGCATCAGCTCCTCGATGGCGGTGACCGTCTCTTCCTCGGATCGGCCGCTCGCCTCGCGCACCGTGGCGAGGTCGAATGAGCGACCGATGACCGCTGCCGCCGACAGAACCTGTGCCGCCGTCTCGCCAACGGAGGCGATTCGCCCATGAAGCAGTGCCTGGACCGCTCTCGGCATTGCGCCCCCCGGTTGTGTCCCGCTCGCCAAGCCCTCGACGACGTGGAGCGGGAGTCCTTCCGATTCGGTCATGAACGCGTCGATCAGCGCTTCGTCCGCGTCATCCGGTCGGATCGCCCGCACGATCGCAGCGACCTCATCACGGTCGAGACGACGGAGCGAAATGCTGGTGGCCGTCGGGAGGCGCACGAGATCGTCGGCAGCCCTCAGGCCGCTGGGGGTGAGGTCCTCGCGTCGCCAGGCGACGAGCAGGAGAAGCGACCGGCCCTCGAGCCGTCGGGCCAGGTAGGCAAGCGCTTCGCGGGTCGGGTCGTCGGCGAGATGCACGTCATCGATCCAGATGAGCCCTGGCAGCGGCCCGGCCGCGAGGGCGGACAGGGCGCTCGCAATTGCGTCCAGCAGTCGAACTCTCGCGCTCGCCCCGTCGGGGGCGGCGGGACCGGCCGCCCGGAGCGGCGCCGGCAGGTCGACCAGGCGGCCGATCTCTTGCCGGGCGATCTCGTCGAGGGCCGCGAGGCGGGATGCTCCATTGGGTGTCGCGAGCCCAGCTCGGAGCAATTCGGCGATCGGTCCATACGCGATGGCCCCCTCGCCAGGGTATCCGCGGGCCGCGAGGACGACCGCGCCTTCCCGGCCGATCGTCGCCGCAATGGTCTCGGCGAGGCGAGTCTTGCCGATGCCTGCCTCGCCTTCGATGGCGACGAGGGCGCCATCAGGTGCCGCGCCCTGCCAGGCCGACCGGATTGTTTCGACCTCGCGTTCGCGCCCGACGAGCGGCGCGACTCGGGGCGCCGAGTCGGCGATCTGTTCCGGGCGTCGGCCCGACGAAGCTGCCTTTGACGGTGGCCGTGCTGTCGGACTCGCCGCCAGCCGATCCTCGCGGATCGCGTCGTACAGCTCCGTCGTTTCGCGAAGAGGGGCGACGCCCAGCTCCCGGTCGAACAGCGCGACAGCTTCACGGTACTGGCGGATCGCGCCGGTACGGTCGGTCGATCGGGCGAGCATTTCGATAAGCCTGCGCTGCCCGAGCTCATCGAGTGGATCGAGTGCCACTCGGCGCCGCGCTGCCTCCACCGCTCCGCCGGCGTTGCCCGCTTCGAGTCGGGCGACGGCGAGCCGTTCGAGGATGCCGCCGACGGTCCGGTCCACGCGCGCGGCACGAGCTGACTGCCAGTCATCGAAGGCAGGGCTATCCCGGAGCGCGAACCCGGCCAGGAAAGGACCCCTCGCCAGCGCGGCGGCAGACTCGAGATCGGAGGGCCGGGACGATGCCGCCAGTCGCTCGACGTCCGCGAGATCGACGCGCGAGGTGGTTGGGTCGAGCGCGACTTGTGAACGTTCGATGACGAGCCCGGACTCGCCAACCGCGGTTCGCAATGCCGACAGCGTCCGGCGAAGGGCACCTCGGGCTGCCTCGTCGTCCGCCTCGGGCCAGAACATCGCCGCGAGCTCATCGCGGGCGAATGGCCGTCCTTCGGCCGCGACGAGTGCGACGATCGCGAGGGCCTTCCGCGTGTCGACCACGATCGGCCGTCCCCCGACGGCCACCTCGAGCGGCCCGAGCAGGCGGATCGAGAGCGGCGCGACCTGGCGAGGCATCACGTAACGGTACTCGACACCGGGCGCATTCCGTAACGTTGTCGGGACGGTGGCCTGACATGATCATGCGATGAGGGAGCAACGAGACAGCGGCCCGCCGGGTGGAATGCCATCGTCCGTGGCCCACCGGACGCTCGGCTGGACAGGACGGATCGGCATCCTCGGTCTGGCCGTTGCCGGCCCAGCCGCTGTCGGCGTCTGGATCCGCCTCGCCGAACACCGAGGTGCAGTGTGACGCGCCGGGCCGTCTGCATGGTCATCTGGCTGATCATCTTGTCGATCGACGCGCTCGCGGTCTGGGCGCTGACGGACGGAACCTTCCTTGGTTCCATGGTCGCGTCGCTGCCAGCAGAACAACGCGCGCTCGCGCAGGGAATGATGGTCGGCACGTACACGGCAATCGCCGGGATCTTTGCCGTGACGTTCTCATACGCCACCGTTGGCGTGCTCCTCGCGATGCGACGAGGCGGCGGTCGGATCGGAGCGATCCTGCTCGCCGGGGCGGCGGGCCTCGCGGCCCTCGCTGTCGGCTACCTGGTCGGCGGAACCCTCGTGATTCGCGACCCGTTTGGCATCGTCGCGAACGCGCTGTTCCTCTTCGGCCCAGCGACATCGATCTTCGTGTTTCCGCTGATCCTCCCGATCGTGGCCATCACCTTCCCCGACGGGCAACTCCCATCGCCGAGGTGGCGAGTGCCGGCCGCCGCGGCCATTGGCGCCCTGGCCGCCGCGACGATCGTCACCGTGCTGAAGCCAGGTGAGACCGAGGTCGGGATGCCCTCCCTGAACCCGCTCGGCGTCGACGCCATGCCGACCTGGCTGACGAGCCTTGCCGGACCGCTGACGATCGTCGGCGTCGTCCTGACGTCGATGCTCGGGACCGCGGCCGTCGTCACGCGATACGGGCGCGCCTCGGGACTCGAGCGTCAGCAGCTACGATGGTTCATCACTGCCGTCCTCCTGGCCGCCGTGCCGATCACGATCGCCCCGCTGTCGGGGGGTAGCGCCGGCCCAAGCTGGTTCATCGTCTCTCTCTTCGGTGTCCTGCTTGTTCCCGTGTCGATCTGGATCGCCGTGACCCGCTACCGCCTGTACGAGATCGACCGGCTCATCAGCCGTGGCCTGTCGTGGGCCGTGCTCAGTGGGCTGCTGGTGGCCACGTACGCCGGGGCAGTGATCCTGCTCCAGGGCGCGCTCGGCAGCCTGATCCAGGGTGAGACCCTTGCGGTCGCCGGCTCTACGCTCCTGGCGGCCGCGCTGTTCCAGCCGCTCCGGCGGCGCGTCCAATCCCTGGTCGACCGCCGCTTCGATCGTGCGCGCTACGACGGTGAGCGGACAGCCACCGATTTCAGGCAGCGTCTTCGCAACGAGGTCGATGTCGACCACCTGAAGAACGCGCTGGCCAGCACCGCAGCCGGCGTCGTGCACCCTGTCGGGGCGGGCGTCTGGCTGCGGCCGGCGTCGGGGCCCAGGAGATGAGGCGGGCGGCCTGGGCGGCGATCGGCGTGTTGTTTCTGCTCGGATGCGCCGTCGCCGCAGTCTCCATGGGCGCTCTGCTCGACAATCGGACCCCGGGGGCGTCCTCGCTGATCATCCTGACCATCGCCTACGTGCCATACGCCACGGTCGGGTCCATCCTCGTCGCCCGACGGCCTCGGAATGCGATCGGCTGGCTGCTGATTGCCGTCGCGTGGACGTTCGCATCCTCCTTTCTGCCGATCCGGGCGACGGCACACGAGCTCCAGACCCTCAGCGCGCCACCACTCGCTGAAACCGTCGCCTGGTTCAACGGGTGGGGTTGGTCGCTCGTCTTCTCGCTGTTCTCCACGCTGGCGTTCGTCTTCCCGAGCGGGAGGCTCCCAAACGGACCCTCGGGGAAGGTCGTCGCCGTCGTTCTCGTCGTGGCCTGGGGGATCGTGATCCTCTTCGCGTTCCGGCCCGTCCTGGCCGTGGTCCCGGAAGGCGTCGGAGGCGTCGTGGCGATCCCGAATCCGTTGGGCCCGCTCCCGGAATCGATCCTCGGTCTTCGGATCCCGTTCGACGCCCTGAGTCCGATCCTGCCGCTCATCCCGCTGGCGTCGATCGTCGCGATCGTCGGCCGCTATGCGCGAGCGCGCGATCTCGAGCGACTCCAGCTCCGCTGGCTCGTGGCGGCGCTCGCATCGATCACGATCGCGATTCCAACCGGGTTTGCGATCTCGGCCGTGGTCGGCTTGAACTCGCCAATCACGTGGGTCCCGGCCGCGGTGTGTTTCACCCTCCCGCCGATCGCCATCGGTGTCGCAGTCCTGCGCTACCGGCTGTACGAGATCGACCGGATCATCAGCCGGACGATCGGGTGGGCGACCATCAGCGCGATCCTCGCCGCGACGTTCATCATCCTCGTCATCGGACTGCAGGCCGCCCTCGGGAGCATCACCCATAGTCGGACGCCGGTCGTGGCCGTGTCGACCCTTGTCGCGTTCGCGGTGTTCCAGCCGGTGCGACGGCGCGTCCAGGCGGCCGTCGACCACCGGTTCAATCGGGCGCGCTACGACGCCGACCGCCTGGCGACGGCATTCGCCGATCGGCTCAGGGACGAGGTCGATCTGACCGCCGTCAGCGGCGACATCGCCGGTGTGGTGGACGCCGCTCTCCGGCCAAGCACGATCGGCGTCTGGATTCGCCGTTCTCGGCCGATCGCACCGTAACGATTCCCGGACGACGGACCGCCAGCATGAGGATTCAGATGACCGAACTGACCCGTCCGATCCGCCGCCTGCTGGGACGTCGCGTGGCCGTCCCTGAGACACGCGTGACTCAACCCGCCGACGCGGCCGCGGAACCAATCACCGTTATGGACGACCGCGCGATTGCACTCGACATCCCGGAGTCCGACCCGCTCCTCGCCTACCTCCAGTCGGCGCCAGGTCCCGTCGAGGTTGCGAAGCTCGAGCTCGACTCCCCGGCAGTCCGCGCGCTGCGCGAGGCCGGCGTCGCCCTGGTCGTCCCGCTCGTCTCCCAGGGCGAGCTGATCGGGACTCTCAACCTGGGCCCGCGCCTCTCCGAGCAGGACTACTCGACCGACGACCGCCGCCTCCTGACGACGCTCGCGGCCCAGGCCGCCCCGGCCATCCGGGTTGCCCAGCTCGTCCGCGAGCAGGCGCAGGAGGCCGCGGAGCGCGAGCGCCTCGAGCAGGAGATGCGTGTCGCGACGCTCATCCAGCAGCAGTTCCTGCCACGCGTGCTGCCGAACCTGCCGCAATGGCAGATCGCCGCCTACTACGGCCCGGCGCGCGCGGTCGGTGGCGACTTCTACGACTTCATCGAGATGTCGGGCGGGCGCATCGGCATCGCCGTTGGCGACGTGACCGACAAGGGAGTGCCCGCGGCCCTCGTCATGGCCCGAACTCACTCGATCCTCCGCGCAGAAGCGAGCCGCAGCGACTCTCCGGGCGAGATCCTGGCGCGGGCGAACGCCCTGCTCGTCCCGGAGATGCCCGCTCGGATGTTCGTGACTTGCCTGTTCGCGATCCTCGACCCCGAGACCGGCCGGATCGTCATGGCCAATGCGGGACACAACCTTCCGTATATTCGCACCGATGAAGGCGTTGTCGAGTTGCGCGCCACAGGCATGCCACTGGGTCTCATGGCGGACATCCACTACGAGGAGACGGAGGGGGTCATCGCCCAGGGAAGTAACGTCCTGCTCTATTCCGATGGCCTCGTCGAGGCACACGACCCAGCCTCGGCGATGTTCGGCTTCCCGCGTCTACGCGAGGCGATGTCGATCGACGACGCCGGCAGCGAGCTCCTGGACCGGCTGCTCGACGACCTTCATCGCTTCACCGGGCCTGACTGGGAGCAGGAGGACGACATCACGCTGGTGACGTTGCGCAGGGCGTCGGGCGTCGCCGGGGAAGCGACCGACGGATCGTCGGAACCGACGCTCGTCACTGCTTTCTCGATCCCCGGCGAAGAGGGCAACGAGCGTCTTGCGATGGACCGTGTCGCGGCTTCGATCGCGGACCTCGGGCTCCCGCCGGCCCGTTTCGAGCGCCTCAAGACGGCGGTCAGCGAGGCGACGATGAACGCCATCGAGTACGGCAGCCAAGGTCGCGCAGAGGTTCCTGTCGACGTCGTTGTCGAGACGACGACCGACGCGATCGTCGTCCGGATCACCGACCGCGCCCTGTCGGGTGCCGTCCCGTCCGATGCCGAGGCGCCCGATATCGAGCTCAAGCTCGCCGGCGAGCAGAAGCCCCGTGGCTGGGGCCTCTTCCTGATCAGGAACATGGTGGATTCGATGGACGTGTCCAGCGATGGGTCGACCCAGACGTTGACCCTGACGATGGCGCGCAGGGAGCGGACAGATGGATGACAGGAAATTCGGCGCTGAGATCGCGGAGGTGCCCGACGAGGTCAGGGTCCGTCTCAGCGGAGATCTGAACGCCCGCGCGGACGAGACACTCGCAGATGCCTATCGGCAGGTCGCCGCCCTTGGTCCGCGCCGCGTCAGCCTCGACTTCGGACACGTCGGCTACATCAACAGCACGGGCATCGCCCTCGTCGTCCGGCTCCTGGCCGAGGCACGCCGCGACGGGCGATTGGTCCGGGCGATAGGGCTCAGCGAGCACTACCGGGAGATCTTCCGGATCACCCGCCTGTCCGACTTCATGGAAATCGTCGAAGGAGACGCCGCATGACCGCCACCGTCATCGAGCTCGACCAGGAAGGCCCTGCGGCGATCCTGCGGATCGAGGGAGACGTCACCTCCGCCAGTGAGCCGGATCTCATGGCGGCGTATGGCCTTGCAGCCGCGAACGGCGCGACTGCCGTGATCCTCGACTTCAGCAAGCTGGAGTACATGAACAGTGGCGGCATCGGGCTCCTCGTGACCCTCCTGGTCCGTGCCCAGCGGGGCGGTGGCCGGCTGGTCGCGACGGGATTGTCCGAGCACTACCGCCAAATTTTTTCCCTCACCCGCCTCGACGAGGCGATCGAGATCCACGACGACGAGCCGGCGGCCGTGGCGGCCGCCAGCGCCTGACCCGGCCGAAACCGGGAGATCGAGGAGACCTGCGATGACCCAGCCGAATAGCGGCGCTCCGATCAGCCGAGACTCGGCGAACTGGGCGGGCCCCGTCGACCGCCTGTCGGCATCGGGCGTCGCCGGCGCTCGGGATGATGCCGTCACCGGCAAGCGCGTGACAGGGCCCCTCCAAGGCTTTGGCCAGCTGTGGCAGAAGACGTTCACGGTGCCGCTGGACGGCGTCGTGCTGACGCCGCAGGCGCTCATCGCGATCTGGAAGGATCGGTTCTCGACCTTCTGGCCGCAGGGACAGCGTTTCTACGCTCCGCTGTCGGGCATCGCCCCGGGCGAGGTCGCGCTCCTCGAGATCTCGCCGGTTCCGGGCGCTCCGGTCACCCTCTCGACCGGCGTGATGGTCCTCTACGCCGACGACGAGTCGTTCACGTTCATGACTCCGGAGGGCCATACCCTCTCGGCGTGGATCACGTTCTCCGCCGAGCGTCGCGGCGACGTCACCGTCATCCAGGCGCAGGCGTTGGAGCGACCCTCGGACCCGCTCGACGAGCTCGCCTACATGCTCGGCGGCAACCGGATGAACAACAACTTCTGGCGCCAGACGCTCGAGAATCTGGCTCGCCACGTGGGGGTCGCGGAGCCTGTCGTCGACATGCAGATCGTCTGCATCGACCGGAACCGACAGTGGCGCCACGTGCGCAACCTTCGCAACAGCGCCTCGATCCGGTCTGCGCGCCGGACCCTGACGGCTCCGCTTCGCAAGCTGACCGGCCGGGGGTGACGTCCCGCTGCCGAGCGGGGCCAGCGGTGAACCTCCGGCCGCTGAGGGTCGCGCCGCAGGCGTCGTCAAGCCAACGTGTTGAACGGCGACCGTCGGCGCCAGACCAGCACAGCTAGCCAGACGTCCCAGGCGAACCACGCGACGAACACGACGCCGAGGATCGCGTCGCGGCCGAGACCGAACCCCACGGCGTTGAACGTCGCGCCGAGGAGGAAGAGTCCGCCGAGCGTCCAGCTGAGGCGAGCGAACGCGGGCTGATCGGTCCGAATGAGGAAGCCCACCCCGATCATCCAGATGGCGATGAACACCCCGTCGACCAGTTGCCATATCGCCCTGAAGACGATCTGGATCACGACGCCGAAGGCTGTCGCGATCGCCGCCCGGTCGACGCCGCTCGCGGCGTACTCGCGGATGAGGACCGGCCCCGCCATGGCCAGGCTGGCGGCGCCGATCGAGCCGGCGATGACGTACCCGAGCGCGCTCAGGATCGCCGCGAATGGGAGGATCGGGTCGCGACGGCGAAACACCGACCAGAGTGCGATGGCGACAACCGTCGTCGGAAGGTAATAACTGAAGAGGTCCGTCAGGGCGGCCCACTTGAGAAGCTCCGCTGAGCTGGCCCCGCCTGCTACCAGCAATGCTGGATCCTCGAACCAGTCGACCCGGAACTGGAGGGCGGCCACGAAGAGCAGATCACTGGCGAGACCCAGGCTCACGCTCACGATCAGCGCGCCGACCGATAGATTCCGAAGGCTCGCTTGCGTCTCGTGCCTCGTCCCGCTCATCAGGCTCCGTCCCGTTGCAGCGCTCAGGTGCGTCGAAGCCAGACGCTCGCGGTCGCAGGTCTGACGGTGGTGTCGATCGTCGCGAGCAGGTCGTCCCGGATGGCGTCGAGCTCGACTGCATCACGCAGGCGATTGCCTAGCCCGACGACCGAGCGATCGCGATCGACCCTCGTTCGATCGAACCGTCGGTCGACTCCCTCCTGGACTCGCCGGCGCAGCGGTTGGAAGAGCGCGGCCACGGCCAGCGTCGAGGCCGCGATGGCCGGTGTCCCGGTCTCGGCGCCTTGCGGTAGCAACGGATCCACCAATGCCTGGACCAGCAGCACGACGCCCACGAAAGTGACGCCGAGGATCCCGGTGATGATCGCGTAACCGATCGTGCGGGACAGGACGCGGTCGATGTCGTAGAGGCGGTACCGAAGGATCGCGATCGCGATCCCGACCGGGAAAGATGCGATCAGTAGGGCCGAAAGCGTATTGAGCAGCGGATCGATGACGTTGAGGGTCCAAATGACGAGGAGGAGGACGTCGACGATCGCCGCGTAGGTGAACCACTTGAGCTGCTGGCGCTCGACACCGATCGCGCGGCGAAACCGGATCGCGAGCCCGAGCACGGACCCGATCATCGCGATCAGCAGCACCACCTGACCAACGGCCGCGATCGCGTACGCCCCGTCGACGACCGGGTCGGGAGGAGGCGTCAGATTCAGCGCGGCGACACGCTCCAGGGGGAGGCCCCGATACGACCACATGGGCACGGCCGGAACGAGAAGGAGCAGAAACGCCATTGTCGCCAGGACCACCACAGGCCACCATCGTCGTGAGGGCATCCGGCCGGTGGGGAAGAGGAGGATCCCCAGCGTGCTGAAGAGCGTGAACCCGGGCACCCAGGCCCAGACCCCGACCCACGATAGCTCGGCCGCAAACGGAAGGTCGCCCGACGCGACCCAGAAAGCCAGGGTGGAATAGTTGCTGGCAAACATGTTCAAGGCCTGCCAGAACCCGACCGTGAGGTAGATCCAGCCGAGGGGGTTCGAGGGCTGGTGTCGAAGAACGACCCAACCGAGAAGCGGGAACGACACGGCAAAGATCGCGACGGCGATGACGGTCTGCGCAAGCCCCGGCTCGGCCAGGGGGATCCAGCCGCGGGCGACCTCAACGGCCAGAAAGACCAGCGAGATTGCGACGAGCGCCAACGACACCGCGGTGACGAGCGCGGCGCCGCGGCGCGCCCCAACTGGATGATTCCGGATCACGGACCCGTCTCCTTCTCGCGGCGAAGCCACAGGTCGGAACGCGCCGGAGCCACCGTCTGGGCAAGGATCGTGTCAAGCTCGAGCTGGAGGCGATCCGGGTCGACCTGACCCGTGAGCCGTTCGGCGAAGGCGGCAGCGATCCGGTCGGACTCGTATCGGGCGCGGTTGAATCGCCGGTCGACGACCCTTTGGACGCGGCGGCGCAACGGCTGGAAGAGTGCGAACACAATGAGCGTCGATGCGGCCACGGCCAGGCTGCTTGCCCGGGTCGCGCTCGCCAGCAATCCATCAAGACCGAGGTTGACCGTCACGAACACGGTGGCGAGCAGGGCGGTCAGTGCCCCGTACGAGACCGTCCGCGACACGATTCGGTCGATTTCGTACAGCCTGTAGCGGAGGATCGCGACGCCGATCGCGAGCGGCAGACAAGCCAGCGCTACGAGCCCAAGGACCCATGCCGCATCCGAAATCGGTCCGACGAGAGGGATCGAAATGCCGAGCGCGGACGCGGCGATCGTGACGACGAAGAGGAACCATTTCAACTGCTGGCGCTCCGCGCCGCGCGATGCCCGAAACCGGACGACAAGGCCAGCGACGGCAATCAGGAACGACGGAGGCGCGATCAGGGCGCTGCCTTTGCCGATCGTCTGGATCCACCCCAGAAGAGGATCCGGAAGGTGCACCGGGTTGTCGAGCCAACTCGCGCTGTTCAGTGGACCGGGCGCGGTGGCCGTCTGAAGGGTGCCGATCGACAGGCCGACAATCACGGCGGCGGCCAATATCCGCCAGCGCGGGCTCGGCACGTGTCCAGTCGGGAACAGCAACGGCAGGAATACGACCATCAGCCCGATCGCCGGGACGAAGATCCAGCCACCGACCCAAGCCACGGGTACAACGAGTGGCAGCCGGTCGCCGCCCAGGAGGTCGTCGAGTCGCGCGTAGTAGTCCGCGAAATATGAGGCGGCGCCGAGGATCCCCGTGGCCAATAGCATCGAGCCAATGATGTTGTCCGGTCGTCGGATCGCCAGCAGGCCGCCGACCAGGGACGTGTCGAGGATGAGGAGGATCGGGAGAAGGGAGAACGCAAGCTCCCCGACCGATCCATTCAACAGGAACACGATGCTCACGGCGACGATGAACAAGACCGTGGCGAGGGATGCCGCGACGCCGATGAGGACGCGGCGCGGGGTCCGAAACGTGGCGGTGGAGGCGGTGTGGCTCGTCATCGACTGGTGGCTCGTCATCGGCTGGCCCTTCGAGGGCAGTGTCGACAAGGACAACGGGGCGTCGCTCGCGACGCCGGATCGCCGAGAAATCTAGGACACGGCCGTCCCGAAATCGTTACGGCAGGGCTTCAGTCCTGTGTCGGTGACGCCGGCCGCGCTTGCCTCCCCAAGAAATTATGACGAGGGAGGCTGCCCCCTGCGCTTGATCTTGCGCCACCCGCCTGCCCGGTTGTTCGCAATGATCTGCTTGAACATCGTCAGGAGAGCACGCTCGTTGACCTTCTCGTGCTTGCGGAAGCCGACCGTCCGGGCGGTCTGGTTGTCGTGACCGGCCGTGATGATGCCATCGGGATCGGGCACGATCGCGCCGTCGTAGAGGAAGACGTTGACGTGGTCCTTCGCCGCCAGGAACGCGCAAATGTTGCCGTCGAGGACGAAGTACGGCTGGACCGATCGCTTGACCGTTTCCTCGACCTCTGGGTCCGCCGCGTGCACCAGATCCCGAACCTGGCTGAAGATCTCGCGCTGCCAGGCGGGCAGGGGATCCAGGTAGGCGTCGACTCGCGCGTCCTTCGTGTACGGCATTGGAGTCATCTCCCCATCGTGTGGTCAGGTCTCTGCGCGTCATAGGTCCCGTCCCGATGTGACCGATTGTCCGGGCTGACTCCGGGGTGGGATTCATGGATCATGACCCATGGCCTTGCCGACGGGTGCCGACCGGCACTCCCGCGCTTGACAGCCGGGCCGCTACGGTCGAACCAACACGGTGATGCAGGCGAGGAGGCCCCGATGATCGCAGCGCCCGATAGGGATCAGGATCGTTTTCGGCTCGTCGCCCGAAACATCGCGAGCGACTACGCACGAGACAAGGTGGCAAAGGCGCTCTACGCAGCCGTCGTCGACGGCCTCGAGTTTGGGCCGCGCGATCTGCCGCTGGCCGAGGACAGGGACTGGATTCGCGAGGCGATCGCTGCGCCTCTGCAGGAGGCGTCGGACGTCGCAATCCAGGTCCTCGCGTCGTCCGTGGGCCGCGCACTCGAGCGGGCTCCGAACGACCTGCTCGACCGGTATGCACGAAGCCACCACCTGCAGGAGCTGGGCATCGAGTAATACGGCCAGGTCCTTTCCGCGTCGCCGGCGGACCGACGTGCTGCGTGACGTCGATAGCTGTGTGCAGCACCCTCAGCCGGATGACCCTCGACGGCGAGATAGCGACGCTGCGGCGCCGCTCAGGGCGGCCAGTTCCGCCGCATCGAGCTCCAACAGCTCTGGGGGCGGCGCATACGTGGCCGCGAGCATCTCTTTTCGCGCCTCGACGCCGCCCGCGGTGAGGACCACGAGCTTGACCCGTCGATCCGGCGGGTGAGATCTGCGTTCGACGAACCCCTTCGCCTCGAGGCGGTCGATGATCCAGGTGGCCGTCGATGCGTCGCACTCCCACTCGGCCGCCAGCGAGCGCATCGTCCGCCCGACTTCGGGGTCCAGGCTCATCAACGCGCGACTGTCGTTCGGTGTCAGGCCGAGTCGCGCCAGGGCCGAATTTCGGTGGCCGGCGGTGAGGACGATGAAATCGAAGATCGACCGCCAGGCGTCGGCGGCAAGGGAGGCCTTCGACCTCGATCTGCTGCTCATGCAGCGTAGGGTAACCGATCCATCCAAGATAGTTCGAGTCATCCAATGATTTGACAACTCAAAGTATTTCGTGGGATCCTGGACGCGAACAAGGAGATTGCCGTGGACCACCGATCCCTCCTGCCTCGCCTCCTTCTCTTCGAGGCCGCCACCTACGCCATCGCATCACTCGTTCATTTCGACGTGATGATCCACGGCTTCGAGCACGATCGCGCCGGCACAGCCGAGGCGATCATCGCGGCGGTCCTGCTGGTCGGCTTTGCGACCACCCGGCTGCGGCCCGGGTGGACGCGCTCGGCGGCGTTCCTCGTCCAGCTGTTTGCCCTCCTCGGCACGTTCGTCGGGCTGTTCTCGATCGTGGTCGGCTTCGGCCCGCGCACCGTCCCAGACGTCGTCTACCACGCGGCGATCGTCGTCGTCCTCCTGGTCGGGCTCGGCGTCTCTTGGCACGCTCGGGCCGGCGACAACGGACTGGAGCGGGAGCCAGCGTCATGAAGCTCGGCCTTCACATGCCGACCATGGACTGGCAAGGCGGTCCAGCCGAGCTCGGAGCCACGCTCGGCCGGGTCGTCGAGGCCGCGGAAGAGGCCGGCTTCGACACCATCGCCGTCGCCGATCATGTCTGGCAGCACCCGATCATGGGCGGGCCGATCAAGAACCAGGTCGAGGCATACACCACGCTGGGCTTCATCGCCGCGCACACGAACCGGGTCCGCCTG
>Ga0307312_10000610_pt1 | contig 17126 bp, 13 predicted proteins | sample ER_DNA_202_FD_194489 | JGI IMG/M metagenome (GOLD analysis project Ga0307312, IMG submission 194489) | Bulk soil microbial communities from the East River watershed near Crested Butte, Colorado, United States - ER_DNA_202 | ecosystem: Environmental > Terrestrial > Soil > Floodplain | place... | reverse complement strand
AGAGCGCATCCCGCTCCCCCTCATCGGCCTGCCCGGCGGCTTCTCCTTCGACTTCCTGCGAGCGCACCAGCTCGAGGATATCGGCCTCCTGTGCCTCCGCGGCCTCCAACGCCACGCGCCGCGCCGCGCGCCGGCCAACGTACCACTCCATCACCCGCTCCGATTCGTCGGTGCCGATATAGGCTCCCTGAAGCCGCATCGGCTCGCTCTTTCCCGGCGGCAAGAAGAGCATATCCCCATTTCCCAGGAGTGCCTCGGCACCGTTCTGGTCGAGAATGGTGCGGCTGTCCACCTTCGACGCCACCCGAAAGGCGATCCGGCAGGGGAAGTTGGCCTTGATGAGGCCGGTGATGACGTTCACCGAGGGACGTTGGGTGGCGAGGATGAGGTGAATGCCGATGGCGCGGGCCTTCTGCGCCAGGATGGCCAGCGGCGTCTCCACCTCTCCCTGAACCGTCATCATGAGATCCGCCAGCTCATCGATGACCATGACGATAAATGGCAGTATTCCTTCGCCGTAGACCTCCTCCACCGGTGGCTCGGGCGGAGTGTCAGGGGCTTCCGCATTGACGGAGGCGAGCGTCGGCTTGGGGCGCGGGGGGTTCCGGAGCGGCTTTCCTTCCTCGACTTTGCGGTTGAAGTCGGCGATGTTGCGCGCCCCGTTGGCCTGGAACAGCTCGTACCGGCGCTGCATCTCGAAGATCGCCCACTTGAGCACGGTGGCGGCGTCGTGGTTATTGGTGACGACCTTGTGGCGCAGATGGGGCAGAGCGTTGTACATCGAGAGCTCGACCATCTTCGGATCGATCATCAGAAAGCGGAGGTGCTTCTGGGTATAGCGATAGATCAGACTGGTGATGATGGTGTTGATCGTCACCGATTTCCCGGTGCCGGTCGCGCCGGCAATCAGGAGATGAGGCATCTTGGTGAGATCGGCAATCACCGGCTTCCCTTCGAGGTCGTGTCCCAGCGCAATCGGCAATACGGCGCGCTGTCCTTCCCAGTCGGGCGATTCGAACAGCTCCCGGAGCGTCACGATACGCGCGGTGGGATTGGGGATCTCGACCCCCACCGCGCCCTTGCCCGGAATCGGAGCTACTCGGACCGACGGAACGCGCATGGCAATGGCGAGGTCGTCGGCCAGCGCACCGATCCGACCGGCTTTGACGCCCGGAGCCGGCAAGACCTCGAACTGAGTCACAACCGGCCCGGTGGTGCGTTGGCCCGAACGACCCTCCACCTTGAACGTCCGCAGGGTTTCGATCAGGGACTGGCCGAGCCGGTCCAGCTGCGCCTCGCCTGCGTCAAAATCCTGATTCGAAGGTGCAGTCAAAAGCCCGACCGGCGGGAGATCGGACTCCTCGTCCAACACCGCCGTTCCGGCGCCTCCCTCCCCTCGCTTCGCTTTCTTCTCCTTGCGAGGCCGTGGCTCGGAAGCGCGAAGGAACGAGGGCAGGGGGGAAGGTTCTATGGTGGCTTCAGGTCCAGCGGCGGCGGCGGCGGCTCGCTTGCGTTTCTCCGCCTTTCCGGGACTGGGCTCACCCGGTGGTCCCCCTGCCCCGCTTCTCTCCAGCCGCTGAAGCGGATGCCAGGCGAAAGTGGCGAGCGTCAGCGCGGAGAGCGCCAGAAAGCCGAAGAGTACTGCACCCAGCACCCCAACCTTGTCGGTGATCATCTCGGCGAAGAACCCGGGGAGCCAGCCGACGACGGATGCCGCAAATCCCCGTTCGCCGAGGTCCGGGTACAGGTCGATCCGGCCGACGCCGGTCAAGACCCCGATGAGGTACGGCACCAGCACGCTCAGGCCAACGATAAGGATAGCCGAGCGTTTCATATCCAGCTTTCCGAGCCGGTCGAAGCCGGCCAGTGCCAGACCGATACCGAGCAGCGGAATGCCGAGCGCACCGGCGCCAAGCATGCGCCAGAGTCCGTGCCCGATGTACTTCCCAACTGGTCCAGTGAGTGGGAGCGGGAGGAATGTCAATCCGACGAACAAGCCCAGAACAAGGCCCGTGATCGCGCCGAGTCGCCGGCGGGAGTCCGTGCTCACACCGGCACCGAAATGAGGGTAATCCGGCGCTCGTGGAAGTGAGGCAGGACGGGATAGGCATCCAGTCGGGCCGCCTCCCGCACATCCGCCCGGAAGCCCAACCGGATCAGTTCTCGCCCGGCCCGGCTATAGGCCAGCGGCCGCTCCCACCTCGAGCCATAGCGGCGGACCAGGTCCAGGCTGGCGAGGCCCGCGTCATTGAGCGCTCGCCGTGGCTTGGTGCCGCCGAAGATGACGGACGCCAGCCGGCCGGCGCAGTACGCATCGTCGAGCGAGAAGGCCCCGTCGCGGCCGGCGCAGACGATGAGAACGGGTTGATCCCCATCCAGCGCCTCGCGGGCCCTCTCGGCTGCCGCCGTGAGATTCACCGCTGCAGTAGGGATGACGGCGGCGGCTCCCTGACACGCCAGGAGCGCTGCAGTGCCGTTGCTGGTGGTCACGATGATCGTCTTTCCACGGACGACCGGCTCGGTCATCTCGAGTGGGCTATTCCCCAGATGAAAGCCCGGAATCGGTACGCAATTCTTTTCGCCGGCCAGCAGCACGTCCGCGCTCCCGATCGTTTGAGCCAGCCGGAGGGCGTCCTCCGCCGAGCTGACCGGAATAATCGCCTTCGCACCATGGCTGAGTGCGGCGCACACGCTGGTCGTGGCGCGGAGGATATCGATGACGAACACGGTGCAGCCCTGCATCTCAGCGGCACTCAAACCGGCGGGCGTGAAGAAGACGTCTACTCTCATGTCTCGGGCCGCAGCAGATGGGATTCCCGCTCGAGGAACCGGGTGTCGATTTTCCCCGACACGAAATCCGGGTGACGGATGACGCGAGCGAGAAACGGGATCGTAGTGGTGACGCCCTCGAGGATAAAGCTGTCGAGCGCCTGCCCCATCCGGCTGAGCGCCTCCCCGCGGGTGTTGCCGTGCACGATGACCTTGGCCAGCAGTGAGTCGTAGTAGGGGGGCACGGTGTACCCGGCGTACACATGGGTATCGAGACGGACTCCAGGACCACCGGGTGGATGGTAGGCCGTGATCAGGCCCGGCGAAGGCTGGAAGTTCCGGTAGGGATCCTCCGCGTTGATCCGGCACTCGATGGCGTGCCCCCGGAGCCGCCGGCCATCCCCCTGAAAGCTCCCCGGCTCACCCGACGCCACCCGAATCTGTTCCTTCACGATGTCGAAGCTGGTGACCATCTCGGTTACCGGATGCTCGACCTGGATCCGGGTATTCATCTCCATGAAGTAGAAACTTCCGTCGGTGTCGAGCAGGAACTCCAGCGTACCCGCCCCGACATAGCCGATGTTCGACGCGAGCGCCACCGCGGCCTGACCCATCCGGGCCCGGAGCGCGTCATCCAGCGCCGGGCTCGGGCTCTCCTCAATGAGCTTTTGATGGCGCCGCTGGACCGAGCAGTCACGCTCACCCATGTGTACCACCTTGCCATGGAGATCGCCCATGACCTGAATCTCCACATGGCGCGGGTGCTCCAGATACTTCTCGACGTACACCGCACCGTTGCCGAACGCGGCGAGCGCCTCGTTCTGGGCCAGACCGAAGAGCTGAGGGAAGTGATCCGCATCGGTGGCGATGCGCATACCCTTTCCGCCCCCGCCCGCCGTGGCCTTGATGATCACCGGGAAGCCGATCTCGTTGGCAAAGGCCAGCGCGGCGTCGACATCCTCGATGGTACCGGGGGAGCCCGGAACGGTGGGCACCCCGGCGTCGACCGCCAGCCGCCGAGCCGTGGCCTTGTCTCCCATCTGCCGGATCTGGTCGCCGGTCGGTCCGATGAACGTGATGTTGGATGCCTTGCAGGTATCGGCGAACTCCGCGTTTTCAGCGAGGAACCCGTACCCGGGATGAATCGCGTCCGCGCCGGTTATCTCGGCGGCGGCAATGATGTTGGGGATTCTGAGATAGGAGTTCCGGCTGGGTGGTGGGCCGATACAGACATCATCATCGGCAAAGCGTACATGGAGGGACTCGCGGTCGGCCTCGCTGTAGACGGCCACCGTCTCCACCCCCAGCTCGCGGCAGGCGCGAATCACCCGCAGCGCGATCTCACCGCGGTTGGCGATCAGAACCTTCTTAAACATGGGCCGAGGTCTCAGACCTCGCTGCCGGATGCCCTCGCACGGTGTGCCGGAGTAGCACCTTCTCGGGCATTCAGGGCGTCAGGTCCGCGGGCTGCGACTTCGGCGCCTGGTCGCCGATGATATCGTCGAACTTGCGATCGGACGCGGAGTCCACCCCCGATATGCGGAGCGCGAACTCGTTGGGATTGGTCGAGTAGAACAAGGCGCTCTCGTAGGAGATCGCCCCGTCCTTGTACCACTTCATCAGCGACTGGTCGAACGACTGCATACCGTACGAGGTGCTTCCCTGCGCGATCAGGTCGGGAATGTGGAGCGCCTTCTCGATGTCCCGGATGTTGTCGGCGACCGTTGCGGTATTGATCAGCACCTCAGCGGCGGGCACCCGACCGCGTCCATCAGACTTGGGCACCAGACGGAGTGAGACGACGGCCTGCAAGGCGGTCGCGAGGATCATCCGCACCTCCTGATGCTGGTGCGGCGGATAGAAGGACAGGAGGCGGTTGATGGTCTGCGCGGCGTCGGTCGTATGGAGGGTGGAGAACACCAGGTGGCCCGTGTCCGACGCCTTGAGGGCGGTGTCGAGGGTCTCCAGGTCCCGAATTTCGCCGACGAGGATGACGTCAGGGTCTTGCCGGAGGACATGGCGCAGCGCCGAGGCAAAGGAGAGCGTGTCGTTGCCGACCTCGCGCTGGGAGATATTCGAGTTCACGTCCCGGTGAAGGAATTCGATCGGATCCTCGATCGTGATAACGTTCACCCTGCGGTTCTGGTTGATGTGGTTGATCATCGATGCCAGAGCCGTAGACTTGCCGGACCCCGTAATGCCGGTGATCAGCACCAGCCCGCGAGGCCGCAGGGCGATCTCCTCCAGCACGACCGGCAGATGGAGCTCGCGTACGGTCTTTACCTCGTAAGGAATGGCACGGAACGCGAAGGCGAGGGTGCCCCGCTGCTGGTAGATGTTGGTGCGGAAGCGGCCCACGCCGGGAACCCCGATTGCGAAGTCCGCTTCTTTCCTTTCGGCAAACTCCTTGACTTGTCGCGGCGTCATGATCTGTTCCGCGAGCAGCTTCAGATCTTCGGGCTTGAGCGGCGGCATCTCCAGGCCCTGGAGATCACCGTTGAGCCGGATGGTGGGCGGCCGGCCGACCTTGAGCAGCAAGTCGGACGCGTTCCGCTGGACCATCTGGGCAATCGTGTTCTTGAAATTGAAGGTGGACTGTGGAGCGGCCTTGGCATCAGCCATTGGGATCGACCCGGAAGAGAGCCTGCCCGAATTCGACGGGCTGCCCATCTTCCACCGAGATCTCCCGCACTACGCCCGCGATCTCCGCTTCGATCTCATTCATGATCTTCATGGCTTCGATGATGCACACCGTTTGGCCCGGCGTGACCCGGTTGCCCACCTTGACGTAGGGCTCGGCACCGGCCTCAGGTGCTTTGTAGAAGGTCCCGACCATGGGCGAGCGGATCTCCTTCAGGTGGGCCCCGGCGGGCATCGGCCGGGTTCCGGTGTCCCGATGTTCCGGTTCGGCACCGTGGGCCGGCAGAGCCAACGGAGCCGGCAGAGGCGCGGCCATGGCGGGTGCGATCGGTGCGGCGGCCGTCCGGGTGATGACAACGCCGGTCCCGAACCAGCCCTTCACCTCGATCGATCCGATCTCCGGGGCCTCCCGCAGGAGTTGAGCGAGGCGCCTGACATCCTTCAGGTCGATGGAGCGAATGCCGGGCACATTTTGCAACAGCTCGGCCAGCTCCTGCATCTCTTGGGGGCTCATACGCGGGTCAGGTACTTGTCTTCGCGGCGGTCTACCCGAATCACCTGACCCTCCTCGATGAAGAGCGGAACCTGCACGGTGGCCCCGGTTTCCAGGATTGCCGGCTTGGTTCCGCCGGTGGCGGTGTCTCCCCGGGCCCCGGGGGCGGTCTGGGTGACCGTCAGCTCGACGAACGACGGCAGCTCCACCGTGATCACCCGCTCGTCGTGCACCAGTCCCTCGCACTCCATCCCTTCCTTGAGGTACTTGAGCTGGTCGGCCCCGATGAGGTCGTCGGTGAGCATAATGTCGTCGAACGTCTCCTGATCCATGAAGTGAAAGAAATGCCCGTCCACGTAGGAGAATTGCATGGGCCGGCGGGATAGACGCACGTCGGTAACCCGCTCACCCGCGTTGTACGTGCGGTCGATCACGGCGCCCGTACGGATGTTCTTCAACTTGGTGCGCACGAACGCACCGCCCTTACCCGGCTTAACGTGCTGGAAGTAGACCAGCTGAAAAAGCTGGCCGTCGATCTCGAGCACGAGTCCGTTGCGAAAGTCGGCGGTGGTGGCCATTTGTAATACGTCCTTTGTGGACCTATATCAATTCCAACAACTCTGTCTTCCCATCCGACAGGCGCTCGGCCCCATCGGGTCCGAGGTATACGTCGTCCTCCAGCCGCACTCCGCCCCAGCCCGGAAAATAGACACCCGGCTCGACGGTCACCACGGCATGTGCCGGAAGCGGGGCCTCAGAGTTCGGCGCCAGCCGAGGCGCTTCGTGGACCTCGAGCCCCAGCCCATGGCCCAGCGAATGGCCAAACGCGTCGCCGAATCCGCGGGTCACAATTACCTCCCGCGCCAACGCGTCTCCCTCCCGGGCCGGCATGCCGGAACGCAGGTGCTCGATCGCCCGACGCTGGGCGGTTTGCACCAGCTCGTGGACGGTACGTTGCCGTTCATCGGCTCGCCGACCCACCACCACCATGCGCGTCAGGTCGGCGCAGTACCCGTCCACCTGAGCGCCGAAATCAAGGAGCAGGAGATCCCCCGCGCCGATTGGCCGCTGGCTCGTCCGCGCATGTGGCAGCGCCGACCGCGGGCCGGAGGCCACGATAGTGGGAAACGGGTGCCACTCGCTTCCGTGCCGCCGCAGAGCGGCCTCCAACGCGGCCCCGACCTCCGCTTCGGTCTGGCCGACCCGCACTCCAGGCAGGACCTCGCCCAAGGCGTCCTGGGCCAGCACCGCTGCTGCCCGAATGGAAGCCACTTCCTCGGGCGCCTTGACGGCACGCTGACGCTCCACCAGTTCAGCGGTCGGCACCACCCGACCTCGAGTCAGCCCGCTCAGGCGTTCGGCATCTCGGACGGTCAGCGCATGGGACTCGATGCCCAGGTTCTCGGGGATGCGAGCGGCCAGGACTCGGCCGAGGCGATCCCAGACGCTGCGCTGGTCGATCTCGACCGCCGCTACTGACCCGGCCTCCAAGGTGGCCTGGGCGGCGTAGCGGAAGTCGGTCACCAGAACGGTGGCGTCCTGCCGGACCAACAGCAGCGCGGCGGTTCCGCTGAAACCCGTGAGATACCGGACATTGGGAAGATGGGTGACCAGCAGCCCATCCAGTCCCTCCGTCTCGAGCGCGCTTCTCAGCGCCGCCTGACGCTCCAGCCTCCGGTCAGGCGGCACGCAGGCGGCCCACCAGAGCCTGCAGGGCCAGAAGGTAGCTCTGAGGGCCGAAGCCGGTAACCATTCCGATGGCCAGGTCAGCGATGACCGAGTGCCGGCGCTCCGGCTCACGGGCGAAGATGTTCGACAGGTGCAGCTCGACGAACGGAATCTTCACCGCAAGCAGCGCATCACGCAGGGCAAGGCTGGAATGGGTGAGGGCTGCCGCGTTGATCAGGGCGCCGTCCGCCCGGCCGCGCAGCCCCTGAACGGCCTCGACCATCCCCCCTTCGTGATTGGTCTGGAACCAGTCGATCTGCACGTCCTGTGAGCCTGCTGCCTCCCGCACCATCGCCTCGATCTCGGCCAGGCTCGTGTGTCCGTACACCTCCGGCTCCCGCTGCCCCAGCAGGTTGAGATTGGGGCCGTTGAGAACCGCGATCCTCATTCAGCGCTTCAGATTTTGCAGCCAGGAATGGAACTGGTCGAGATCGTCCTTCCCGGGCTCGCCGCCGGGCGCGGGGGAGCTTCCCCCGGTAGCTGAGCCGAAGAAATCGTCAAATGAGACCAACCCGTCTTTCCCCTGGCCTGGAGCAGACGGAGATGGAGCTGCATTCTTCTCACCCCTTGGGCTCGAGTTCGAGGCATGCGTGTCCTGATCCGGCCGAGTCGTACCGCTCTGGGCGGACGCAGATGGGCTCGAGTCAGCTGCAGGCCGGGCTATGAGGAGCGCCTGAAAGAAGGCCGCGATAGACTGGCCGTTGGTGTCCCGCGCCGAGTACACGCTCGCTGGCCCGGTTGGCTGGGGGGAGGCAGGTGGCTGAGGCGGTTCGGCAGGCGTGGGAGGTTCCGCCTTGACGGCCGCCTCCCGTGACCCCGTGCCAGCTCGATCCGTGGCCCTGCGGCCTGGATTGCGGGGACGCGACGCGTTCAGTTTGGCGGCCATCGCCGCAAAATCCTGCGACGCATCCGGCACGCTGAACTCGGAGGCCCCCGAGCTGTGGAGCACCACATCGGACTCGGTCTCGATATCGAGTCCCAGCGGTCCAGCCGGGGCCCGGGGAGGCTCGAATTCGGCAGATTCCAGTCCCAGGAGCGGCGTTGGCCGCCCGGCAACGGGGGTGGCCTCCGGCTCCTGCACCAGGCTCTCGGGCGGGACCTCCGAAGACGCCGTGGGGTGTCTGTCCTGGAGTGCCGCTGGCTCGAGTGCCGGCTCAACCGCTTCCTTCTTCAGATCATCGGTCTTCAGATCATCGGTCAACTCCAGAGCCTCGGTCTCTGCCGGTTCGCTCCGCGGCTCTGCCGGCTTCGCATCGACCAGGGCGATCTCCTGCGGCACCTCCGCCTCCGTGCGGGCAGCCGGCGCGGGCGCGGAGCGGCTACCCTGCTCCTTGGCGGTCTCGATGCGCTCGAGTTGGTGGCGCGCTTCGTCGTTGCTCCGGTCGACCGAGACCAGCCGGCGCAGCCATTGTTCGGCGTCATCCAGCCGATCTTGCCGCTCGCTGATGTCGGCCAGCGACTTCAGCGCGATAACATTTTCGTCATCCAGCCGGAGCACGTGAGCAAACGCTTCCTCGGCCGCCGGGAGATCGCCCAAATCCTGGTGACAGCGGCCGAGTACGATGCTGGCTGGGATGTAGTTTGGATGCAGCTCGAGACCGACCCGGAGCAGCTCGAGAGCACGAGTAACGTCACCGTTTTTGCGGTGGACCTCGGCCAGGGGCGCGAAGGTGAGCCCGTGCGGATTCTCGGCGTACCGTCGCTCCAGTTTTTCGATTTCGCTGGTGGCCATCGGATCCCGGGATCGAGGTCAGAACTGTCGTAGGAACGACGGGTTATACCATTGAGGGGAGTACGGTGACAGTAGTGGGCGGCCCCCGGCGTGTCAACTGCTAAGCAGAATGGCGCCTTGAGGTTCTGCGCCGTTGGCCTTAAGCTTCTGCCTCCTCGGAATCCCTTGGGTTGGAGTCTCGGAACGCCTTATGATGCAAGCCTTCCGCAACGCGGCCAAACCGCTCATGGTGGTGGTCGCGATTACGTTCTTTGCCTGGCTGGTGCTCGATCTCAGCGGCATCACGGGAGGAACCGGCCTGCTCACCCGCACGTCCGTGGGCAAGGTGAACGGCCGCAGCATCGACGCCCGCACGTATCAGAGCATCGTGCAGCAGTCGATCGATGCCCGCCAACGGCAAAACCCCGGCACCATGGGCCTCGAGGACTACCAGCAGGTCCGAGATGAGGTCTGGGATCAGATCGTGCAGAGCAGCGTGCTCGATGCGGAGTACCGCCGCCGGGGGATTCAGGTCAGCGAAGACGAGATCGTCCAGGCCATGCGTACGTCCCCAATGGCGGAGTTCCGCAACGTCCCCGATTTCCAAACCGACAGCCAGTTCGACCTGAGCAAGTACCAACGTTGGCTGACCTCCAGCGTGGCCCAGCAGTACCTCCCCACCCTCGAGGCGCAGTACCGGGATGAGCTGCAGCGCACCAAGCTGCTGCGCGTGGTCACGGCTGACATCTTTCTCTCGGACGCCGCCCTGTGGCAGCGCTACCGGGACGAGCACGAGACTGTCAAGGTGGGCCTGACCGCCATCGTTCCCCGAAACGCCGTGCCCGATTCAGCCGTGAAGGTGAGCGACGCCGAGGTTGCCCAGTACTACCAGGCGCACCGGGGCGACTTCAACCGTCCCCGCACAGCCTACCTTAGCTACGTGGCGCTGCCCCGGCACACCATCGCGGCCGACACCGCGGCCACTCGGGCCCGCGCCGACTCGGCCCGGCGCGAGATTCAGGGGGGAGCCTTGTTTGCGGATGTCGCCCGGCGTGAGTCAGCGGACAGCGTCAGCGCGGCCAAGGGAGGCGACCTCGGCGAGTGGACCAAGGGATCCATGGATCCGGCCTTCGACTCGGCCGCATTCAGCCTCCCGCTTAAAACGGTGTCCCCGCCGGTGTTGTCGCAATTCGGCTTTCACCTGATCGAGGTCACCAGCCGGAAGGGGAACAAGGCTAAGGGACGTCACATCCTGTTCCCGATCGAGGTGACCGGACAGCACCGTGATCAGCTCGATGCCCAGGCTGACAGCCTGGAGCGCCTTGGCGCCGAGCGCGCCGATCCGGCCGCACTCGACACTGTGGCGCGCGCGCTTAAGCTGTCCATCGGCAAGTCCGCTCCCGTGCAGCAAGGCAGCAAAGTCCAGCTCGGGCCGCTAGTGGTCCCCGACGCGGGGGTGTGGGCCTTCCAGGCCAAACGGGGCGCCACCAGTCCGGTCATCGAGACCTCCTACGCGTTCTACGTCTTCCGGCTGGATAGCCTTCAGGATGCCGGTGTGCCCCCACTCTCCCAGGTCCGGGCCGCGGTCACCCATGAAGTACGGGAGCAGAAGAAGTGGGAGCAGGCCCGGAGCCTGGCCAAGGACTACGTCAAGCGGCTCGAGGGCGGGTCCAGCATGGCACAGGCGGCGGCAGCCATGAAGCTCCCGCACCGCGAGTTTGGTCCCTTCAGCCGGATCAACCCTCCGCTCACCAACCCGATCGTGGTAGGCACCGCCTTCGGCCTGGATGCCGGCAAGAGGAGTGGAATCCTCGACACCAAGGATGGCATCTACGTGCTGGAGACTCTCCAGCACACCAAGGCGGACTCCGCTGCGTTCGTCAAGGGACTCGACGAATACCGGGCACATGCGATCAGCCTGGCACGCCAGGAACGAGTGCGGAACTACATCACCGCGCTACGGAGCGCAGCCAAGATCGTCGATAATCGGGACAAGGTCCTACAGACGGGCGGCCCGCAGGGACAGCGCGGGGTCTAGCGGGAAGGACGGGAAGGGCGGGAAGAAAGACTGGAAGGACGGGAACGTGATTGTGTAACAAAGCCCCGGTGACCGCGATGGTCTCCGGGGCTTCTCCTTCCCGCCCTTCCCGTCTCTCCCATCTTTCCCGTCCTCCTACTGCGACAGCCGCTTCGGCTCACCCGAGGTGTGACTGGGCTGTTGGGTGTTATCGGGCGGGCGCGGGGGGAGATTGTTGCGCTCGTCAGGCCCCATGATGGCATCCTGCGTATCCGAAATGCTCCGCTTGAACTCCCGAATGCCCTTGCCGATAGACGACCCCACCTCCGGCAGCCGTTTGGCACCGAAGAGAAGGAGCACCACCAGCAAGATGAGCAGTATCTCCCACATCCCGAGATTACCCACAGGACCCCCTAGAAAAGCGACCGGGCGATCAGATACGCCACCAGGACCCCGACCAGGCTCAAGAGTGAGACGTGGAACCCGATCGGACCCAGGGTGAAGTTTATCACCAGAAGGTCCGCCGAGATAGGCCCAAAGACTGGAGTGGCCGAAGTGGTAAAGAAGTCCCGCGCCGCACTTTCCGGCAACCAGCGCCGGAAGAACGCCGACAGAAAGCCGCCGACGATGAAGCCGGCGATGAGCACCCAGAAGTAGAACCTGGGTCGATGTGGTCCACTTGGCATCAACGCCTGCGATCTATGACGTAGGTAATACTCGCCCGCAAGGCGTCACGAGCCGTTGAGGGCGGGAGAATATCGAGCTCGGCCTCGGCCACCTGAGCCAGCCGCAGGGTCCGGTCCCGGGCGTACTCCAGCCCACCGGCCCGGGCGACCGCCGTGATGACGTCCGCGATCTGGTCATCGTTCGGTTCCGGCGAATGCAGCAGCCGGGAGACCGCGCGGCGCTCCCTGTCATCCATTCTGGGCAATGCAGCGATCAGGGGAAGCGTCACCTTGTGCTCCCTCAGATCGGAACCGAACGGCTTGCCCGTGACCGACGCGTCCTCGGTGTAATCGAGCAGGTCATCTACGATCTGGAAAGCCATCCCGAGCGCCTCACCAAACCGCCGCAGCGCCCCCCGCTCGGACGCGCCGGCGCGGAGGGCACCGATCTCGCAGGCACCCGACACGAGCGACGCGGTCTTGGCCCGGATCAGGAGATCGTACTGCTCCTCCGAGAACTCCAGCGGATCGTGGGCCAGGAGCTGGCGCATCTCACCCACGGTCATTTCGTTGGTGACCCGGCTCAGCACCCGTAAGGGCTCCAGGTCGTCCAGGCGCACCAGTTCGATGACCGCTCGCGAGTACAGGTAGTCGCCCATAATAACCGACACCTGATGGCTGAACAGCGAGTTGATCGTCGGCATCCCCCGGCGCAGGACTGAGTGGTCCACCGAATCGTCGTGCACCAGGGTGGCCAGGTGGATCAGCTCGGTCACCGCCGCGAGGAGTGTAGCCCGAGGATCCCTGCCGCCAACGGCTTCTTCGGCCAGCAGCAGGAGCGTGGGCCGGAACATTTTCCCCTGCATCTGGAACAGGTGGGCATTCACTTCGGAGATCAGGCCGAAATCCGCCTCGACGATGCGCCTGAGCTCCTGCTGGACCTGATCCAGGCGCAGGCGGAGAGGATGCTGCAGCTCGGCCAGTGTCACCGGCGCCGTCTGAGGGGTCACCGGCGCCGTCCCGCACCCAAGCGCTGCATCCGCTGACTCAGATCCAGGAAGCGGATGTCCACGACCATGGCCCGCTCATAACTCGCGATGGCATCAGCTTCCTTCCCCAGCGCCTCGGAGGCCCTGCCCAACCAATACAAGAGCCCGATCTTTGCCTCGTCACTTTCGTCCAGACTCTCGACCGCCTTTCGCAGCACTGACTCACACGCCGGGTACTGTCCCTTCTCGAAAAACGCTATTCCCAGAGCCTCGGACGTGCGGAGTCTGCCCTCAGGCGCCCGCAGAGCTTTCTGGAACTCGGAGATGGCCTCGTCGAGCAGGCCCATCTCCTTGAACGCCACTCCCAGATCGTAGTGAGACTGGTAGTCGTCAGAGTCGAGGTTCTGGTCGATCCCCCGCTTGAACTGTTCCAGGATCTCGTGAAACTCACGCTGTTCGTCTTGGTCCTTCGGCTCACGCCGATTGACCCGCATCCGGGTATCTCGTGGACGGCTCTCCTCGTCTCGCACGAGTGATCCCAGATCGATGAAATCGTCGTTCGCAACCACTGGTGTCCGCGCCCGCTTCGGCGGAGGTGAGGGAGCCGGAGCCGGGGTTGCCTTGGGCGGTAGCGGAGCACTCTTGGGCGGAGGCGGCGGGCTCTTTGGTACCGCAGCAGCGGGCGGTGGAGCAGCCGGGGCGGCGGAGGGCGCCGGCTTTGGGGCTGGGGCCGCTACCGGAGCGGTCGGCTGAGCTGGTGCCGGGGCGAGCCGTTGCAGCGCGGCCGCCGCCCGCCTATTGCCCGGGTCGTGCTCGATCACACGGCCGTAGACCGCCGCCGCCTTGTCCAGTGCGCCGGATTTGGCGAGCGCATCTCCCAGACCGAGGTAGGCCTCGAGAAGAGGAGCCCGATCACCCATCCGGTATGCCAGCTCCACCCGCTTCTGATGGTGTGTGATGCTATCGGGCGACAGCTCGACCAGGCGATCGGACATCTGCGCCGCCCGGGACCAGTCCTGCCGATCCTCGTAGCCGGCCAAAGCCAACTCGAGCTCCTCCGCGACTCGCTCGGTCGCCTTCATCGACATCAGTTTGTCGGCCAGCACAAGATGCAGATCCGGATTTTCCGGATCGTCGAGTACCCGGTTTTCCAGGTCGGCCAAGTCGTCCGTCACCGACGCTTCCGCTCGGTCCGATGCGGGGCCTCCGCCGAGCAGCGCATCGGCCCCATGGTCGGAGGTGAGCTCGACCGAGGTGATCTCGACCGTGTCCTCCAACTCAGCGTCCATCTCCGGGGCCGCGTCGGCGTCGGGAAGCGACATCATCATGTCGTCCGAGAAGTCGAGCGCGCTCGGCTGGTCCTGGATCAGGCCGGGGACGAACGTTCCCTCCATCCCTTCCAGTGTCATCGGCTCGAAATTCAGGTCGTCCGGCTCCTGGCGCTGGATGTCGAGGGGGGCCGTGAGATCAGGCAGGGTCTCGATGGAGTCGTCTTCGGCATCGAGCGTGGGCTCGAGACCGAGCAGCGAGTCTGCGCCCATGCCGATCGCCTGCCCCGTCATCATCGGGTCGATGATCAGGTCCTCCAACGGAGCGGGGTCGGGGGCGATAGGCTCGCTGACGAGCGGCTCGTCGAGAGCAACGGGCTCCGGGTCCGGCTCGGGCGGTGGAGGCTCCCGCACGGGGGGCCGCAGGGGCTCCTTGGTGGGTCGTGGTGGGGGTGCCGGCGCCGCCCCGCGCGACGGGCTGGTGGATAGTTCCACGCCGGTATCGAGGAAGATCAGATCGCCGCGCTTGGACTGCGCAGGCGGAGCTGAGGCGGCTGGGGGGTGCTCGGCCTCGAGGCCATGCAATCGATCCCGCGCCTTCCGGGCTGCGGCTTTGTCGCCCGAGTCCTCCAGGTCTTGCGCCATCTTCTCCAGCTGTTCGCGCGCCTCGTCGCCCCGCGATGTGGCGCGGAGCAGCTCGACCAGCATACTGCGGATCTCCTGGCTGCCGGAGAACTGATCGGTAAAGAGCTTGACCGCCTGGAATGCCTGGTCCAATTGGCCCAGGGCGTTCATCCGCTCCAGAAACTCGATCAGATTGCGTTTGGCTTCGCTGACGACGTTCTTGCGGGCGTGGAGTTGGCAGAGCTTGAGATAGGTTTGCGTCCTGCCGGGGTTCACCCGAAGAATCTTGCCGCAGAGGGCGATGGCGTTGTTGAAGAAGCCCTGGTCGGCGTAGAGGTCAACCGCCCGTTCGTACGAACGGACCGCTTCGGCCGTGTCATTGATCTTGAGGTAGAGATCGCCTACCCGGTTATACAGGGAGAGATCAGGGCTGGTTTCCGCCCCCGATTCAGCCTGCTGGATGGCCTTCAGGTAAACGTCTATGGCCTTTCGCCAATCCTCCTTTTGCTCCAGCTTCCGGGCCGTGTCTTTCAGCTTTTCAAGATTCATGCGGCCGGGGCTGAAAAAGATGACTGGGGATAAGAGTCGGGGGCATCGAAAGATACCGGGCCGCCGAAACCCGGGCAAGCAGCAGCCATGGAGCAGTCAAAGTTTTGGGCGGCAGCGCCTTACCCACCCGCAAGCAGGCCGGTTTCGAGTGCCTCCGGGTCGAGCTCGCCCTGCGCTACAGCCCTGGCCACCCGCTCTAAGTCCGGCGCGGGTGGACGATCGGCCGTGAGCGGCAACACCGGAGGACTCAGACCCCTAAGCCTCCTGTAGAGCGCGGCGACCCCCCGGCCGGGAGCCAGTGGCTTGAGAAACTCCAATCCCTGGGCTGCGCACAGCAGCTCGGCCCCAACCACTCGCTGCGCATTGACCAGGATTCGGCCGGCCTTGTAGCCAGCCGCCATACCCATGGGGACAAAATCCTCCTGGTTCGCGTCCGTGGGGATGGACCCGATACTCGCCGGCATGGCCAAGGTCCGGGACTCCGCCACCAACGACGCGGCCGTGATCTGGACCATCATCAGGCCGGAAGAAAGCCCTGGATCACTGGTCAGGAAGGCCGGCAGGCCCTGCGAAAGATCGGGATTGACCAGCCGTTCCACCCTCCGCTCGGCGATCGCCTGCAATGTCGTCAGCGTCATCGCCAGCACGTCGAGCGCTTGCGCCACCGGCTGGCCGTGAAAGTTTCCACCCGAGATCACGTCGCCATTCTCGAAGACCAGCGGGTTGTCGGTCGAGGCGTTGAGCTCAACCGTGACCGTGTCCTGGGCGAAGCGGATCGCGTCGGCCACGGCACCGAGCACCTGAGGCGCACAACGGAGGCTGTAGGCGTCCTGCACCCGGGGATCGTTTTCGCGGTGCGATTCCCGGATTTCGCTGTCCTCGAGCAACGCGCGCATCAGTGCCGCCGCGCGGATCTGGCCCGGATGGGGCCGGACGAGATGAATTCTCGGATCGAGCGGCGCGGGTGTTCCCCGTAAGGCCTCCAGGCTCATCGCCGCGGCGCCCACCGCGGTCCGCCATAGAACATTCGCGTCGTGTACCATGAGCGCGAGCAGGGCGGTCTGTGCCTGAGTGCCGTTGATGAAGGAGAGGCCTTCCTTCGGGGCGAACCGATAGGGATCGAGTTTCGCAGCCGTGAGCGCCCCTGCCGCAGGGACGGCGGCGCCATCCCGGGAGAGGACCTGTCCCTCACCCATGAGCGCCAGTCCGATATGGCTGAGGGGCGCCAGGTCCCCACTGGCCCCGACGCTCCCCTGCTCCGGCACGAGCGGTATGACTCCGCCATTGAGGAGGGCAACCAATGCGTCGACCAGCTCTGGACGGACGCCGCTGGTGGGACGCAGTAGCACGTTGGCCCTGAGCAGCATGACGGCGCGGACGATCGCCGGCGGGAGCGGGCTGCCCACGCCCGCGGCGTGACTGCGAATCAGATTGGTCTGGAGTTGATCCAGCTGGTCGGGCGGGATGCGCACATTGGCGAGCTTACCGAAACCGGTATTGATCCCATAGATCGAGTGACCCGATCGGATGGCCCGGTCTACCAGGCCCCGGCTCTCGAGGAGCGCGCGCCGTGCCTCGGGTTGAACCCCAATGCGGGTGGCTGGATCACGCGCCACCCGAACCACATCTCCGATTGCGAGCGATTGTCCGTCGAGAACGCACGATGGCTGGGG
>Ga0307312_10000609_pt1 | contig 17132 bp, 17 predicted proteins | sample ER_DNA_202_FD_194489 | JGI IMG/M metagenome (GOLD analysis project Ga0307312, IMG submission 194489) | Bulk soil microbial communities from the East River watershed near Crested Butte, Colorado, United States - ER_DNA_202 | ecosystem: Environmental > Terrestrial > Soil > Floodplain | place... | reverse complement strand
GCGCCCGCGTTCGCGCCACGCGTGCCCAGATGCACGTCCGAGATCCACGCCGCGCGCACGCGACGGACGGAATCTGAGTCCCGCGCAAACGGCCGCTCGATGGAAAATCGGGGTGCGGTTAAGATCGGCGTCGTGCTTTCAAAAAGATCAGCGCTCTGGCGAGGCCATTATTTGGCGAAAAGCCCGCCGAGGCGTTCTCCCGGCGGGCTTCCGCTAACATAACTGCGTTGTGCGTAATCAGTTGAAAGTGTTGGTTTAGAACATCACCTGCACGCGCCCGATGACTTCATCGAATTGATCCTCGCCAAACTGAGGATTCGCTTCCCGGAAATCGGACCAGGCATGAATATAATTGACCATCAGCTTGAGGTCGTCGCCGTGGATGTAGTAATTGAGGCCACCAGTAATGGAATGGATCCCGTCGCTGCCCTTTTGCCCGGGGTTTAAATCCTGCCATTGAACCGCAGCTTGAAGCTTCTTCGGGATCAGGAAATAGCCTGCTGTTATATAGTACCCATTTGTTGTAAAGTCGGCGAAGCCTGGAGGGACGCCATTCACTATGCGTCCGTTAACGTATTCCTCGAGGTATTCACCGATTAGATCAAATGGACCCAGCTTGAGCCACGCATCCACGCTCCATGCCGTTCTTTCATCCGCCCCCGGCAGGACGAACGGCGAAAGGGAACCGTCGTCGTTTACCAACAGATTCAATGTCTGCGAGATATTTGTTCCCTTGTCATCGCGGCTGTTGAGAACGTCCGCGCCAAGCTTCAGATACGAATCTTGCCCCCACATTTTGCTTTTGAATAGCGTTGACTCCAGCCGGCCGACATACATGAAGTTGTTGTTGTCGTTGACGGTTGTGTTGCGGCCGTTCCCGTTGAAGATCCCGGCGTAATAGGTCAACAAGTCCTTCTCATCAGGCCAAACACTCGCGAACGGTTTTCCCCAGAGTTGCACGCCGATCTGCCGCTCCGGCGTGATCGCACCGGTGGGCAAACTGCGCTCGATAATGTATAGGGAAGTGTCTGGAGTGAGCTGCTCCAAGCCAAATGGAGCTTTCCATTGGCCCACCTTGATTTGCGCTTCGGGGAATTGATGCCAGTTGACGAAAATGTCTGTTCCTTCAAAGGCGGTGCGGCTTGAGGAGATGCCATCACTATTTTCGAAGTCGCCTTCGATTTTGAAATCGAATTGCTCCGCGAAGTCTCCGGTGAGATTGATGCGAGCCCGGCGCAGACGGAAACGATCCTTTAGCGCAGTCTGACCAAAACGTCCCTCGAAAGCGGAGACATCGCCATCTTCAAAGTTCATCTGGATGAATCCGCCCAGGACCAACTTTAGTTCTGGTCCGCGCTGTTGAACATAAACCGGTAATTTCTCTTCTTCGACAACGGCCTTCTCGACATACGATTTCCCATCGTAAAAGACTTTCGTTTTCATTTTGGCGCCGACCTCAGCCGCCGATGCAGTCTGCTTTTTCAAGCTGCTCACTTCCTGTTCGAGCTCGGCGTTGCGTTTCTGCAGCTGCTCGACTGCGCGCTCGAGTTTTTGGAGCCGCTCCGACTCGGACGATGTCTGCGCGCCAAGCGGTTGCGCCGCCAGCGAAATAATTGCAGCCAGGCTCGCGCTCGCTGCCCGTAAGATGATTCTTTTGGTGAGCATTCGTTTCTCCTTTTGTGGTGATGGTTTTCGGCTGTATGAGGGGATTCGCTTCCAGTAAATGCGATGGAAGCTAGAAGCCGATTGTTACAGCCGTATGGCGGAATCGTTACGATTCGGCAAACTTTGCCGAGCGTGCGGAGGGACGGACTCCGCCCTTCCACGAAAAGCGCCTTTCCCGCGGACGCGACAGCGCCGCTTCAGCCTCCCGAATTTTCCCAAACGCGACGCGATCTCTTTGTCCTAAACCGCGGTCGCCGCAACGTTACTTATGCAAGATCGACATCTCCGACGGTTGCCGGAAGGATCTATCTAACGGGCGAGAACGAGATTTTTTTTTGTCCAAGTGTGGACTTGCCGGCAATGCGGGCAGATCAATTTGTAACTCTTAATTTTTGCGGGGCCGCCCACAATTCTTTTCAGATCGTTTGCCCGCTCAAGGTCAACTTCGCGGTGGTTCGCTATTTGATCGATCGCTCGAGCGCGTGGACCAGCGAGACGATCGGCCAGGTCGAAAGTAGCACGATCGCCACAAAAAGAAGTGCCTCCTCGATAAAATGGCGTTGCGCTTCCGTTCGAAAAAAATCGCAGCTCACCTTTCGTAAGGTTAAAGGGAGCGAGCTGTTGTGGAGATTGTCGTCGGTCAGTGCCGATTTTGATCGGCAACCGGTGATGGGCCGCAGATGGAGTTCGGTTGGCCGAGTATCTTTCAGGATCTGAGATGTGTTTTTCATAGTATTTTAAAAGTGTCAAAGTTGATTTGGCGTTGCCCGTCGTTTCCATCGGGAAATGACAAAGAGCACGCGCGGTTTGAGCCGTCGAACTTGAACCGCTCGTTAAAACAGTTCTGCCGACATTTCTGTCGGCTTAAGAGAGTTTAGATCGTAAGCACCTTTCAGGCGGAAGTTGCCAGGTGCTTGGAGGAGTGACCAAACAGACTTAACGCGGGATTACCGTCTCACCTTTGCTGTTTTTGTCAAAGCTCGCTGCTAACCGGCTTAACGCGAGGCTATTAACACGACGTTAACAGCGCGAGGAACGCCCCGTTCCAAGCAGAGCTTTCTTGATCGCTTCCGCTCGCGAAATTCGATCGGGTGCAGATGTCGATCTTAGCGTGCGAGGACCACGTCTTTTTTTGTCCAAGTGTGGACTTGCCGGCAGTGCGGGCAGCTCAATTTGCTGCTCTTGATTTTTGCGGCGGCCCACAAGCTTTCTTCGATTGTTTGACCGCTCGGGGTTAGTTTTGCGGTCGAAGGGCAACGGATGAGCAAACGCTTAATAACTGGTCCCTTCGCTTTCGGCGCAGTGGGTCGAGCAAAAAAGTGCATAAATAAAATTTGGTTAGCCGAGCCGATAAACGATGCGCGCTTTATCGATATCGTAGGGTGACATGTGCAGTTTGACGCGGTCGCCAATGGTAAGGCGGATGAAGCGTTTGCGCATCTTACCGGAAATATGCGCGAGGACGAGATGTTCGTTCGCGAGCGCCACCCGGAACATGGTGCCGGGAAGAACCGACATGATCGTTCCTTCCAACTCGATCGCTTTTTCTGAATCCATCGATGCTTGACCGGGCGAGTCGGCCCCGAAAGCTTTCGTGGCCGACTCAGCGCGATCAGATTATTTACCGGCGAAAGCCAGCGTACTGACGATTACCGGAAGGACGCGGACGCTCTTCGCGTGCGCGCGCTTCGTTAACCGTGAGGGTGCGTCCGGCCAGTTCCTTGCCGTTGAGCGCCGTCATGGCCGCGCCAGCTTCAGCGTTGTCGTTCATGGTGACGAACGCGAAACCGCGCGATTTGCCGGTCATGCGGTCCATCATCAGCGCGACCTCGCCGACTTTGCCGTGTTGTTCGAAAAGATCCTGAAGATCGTTTTCGGTAGTCTCAAAGGAGAGATTTCCTACGTATAGTTTCATTGTGATTTGATTTTGGAAAAAACTGCCAGCCACAGAGCCGTTCCCGGGAATCGGGTTTCAAATCACCACTGAGACAAACTCAACTGACGATCTACCACGCAACGAACAGAACAGAACTAATCCAATAACAGGTGACAGTATCGTCTAGTTTTGTTGGAATACAAGCGAGAACGCAGCAATCACATTAATGACCGTCAGGAGCATAAGTGATTGCGCGAACCTGCAATTGAATTAGTTCGGCGCGTGATACCGGCGCCGCTACAACCCTGACGGCGGCAGTAAAGCTACGGCTTCGCCTGCGGCGATGCAGTAGGTGAAGTTGCGGGTCCCAGTGGAGTTGCGCTGCTGGCGGGCAAAACTCCTGTACCGGAATCGTGTGCTGGGGAAGAGCCCGGCGATGGCATCGCGGCTGGTGCCGCTGGAGAAGTTTGCGGAGAGGTTTGTTGTTTCATCAGCTCGCGCCGGAACGCGCTGTCGACCGTATTCTTATGGGCATAAAGGATCGACAACGCAAAGGTAAGCGCGAAAAAGATGCCCGCCAGCCATGCCGTGAACTTCACCAACACGTTTGTGGTTTGTGCGCCGAAAATGTTTTCCGTGACCGCGCCGCCAAAGGCCGCGCCCAAGCCCTCGCTCTTTGGACGTTGCATCAGAATCACGAGCACCATGAGCAACGCCACGAGCACGTAAATGACCAGGAGCAAATTGATCAGGAGGTTCATCGGGACGGGCAATATCGCCAAAGTCGCTCGATTGTAAATGACAGGGAACGTGGCACGGGCTTCCAGCCCGTGAATTCAATGGCAGGATGCCAATGCTACGACTTTACCCGGTTCCAAATTTGATCCAGCTCGGCAAGATCGACATCACCAAGCCGTTTGCCTTGCGCATGCAGCTCGTCCTCGATTCGATTGAATCGCGCGACAAACTTGTCCGTCGCAGATTGCAGCGCGCTCTCGGCATCGAGGTTGCATTTCCGCGTCAAATTGACGACCGCGAACAGCAGATCGCCGATCTCATCCTCGATCGCTTGTCGATCTTGCGAGGCAATCGCCCATTTTGTTTCGGCGAGTTCTTCTTCGATTTTCGCGATCACATCACGCAGTTCGCTCCAGTCGAAATTGACACGCGCCGCCTTAGATTGCGTTTTTTGCGCGCGCATCAATGCCGGCAACGCTGCTGGCAAGCCATCAAGATAATGTCTGCCCGTTTTTTCCGCGCGCTTGATTGACTCCCATTGCTTCAGCACCGCGCCGCTGTCGCGCGCATTGCTTTTGCCAAACACATGCGGATGGCGGCGGATGAGTTTCTCCGTCACGTCAGCAATGACGTTGTCGATTTTGAATCGGTCAGCTTCCCGCGCGATTTCCGCATGCATGACAACGAGTAAAAGGAGATCGCCTAATTCTTCGCGAAAATTTGCATCGTCTTTCGCGCGCAGCGCGCCGGCTACTTCGTAAGCTTCTTCAATCAACGCCGGTAGCAGTGATTGGTGAGTCTGCTCCTGATCCCACGGGCAACCGCCCGGCGCACGCAGTTGCGCGACGATCTCGCAGAGTTTGCTGAACGAATCTTCTGGCATCGTTGGAGCAGTTTTAAGCTTTAAGTGTTAAGAATCCTGACGAGCCACCTCTTCGCTTAGGTTCAAACTTAAAGCTTAAAGCTTAGTCAAATCCGCCAGAGCGAACGGTGGGTGCCGAACTCTGAAATTTCGCCGGAGGTTTTCTTGCTCACGTAAATCGTGATCGTGATCACGCTCACGAGAGTGCCGACAAAGATAAACGCCACCAGCCAGGAGGGAATGGTTCCCACGCGTAAAGATCGATAAAATCCGCCCACACTGTCCATAGCATGTTCGCCGTGCAGAAAAATCTTCGTGACCCAAGCCACCATGATCAGGATGAAAATAAAAATGTAGTTGCGTTTCAACCGGCGCCCGATCGCCTCCAGTTTGCTGATCTTGAAGCAGGGCAAAATCAAATCTTCGCAGACCAGCTTCTTCCATTCGCCCTGAAGCAAGTCCCGATTTTCCATGACCATGGGCACGAGGAAATGCGCCTCGAGCATGCGGAGACGCGCGCGGAAGGCGTCATAGAACCGATAGCGGCGCGCTTCGATCCAGAGCATCACCCAGACGATGGCGAGATTGAAAAAGAAGATGATGTGCGGCACTCCGCGCGTGGAAAACGCGATGGTAATGATGGCGGTGCTGCTGGTGATGGCCCAATTGGTCGTGATGTCGAGCCGCTGCCGCCAGACCATGATGCGGCCCATCTCGCCCCGATAAAAGTGCGACATCGCGTTGACGTAACCCGGATCGTAAATGCTGCGCTGCAACGAGACCGTTGCCTCCTCGGTCGCCTCGGTTGATGTCTTTTCAGTTGCCACGGCTGTTAGATTAACTGGATAACTGGCTTTGCCCGGATAATCCAATAAATCTCACTGCCGCCAATGGCTATCGCGCTGGCCGATCTTCTCGACGAAAACGACGTGACGCTGCAATTGCGCTCCCGCAAACCAGCGAACGCGCTGCGCGAGATCATCCAGTTGCTCACGAACAACGGGAAGATCGACAATGCGGAAAAATTTCTCGAACAAGTGCTCCTGCGCGAACAGGCACACCCCAGCGTGGTGCAATACAGCGTTGCCTTTCCGCATGCGCGCACGGATTTGGTCGATCAAATCGTTATTGGCATCGGTCGAAGCCGCGCAGGCATTCCGTTTGGCGAAAGTGGAGCGCGCGCCCGACTGATTTTCGTTATTGGCGTGCCAGAGCGGTTGGTAAACGATTACCTGATTTGCGTTGGCACGCTCGCCCGGCTGGTAAAAGATGATGCGACGCGATCGGCGCTGCTTCACGCCCAAACTTCACGCGAATTTTTGGACGTGCTTACCACGGAATAATTGTTGTAGCCGCGGTCGATGACCGCGGATCAACCGGGGACAACGTCCCCGGCTACAACCACAGTGCGCTTGCTCGCGCGATATCGCCAGATCGCAAACGCGACGAACAAAAGATCGAGAATGACAAATGTCGCGACGTAAGTCTCGCCCCCGATGCCGAACCCGTAGCTGTGCAAGCCTTTGCCGAGCACAAAGTTGACGCCGTACCACGCCATTAACACGGCAAGAAAACAAACCACGCTCGCGACCACTAGACCGAACTCGGTCCACCAACCGGCGAGCCGTCCATGCAAAGTGAGGATATAGCAAAGCAGCGCGATGAGCGCCCACGTCTCCTTGGGGTCCCAGCCCCAGAACCTGCCCCAGGAATAATTCGCCCACACTCCGCCCAGAATCGTGCCCGCGGCAAGCAAGAGCACGCCAAGCTGTAGCACGCGATAAAGCCAGAAATGCATTGGCGCGTCCGCACTCGCCGCCGTCGGATTGCGCGCGTAACGCCAGAGCAGAATGTGCCCGAAGCCCATGGCCAGTGCGAACGCCGCGTAGCTCAGCGTGATCGTGAGCACATGGATGGTGAGCCAGAAATTATCGCGCAACACCGGCACCAGCGGATCGATGCTCGACGGCATCGCGATCGGCATTTGATGCACCAGCAGCAGCGCGACCAACGTCACTGGTAACGCCGCCAGCAAATACACCGGCGTCCGATAACGCGCGAAAAAGATCATCCCGAAAAACGACACGGCGAATGACACCCAGATGATCGATTCATACATGTTCGTGACTGGCGGTCGGCCGGCGATCATACAGCGCATCACGATTCCACTGGCCTGAAATGCGAGACCAACAATTGCAACCCCGACGCCGATTTTCCTCAACTTACGTCCGCGTTTGCGGAGATGCGCCACGATTAAAATCACGAGCGCAATCCCATAACACCAAATTGCGCGGTAAAACCCTTCGAAATGGTTGTAGAAATATTCGAGACGCAATTGTCGATCTTGGGGATAAATCGCTGAACTCAATTCGCGCAGCCCTTCGCGCAATTGGTTCGCTGCCCTGCTAAAGTTGAATCCGTCTCCTTGCGTGTAGGCAGTGACAAGCGCTTGCAGTTGTGTTTGAAGCGGCGCGAATTGTGCGTCCGTATAATAGCGAGAGAACTCCGACGGCTCCGCCCACGGGTCGGTTTCGTTTCGCGGCGCAGGAATGATTAGAAACGCGCTTCCGTTCATCACATTCGAGAGCATCGCCAATCGATCACTTACGCTAAGGGCTTCTTGCTGAACTCTGTCGAGTGGTTCTTCCGCACGTTTACGCGCGCGTGCCTCGTTCGCGATCCGCGGCAACTCCGCCGAGCCGGCCAATTGCGCGAATGAAAACCGGCGCTGCGTTTTATCGAGCCCAAGCTGCTCAATCAGTCTCCCGATCGAGATCAATACCATCGGCTCATTTTTCCAATCGCGCGTCTCAAGTAAGGCGGACAAAACAAAATCGTTAGGCTGCCATTTCCGGCCCGTTTTATCTGTATATGTCGATCTTCCAGTGATCCGGATGAGTGTCTCCCTGGCAAATGTGTCCACCGGTTTGCGTCGCCCGCCATCCTGAATTGCAGTCAGTCCCCATTGCTTGAAATCCAGACTGCCGCTATTCGAATTCGGCAGATCCGATTGACCGTAGCTAACGCTCCCAAAAAGCGCGCTCGCCGCTGCGATGAAAATGAAGATGCGCCTTTTCAAGCGCCGTGAATGTAATTCTCTCTCCGACTCGTGTCGAGCAAGGCGGAATGATCTCGAGCCGACTGCGTCTCCAAGCGGGTAATAATAATTGAGCGCCGATTTCCCCATTTCCGTTTGCTTAAGGTTGAACATCTCGGCTAACTTAAGACCCGTGTTCAGTTTGACGATGCTCGGCAGCGGGAGCGCGGGAAACAGCGCACTGATCGCGACCGAGCATTGCAAAATTCTCATCGATGGCGGTCTGAGCGCGCGACAACTGGTGTTGCGCCTCGCGCAGTGTGGGGTCACGCCAGGCCAGCTCGATGGTGTCCTTCTCACCCACGAACACGGCGATCACGTTTGCGGACTCGAAGTTCTTTGTCGCAAACTGGAGGTGCCGATTTATTGCAACGCGCTTACCGCGGAGGCGATTCGGGGCGACGGATTGTTCGAGCAACATCGCAACTGGCGAATCTTTCGCACCGGGGCCGAGTTCTCCATCTGCGACGTGATCGTGCAAACCTTCCCCGTGCCACACGATGCTGTCGATCCACTTGGGTTTGCCTGTCACGCGGGCTCGGGCGGTCTCGGTTTCATCACCGATCTCGGCTACGCGACAAAATTGATTGTGGAACGCTTGCGCCAAGTCCAGACGCTCGTCATCGAAACCAATCATGACGAAAAACTCTTGCAGAATGATCCGCATCGGCCGTGGCCGGTGAAACAGCGAATCCAATCGCGTCATGGTCACCTCTCGAACACGGCGGCGGCGAACGTCATCGTGGAATTGCTCTCGGGAAAAATCGAGCGCGTGGTGCTCGGACATCTCAGCCGCGACTGCAACACACCGGAGCTGGCCTGCGGCACAGTCCGCACGTCGCTCACAAAATGCGGCAAGATCGACATGGAAGTTTATTGCGCCACGCAATCGCAAATCAGTCCGCAATTTCGAATTGGTGAAACGGCGCCTGGCCCGTTTCAGCCGACATTTGAAAACGCGTTTTTCCAAACCGCTTCCTGTAGCCGGGCTCTATGAGCGTCGCACTTACGGCTGGAGATCGGCCGTCACAGACCACCGCCATAGTTGGAATAAGAATCCGCGACGCGCTCGAAGCCGATCTCCCGGTTATCATCGACATTTACAACGCGACTGTGCCGACGCGCATGGTGACGGCCGAGCTTGAGCCGACCACGGTCGAAGCGCGTTTGCCGTGGTTCCGCGAGCACTCACTCGACCAACATCCATTCTGGGTAGCGGAAAGCGACAGCCGCGTGATTGGGTGGCTGGACTTCAAAAAATTCCTGACCCGCTGTGCCTACCGCGGCACGGCTGAAATCAGCGTGTATGTCGATGAAAACGTCCGACGTCAAGGCGTCGCGCGGCGATTAGTAGAAGAGGCAATCGCGCGTGCGCCGTCGCTCGGGATTACGGCAATGGTCGGCCTGATCTTCGCGCACAACGAACCGAGCCTGAGATTATTCGATCGGCTCGGATTTGAGCGCTGGGGATTACTTCCCGGGATTGCGCGGCTGGACGACGTCGCACGCGATCTCGCAATCATGGGACGGCACGTCTAATACCGCGAAGGTGCCTGGCACAACCGTCTCTGCAGTTCACTCTAGGCTTCTTCGTGACCGACGACGAGATGAATGACGCCGTTCGGCGCGGCCACGAAGAATCCATCGAAATCTTCCCGCAACTGTTCGACCTCATCTCGCTGCGCAATGCCGTTTACCTTTAGAAATGACGAAGCCGCTTCAGTGTCGTTGGTCTCCAATTCGAGCCAAATATCTGGATGACTCAGATTCGGCACCTTGTCGATCCAGAGCCGGTTTGGACCGAATTGGAAAATGCAACCGTCCGCCTCTTCTTCAATCAGAGGTAGTCCAAGCGTATCGCGATAAAACACAACCGTTTGCTCATAAGTATGGCTTGGGCATTTGATCGCAATGTTCGCGCCACCTGAGAACTGAGGCCCCTCGAGTTTAGCGACCATGGCTCGCGCGTCGGAAGAAAGAACCCCTAACCTTCTTTGCCGCCCGGTTCAGTCATCGCGACTGGATCGAGCGCGCGCTCCAATTCTTTTTCCGGCAGGACCTTCTGTTCCCGAGAAATTTCGCGAACGGTGCGTCCGGTTTTCGCGCTCTCCTTCGCAATTTCAGCCGCGCGATCGTAACCGATTTTGGGCGCGAGACTGGTCACCATTGCCATGGAAAGCTCGACCAATTCACGGCAGCGCTCTTCATTCGCAACGATACCGGCGATACATTTCTCGCAGAAAACATCGACAACGTTCGCGAGCAGCCGGATCGACTCGAGAAGATTATGCGCCATCACCGGCATCATCACGTTGAGTTCAAAGTTCCCGTTTGCGCCAGCCCACGTGATGCACGTGTCGTTGCCGATCACCTGAGCGCAGACCATCATGACCGATTCGCACATCACCGGGTTTACCTTGCCCGGCATGATCGAGCTGCCTGGTTGCGTGGCGGGAAGTTGAATCTCGCCGATACCGCAGCGCGGGCCGCTCCCAAGCCAACGGATGTCGTTTGCGATTTTGAACAAACTCACTGCGATGGTTTTTAGATGACCGCTCGCTTCAACCACCGCGTCTTTTCCGCCTTGCGCTTCGAAATGATTTTTCGCCTCGCGAAACGCGATGCCGGTGCGCTGGTCCAAATGCCGCAGCATTTTACCTGGAAGATCGACGTGCCGATTCAAGCCTGTGCCCACCGCGGTTCCGCCCAGCGCAAGCTCGCGCAAAGCCTCGATCGCTTTCTGCGCGCGTTCTTTGGCGTAAGCAACCTGTTGGGCATAGCCGGAGAATTCCTGCCCAAGCCGCACAGGCGTCGCGTCCATCAAGTGGGTCCGGCCGATCTTGATGATCTCCCAAAATTCCTTCGCTTTGGTTTCGAGCGCCGCATGTAATTTTTCCAAACCCGGGACGAGACTTTTTTTTAACTGTTCCGCGGCGCTGATATGGATCGCGGAAGGAATCACGTCGTTGCTTGACTGGCCCATGTTGACATGGTCGTTCGGATGAACGCGCTCTCGCGATCCGATCGCTTTGCCGGCGAGTTGCGCGCAGCGATTCGCAATCACTTCGTTCGCGTTGGTATTCGTGCTTGTGCCTGAACCGGTCTGAAAAATATCGAGCGGGAAATGGTCATCGAGTTTTCCGTCGGTAACTTCCTCGGCTGCCTGAACGATCAACGCTGCACGCTCCGCATCAAGCAAACCGAGATCGTGATTGGCCTGCGCGGCCGCCCACTTGATTAAACCCAAGGCGCGGATAAACGACCGCGAAAATCGATAACCGCTAACCGGAAAATTAAGGACCGCGCGGTGGGTAGACGCGCCATGGAGAGCGGATGCCGGGAGCGACATTTCGCCCATCGAATCCTTTTCCACGCGCGTCGGCCCTTCAGTCATGCCGATCGATACGCGCCAACGGGTATCCGCTCCACGGCGGGATATTCTCGGCCATTCATCATCGGCGTTTTTTGAAAAACGGTAATGAACATCGGCGGTATATTTTGCAGGAAGTATTCTGACTCGGCGTGCTCGAACAACGTGGCGTGCTGCTTCAGCTCATTGGTTACCTGGTAAATGATAAAACTGCCGCCTGGCGCTAACGCGTCGTGGGTCTTTTGGAGGAGCGCGCGTTTCTTATCGATCTTAAGGATACTGAACGGAATGCCCGAGAGGATGTAGTCGCAGTCCGGGATGGCTCGCCTCTCCAGCTCGTGCGGCAAACGCGCCGCATCTCCATGAATGACATGCACCCGGCGATCCCCGGCAAATTGCCGTTCAAGATCGTGAGAGAACGCCGGATCGAGCTCGAACAGGAGCAAGTGCGAATCTGGACTCATGCGTCGTGCGATTTCGCGTGAGTGCACGCCTTCGCCCGGACCATACTCGGCGATCACGCGTGGCTGGCTGAAGTCCATCTTGCTGGCGACGCGTTCAACGAGCGCTTTTGAGCTCGGTACGATCGAGGCGATCTGAAACGGCCGCTGCAGGAAACGCTTAAAAAACAAGACACTCACGAGATGCGAACAGTCGTCTCGACGCTCCGCGTTGTCCAGTCTTGAAGTGCTCGCGAAGCCACTGAAAAATGCGACCCCGTTCTCAGGCGAGCAGTCGAATCAACAAATTGAGATTGCGAAGATCAAGCCTCTTGACTGTTCACTTATCACTCGTCACTTGTCACTGTTTTGGGCGCGGTTAGCTCAGTGGTAGAGCACTACCTTGACACGGTAGGGGTCACAGGTTCGAACCCTGTATCGCGCACCATCTTTTTTCCTCAACATTCACCTCATGTCTGATTTTTCTTCAACTCTCGAACAGGCGATTTCTAGCTCAATCGAGACGCTGCAATCTTTAAAAAAAATCGAGCCGAAAATCGCGCGCGGGGCCGATCTGATCGAACAATGTTTGCGCGCGGGAAACAAATTGCTGGTTTGCGGTAACGGCGGCAGCGCTTCCGACGCGGCGCATTTCGCGACCGAGTTGGTTGTGCGGTTCGCTCGAGATCGACGCGCGTATCCCGCGATCTGTCTCACGGGAGACGGTGGACTTCTCACCGCGGCAGGCAATGATTATGGCTTCGACGAGATCTTCGCGCGCCAGGTTGCGGCCTTCGGGCTCAGAGGCGATGTGCTCATCGTTCTCACGACTTCCGGCAAATCGAGAAATGTCCGGCGCGCGTTGGAAGAAGCGAAATCGCGTAAACTGAAAACGATCGCACTTCTCGGGCGCGACGGTGGATCGACCCTTGGCCTTGCCGATGTCGATCTCCTGGTCGCAAGTGATTCAACCGCCCGAATCCAGGAAGCGCACAAGCTTCTTCTCCACGTGCTTTGCGAAACGGTGGAGTCGCGCCTCGCGCAAAAATAGTTCGCGAGAACTGCGCCCGGTTTACTCCGACTTTTTCAGAAGGCGATCGCGTTCCCGACTCAGGAGCCGCCGTTCGTTCGCGGTTAAACTTCCAATGCCGGATTTCGAGATTTTGTCGAGAATCGGATCGATCGAGGCATAGAGATCGTCCGACTCGACGGCGCGACACGACGCGGATTTTTGCACGACGTGCAGTTTAGGCTTGGGTCCGATTCGCCCTTTCATGTTATTCCACCAGGCAAGCTCTGGCCCAGCGCCCCGCAACTCAATGAACAGGAAGGCGGCGCCGATGCTTGTCCAAACGACAGCCAGATCAGTCCAAGCGTGGTAGGCAAGCAGTTGGAAGGTGTAAACGCCAGCGAGAATGAGCGCGATCCATTTCGCCATAATCCGAAGGAACAACTCGACTCGCGGATAAATCGTGGCGAAGGCGACAAAAATCCCAAAGTGCAACGCGGGCGAACCAGCGAGCGCTGAACGCTGCCAAAGACCCCAGACAGTTAGCACCGCCGCGGGCGCGATCAACAATATGAGATAGAGTACGATATAAGCGCGCCGGCCGATAAAGCGCTCCACCTCGCGGCCGAACACGAACAACATGTACATCTCGACCGCGAACCAAAGGAGGGCCGATGGAGCATGAACAAATGCGTAGGTGAAAAGACGCCAGATCTGGCCTCCGTACAAAACTTGTGCGCTGTCGAATTGCAGATACGCCAACACGGAACCGGCACTGAAGGCAACGAGGATAGCCGTCAGAATCGCGACCGCGACGTGCAAACCAACCAGCATCGTCGTCACGTCGACGGGATACCGGCCCATCCACGCGACTGGGCGATAATCATCGGAGGTGGTCACTCCGAACATGCAAGAAATAAACAGCCAGCGTTCTGAACACGCAAGCCGAGTTCATGGCTGCGCGAAAAATTTCTTGGAGAAGCGCACGAACCAGCGAAAATTACGCTTTCGCTCAATCGCAAGATCGACAACGGAGCCGGCGGGAGCCGAGCGTCGCGGACGGGAAGCCCGAAGGTGGTGAGCGGGAGCGAGTCAAACAATCAACATTTATGAAAGATATCGCGCCTGCCGTTTCACCGCCCGCTGGAATCGGCGAAGCGAAGCCTGCGAATCAGGCGGTCCTCGATTGGGTGCAGGACGTCGCCAAGCTGACGCAACCGGAAAACATCTTTTGGTGCGACGGCTCGGAACGTGAAAACGATTATCTGCTCGGAGAAGCGTGCCGGCAGGACGTTCTGATTAAGCTGAACGACAAAAAAGTTCCGCGGTCTTATTTGCACCGCTCGAACCCGAACGACGTGGCGCGCGTCGAGCAGTTCACCTTCATCTGCACGCCTACGAAAAAAGAAGCCGGCCCAACAAACAATTGGTCTGACCCGAGGGAGATGTACACGAAGCTGCACGAGATGCTGAAAGGCGCGATGCGCGGGCGAACGATGTTCGTCATCCCATACATCATGGGACCACCCGATTCGCCCCTAACCAAAGTCGGCTTTGAAATCACCGACTCAATTTACGTCGTGCTCAGTATGCGAATCATGACGCGGATGGGGGATGTGGCGGTCAAGCGGCTCGGCGATGATCAAACGGCGGAATGGAATCGTGGTGTGCACTCATTATTAGATGTCGGTCCGGCGCGCCGCTTCATCTGTCATTTTCCACAGGACAACGCGATCATTTCTGTGGGCTCAGGTTACGGCGGGAATGTTTTGCTCAGCAAAAAATGTCTCGCGCTGCGCATCGGTTCGTATCTGGCGCGCAAACAGGGCTGGATGGCGGAGCACATGCTTATCCTCGGCGTCGAATCCCCTGGAGGCCGCAAGCATTACGTGGCCGCGGCGTTCCCGAGCGCGTGCGGCAAAACCAACTTCGCCATGCTCATTCCGCCGAAACATTTTAAGGGCTGGAAAGTGACTACCGTGGGCGATGACATCGCCTGGATGCAAATTCGCGATGGCCGCTTGTATGCGGTCAATCCGGAGAACGGCTACTTCGGCGTCGTGCCGGGCACGAGTTACAAATCGAACCCGAACGCGATGAAATCGATCGAGCACGATACGCTTTACACGAACGTGGCGCTGACTGATGACGGCGACGTTTGGTGGGAAGGGAAAGATGGCGCGCCGCCCGCGCATGCGACCGATTGGCGCGGCAACGACTGGACGCCGGACTCAAAAAAGAAAGCGGCGCATCCGAACAGCCGATTTGCTACGCCCATGTTTAACAATCCGGCACTCGATGTCGATGTTGAAAAAGGTGAAGGCGTGCCGATCAGCGCCATCATTTTCGGCGGTCGCCGCAGCGACACGATGCCACTCGTGTTCCAGGCGTTCGATTGGAAACATGGCATTTATCTGGGCGCGACCATGGCTTCGGAAACGACCGCGGCGGCAACGGGCGCGGTCGGGCAAGTACGACGCGATCCGATGGCGATGCTGCCATTCTGCGGATACAACATCGGCGATTACTTCCAGCATTGGATCGACATCGGAAAGCGCCTAACGAATCCGCCCCTCATTTTTCACGTAAACTGGTTTCGCAAAGGGTTGGACGGCCAATTTCTCTGGCCCGGTTTCGGCGACAACATGCGCGTCCTCAAATGGATCATCGACCGCTGCGAGCAAACCGGCGGCGCGGTCAAATCGCCGATTGGCTGGCTACCCAGCCCTCACGATCTCGATCTTGCCGAACTCGATGTAGCGCATAAATCCGTGGTCGAGATCCTCGGGATTGATCATGAGGAATGGCAAAAAGAGCTCGCCGCGCACGAGAAGTTTTTCGATTCGTTAGGTGGAGTTGTTCCCGATGAATTAGTGAGACAGCGCGAACAACTCGCCGAACGATTTAAACAATAAACTGTAGGGAACGCTGTTAGCGTCCCAGGGAAGCCAACGGCTTCCCCTACAGAACGCGTATTTTCGCGTGTGAAATTTGCGAACATCGTCGCCATCTGGAATTGTCTCCAGTGGGTTTAAAGGCTATTGAAAAAGAGCGCAGAAAACCGCTGGCTGCGGTCGGTTGCATCGAGATTCGCGGTGCGCGCCAGAACAACCTTAAAGGGATCGATGTCGATCTTCCGCTCGGGAAATTAACGGTTGTTACTGGCCCGAGTGGCAGCGGCAAATCGAGTCTCGCTTTCGATACAATTTACGCCGAGGGCCAGCGTCGTTACGTTGAAACGTTCAGTCCGTACATGCGGCAATTCCTCGACCGCATGGATAAACCGCGGGTGACTGAGATCCGCGGAATTCCGCCGGCCATTGCGATCGAACAATCCAATCCAGTCAAGTCCTCGCGCTCCACCGTCGGCACGATGACCGAGATCAACGATTACCTGAAATTACTTTGGCCGCGCGTGGCCCGCGCATTTTGTCCGAGCTGCGGACGCGAGATCCGGCCGGAAACCGCGAGATCAATCGCCGATCAAGTTTTGCGCGACTGCGGCGGCGAAAATGTTCTCGTCACTTTTTGGGTTGCAGTCGGCGCGAAAACGCAGCCACGCGATTTCTTCGATTTTCTCCAGCAGCAAGGTTATCTGCGCATTTGGATCGACAACGAAATTGCGCGCGTGGACGCCGATCCAAAAATTAAACGACTCGGTGCGCGTGTGCAGGTCATTCAGGACCGAATCGCGATCAATCCAGAAAATCGCGCGCGTCTTGTGGAAGCGATCGAAACCGCCCTGCGTTTCGGCAAAGGTAAAGTCAACGTCATTCCGACGGCCGTAGAGGCAGGCGTGTCGCCTGCAATCTCAGCGGCTGCGGCCGCCACGGCCGCCACCACAGGTTCCGCAGTCCGCAATCCGAAATCCGAAATGCCATCCTCCACCGGTTGGCATTGCGCGCATTGCGATCTCGATATTCGCCCACCTACTCCCGGTCTCTTCAGTTTCAACAATCCGCTCGGGGCGTGTCCTGAATGCCGCGGTTTCGGTCGCACCATCGCGATTGATCTCAACAAAGCGATTCCGGACCGAGGTCTGAGCATCAAGCAAGGTGTCGTGCGGGTTTTTCGC
>Ga0307312_10000607_pt1 | contig 17149 bp, 15 predicted proteins | sample ER_DNA_202_FD_194489 | JGI IMG/M metagenome (GOLD analysis project Ga0307312, IMG submission 194489) | Bulk soil microbial communities from the East River watershed near Crested Butte, Colorado, United States - ER_DNA_202 | ecosystem: Environmental > Terrestrial > Soil > Floodplain | place... | reverse complement strand
GACCTGACCATAGAGCAGGTCTATGTGTTCGGTGAAGGCGAGGTGAAGAAGTATAGTTAAGGGTGGACGGAGATTAACCTCCGCCGTCATGGCCGGGCTCGTCCCGGCCATCCACGTCCTTATTTTTTGCGGAAAGAAGGACGTGGATGCCCGGCACCCGTCTACGCCGAGGCTTCGACGGGCTTTTTCGGTGCTAGGCCGCCGTAGCTTTGGCGAAGGCGGCAAGGCCGGGCATGACGAATGAGGAGTTTGACCGGCCAAGTCCTCCGCGTTACGACAAGTCAGTATTGACTTACACTGACCGGACACCACACCATGTCTTTCAACACCTTCGGCCACATGTTCCGGGTCACGACCTTCGGCGAAAGCCATGGGGTCGCGATCGGCTGCGTGGTCGACGGCTGCCCGCCGCTGCTGCCGCTGACCAACGAGGACATCCAGCGCGATCTCGATCGCCGCCGCCCCGGACAATCGCGCTTCACCACCCAGCGCCAGGAGCTGGACGCGGTAAAGATTCTCTCGGGCGTGATGGCGCATCCGGAGACCGGCGTGCAGGTGACGACCGGCACGCCGATCGCGCTGTTGATCGAGAACACCGATCAGCGCTCAAAGGATTATTCCGACATCAAGGACAAGTTTCGTCCGGGCCATGCCGATTTCACCTATGAGGCGAAATACGGCCTGCGCGATTATCGCGGCGGCGGGCGCTCGTCCGCGCGCGAGACCGCGATGCGTGTCGCGGCCGGCGCCATCGCGCGAAAGATCGTACCCGGAATGACCGTGCGCGGCGCGCTGGTGCAGATGGGACCGCACAAGATCGATCGCGAGAAATGGGACTGGGACGAGATCGCGCGCAATCCGTTCTTCTGCCCGGACAAGGACAGGGCCGCGTTCTTCGAAAGCTATCTCGACGATATCAGAAAGAAGGGGTCGTCGATCGGCGCGGTGATCGAGGTGGTCGCCGAAGGCGTGCCGGCGGGGCTGGGCGCGCCGATCTACGCCAAGCTCGACGCAGACCTGGCCGCGGCGATGATGAGCATCAACGCGGTGAAGGGCGTCGAGATCGGCGCCGGCTTTGGCGCTGCCGAATTATCCGGCGAGCAAAATGCCGACGAGATGCGGATGGGCAATCAGGGGGTCAGCTTCCTGTCCAATCATGCCGGCGGCATTTTGGGCGGCATCTCCACCGGGCAGCCGGTGGTGGCGCGGTTTGCGGTGAAGCCGACATCCTCGATCCTGTCGCCGCGCCGCACCGTGGACCGCAGCGGCGCCGACACCGACATCGTGACAAAGGGCCGCCACGACCCCTGCGTCGGCATCCGCGCGGTGCCGGTCGGCGAAGCCATGATGGTCTGCGTGCTCGCCGATCATTTCCTGCGTCATCGCGGGCAGGTCGGTGGGGGCGGCAGCCATAGCGCGACCTGATTTCGTATCCGGCCATTTGCATCGCTTGACGTTTCGGGAACTTGCGCCGCAAATGTACTCTCATGAACCCAACCGAAATTCAAAAGCTTACCGACTGGCTGATCGATGGGGCGAGGTCCGCACCGAGCCCGCCGCGGATAATGGCGGAAACCTGCGAACGCCTGGTAAGTGCAGGCTTGCCGCTGTGGCGCGTCGGTGTCTTCGTCCGCACGCTGCACCCGGATATTTTCGGCCGCAGCTTCGTGTGGCGTCCTGGTGCCGAAGTTGTGATGGGGTCGGCGGATTTCGATGTGCTGGATTCGGACGAATTCCGGTCGAGTCCGCTGTCTGTTCTTTACAGCACCCAGAAAGAGGTGAGGCGCAGGCTGTCCGATAGCGCGGCCATCGACAATTCGCCGTTCCTCGCCGACATGCGCCAGGAGGGCGTGACCGATTACATCGCGTTTCCCCTGCACTTTACGGACGGCTCAATCCATTCGGCGAGCTGGACCACGAAGCGGCCTGGCGGCTTTACGGAAGACCACATCGACGGCTTGAGGAAAGTGGTGCCGCCGCTGGCCCGGGTCATCGAGATCATTAGCTGGCGCCGCACCGCATCGAACCTGCTCGACACCTATGTCGGCAACCGGGCCGGCGAGCGGATTCTCGCCGGCCAGATCCGCCGCGGCCACACCGATACCATGCATGCCGCGATCTGGCTGTCGGATCTGCGCGGCTTCACCGCGCTTTCGGACCGGCTGCCGGCCGAAACCGTGGTCGATATCCTCAATGGCTACTTTGACCGTCAGGTGTCCGCGATCAGGACGCATGGCGGGGAAGTCCTGAAATTCATGGGCGACGGACTGCTCGCGGTGTTTCCGATCGACGAGTATGTCGGCGATGTCCAGCAGGTTTGCTCGAGCGTGCTGGAGGCCGCACGCGAATCCCGCACCAGCGTCGAAGAAATGCATTACCCGATTGGCGACGTCGTCGAACGTTTCCGCTTCGGGGTTGCGCTGCATGTTGGGAGGATTCTCTACGGCAATATCGGCGGCGGCAACCGGCTCGACTTCACGTGCATCGGTCCCGCCGTCAATCTTGCGGCACGGCTGGAAAAAATCGCCGGCCGGCTTGGTCGCACGATCGTGGCGTCTGCGGGATTTGCGGGAGTATGTCCCGGCGGCTGGGCTGATTTGGGCGAGTTTCCGATCGCCGGCTTTGCGAAGGCCGAGCGCGTCTACGGCTTGCAGGATGAAACGCCGGCGGCCGCCTAGCGGCCGCGAATGTAGGATTGTTTCAGGCCCCAGGTCAGGATCAGCAACGTCACCCACAGCCGCAGCATCGCGAAGCTGAAGATGAAGACGAAATAGATCAGGTTCTTGATGAATTGGCTCGCCGACGAAACTTGCCAGAAATTCCAGATCGCGCTGCGAACCCATCCCTGACCGAGGCCAAGGCCGAGATAAACGACGCCGAGGACCATCGCGGCGGCGCCGATCCAAAAGCCGCGCCGTGCAAATTCGCCGACCGCCGCAGAGAAACTGACCTGACCGCCGTTGCACTCGGCGCCGACGATCATCAGCAGGATCAGCGTTGCAATGATCGCGCTCCAGAACTTGCCGATATCGGTCCATTGATCGAACGCCATGCCGTCGAGCCCGGCCATCATGTGGGGTGCGAGCGATACGTACCCGGCCTCCCGCAGGGCACAGGACACCGCCAACATCAAAAGCGCGATCCGCCACAGGATCGCCTTTGACAATCTGAACTGTTCCCCGAACTCCAGCTCGCCAACCTTTGACTGGCCGTCGGTCAATTCGATGGAACGTTGCGCCACCACGAGGAATGCATGCAGGACCGCGATGCTTGCAACGACGATTGCCGGAAATGCCACCGGTCCGCCGCCGAACGCGATCACCCGCAGCGCCGCGGCCAGCACCAGCCAGGGCAGCGCCTCGAGGAAGCGGAACGGTCCGAACGAAACTTGCGGGAGGGGTTGCTGGAGCTGCTTGCGAAGCGCTGTTGTCATCGCGCGACCATGCCAGCCGGAACTAAACCTTCGGTAGTGGCGGTCGATAAAATTGCAAGCAAAATTGATCTTGGGAAACGATCGGCGAAAAAAACGGCCGCTATTCCTCCGGCTCGGTGGTGAACAGCAGCGGATAGCCCTTGGCGCGGCCGGCGTCGGTGGCGCGCGTGGCCTTGGTCTCGGCGACGTCCTTGGTGAAGACCGCGACCACGCATACGCCGCGCCGGTGCGCGGTGATCATGACCTTGTGGGCCTGGTCCTCGGTCATGCGGAATTCCGCCTTCAGCACCGTGACGACAAATTCGCGGGGCGTGAAGTCGTCGTTGATGAGGATGACCTTGTGCAGGCGCGGCCGCTCGGTCTTGGTCTTGACCTTGGTTTTCGGCTTGGTGACGGCGTCGATCATTCCGGACAGCAACCTCCTGACGTTTTGCGGTTACCTGCACAAGAATACAATCTCCCGGCCCGCTGTGGAACCGGCTGTTTTGCGATGGCTTCATTGCAGCGGCGGCACCGCCCGCAGTCCGGGCCATCGGCCTCTTTCGGAGCGGATCAGAAGCCGATGCCCTGAAGCTGGCGCTCGTCGACCAAGCGCAAGGCGGAAGCTCATTCGCATGGAACGCCACAGCGGAAGCCTTGGTGAAATTAAGGCGGTTTGTTTGACTTGAATGTGTAGGACAAACCCATGTTCCTGCTTTTCGAATGCCGGTTTGCGTGTCACCATCGCGCCAAACGACGGGAGGGCCGCTATGCGCTGGTATGTCTCGATCGGGGCGGTGCTTGTCGCGGGGGCGATGGCCGGAGGTGACGTCGCGGGTATCGCCGCGCCCAACCCCACGAATGCGTTGGCGGATAAGGACGCTGCATCGTCGGTCGACCTCGAACTGGTTCTCGCTGTCGACGTCTCCTATTCGATGGACATGGACGAACTGGCGATCCAGCGCGAGGGCTACGCGCAGGCCATTATCTCGAAGGAATTTCTGCAGGCGCTGAAAACCGGCCCCACCGGCAAGATCGCTGTGACCTATTTCGAATGGGCGGCATCCAGCGACCAGAAGATCATCATCCCGTGGCGGGTGATCGACGGGCCGGAGACGGCGGATGCTGTGGCCAACGAAATCATGAAGACCCCGATCCGCCGGGCGTCGCGCACTTCGATCTCCGGCGCGATCAATTTCGCGATGCCGCTGTTCGACGAGAACCCCTATCACGGACTGCGGCGTGTCATCGATATTTCCGGCGACGGCCCCAACAATAACGGCGCGCCGGTGACCGGTGCGCGCGACGCGGCGCTGGAGAAAGGCATCACCATCAATGGCCTGCCGATCATGGTGAAGGAGCCGTCCTATTCGACGATGGACATCGACAATCTCGATCTCTACTACGAGGATTGCGTGATCGGAGGCCCCGGTTCCTTCGTGGTGACGATCAAGGACCGCGACAAGTTCAAGGAGGCGATCCGGACCAAGCTCTTGCTCGAAGTCGCCGACCGGATGCCCGAGCGCCGGGTGGTCCCGGTGGCCGAGAAGGAGCCGCGCGTCTCCTGCCTGATCGGCGAGAAAATCTGGCAGGATCGCTGGGGAAGGTGAAGACCAGTAGCCCGGATGAAGCGAAGCGAAATCCGGGAATGGCATACCAGAGCGTTTTCAAGTTCGGTGACTTCATCCTTCGAGACGCCCTGCTGCGTATGGCTCCTCAGAGTCTGACTCAAAATGCAGCCAAAGGGCTTTCTAGCGAAACTCGTCATGCCCGGCCCTGCCGCCTTCGCTAAAGCTACGGCGGCCTAGCACCGAAAAAGCCCGTCGAAGCCTCGGCGTAGACGGGTGCCGGGCATCCACGTCTTAACTCTACTCAAGTAAGAAAGACGTGGATGGCCGGGACAAGCCCGGCCATGACGAAAATGAGAATCCTTTTCAAGTGGTTAGAAAGAGCCTGAAAATGCTGGATGCATTTTCGGTCAGGCTCCTCAGGATGAGGTCTTAAACCCTCATGGTGAGGAGCGCGGCAACGCCGCGCGTCTCGAACCACGAGGCCGCGTAATACCCGCTGATGATTCCAGCCAAGCGGATTGGGCTCCTGGCATCCCCGGATTTCGCTTTGGCTCCATCCGGGCTACGGATCACCGCGCAAACCGCGCTACCAGCTCGACATGCGGCGTGTGGCGGAATTGGTCGACCGGCGTCACCCGCTCGAGTTTGTAACCGCCGTCGACCAGAATCCGCGCGTCCCGGGCAAAGGTCGCGACGTTGCATGACACCGCAACCACCAGAGCAATCTTGCTAGCCGCGAGCTGAAGGACTTGGGCCTGCGCACCCTGCCGCGGCGGATCGAACACGACAATGTCGTAGTCGCGCAGCTCCGGCGGCATCAGGGGACGGCGGAACAGATCGCGGGCCTCGGCCCTGACCGGCTTCAGTCCTGGCGTCGATGTCGCCGCCTTCTGCAGCGCCGCTATCGCCCCCGCATCGCTGTCGAATGCCGAAATCCGCGATTTTGCCGCAAGCCGCAACGCGAACGGCCCGACCCCGCAAAACAGATCGGCGATCTGCCTGGCGCGCGCGCAATGTCCTGATACCAGCGCCGCTAGCGCTGCTTCGCCGGCTTCTGTGGCCTGCAGGAACGAACCCGGCGGCAAGGTCAGCTGCACCGCGCCGATCGCAATGGTCGGGGAGTTGCGCATCAGCACCAGCTCGCCATGGCGCGTCAGCCGCGCCAGACGGTGTTGCTCGGCAATGCGCGACAGCGTTGCGATCCTGGCCGCCGGCAACGGGCCCGAGCCGCGCACGTCGACATCGAGGCCGTTGTCGGTGGCGGTGATCTGGATGTCGAGCGGCTTTCCGATCGATATCAAGGGCTCGGCGACAGCCCACCCAGCCTCAATCGCGCCGTTCAAGCCAGGGGCCAGAATCGGACAGCGATCGATAGGGATAATGTCGTGCGAACCTGCCGCCGCAAAACCGACCTTGAGCACGTCGTGGGTGCTCATCCGGGCGTGCAGGGTGATCCGCCGGCGCCCGAGGCCATGGGCATCGATCAGCGGGTCTACTTCGCAGGCGAGCTTCGCCTGCGCCAGCGTCTCGATGACGATATCGCGTTTCCATGCGCGATAACGCTCAGCCTCCCAGTGCTGAATCGCGCAGCCGCCGCAGATTGCAAAATGCGGGCAAAACGGCATGACCCGCTCGGCGCTTGCACGCTCGACCGCCAGCAGGCGGCGGCGGTCGGGATGACCGGACACGGCGGCAACCTCGACCGTCTCGCCGCCGAGCGTGTACGGCACATATACGGCCGCTCCGTCGGCAAAGGCGACGCCGTCGCCGTGATGAGCGACGTGATCCATGAGGAGACGTTCAGCCACGGCGCGCGCCGATGAAGAATTCGCTATTGCCGTCGCCACCCTTGATCGACGACGGAAACACCTGGATGTCGCTGCATCCCAGCGACGCCGCGAAAACTGCGATGTCGTCGCAGACCTCCTGGTGCACCATCGCATTGCGGATGATGCCGCGCTTGGAATGTTTTCGCGGCGCCTCGAACTGCGGTTTTATCAATGCCAGCAGATGCATCGGCGCGGCCGCCAGCGACAGCGCCACCGGCAGCACGGCTCTCAACGAGATGAAGCTGACGTCGATCACGACAACATCCGGCCGCGCGGGCAGGCGCTTGCCTTCAAGGCTGCGGATATCGGTCTGTTCCATCGAGACGACGTTGGGATGGCCGCGCAGCGATCGATGCAGTTGCTCGCGCCCGACATCGATCGAAAACACCAGGCTGGCGCCATTGGCGAGCAACACCTCGGTAAAACCGCCGGTCGATGCTCCGACGTCGAGACAAACATGACCCTCGACGTCGATCGGATATTGCTGCAGCGCGCCCGCCAGTTTGACCCCGCCGCGCGAGACAAAGGGATGCGCGGGTTGCGCCTGCAACGCCGCATCAGCGGCGATGCTCTCGGACGGCTTTAAGACCTGCTTGTCATTGGCGGTGACGAGCCCCGCTTCGATCGCCGCCTGCGCCCGGGCCCGGCTTTCGAACAGGCCGCGTTCGACCAGCAATGTGTCCGCGCGCTTGCGGGGAGGCGACATGCTCCGCTCACCCTTTGCCAAGGTTCAACTTGAAGCGCGCACATGCGCAGAGGCTATTCGCTCCGCTGCCATGCGCACGCAACTCTCAAACGCAGTGAAATCGTGCCAGATATCCGCAGGCGCTTGCCGGGGCGTCACCAGCGCGCAGCCGTGCAGGTCGAGCGCATGGATCATCATCAAATTGTCGGTCAAGCCGAAATCCTCGACGGTCAATCCCGACGCATCGACCAGGCGTCCATCGCGTGAATTCACCTTGGTGAATTCACGCACGCGATCGGCATATGACGAGGGATCGTTGGAATAGCCCAGGCAAAGCTTGCCGCGTCCCGCCATGAAGCCGAGTTCGTAGACGGTCCCGGCATCCGCGCCAGGTCCGCGAAATGGCGTGAGATTGGCGATGATGGCATCGGCCTCGATCATCATGGCTTCGTTACCGCGAAATATCTGCAAGGAGGCGTCGTTAGCCGTGCGGTCGACCGCATTTTCCAGCGGATACAGTCCGATCAGCCCATGCCGCGCGCACAGCGCGACCTTGCGCCGTCCGATATCAACGGCGTCGGGCAGGAAAACGTCGGGGCCGGCGAGATAGACTCTTGTCATTCCGGGATGCGCCTCTTGGCGCAGGCCCGGAATCCATACCCCCGATGGTGATTATGGATTCCGGGCTCGCTCGCTTCACTCGCGCCCCGGAATGACACAAGGCTGATCGTCAGGCCAGCTTGACCGTTTCGGCCTTGAAATCCTTGCCCAGCGTCTCGAACACCTTGGCAACGATGCCCTTGGCGTCGAGCCCGGCGCGGGCGTACATCGCGTTCGGCGAGTCATGATCGAAGAACACGTCGGGCAGCACCATCGAGCGCATCCGCAAACCGCCGTCGAGCATGCCGTGCTCCGCCAGCGTCTGCATGACATGGGAACCGAAGCCGCCGATCGCGCCTTCCTCGATCGTGAGCAGGATTTCGTGCTCGCGCGCGAGTTTCAGGACCAGCTCGACGTCGAGCGGCTTCATGAAGCGGGCGTCGGCGATGGTGGTGGACAGTCCATGGGCTGCCAGTTCGTCCGCCGCCTTCTCGCATTCGGCAAGACGGGTGCCGAACGACAACAACGCGATCTTGGTGCCTTCGCGAATAATGCGCCCCTTGCCGATCTCGAGGGGAATGCCGGCTTCGGGCATATCGACGCCGCGGCCTTCGCCACGCGGATAGCGAACCGCGCTCGGACGATCGTTGATCGTGACCTGGGTCGCGACCATGTGCACCAGCTCCGCCTCATCGGACGCCGCCATGATGACGAAGCCGGGCAGGCAGCCGAGATAGGCGTTGTCGAACGAGCCGGCGTGGGTCGCGCCGTCGGCGCCGACCAGGCCGGCGCGATCGATCGCGAAGCGCACCGGCAGGCCCTGGATCGCCACGTCGTGGACGACCTGGTCATAGCCGCGCTGCAGGAAGGTCGAATAGATCGCGCAGAACGGCTTGTAGCCTTCGGTTGCGAGACCCGCCGCAAACGTCACGGCATGCTGCTCGGCGATGCCGACATCGAAGGTGCGCTCGGGAAACGTTTTGGCGAAAATATCGATGCCGGTGCCCGACGGCATTGCCGCGGTAATGCCGACGATCTTGTCGTCTTTCGTGGCTTCCTTGACCAGGCTCTGGCCGAACACGTTCTGATAGGCAGGCGCATTCGGCTTGGCCTTGGCCTGCGCGCCGGTCGCGACGTCGAACTTGACGACGGCGTGGTACTTGTCGGCGGAGGCTTCCGCCGGCGGATAGCCCTTGCCCTTTTGGGTGACGACATGGACCAGGATCGGGCCGGTCTCCATGTCGCGGACGTTCTTGAGCACGGGCAGCAGGTGATCGAGGTTATGGCCGTCGATCGGGCCGACATAGTAGAAGCCAAGTTCTTCGAACAGCGTGCCGCCGCCGACCATGAAGCCGCGCGAATATTCCTCGGCGCGGTTGGCACGATCCGCAAGCACCTTTGGAAGATGCTTGCCGAGCTGCTTGGCGGCTTCGCGCAGCGAACGATAGGTCTTTCCGGAATACAGCCGCGACAAATAGGCCGACATCGCGCCGACAGGGGGCGCAATCGACATGTCGTTGTCGTTGAGAATGACGATCAGCCGGGAATTCATCGCGCCGGCATTGTTCATGGCCTCATAGGCCATGCCCGCGGACATCGCGCCGTCGCCGATCACCGCAATGACATTGTTCTTGCCGCCGGAGAGGTCGCGCGCCACCGCCATGCCCAGCGCCGCGGAGATCGAGGTAGAGGAGTGGGCGGCGCCGAACGGGTCGTAATCGCTTTCGGTTCGCTTGGTGAAACCGGACAGCCCGCCGCCGGTGCGCAGCGTGCGAATGCGGTCGCGGCGGCCGGTCAGGATCTTGTGCGGATAGGCCTGGTGGCCGACGTCCCAGATCAGGCGATCGCGCGGGGTGTCGAAAATATAGTGCAAGGCCGTCGTCAATTCGACGACGCCGAGGCCGGCGCCGAAATGTCCGCCGGTTACCGAGACGGCATCGATGGTTTCCTGGCGCAGTTCATCGGCGACTTGCCGGATCTGCTCCACCTTGAGCCGGCGCAGATCGTCGGGGGTGTGGATTGTGTCGAGAAGTGGCGTTTTGCTAAATACGGTCACGGCGATATTCCAATTTTGCAGGTCGGGGCGAGCCGCCCGACGTGAGATGGATTGCGCAGCATCAGCGCAACGAAAACCCAGACGCCGGATGCCACCTGAGCAGGCCGAGGCCTGTTTTGGAGTCGTAGATGCACTCCGGATCGTTCAATGTGATCTATATCACCTTCAGAGGATTTATCCTTCTGAGTTATTTTTGTCAGCTATTTGAAGCGCTTACTGCTGCGAAATAATCCGCGGCAGGCCCCTGTCAACAGCCCATAGCCTCAAAGGTTTACACTAAAGCTGCGGTCAAAGCCAACCCGCAGCAAGCCGGCCCCGCGAGGCATCGAGGTCGGCACAAGCCGGCCCTCAACCCCTGCGGCATGCCGATGGTTCCAACTCGCCTAAATCGGCGGCATCCACGCGGGGGGAAGCCGCGGTTTCGAGCATTTTCCAGGCCCATTCGCGCGCCGCGGCGTCGCCGGTCGCGAAGACGAGCGCCGCCTCAGGACGAGCCATGCGTTCGCTTAAGGGGATCGGCCCGCAAACGATCATGAAAAAATCGTAGGCATGCGGCAGCTCGTTAGCCATGACGAACTGGAAATGGACCCGAAAGAACTTCCAGCGGAACAGCTTGTAATGCTCGGGCTTGATGATTTCACGGAACCGGACCGGCACGATCGTGGGGTTGCGTCTGGCGGTGCCGGTATCGATGCCGTGGCCGGCGATCGGATCGAACGGAAAGAAGTTCATCACATCCTTGCGCGACTGGCAGTCGATCCAGTCGATCGAAGGCTCAACCGCCAGCAGGCGAAGGTGATCGCGGAAATCCTGTGACGCGGCATGAAACCCGACGATCGGGAAATTGCCGCCGATGGTGAGCAAGACCACGCGCGGGCCATGCCGGCCGAGGCTTGGGTTGAGCTTCAGCGCGCGCGCCACAATCTCGGTCCCCAAAAACGATCCCGAACTGTGCCCGACGACGACGACTTCCTCAGCCTTGCTCTCGCGCGCAACGTTGACGAGGTATCGGGCAAAACGGTCGATCCGCTCATCCCATTCCGGCCGCTGCCGGTGAGAGAATTCCCAGGTCCAGATCGTGTCCGAGAGCAGATAAAGCAGATACGTCGCGTTTTCGGTGTATTTCAGCACGGTGCCGATGGCCGCGAGGAACAGGGCCGCCGCCGCGGCGATACTGAACGGGTCAGGAATGCCCAGCGCTTCCAGACCTTTTGCGAAGGCGAATGCAATGCCCAAAACGCACAGGGCCTCGATCAGCAGCAGCAAATGCGGGTAGGTGATGAAGGTCGCGAAGCGCCAATGCGCCTTCCAGAATCGCGCGAAGGTGCCGCTGAAGACCAGACGCCAATAGATCCATACCGCGTGGAAAACCGTGCGCCAGATCGGCTCGGCAAGGTCGCGCTGGATCAGGTCTTCCCATCGCAGAAAATCGTAACGGGTGCCGGTCTGCCAGTCGCTTGCCCTGGTCTCGATGGTCCAGGATGCGGTCTCGCCGTCGGGCGCTACCTGCGGGCGGCTGATGGTGGCGTTGAGCTGATACAGCCGGCCGAACTTCCGCAGCTCGGTTCGGAACATGCGGTAATACTGCGCCAGACCGCGCGGATCGTATCCCTGCACATAGATGATATGGCGGTGCTGAACGCGCACTTACTGGTGATCCCCCGAACTTGCCCGGGGACTATATCAGGCCATGTAACGCGCCAAGAGCTATTTCGGCCCTTGCGCGCTCGTGTCGCGCCGATTCACGGATGTTCCCGCCGGTTGCCGGGGGCTATGCGCTTGCGCACCGAGGCGACAGGGGTCGTCATTGAACGTCTAGCGGTTCGGTTCCGGTGGGCTGGCCGTTGGCATCGGTGGTGATCTTGTCGACCCGCGCCTCCGCCTGCCGCAGCAGTTCCTCGCATCGCCGCTTCAAGGCCTCGCCGCGCTCGTAGATGGCGACGGATTCTTCCAGCGGCACCTTGCCTTCCTCGAGCCGCTTCACGATCGATTCAAGCTCCTCGATCGCGCGCTCGAAGCTCAGCTTCTTGACGTCCACTTGGGTGTTTTCGGCCATATTGCTTTCCCGGATGCGCCCTGTCGCCGGCGCGGACTTAAACCGTGTTTGTGCGGGCGTATTGTGGCGGGGATTCACGCGCCCATCAATGCCGTGACGTGCGCGGCGACCGACTCTTTCAAGCCTTGCAGATCATAACCGCCCTCGAGAACCGAGACAATTCGCCCGCCGGCGCTTGTATCGGCGACGTCCATCAGTTTGCGCGTGACCCAGCCGAAATCTTCCGACCTGAGATTGAGCGAGGCCAGCGGATCCCGGTAATGTGCATCGAAGCCGGCCGAAACGATGATCAGCTCGGGGCTGAATTTCTGCAGCTGCGGCAGGATCACGTTTTCGAACGCGGCGCGGAATTTGGCGCTGCCGTCTTCCGGCGCCAGCGGCGCGTTTACGATGGTGTCGTGCTCGCCGCGCTCGCCGCGGGCGCCGGTGCCGGGAAACAGCGGCATCTGGTGTGTCGAGCAATACATCACGCTCGGATCGGACCAGAAAATATCCTGGGTGCCATTGCCGTGATGGACGTCGAAATCAACCACGGCGGCGCGGGCGATGCCGTATTTGCGCTGGGCATGACGCGCGGCAATCGCGGCATGATCGAAAAAGCAGAAACCCATCGGCTTGCTGATTTCGGCGTGATGGCCCGGCGGCCGCATCGCGACGAACGCGTTGTCGTGCGTGCCTGCCATCACCGCGTCGGTGGCGGCAACCGCGCCGCCGACGCCGCGCATCACCGCTTCCCAGGTGCCCGGCGACATCGAGGTATCGCCGTCGATATAGATCAGGCCGCTCTTTGGCGCGATATGCCGGAGTTCGCTGATGTAATGTTCGCTGTGACAGAGCGTGACCGAATCCAGCGTGCCTTCGGGAGCCTCTTCGCGCACGAGCCCGTCAAAGCGGCTTTCGCCCAGAACCTGCTCGATCGCGCGAATCCGGTCGGGACGTTCCGGATGCCCAGGCGGCGTTTGATGGTCGAGGCTTGCGCGATGGCTCAGCAGAAGCGTGGTCATGCAATACCCTGGCGCGCTAGACGCGCGCTTTTCGAGAAGGGGCTAATCTAGGGGGTCATTGGCCGCCCGGAAAGAGCCGAACTCGCGGATATTGCTTTGCAATTCAGTTCAATCGCACGATGCGGCCGGCTGCCACAGGCGAGATCGGGCTGTTGGCCTGAAAATATCCGTACAAGGCATCGACGTCGTAGATGCCGAATTGCTGTCCGGTTCCTTCCTTCAAGACCGCAAAACCGTCGCCTCCGACCGCGAGATAATTGTTCACCGTCACGCGATAGCTTTTGGCGGGATCGATCGGCTGCCCGTTCAGCGACATGCGATCGGCGAGCACGCGCTCGCCGTACGGTTTTGCGCCATCCCATGCGTAGTTGAACCCTTTTGAAACCTGCAAGATCCGCGGCCGCTTCGGATCGAGCCATTGCTGCTCGAGCGCGTCCTTGATCTGCGCGCCGGTCAGCGTCAGTGTCACCAGTTGATTCCGGAACGGCTGACTGGAGAAGACATCGGCGTAGCTCACCGTCCCCTCCGCCTTTTTCGGAATGTCGGTGCGGACGCCGCCGGGATTGGTGAAGGCGATCACCGCTCCGCCATCCTTGTCGGCACGGGTCGCGGCCAGTTGCGCGTCGGCGACGATATCGCCGAGCGCGCTCTCGCCGGCATCGTTGGGCGTGCGCGACAGCGTTTCCGTGACCGATCCCGCCGGGCGGTTGGCGATCGGCGCGGCAACCTTGTCGTAGGATTCGATCAGCGCGGTCTGCTCCGGATCCCTGGCATAGGCGGCGGTGCGCACGATGACATTGTCAGCCCTGGCACTGATGATGTCGCGCGTGACGGGATCGAGCTTCAGATCGATCGCGGTGACGATGGTGCCGTACTTGTCGCCACTGGTGACGAGCCGTCCGTCGATCTCGCAGACATAGGCCTGATGGGTGTGGCCGCTGATCACCACGTCGACCGCGCGATCGAGTTTCCTGACGATGTCGACGATCGGTCCGGATATGCCGGGGCACTCGTTATAATCGCCGGTCGGGAATCCGCCCTCATGGATCAGAACGACGATGGCCTCGACGCCGCGCGCCTTCAATTCCGGCAGCAGCGCGTTGACCGTGTCGGCCTCGTCCTTGAATTCGAGACCGGCGACGCCGACAGGCGAGACGAGGTTGGGGGTGCCCTTCAGCGTCAGGCCGATGAAGGCGACCGGTATGCCCTCGAATTCCCGGATCGCGTAAGGCGGGAACACGGTCTTGCCGGTGTTTTTCTCGATGGTGCTTGCCGCGAGATAGCGAAATTTCGCGCCGAGGAACGGATGCGGCCCCTGGCATCCGTCGGTCGGATGGCAGCCGCCATTTTGCATCCGCAGCAGCTCTTCCTTGCCCTCATCGAATTCGTGATTGCCGACGGAGGCGACCTCGAGCCCCATCATCGACAGCGATTCGATCGTGGGCTCATCGTGAAACAACGCCGACAGGAACGGGCTGGCGCCGATCAGGTCGCCGGCGGCGACGAAAATCGTGTTGCTGGCGCCCGCGCGGAGCTGCTTGACCAGCGTCGCCATCTGCTCGGCGCCGCCGGCCTCGACCGCGATCTTTTTGCTCTTGTCGCCGGGATCGGCGATCCTGATCCCGCCCGGCGGCGGCTGAAGGTAGCCGTGGAAATCGTTGATCGCGAGGATTCTCAAGTCGACCGGCGCGGCTTGCGCTCCGGCGCGCGAGCAGGGCTCAAGCGCAATCGCCAGCATCAACGCTGCGACGACCTGGCAAGGCGAATGTCTCATGATGTTACAATAGTGAGGCCGCGCAACGATTTCACGGAAAGCTTCGTTCACGCCTTCTTGCGCGAAACGAACGCCTGGAACGCGGCCACCGCCTCCTCGGAGCGCATCCGCTCGCCGAACAGATGGCCCTCCTGGTCGATCCGGCGGGTCAGATCCTCGGGCGGCAGTCGCAGAAGCTTGCGCGAGATCGCCACCGCTTCCGCCGGCAGCGCGCAGATCTCGCGCGCGACCTTGCGCGCCTCGGCCTCGGTTTGACCGGGCGCCACCACCACGTTGACGAAGCCGGCGACGCGGGCGTCGTCGGCGCTGACCGTGCGTCCCATCACCAGCGCGGCAAACGCGCGCTGGTAGCCCATGGTGCGCGGCATCAGCAGGCTGGAGGCACCTTCCGGAACCAGGCCCAGTTGGATGAACGGCGTCGAGAACGTCGCCGTGGTGCTGGCGAGAACATAGTCGCAATGGAACAGCATGGTGGTGCCGATGCCGATCGCGACGCCGTCAACCGCGGCGATGATCGGCTTGACGTTGTGGGCGAGCGAATAAAGAAACTTTGTCGCGTTGGAGGTGCGCGGCTTGTTGGCGTCGGAGGTTGCGTCCTTGAGGAAATCCTCGACGTCGTTGCCGGCGGTAAAGACGCCAGAGCCGCCGGTGATGATGAGGCAGCGGATCGCCGGATTGTTCTGCGCGGTGTCGATGGCATCGCTCATGCCGTGATACATTTCGTGGGTGATGGCGTTCTTCTTTTCCGGCCGCCGCAGCTTGATCACGCGCGTCGCGCCTTCGTCGGTGACTATCAGGTGCCCGGTCATGAAGCCGTCCTTCAGACAAGCGGCAAGGCTGCCGCTAGTGTCCCGGTTGTAACATTCGCATCCCGTTGAGGCGAACTCGCTTGCGAATGTTACAACCAAAGGGACACTAGCAGATATAAGTTTCTAGTGCGGTTCCGGATTTGACATTCGCGATTCGGATTCGCGGCAATACTGAAGCGAATGTCAAATCCGCCGCACTAGTGAGTCTTTGAACCGTATCCTACATCATCTCGACGGCGCCCCAAACCGGCCGCGGCGGGTTTTCAACGGCGACGCAATGACGCGCGAGGACCGAGCATGCAGTTGACGGGAATTCACCACCTGACCGCGATTTCCGCCAAGCCGCGCGAGAACCTCGCCTTTTACACCGGCCTGCTCGGCATGCGGCTGGTCAAGAAGACCGTCAACCAGGACGACGTCAGTGCTTACCATCTGTTTTACGCCGACGGGCGCGCCAATCCCGGCACCGATCTTACCTTCTTCGACTTTCCGGCGGCGCCGGAGCGGCGCGGCAGCAACAGCATTTCGCGCACGGGATTACGCGTCGTCGGCGAGCAGAGTATTGCGTTTTGGCGGGACCGGCTGAAGCAGGCGGGCGGTCACGTCGGCGATATCAGCGAAGTCGACGGCCGGCTGACGCTGCCGTTCGAGGATAGTGAAGGTCAACGTCTGGTGCTGGTCGATGACGGCGGCGCGGGTTCAGCCTCGCCCTGGGAGAAGAGCACAGTGCCGGCGGAGCACCAGATTCGCGGGCTCGGTCCGATCATGCTGAACGTGCGCGATCTGGCGCGCACCGAGCGGGTGCTGACCGGCGTCATGAACATGCGCCGCTTGCGCGATTACGCCGCGCCGGATGCGCGCGCGCAGGTTCATGTGTTCGAGATGGGCGAGGGCGGCCCCGCCGCCGAACTGCATGTGATCGAGGCCAAGGATTTGCCGGAAGCGCGGCAGGGTGCGGGCGGCGTGCATCACCTCGCGTTCCGCACCCCGGACGAGGAGCAATACCACGCCTGGGCGCAGCGGCTGAACGAGCTCGGCGTCCGCAACTCCGGCGAGATCGACCGCTTCTATTTTCGCAGCCTGTATTTCCGCGAGCCGAACGGCATCCTGTTCGAGATCGCCACCGACGGCCCCGGCTTCGCCACCGACGAGCCGATGGCAACGCTCGGCGAGAAACTCTCGCTGCCGCCCTTTCTCGAGCCGCGCCGCGCCCAGATCGAAGCCGGGCTGAAGCCGCTGGGGTGAGAACCGCCAAAAATCAAAAAAGGTCGTCATTCCGGGGTGCGCCTCAGGTCGGCAATTGCCGACCTGAGGCGACAGGCCCGGAATCCATGCTCACGATGGTGGTTATGG